>Ga0187892_10000395_pt1 | contig 114237 bp, 113 predicted proteins | sample MA1701073metaG_FD_139345 | JGI IMG/M metagenome (GOLD analysis project Ga0187892, IMG submission 139345) | Bio-ooze microbial communities from a basaltic lava cave in the Kipuka Kanohina Cave System on the Island of Hawaii, USA - MA170107-3 metaG ... | reverse complement strand
TCGGGGCGAGAGGATTAGGTCTCCGCGGCTAGGCTCCGCCTCCCGCATCAACCGGCCGGCTCGCTGCCGGGCCAGCATAGCCTCTTCCTCGCTGGTCGCTCGGCGCTCGCCGGCTTCAAATCCTCTCGCCCCGGACCCTTCGATCCTATTTTTCGATGGTCGGGGCGAGAGGATTTGAACCTCCGACTCCCGCGTCCCGAACGCGGTGCGCTACCGGGCTGCGCTACGCCCCGATCACAGTCGACTTGTGTCGCCGTTAGGCCAGCGGCTCATATCGAATGCCGTGCGCGTCGGCGACAGCCCTGCAGGTCACCTTCCCGTCCGCGACGTTGACTCCCAAACGAAGTCCTGGATCAGAGCGGATGGCCTTCTCCGCGCCGACAGAAGCAATCCGGACTATAAATGGTAGCGTGGCATTGGTCAAGGCCAAAGTAGACGTGCGAGGCACGATCCCGGGCATATTCGCGACGCAGTAGTGCAGCACCCCATCTACCTGATAGACAGGGTCCGAATGACTCGTGGGGCGCGTGGTCTCACAGCACCCCCCTTGGTCCACCGAGACATCCACGATCACCGAACCTGGCTTCATTCGGGACACCACGGAACGTGAGACCAGTCTGGGCGCCCGGGCGCCGCGCACCAGCACGGCCCCGATGACCAGATCCGCGGTCTCAACCGCCCGATCGATCCAGGGCTGGTTCGACGCGAGCGTGACGATCCGCCCCCGATAGAGGTCGTCCAAATAGTGCAGGCGCGAGAGGTCCTGGTTGATGACGGTCACCTGGGCGCCCATGCCGACTGCGATCCTCGTGGCCGCGCTCCCGACCACACCTGCCCCCAAGATCACCACCGTCCCGGACTCGACACCAGGTACGGCGCCGAGGAGTACCCCGCGGCCGCCCTGCGACCGTTCCAAATACCGCGCCCCAACCTGTACCGCCATCCGACCGGCGATGTCGCTCATCGGCCGGAGCATGGGGAGCGCGCCATCCTGCTCTGTCGTCTCATAGGCGATCGCCGTCACCCGTGCGTCCACCAGTGCGCGGGTGAGCTCTGCTGAGGCTGCGAGATGCAGATAGGTGAACAAGCTCTGCTTGGGGCGGAAGAGACTGAATTCCGATGGCAGCGGCTCCTTGACCTTCAGGATCAGTTCGGCTTCCTGGAAGAGTTGCGCTTTCGATCCGGCCAGTCGCGCGCCGGCCTTCTGATACTCCTCGTTCGAGAAACCGCTTCCCTCGCCAGCCGCGGGCTCGACCCACACCGAGTGCCCGCCGGCGCACAACGTTCGCACCCCATCGGGGGTCAGGCTGACACGAAACTCGTGGTCCTTGATCTCTTTCGGCACCCCGATGATCATGGCTCCTCCTCAGGCCGGGTCCAGACTCCCAGATGGCATCCTCACCATATCACAATCATAGCGCGAGATGGGTTCCTTACCGAACAGATCCGCGATTCTTGCGCCGGCACTCACCGCTCAACTGGACAGTCGCCAAAACCATAGTGTAAGATGAGGCCGTTTTTCACCACCGTGAGGTGACGCACGTGCTGACCGATGACAAGCCCGGGTTCGCGGCGGCTCGGTGCGACGCCTGCGGCTCGGACGGCAGCCCCCTCATGAAGTTGTCGCTCGGGAAGGACTTTTTCGGCCGACCCTACGATCGTCTCTCACCATCCTCTGATCAGAGCCCCAAATGGTACTGCGAGCCCTGCTCCATGCAGAAGAATCTCCAACGAGATTTCCGGGATATTAAGGTGGAGTTTGACAAGCTCAGCGCGGGCCAGCCCTCCGAGCTCACAGGGCCTGAGCCGTTGCAACGGGCGCACCTGCGTCTCAGGGAAATCACGGCCCTCTTGCAAGGACGCCCGGGCGGCTCGCGCCTAATCGATCCGACTGATGTCAGCGCACTCCTGCATCGCATGCAGACGCAGGCGCCGCCCCAGTCCGTATCGGGGTAACGCTCTCGCGACTCAACCGGTGACCACCTTCAAACATCATATTTTCTGCTGCGTGAACCAGCGGCCGAAAGGCGACCCACGTGGTTGCTGCGCAGATCGCGGCTCCGAGCGGCTGCAGGCATTCTTCAAGAAAGAGGTGGAGCGTTTAGGACTGAAGGGCACGGTGCGCGCCAACAAGGCCGGGTGCCTCGATCACTGCGACCTCGGACCCAGCGTGGTCATCTACCCGGAGGGGGTCTGGTACTGGGTGGGGACGGAAGCCGACGTGACGGAGATCATGGAGCGCCACATCCTGAGGGGTGAGATCGTCGAGCGACTGCTGATGCCAGGCCACGCTCCTGAGAAGAAGGGATAAGGGGTATAGGGATAACGGGGTAGCGGCCGATTCTCCCCGCTGTACCCCGGTAGCCCGTTACCCCGATACCCCGTTATCAATGTAAGGTGAGCTATGCCGGTTGAAGAGAAGTGGAAAGCCAACCAGGAAAAAGTGGCCTTCATGAAGCGATTCCCGGGATTGGCCATGGGCTGGGAACAGGTGCAGGGAAAGACTATCGAGGCCGTCGCCACGCTGCCGTCGAAGCCCGGAGCGGCAGTGCTGGTGTTCTCTGATGGATCGTTTGCAGTGGCGCCTCCCCTCTCGCCTGAGCCCTGGGAACTGACGGAGGGCCTCGGAGCAGCCCGCCGTGTTCTGGAGGGCAAGCACCCGAAGGCCTACGCCGAATACGATCGGTTGGTGCGGAAGGACAAAGAAGCCCTGCGCGCAGCGCGGCTGGAGAAGATCCTCGGTGCGATTCAGAATAACCTGGAGCAGATTCCTGAGCTCAAGGACCACTTGCGCCGACTCGTAGACGGGTGGAAGTGAGCGCGTGGAAGTAAGGATGTCCCGCCGTGAACATGCTGGAGATGTTTTCGCGAGCCCTGTTTGAGGGAGTCAAGCCCATGATGGTTACACGAGATCACCTCGTCCGTCATCCCGACCGCTGCACGCATAATGCCGTCTGTATCCCGGTCTGCCCGACCGGTGCGTGGCTGTCCACGCCACCGTTCAAGTTCGACGCGTCACGTTGTCTCGAGAGTTGTCGCCTCTGCCTCGATGCCTGCCCGTCCCAAGCCATCTACGCCGTTTTCCGCAAGGGCGAGAAGATCCTGGCGCCGCAGAAGAAGTAGAGACCGCCCGAAATCGCCCTCGCCGAGGATCACAGAACCGACTTCCGCAAGTGGCCCCAGTAGGCGGTCCAGAGATAGCCGCAGGCGCCCGTCAGTACCGTGAGCGCCATCAGAAGACGGACCTGGCTTTTCGGCATCTTCACGTTCGCGCTTGGATCGAGCAGTTCAGGCGAGGCCGCCACCCGCCGGAGGGTGTGGCCGGCGAAGAGGATCGGCCACATACAGGCAAGGCGCAATCGAACCTCGCGCCGCGGGATCGCCATCGTGTAGAGCCATCCTTGGTCCAGGTGTTCCAGCGCGATCCGTATTAGTTCGACGACCACAGGTCGCAAGGCAACGAGACCGTCTTTTCTCAGTAGATCGCTCGCAGTCAGGCCTGCCTTCTGCAACATCGGCCCCGGGAAGTAGCAACGTCCTCGCTGGAGATCCCGGGCTGCATCCCTGAGCACGTTCGTGAGCTGCAAACCCTTGCCGAATCGCACGCCGATCGACCCCATCGTGGCGAGGTCCCAGCGAGCCAACGACGGCACGTGGGCACAGATCATGTGCGTCCAGAATTCACCCACGCAGCCCGCCACGTAGTAGGTATAGCGATCGAGTTCCTCCATGGACCGAAGCGCTGCCGGATGTCGCGGCGAATCGCTCGGGAACACCGTCAGGTCCATCTCCATTCCGTTGGTGAGGGTCCCCATGAGTTGACGTGTTCGCTTGCGGTCTTCTGCCTCAAAGCTCATGTAAACCTTGAAGCAATCCTCGAGACGTTCCAAGAGCGTGCGCTCGGCCGACTCCCTCTGATGGGGTACCAACGCCGTTTGAATGGCGCGCACCTCGTCCCAGCGGATGCGATCCTCGGCAAACTGAGCTTTGAACTGCTTCAAAAACCCGAGTCGCCGATTTCGGTCGATCAGGTCCGTGTCGGCGATCGTGTCAGCCGCGCGCGCGAACAGATATGCCAGGCCGAGTTGATCGCGGACAGCGCGGGGAACGACGATCAAGGTCAGATAAAATGAACGGGAGACTCTCTTGAGGAGATCGGTCAGCAGTGCCCGCTTCGGAAGACCCGTGTGTGGTGATGAAGCCACTTTCAGGATGTTCAAAACGCTCGCCAACAAGTCCGCAGCGAGAGAAAGCCCGAGTCGTACCGGGGACCCGTTGCTCTTCGAGGTGCAACGGGTGAAACGGACGTTGAGGGCTTGACGGGTACCCATTGCTTGGCCACGCGCAATGGGTGATCGAGAACGCAGTTGGAGGTCGTTTTCAACATCCTGCTCATCTATCGGACTTCTAGTCGTCCTTCCATGCCCTTCTCCCGGTGACTCTTGAAAAAGAGCAGTTTCTTGTCGCAGTAGAAGGTAAAAGTACCGGCCTGACTGGGCGTGAACTGAACCGTGATGCTCTTTCCCGCGCCCACGTCTTTTTCGATGTCCAACCCGGCAGCGGACTCTTTCAGGATGAAGTTATGCGGTGTGATCGTGGTGACGCTGTTCAGAATCAACTCGACAGGTTTTCCAGATTGCACCACGAGATGGTTCGGACTGTAGGAGTAACTGTCGAGCGTGATCAAGGCCCGTTGCACGCCGTCCGCAGCGACGGGGACCACGACCGGAGCGCCGGACTGGGCCCCGGCCTCCTCCAATGCTTCCACGAGCGATGTCGCGCCAATGGCAAGCAGGACGAACCCCATTATAATGGATGCCCTCCAGTTCATGCCGCACCTTCTAGCAGAACTCGCGAGGCCCGGTCAACTCTCGCTGCCGCGAGTCTGCAGACGCAAGCCTTGACTAAAGCCAAAGCAGCATTATCACCCTGCCGACTCTCGTCGGCTCCGACGCCGGCGGTAGGGGTCTGGCGAGAGACAGTTTCCCGGTTGTATAATGTGGCTATTGTGTCGGCCGGACAGCCGGCATGGCTCCGTTGCGAAGCCTCGCCCGGAGCCGCGATTGACTGAAGGAGGACATCAATGAAGTGGCTCAAAGGTATCGGGTTGCTGCTGATCGCAAACCTGCTGATCTCAGTAACTCTATACGTGATTCTCAATATCGTGGCCCCGGTCTTCGGGATCAACTTCGGGGCCGATACCCTGGCCCTGCTGACCTACGCGGCGGTCTTTGGCTTCTCCGGTGCGTTTCTCAGCCTGGCGTTCTCAAAGCAGTTCGCCCGGTCGATGCTGGATTGCTCCCAAATCACCAAACCTCGGACCCACGCCGAACAGGTCATCTACGGGGCGGTGCAGGACATCGCCCAGCGCCTGCGCATCCAGATGCCTGAGGTGTGGGTGTACGAATCCCCCGATCCCAACGCCTTTGCGACCGGGCCGAGCAGGAACAATTCCATGGTGGCCGTGTCCACCGGACTGCTCAGCAATATGAACGAGCAGGAAGTCCGAGCCGTCCTGGCGCACGAAATGGGCCATGTGTACAACGGCGACATGTTTGCGACCACGGTCCTGGCTGGGCTGATGAATACCTTCGTGTACTTCATTGCGCTGCTGGTGCGACGATTCTTCGCGGAGCGCGATCAGGAAGGGCTCGGAATCGCGATTTCGATCGTCCTGCAGATTGTGCTCGGCTTCCTGGCATTGATCCCGATCTCCTGGTTCTCCCGCCGGCGCGAGTTCAGAGCCGATGCGTTCTCTGCCAAGACCTATGGCAAGGATGCGATGATCGGAGCGCTGCGGGCCATCGACGCCTGGGTGCAGCGGGCTCAGGTGCCGCACAATCCCCAGGACGCGCTCGCGACAATGAAGATCTCCGGGAACACCGGCGGTTTCATGCACCTGTTCGCGACGCACCCGCCGATTGAGACCCGGATCGCAGCCATTCAGCGGCTGCGGTTCTAATGTTCAGCCTGGGAGGTCCAACGATGCGACGAGCAGTCTGGTTCGTGTTGGGATGGTCGGTGGGCCTCCTCGCTTCTTGCGGTTCAGGTTACTTCCTCTGGCCCGGTCCTGTGCGAGCCGCCGATCCGTCGGCTCCCCGGAGCCAGCCTGTAGAGGTTCTCATGGCGAGTCAAGCATCCAGCGTCTACGATTTCACCCTCGATGACATCGACGGAACGCCTCTGCCCCTCAGCTCCTTCCGCGGCAAGGTGCTCTTGCTGGTCAATACAGCCAGCTTCTGCGGGAACACGCCCCAGTATGCGGACCTGGAGACCATGTACGAGCGGTACCAGGCGCGCGGGCTGGAGATCCTCGCCTTCCCGGCCAACAATTTCGGCAAACAGGAACCGGGCTCTAACGAAGAGATCAAGAGTTTCTGCTACACCAAGTACAGCCTGACGTTCCCCCTCTTCAGCAAAATCAGCGTCAAGGGCAGCGACAAGCATCCGCTCTACCAGTACCTGACCGAGCAGAGTCCCTTCCCGGGCGAGGTCGAGTGGAATTTTCAGAAATACCTGGTGGATCGGAAGGGGAACATCATCGCGCGGTACCATCACCGCACAAAACCGCTCTCGGATGAGATCGTGCAGGAGGTCGAGCGCGCCCTCGTCAAGAACTAGTCGTGAGTTGGGAATTCTGAGATTCGAATGACTTGGAGCCGGGTTCGCCGGCCACGAGTGTGAACACACGGCTCAGTTGCTCGACATACCGCTCCCTTGTATAGTGAGCCGCGTACCGTCGCCGCGCATTGTCTCCGAGGCGCGCCATCTCTTCCGGATGATCCAACATCCAGAGGATTCGCTCAGCCAGGTGGTCGGGATCGTTCGCTCGGACCTCAAGCCCGCTTTCCCCATCCGTCACGGTCTCCTTTAGACAGCCCCGGTCGGTAAATAGAATGGGCAAGCCGGCGGCCATAGCCTCGAGAACGACCAGCGGTTGCCCTTCCTGCTGAACACCGGGAAAAACGAACAGATCCGCAGACTCAAACAGAGCCCGTTTCAAACGCGCATCCATCTCGCCCGTCATCGTAATGACGGACCAGAGATCGCACTGGGCAATCCAGTCCACCGCTTCGCGCTGATGGTCGGGGTGCGACCAGGGACCGGCACAGATAAACTCCACATCGGTCCGTCGCCTCAGGACCCCGGGGACGGCTTGCAGAAACACCAGGGTTCCCTTCATTTTATTCAGGATGCTCAGATGGAGCACTCGCCAGTGAGGGACGCCCCGGTTCCGACGGTGTGATGACGTCCCCCCCCACCAGTCCACCCCGTTCGGGACGACCGAGATCCTCTCCGGGGGAACCAATCCAGCAAAGGCCGGTTTCAAGCTTTCGCCCAGGACAATCGCGCGGTTCACGAGCGTCATGACCAGCCGAACATAAGTCTTCAGGGAACGGGATCGACTGTCATACCAACGACCGAAGTCGCCTCCCTGAAGATGGATGACCACGCGACCGTCGAAGAGCGCGGCAGTCCACATGAACAGGCTGTCGCGGATAAACCCGACCGTGGTCTGTGAGATGACCAGATAAACCACCCGAGGTCGTTGCCGGATGAGGAGCGCGAGCAATTTGCTCCACTGTCGGAGGAACAGCAGCACATCATGAAAATCAGGCCGATTGACGTGTTGGATGCCCCGACGATCCGCGAGCTCGAGGTGCAGCACGCGAAACTGCCCCACGATGGTGGAATTCAACAGAGTTTGAACCGCGACCGCGACTCCGTGGAAGGGCGGCGGAGTCGGCCCAATGACGAGCAGCGGGATCCTCTGGCTCATCACAACCGGGTTCCCCCCTTTACCAACGCACTCCTCTCGAATCGATCGCTTTCTGAAGCTCGACCCTTGTGAAGCACGGATTCCAGGAATCGGACTACGACATCCGCCGATGGCGCACAATCGGAGTGTTGGACCCGAGCGTAGGCAGCCAACCCAATCCATCGCCTCGTCTCCGGTGACATGGCCAGAATCTTCAACAGGGTGGCTGCCGAGGACTCGGTGTTACTGGGATCGAACCGAAACCCTGTGACACCATCCTCAATCAGATCCCTGGTCGCGGCGGCAAACACGGATGAGACCACAGGCAGTTCGGACGACATGGCCTCGCTGAGCACAGCGCCGAACGTGTCCGAGCGCGTCGGGAACACGAAGACATCGGCGGTGGCAAGGTACTTGGGGAGCTCGCCCGAATCGACGAATCCGAGGAAATGGACGTCGGACCAACGCTTCTCCTGCACAAACCGCTGATACCTCGGACGGTCCGGCCCGTCTCCTACCAGCAGCAATGAGACCTGTGGACGAGTCTCGAGAATTTGTTCATAGATGGCGAAAAGCTCGGGATAGCCCTTGGCATCCGTCAGCCTTCCCACGGCCATGAGGATCGGATGGACGTACCGGCTCCGAAGGGCTCGGTATTCCGGACTCCTCTTGAAAGCCATCGCCTGTTCGTGGAATCGGGTGACTTCGACCGGCATCAGTGACGTGAGGATTGGCCTGGATCCGGCCCCGTAGTGCCGAAAGGCATCGTGCGCCTCGCTGGATGAGGCGATGCATCCATCCGACCGGCTGATGAGCCATCGCCGGATGAGCCGTCTGATCGCGGATGATCCCGCACCATCTCGCAACGTGAGCTCGCCCCACCCCACATATTTCTTCCCGAACCACTTGCAGTAGAGGAACGCGGCGACGTTGGCAACCGTGAAGCCTCCGCTCATGACCACGTCGGGGTCGAGTGTCCGCAGCAATCCCATGACGCCGTAGTTCACATGGAGCGACACCTCGCGTCCAGGACCCCTAAGGTGAAACCGCCGCAACACCCGCGTGCGAAACCCCACAGGTGGCAGGGTCCATTCGCGGTTCTCTTCGGCTTCTGCCATGAGCAGAACGGTGAGCTCGTCCACCCGCCTCCCGATCGACTCGAAGAACGGAATTCGATAGGGGGTCAGGATGTTCGTGACCACGGCGAGCTTCATAGGCCCTCCGCGATGGCCAGACCTCGCACCTGGGCCCGTTGACGGAAGGGCGCAGAGAAGTAAATCGCGTCCTCGGTGTGGGGCTGCTTCAGGGGCAACAGCACTCGGTGGTCGAAGTCGCATCGCCAGGGTCCGCTGAACCCGCGGTCCGCGAGGAAATGATCGATGAGATCTTGCCCGCACCCTCGGCTGTCGGATAGGCCATTGATTTCGATCATGAGCAGCTCGATGGTCGGTAGCCATTCCGCGAACCCCACGAGCACGTCGTATTCATACCCCTCCACGTCGATCTTCACGTACTGGGGCCGAAGTTGGGGATCGGTGCAGAAGGCCCGCGCAGGACGGCACGGGACCGGAACGGTCTGATGACTCGGGCGCTCTTCAATGCAGTTCGTGGAACTTCCCTGCTCGTTACTCAGAAAGACGACATCCTCCGTGGGCCCGAGCGCCAGATTGAAGAGCTGAACGTTTCTACGGTGATTCATCTCCACATTCTGAGCCAGTATCTGGAAGGTCCCCGGATGAGGCTCGAACGAGACCACGCTCGCGACGTCCGGTTCAGACGCGACGAGTGTATAGGAGCCGATGTTCGCCCCGACGTCCCAGAAGACCCCGCCCTCGCGGAGCAGCCACTGGATCAATTGCATATTGTCGTAATCGTACAGACCCTGGCTATAGATCAGGGCGGACACGGAGCAACGACGATGCGCCGCCACAATACGCGAGGCCGAAATCCGCTGCTCGAACGGAAACAGGTTGAGCGCCCTACGCCCTTGCCATCCTACGTACCGCATCATTCCCCTGGCCTTCGGGACGTGCGGCTTGGTCAGAATCTGATGGAGCGAGTTCCCGACCTGTCTCAACACCCCCACCTCACGGCTCATTCGTCGCGGGCTTCAGCCCGCTGATGATCGCGCTGGCAACCTCTTTCTCACCCCGCGCCCATCCCAGGACGGCGACGCACGCGACGTAGATCCCCCCGCCCAACAGGCAGAGGAGCGGATAGTAGGCTGCCTCCATCCTGCCCTTCCCCAGCACCACCAGCCCGGCCGTCACGGCTCCCGCCAGGAGCGGGCTGCCGAGGCTCCTGGACCAGGGCAGTACTCGGTGAAGTCGCCAGACCTGCGCCACGCGGGAGACGTTGACCAGCATCAGGCTCATGGCCGCCGCCAGGGCGGCGCCGAGCGGACCGCACAGCGGAATCAACGAGACCGTCGCGACGATCTGAAGGACTCCAAAGATCAGGGTATTGGCCATCACCTTGCGCGACGCCCCCGACATTAGAAGCACGGTATTCGCGGACCCGGTCGCGCTGTTGAACATCTGCCCGGTGGCCAGAATGATCAGCGCCAACGTGCCTCCCGTGAAGTCCGGCCCGAAGAGTCGGAGGAGATCTTCTGCGAATAGCACAAGCAGCAGGAAGACGGGCATCGCCAACGTGATCGAGAGCCTGAGCACGGAGTGGTAGCTGCTCTCCAGGCGGGTGCGATCCTGCTGCGCGATGGCCCGGCCGATGATCGGAGCAAACGTGAGGTCGAACGCCCCCAGCACGAGCGCCAGGACCGACGCGGTCTGAAAGGCGGCGAGATAGACTCCGACCTCCTGCACGCTGACAGAGTACCCCAAGATCAAGATATCGCTGCGTGGGGCGACGACGCCCACGAGCGTCGCGACGAGCAGAGGAAGGCAATAGTCCAACAGCGGCCGCATCTGGCCCGGCTGCCAGGCAAGGCCGTCGAGGATACCTGTTCCGGTGACCGGCCGCAAGGCCGTTGCCATCAGGATCGTGCTGATCACCAGGGTGATGGCAATGGCGGTCACGATGCCACCTACCCTGAGTCCCGCCCAAAGCAACAGGCCGGCCAGCACGAACTTTCCGACCGGTTCCCACAGGTACTTCACGAGGATGGCGTACCCGAGCGATTGACAAGCCTGCAGGCTGGACACGAGCACTCCGTTCAGGACTGCAAAGGGAAGCGCGAGGGCGAATCCCCACAAGACCGGAGCCAGCATCGGCTGGGCATAGAACACGGTGGCCAGGGGACTGGCCACTACAGCCAGACCAACCCCTGCCGCCAGACCGATGCAACCCGCCACGAGCGCGAACTGTCCGAGCACTCGGTGGGCCTCGTCTACCCGACCCAGCGAGAGGCGCTCGGAGATGAATTTCACGGCGGCGGTATCCAGTCCGAACATCAGGACCAAGGCCACCGTATTGAAGATCGTCAAACCCAGCGCGTAGAGCCCGAAGTCCAGGGGGCCTAAGAATCTTGCCAGGAAGATGGTGAAGGCAAAGCTCAGCCCATTGCCGAGGGCCGACGCCGCCAGCGCGGCGCTTCCCCCCAGAACGAGGCGCGAGAGATCACCTCGTACAGCGGTGGGTCGGATGGTGGAGGAGTCGTCGCTCATTGAACCGAAGGACCAATCGGGCGCTTGAGGCCATCCTGGCTCATCCTGAACGGACCTGCTCTGAGCGCAGCAATCTGGTCATCCGACAGATACTTGTAGAAGTACACGGCGAGCCCCGTGTGGGGCCATCGAGACCGGATCATCGAGGCCGTCTCAGCGAGCCATTTCCCCGAGCGTGGAAAACGCGGTTGATCCGGTGCCGTTAATTCTTCTTCGGTGGCCATGTTGCAAATCAGCAACGAGAGACGGTCAGGGTTCAGTAATTTGGCCCTCACGGACTCTGTGACACCGATGTTGAGACGCGGGAAATAGTCCATCCGCAAGATCACGTCGACGAGACCTTCATTCACCCACTCCACGCTCGCCTGACCCTGCTCCGGCGAGGACTGACCGGGAATCGCGTCGACAGAAATCAACAGATTCGGCTTTCTCCTCCGGATTTTCTCGGAGATACCCTTCACCATCGCCGTGACAGCGGACTCTTGATAGTCCACCAGCGTCGGGACCTGTCCGAAGGTCAGGTTGAACGCCGTGGTATCGAGCTGCAGGCTCCGTCCATAACGCTGCCGATACTCCAGAGTGCAGCGCGCGCTCTTGCACAGACCCATGGCGCGGACGTAATCCAGATTGATGCCGTCCACATCGTAGTTCTCCACCACCTCGGCCACGAGATTGGCCATGAGCCGGCGGAACCCTTCGTGGTGGACGTCGAACGCTCCTTCTGGGCTCCCCGGAGGAGCAAATTCAGGGAAAATATCCGACTGACGAAGGGTGAGCGTGAACCAGGGATGCACTTCGATGCCCAGCTCATGTGCCTTTGCTATGGCATAGCGCAGCGGATCGAAGTCGGACTTGGGATGATCCTTGAGCTGGACATCCCAGGGCGCGTACCGAGAGGGCCAGGCCGTGCCACGACCCTGCCAGACCGTCGGCATGTACACGTTGAAGCCGGCTTCCTTCAATCGATGGAGTGCACGATCCACATACTCCTTGTTAGCCCAGTAGGGTATGTCCCCGTCCAGCATCGCCAGGTTCCCTGCGAACGTTCGCGAGGGGCCACGCACCGTTTCGTCGTCGGCCAAACCGGTTGAGGCGATCAGGACGAGCAGCCCTGCCATCAGCGCCCATCGTGCATGGGTCCGGTCCAGCATTGGTTACCCCGACAGCAGCGGGAAGCGACGACTTGCAAGAGCTTGCGGCGGATGCGTACGGGTGACCGCATGGACTCGGTGGTCGTCCGGAGCCGGCAGAGGCTCGAGTTGACGCGCCGCATCGTGCTGCTCCTCCGCCCTCATACGCAGACTCAGTCCAATGATCCCCCACACGAACCACTGGTACCCGGAATAGGCGCTCGGGACCAGGCCAATCGTGTCAACCATCCAGGACAGGAGCACCATGAGCGCTCCCACGCTGAGCGGATCGATCCTGCGCCACAGGTTCAACAGGATCTGCCGCCCCACCGAGGCCAGGAGAGTCACATAGATGAACAACCCGACTATCCCTCCGTGAAACAATATCTGAACATAGTCATTGTGAGCCCCCAACCCGACCTTGCCGCTCCCGAACGTCTTCGCGAACCCGTCGAGTTTGCTCCACTCTGCATACATGTCTTGCCAGATGTACCAGCGCCCGTTCAGGGTTCGCACCGCTTCCGTCTTTCCCGACAGGTACCCGATTTCCTTCTGGTAAATCGTTAAGGCTTGAGCCAGGTAGTCGGAAGCGAGGTAGAGGCTGAGACACAAGCCGCCTGCAATCAGAACAGCGAACGTGATGAGTTTCTTCTGTAACAGGCTCCAGCAGGATCCCCAGAGGACGAGCAGGAGCAATCCCGCCTTGCTGTACGCCTTGGCCATCACCACCGTGGCCACTGCTACGTAGAAGAGCAGGCCTGCTTTGACTAGCAGGCTCTGGTAGGGAGAGAGCGCCACGAACAAAAGCAGCGCGAGGATCGTCTGGAAGGAATAATGGCGGATGGTGATCGCGTCATGATACAGACCGACCGTCCGCACAATCCCCTCGATGGTCTGACCCTCCAGGCGCCACACGGTCCCTGTGGCAAGCTGGTAGGCACCAACCCCGATCGGGAACAGCCCGCCAAGAATGAGGGCCACCAAGAGGAGCTTGATCCGCTTCTCGTTATGAAACCAAGCCTGCACCATGTAGAAACCGACGAGGCCGTTGAGGTGACGGAACAAGACATTCGAACCGGATCGCAGATCCTGGTTGAAGAGAATCAACCAAGCGGCAAAGGAAAGATAGACTGTGTACGCGAGCCAGATCCCCTTCAAGGGCATGCGCCCGAGTCCCTCGTCCGGCTTGCTGAGGAGCATGTGGAAGATCACTGCAAGGGGGACCAGGCCGGACATGATTTGTGTGAGCGGCAGGTCCAGGAAGACCAGATGGTTCCAGTTGGCATCAACAATTGGTTTGCAGATGAAGAGCAAGGCAACGCCCGCGACGGGGTACACGAAGAGCGCCAGGAGGGTCACCACAGCCAGCACGATGGTCAGGTCCACGACCATGCCTAACTCCTGTCAGCCCATGCGTTGAGGCGAAATGAGGCCTTTCCCGCGGCGACGGATGGTCTGGCCAATGCCCACCAGGCCGCTAGCAAAGAGGACCAGGCTGGCTGGGAGCGGGATCGGGGCAAGAACCGCGGTCCCCTGCAAGGAAAACACTGCGGAGCTTAACAATGGCTGGCCGCGGAAGAGGTGCTCCCACGACATCGAGAAAGCGGACGTGCTCGGATCGAAGCTCCCGTTGGCGATTCCGCCGATGTTCCAGGCGCGCAGCCGATCCCCACGGGAGATACCAAGGAAGAGAGACGTGAGATCGACCGTGATCATCGACCCGCTGACGGTCCCTGACGGCGGGGGCGCGCCTTGGATGCCGCTGGTGAACAAGGTGAGCGTTCGATGTCCCTTGGTGATCGGGGGAAAGATATCGGGCAGCGGCTGATATTGCCCCATGACCAGCAGCCCTTCACGCTCAAAGCTGCCTCTCAAGGGACCGAAGAAGCCGAAGTCGAGTTGCACCCTTCCTCCGGTCAGCTCGAGCTGCGTGACCAGGACGGCCTGGGCTGGTTCTGCCGTGAGCCATAGCGCTCCCAAGAAAGCCGTCGCGACAATCGCACGTGGATGAAAAAGTGCGCTTCTCATGGGGCTCCTTTCTGTGCGGAAACATGCGTGCCCAGACAGCCGAGCCGCCTCCGGGCACGACCGGGTACGAGGGGGTTCCTGGCTCCTGTTGCGTAACCCATTCACAAAGATATCTTAATAAGTACAATGCAACACACCGCCCTCGAAGCCTCTCAGCTCCAGGACGGCATGCTGCGGAAGCGTCTTTAGCTTCTAGCTGTAAGCTCTCACCACTCCGCTCTCAACTCCCCTTCCCTCCACGGTCCCCGGTCCGTAGTCCACGGTCCTCGGTCTACAGTCATCGGTCTGCTTTCTCGGGCCAATCCGCAATCCGAAATTCGCAATTCGAATTCCCCCTAGCGGCATTGATCCTGGTCGCCGGGCTTCCAGTTGATCGGGCCCTTGTCTACGTTCTTGAAGACCGACATCTCCTCATCCGCAGCCCAGAACGCGCCGGTCGGAATGATACTGATCGTGTTCGCTGAACCGGCGTCGTCTACAAAGGCTTGCATGAGGGCGTCGATGGCCGAGCCTTCGGAGGTCGGCCGCCGATTCAAGCGCCAGCCCGCCCAGTAGGGGTATCGGCCGCACTTCAGGTCCTGTTTCTTGAGGGCCGCGGTCGCCGCGGACGGATCGTGGGCAAGTCCCCCGTCGATCCGAACTTGGTACGAGTTGGTGATGGTGGGGATCAGGTCCGCGTCCACGTAGCCGATCGACCGCCGGTTGTTTTGGATGCAGGTCCTGACACCCGACGAGGAGCTGCTGAAGATCACGCTTCCGCTTCCGAGTGGAGTCTCCGTGGCATTGATCATGATCGTCTCATCGAACGTCGCCTTTGTACCGGAGCCGGCGCTACGCAGGCAAAGGACGATGGGCGAGGTAGCTTCGATGGTGGACGGGTTGGCGTCCGTGACGGTCCCGAAGCCCAGCCGCTTCCAGTCGGTCACACCCCTGGCGAAGATCTGTTCGATCTGCATGCGGGACAGGTTCTGGACGGGTCCATCGGGAAGCCCGGCCTCCGTCACCTGGACCACACCGGAGCCAAGTACAATCGAAAACGGCACGATGGCCACGACCACGCTATTCAGCGTGCTGTCATCCAGTGGGCTAATCACGGTGCCGAGAGGCCCCACCTGGTGGAAGGAAGCACCTTGCACGTCTGAAGCCCCCATGTGGACGGTGAGGTTGATGATGTTGCCGTTCGGACAGTTGGCGTTCTCGTTGAATTGCCTCCCGTCTGATGCACGGGTGACCACCACTTGTGCCGCGCATCCGCCCGCCGGGTGATTCAGGAACGCCAATAAGGAGCCGGCAGTCCCCGTTGGTGCCAGCACCTTATTCACCCCATCGCTGGATCCGGTGGCCGAATAGCGCATGATCACCGGCAAGCCCGATCGGTTGCAGACCCACGTGTGTCTATTCAGGTCAGCCGACGCAAAGTGCGTCGGCAACGGGGAGGTATCGCAGAGGTTCAAAGGCACGTCTGTGGCAAATTGCTTCCCTGCCGAGGACCCGCCCATGTTCATTTCCGTGACCTGGGCATTGGCGAGGCCGACCAGACCAACGAAGACCGCGAGGCCCGCGAGGGTTGAAACGAATTTCCGTCTTGATTTCATAGAGTCATCTCCTTATTGAGGGTAGACCGATAGGCGTCGCCCGCTTATCGGTGGCGTGCAAGCCTTGGGGATGCGTGGTTTGTGGCCGACCAAGGCAAGAGAGACAGAGCTCTTCTTTCACAAACCGCGCGTCCCCTTTTTCTTTGACCCTGACGCTCTTATGCCGGTGTCAATTGCCTCTCACGTGACCGTCGGGCCACCCCGACGAGACCGATCAGACCAGTCCCGAAGAGCACGGCGGCGGCTGGGATTGGGATCGGAGCCGGCCCTGGGTTGCCCGCGGTCAGGAACCCGTTGGCGGTTAACAACACCCGTCCCACTTGCGTGAACGCGTTGGTGTCTACGTTGCCCTTGAAGATATTCAGGACATCACCGGGTAACCCCTGCATCGCCACCGGCCAGGCTCCTTCAAACCTGCCCGCTCCCGAGGTGTTAAGGTTGAACGAGAAGGACTTGGGGTCCGATTTGGCAATCGTGTCGCCGGTGAAGGTGGAGTTGAACGACCAGGCGGCAGACGGGTTGAACTGATTGGTGAATTGGCGCCCACCTGCAGCAGAGATTTCGGCAGGACCGAATATGCTGGCCGCGTGTATCATGCCACCCACACCGGTTGAATCCCACCCGAAGACGGTAAACCTGACATTGGTGGGTCCACTGGCGGGATCGCCGACGCGAGCCGCGGTCAGGCCGGCCGACGCATTGAAGTTGGTAATGCCCGCGCCACCACTGGTCAGGATGGTGTTGGCATTGCCCAGGTTGTACAGTGCCTCGGTGTTATTGCCATAGATCGCCAGCACCAAATCGCCTTCCCCGAACGAGAAGGCGTGCGCCTGGTTGATCGCGCCCGAGACAACCAGGGCGATCGAGGCAGCGACTACCACCGCTATCTGCTTCAGCTTCGTTCTGAGCTGCTCCATTGAACATCCTCCTTGCTATCAGTCACCCCACGGACATGTGCGACCTGCTTCAGCATCGTGACTCCCGCTCCACCCACCCCCTCGCCTCACCCCCTTTTCCTTCGTCATTGGCCGTCCATCGACATCACCTGAGCGTTCCTTCACGCGCCAGTTATCCGATCCCCGTGTTACATTTCGGTCAGGAGACCGTTGAAGGATCGTTAACATTTGAGGATCTCTAGGGTGCCGGGCCCCGCTTGGCCCTGCGTCATGGTCCATGCATGGCGACCCTACTCGCGGAGGATGACGTCCGCATCAGGGTCACCTGTGGATTGCGTTAATTCTCAGGAAAGAGGTCGAGGGGAAACGCGTAAAACGAGGGAGCCGTAGGAATTCGAGGAATTTGGGACCCTCCGCCTGTCAGGGCGGAAAGAATTTGACCACGACCGTCCGATCCATGCCCGCCGGCGGAGGTCTCACCTGGCTCAGCTTGGCCAGGGCCTCGAGGGCGGATCGATCGAAGAGGAGGCTCCCTGAGGAGGTGACCAGCCGGTATTGCAACACGTGCCCCTCATCATCGAGGACCAGCTCGCACAGCACCGCATAGTCGAGGCCATCGGGCAACATCGGCGGCTGTTGGTATTTCTGCTGGATGGCGGCCGTGAGCAGATCCTGATACCCCGAGAACGGGCTGCGTCCCTTTCCGATCGCGAACGGGGTCGTGTCCACCTGTCGGGAGGTCGTTCGTTCCGCGGCTGCCGGAGGAGGGGCTGCAGCCTGTGGCGGGGGCGGGGGAGGAGGAGGCGCTTCTTTCTTGGGTTCCGGAGGCTTGGGCGGCTCCGGTTCAGGTTCGGGCTCCTTTTCCGGCGGCGGGGGCGGCTTCTCTTCCTTCTGGAGGACTGTGAGCTTGTAGACCTTGATCAGGTTCTGGCCGAATTGCGTTTGCGAGAGCCAGTACAGGCCCGCCCCCAGCGCGACGTGCACCGCCGCGACGATCAGAAGGGTGGTCCCGAGCTTATTCTTCTTCTTCTGGAAGCCGGTATAGTCTGGCATCTCTCAAGCGCGTGGCGCGTGACGGGCCTGCGCGCTGAAGGGCGTTTCGGTCCGCGAGCGGGTGAAGCGGAAGGGGTCACGGCCCCTCCCCCATCGGCTTCGTGGCCAAGGCCAGCTCTTCGATCGGGATGCGCTGGAGGACGTCCAGCACGGCCACCACGTGCTTGTATTCCACGCCCGCGTCGCCCTTCAGCACGATCGGCAGCTTGCCATCCTTCGCCTTTTTCAAGTCGCGCAAGATGCCCTCCAGCTCACTCACCTTGACCTGTTCCTCATCCAGGAACACCTCGCCGGATTTCTTGACCGATATCGTGCGCGTCGTAGTCTCCATCTCGGTCTCATGCGGCGTCGATTCCGGCAGCTTCAGCTCGATCCCCTGCACCATCGCGGTGGTCGTAATGATGAAGATCACGAGCAGCACCCAGGCCAGGTCGAGCAAGGGCGTGATATTGATGTCGGACACGGCGCTGTGTCCAGCTCGTGAGAACCGCCTCATGGCTGCCTTTCCTGCTTGCCGTTAATGCGCGGCGGCCGTGCCGATGTTCGACTTGGATTCCTTCCTGCCGCCCCCGGGCCGGTACTCCTCGATGTCTTCATCCTGGGTCCCGTTGCCGTTCTTCGATCGCAGGAACTCGGTCATGAACACGGTCTCCAGGTGGGCGGCAAAGTTATCCAGCTCCATCGTCAGCGCGCGAATCTTGGTGACCAGATAGTTGTAACAAAAGAGCGACGGGATGGCGACCAGCAGGCCCGCCACGGTGGCGATCAGCGCGGCGGCCACCCCCGGCGCCATGGCCGTCAGGCTGGCTTGCTGCGCGCGCCCGATTCCGGAAAAGGTATCCATCACGCCCCAGACGGTCCCCAGCAGCCCGACGAAGGGGCCGCCGCTGATCGCGGTGGCGAGAATGACCATGCCGGACTCCAGACTCACGGCGGCTTCGCCGAGCACGCGCTCCAGGGTAATCCGGACGGCGTTCATCCCGTGGTGCGGGATCATGGTCGTGCCATACTTCTGCTGCTGGGCCTTCAGTTCTTCACATCCGCCATAATAGATGTCGTACATGGGCGAGCCTTGCAGGGCCTTGATCGGGCCCTTGCTGAAGATCGCCAACGAGTTCTTGGCTTTGGCGTAGACGGACAGGAACAGGCGCGTCCGTTTCCGGGCCCGGGCCAACTGGCGGAATTTTCCGATGATCACCGTCCAACTGAGAAACGAAAAGACCAGGAGGACCGCGATCGTGACCTTGCCTTCGAGGGTCGCGTGGGTGAGCGCAAACGCAATCCCGCCGGAATTCATATCCATGCTGAGCTCTCCTCAGTCACCAACGTGCTTATCGTACCTGCGGCTTGACATCCACTTCAATGGTGACGCCGCGCTTGACCCGGACGCCTTGGGCAACGCCGGTTTTCTTCTCCTTGTCGTCGGTCCTGGCCGCGGTCTGCCTGGCACTCGCCTCAGCCTTGGCCTGTTGGCTGCTTGTTTCGGCTGCCGTTTCTTCAGTCGATTCGGCCGACTTCGCGGCCGCGGTCGAGGCACCGACGGTGGCGGAGACCGGGGCCGCCACGCCGGGACTCGTCAGCGGCGCCAGACTCCCTCCGCCGCTACTCCCCGTTGAGACTGAGACTGTTCCGGCGGTGGTCGACGCGGCAAAGACACCGACGTTGAGGATGGGGCCCTCCAGACGCTGGGCGACGGCTCGAGCGCGTCCTTCCACGGCTCCGCCCTGGAAGACCACCGCTCCATTGGGAGCAATCAGAGCCACATCACGCCCCCGAATGCCCGCGGGTGGAATGATGATGTTTCCTTGCTCCGCTGTCAAGGTGATGTTGCCGAGGTTCAACGGGTTAATAAACGCGTCCAATTGGGCATTGAAAACCGGCTCATAGGCCGCACGCAACTCCTGTTCCTTGGCTCTCAAGAGGGACGTGTTGCGCCCAAAAAACCCTTGCTTGATGATTTCATTGGTCACCGCGGTGAGCGCCGCATTTTCGAACTTCGGGAAGATCAACGGAAAGGGGTCCCCCGGGACCACGACCACGCCGTTGACGATCTTCGGCGGCGGATAGAAGGTGAAGATCCCGCTGCCGGGGACCTGCAGGACGGTCCGCTCCAGATCCGGAAGGCCGGTGGCGGGATTGATCACAGGGTTGCCCGTCACAGGATCGATCTTGATCGTATCGACCGGGAACAAGGCAAACTCATCCCGTCCACCACTGCCGGCATTGATGTTGCCCCGGGTCGAAGTGATCTGGATGTCGCCTCCTCGGAACGTGGCGATCCGCGAGCGGTTGACGTTCACGTCACCGGTCGCTCTGATCGAGATGGCCGCCGGGTCCTTCACCAGGTTGACCGCCACCGTACCGTCGGCCGCGACGCTTGGTTTCTCGGCCTTCACCCCGACCGATCCGCCCAGAATGGCCTCGATCCCGGTCGGTTCAGCCCCGCTGTCGAAGACGGTCTTGCCCTTGTTGTCCCCCACGTCCACCTTGCCGCCGACCGGCGGAGCGACGTTGAGGGCGCCGCGTACGGAGTCAGGCGCCTCGACGGGGTGTAAGGCAGAGTTATCATAGCCGCGAATGTAGGAGGTCCCTTCGTCGGGTCCATGGATGGAGATGCCGGCTCCATTCCGGCTGAAGATCCGGGATTGCGTCATCAGGAGGTCTCGCCCGACGGCAATGTCCAAAAACCCTCCCTGGTCCGTGAGTCCGCTCGGTTCTTTCACGATCTGGTGGTCAATGCCGCTCCCGTCCCCCAGGTTGAGGTCGCGTTTCGCCGTGATCTTCGCAGTCCCCGGGCCGATGAAATGGAGCCCGCCCAGACTTCCCTGCGCAGGCTTGCTTAAGTCGATGTCACGCTCGGCCTGGATGGTGGCGGCTACCTTGGGAACCTGGACTTCCACCGTGACATCCTTGATGGTCACGTCTTCGACCTTCACGACCTCGCCCGGGTTGGGGGCGCGCAGTAGCCCGGTCGTCGCATCGGTCACCATCGGTACGTGTTCTGTTACGGTGACACGGTCGGCACCGAGGTCAGGTAGGTAGGCGGAAAGGAACACCTCGTTGATGTCCTTCCCGGACTGAATCGTGATTTCCTTTTTGAAAGGCCGGCTGATCAAGTTCAGGTCCAACCTGCTGATGTCGCCCGTGCCGGTCTTGAAGCTGACCGGTGAGATCTGGGGCGCGTTTTGCGCCAGAGGGCTGTTGTTCCTGATCAAGCTGGTAACCTGAAAGAGCTGGGTGTTCCCCACCAGGGACGAGGGGCTGACTTCGAGCAGCTTCACGCTCGGGACGGAAAGCGCCTGCTCGACCCGGGCATAGTCGGGAAAACTCTCGTTCGGCGGTGGGTCTCCGGCGCCTGGGGGCAGTGGACGCCCGATGAACGGCTGAACAGCGGGATCAGTCAAGGCCGTGCGCAAATCCACGGCTTTCCAGATCGGCAGTCCGGCCGGGGTGAAGCCGAAGAACACCCATTTGAAATTGACTTCGTCCGGGACCTTGATCGTCTTGGGGACGCCTTGGATATCCTGCTTGGCGAAGAAATTCAGCCGACCTGTAGGCGAAGGGAAAAAGGTGAGATTGGACCGGATCTGGATCGTACCGTTCACTGCCTGCGCGTCGAAGGAAGCGGGAAGGATGGAGCTGAGCACCGGAAGATCGGTCGCTTGCTCGCCAGCGGAGGTGGGGCTTGTGTTCAGGAAGATATGGCCTTGCGTGGAGGTCAGGAAGACTTGATTGTTCTCCAGGCCGGGGGAAAGTTGCGGAATCCGTGGGCTACCGTCCGCATCAGTGCCGCAGAAGGCGCCGGAGCGATCGCACACGAGTCCCGCGTCGCGGATACGTCTGAAATAGATGTTCCCTCCGGCCGTCAATGTGACGCTGCTATTGGCCGAGGCCAGGTCCGCATAGCCGATCGTGTTCTCCTGAAGCTTCTGCTGGCTGATCTTGGCGGCATCCGGCAGCCCGTCAGGCCCCAAGGGGAGATTGGTTTCCCCTATATTCCCCGCCACATTCACCGTTGCCTGTCCGTTCCGGACCATAAAACCTGGACCGGCAGGAAGACCATCCACCCGCCCCCCGAGGAAATCACCGCCAAGCGTGATGTTCAGGCTCCCAGGGCCATCGAGCTGGATGCCTTGGACACTGTTGGTGTTCGGGTCAACGGAGACGCTGGCGACCAGATTCTTCGCGGCATTGATGGAGATTCCGCCGCCTCCCTGAACCACTAGACTGGAGAGCGCCCCCGTGGGCGGATCGATCAATTGCACCGAACCGGTCCTGGCGGTCAGATTAATGCTGCCACCGTAGTCGGTGGAGAGTGTCGTCCGTGTCAACTGGATGTCCCGCTCGGCCAGACCGAGAATGTCCCACTTTTTCGGCGTCCCGAAGCCGTTCAGGAGAAAGGCGTCGGTGAAGAGCAGGTCCCGCCCGGCATCAAAGCGGATCGATCCACCACCAGCCGGAGGTTCAACGGTGTTCAGGTCAAAGGCCCCGGTGACCCTCAAATCGTCGCCGAGCACGGAGCTGAACATGATGTTTGACATCCCGCTTACGGATAAGCCGCTCAGATCCACGTCCACCGGGTCGATGAGGAGTTGACCGCCCGGGTACCCTTCCCGCGCGTTGCCCACAAACCGACCGCCGAGTCCCACCTGCTTACCGCTGAGCTCGACAAACCCGCCCCGCCCGCCCTCTCGTCCTCCGGAAACATCGATGACCGCACCCTTTTCAAATTGAGCCTGGCCGTTCGCCTTGTCGGCGATGGCCCGGATGGTGCCGCCGTTCGACACGCCTTGATCGCCCCCTTTGGCTTCAGTCCGGCTTCCGGCGGTCAGCGTGACCTGCTCGCTGGCGTAGAGCTCAATCCTGCCGTTCCGCTCTCGGATACTGTTGGCTTGGATGAGCCCTTCCTGATTGACCACGCGGCCGGCCAGCGTGACTTCTCCGCCGTCCGCGACCAAGTCTTTCAGATTGAGCGCTTGTCCGGTCGGAGCCGTCAGCTCGGCCAGGAAGCCGCGACCGTCCGGTCGATTGGACAGAAAGACGCTCGAGCCGGCTGCCAGGGTGATCTGCCCCTGCGGGCTGGTGATGAGTCCGCTGTTCTCGACATTGGGGGCAAGGAGATAGACCCCATCGACGCCGGCATGGATGGCGCCCGCATTCTTCACCCACCCGTCCGTCGATTGCCCTTCAAACAGATAATAGCCCTTGAGGAAGTTTGCATTTGAAAGGTTCAGGGTGGATGCGATCAGGCCTCCCACGTTGACCTGCGCATTCGGACCAAAGAGAATCCCATTGCGATTTAGCAGGATGACCGATCCATTGGCTTCCAGGCGCCCGAAGATCTGGCTTGGATGCTGGTCGAAAATTCTATTGAGCGCGATCGCCCGGACGTCCGGCTGAATGAAGCGGGTGACTTCATTGGGCGCGATATTGAAGCCGGCCCAATTGATGATCGCGGCCCGGGACGCTTGTTGAATCGTCACGCTGGGCGTGCCCACGCCGGACACGGTGGCCTGCCCGGCGACGACATTCGGTCCCGTTGGATTGCTCAGCGCGGGGCTGATCCACCAGAGGTGGGCCATGATGGTGACCAGCGAGACGACCGGCTTCCGCCTGCGGCTCACGATGCTCATCAGTAATGCTCCTCTCCTAAAAGGCCACTGAGACCGCAAAGTGGACGAAGGTGTCGCCCTTCTTCGTCTCTGTCCCATCCTGCAGCGCCCAGGCCTGATCGAGGATGAGCTGCCCGACATCCTTGGGCATTTTCATCCTCAATCCAAACCCCACACCTTCCGGATTAAAGTGGTCCCGTTGCCCGGGCTGAGCGTTGAGCACCCAGAGATAGGCGGCATCGAAGAACGCCACAAACCGAAATCGCAGGTTGTACTCCGACGACTTGCGCCGCTGCCAAAAGCGATCGATCGGGATGGGGGGAAGTTCAGGGCTGGTGAGCTCCGCTCGGCCGCGCACGGCATTGTCGCCGGCCGTTTCATACTGGATGTAGCCACGGACGGTATCCAGCCCGCCGGCGAAGTACTGTTCGGCGGGAATCAGCGGCTCGTTGGCCCACTGGCCGTCGGCATGTAAGAACAGACTGAAGTCGTAGGGCAGCGGTTGCGTCCGGTCGACCCCGCCTTGAACGACGACAAAGTCCCCGGTCGAACCGACTCGGTTGCCCGGTTGGTTGGGATCGTTGGGATTGCCGCCGAAATCCTCCGTGTCCCCTCCCGGGATCAGCCCAGCGTTGTACCCTTTCACAGTACTGGTCAGCTTCGTCAGCCCCCAACTGTCCGGGAAGTAGCCGGTATACCCGATCGACATCGGCAAATATTGAATGGGGCTGGTCACGGTGACAGTACCCAGACCCTGAGGAAATTCAGCCGTGGTCTTCTCGAGACGCTTGTAATCGGCGCCGATCGCAATCTGGTGAGTGCCCGTCCAGCCGGAGAAGATCGGAAAGATATAACGGGCGCCCGCGATCGTGGCGTTCCCGGCGATGGCGATGCTGCCCGCGCCAACTGCCAATGAGGAGCCAGCCAGGACTGAATTGCTGATGGCTTTGGTTCCATAGACCGCCAGCAGATGGTTGGGCCAGATGATGGGCGCGACGTAGCTCCCTCCGTACACCTGGACGGCGCCCAAGTCGGTGGGAGTCTGCACGGTTTGCACCGTCAGGATGTGATCGAGGTCCCAAAGGTTGGCATATTGGACTTCCGCCGTGATTCGGTCGCGCGGGGTCGTGATCGGCCCCCGATTGTCGCCCTCGACTCGGGCGTGCAGCGGCAATCGTTCCTTGGCCTTTAATTCCAAGTTGACCGTTCCGGGCACCTCACCGGGTTTGAGGACGGGCGCGAGCTTGAGGTCCGGATTCGCGTTCGCCGCGTCCAACTCCTTGACGAAGGTCGGTTCGTAGAGCAGTGCGCCGATCTTCAGGGAGGGCAGCTTTCGCAGAATATTGTACCTAGAGAAGTACCGGTTGCCTGTCACCAGGATCTCCACCAGGCGGGCCTCGATGACGGTCAGCCGGACAGTCCCCTGGTCGATCGTTTGCTCAGGGAGCACGACGATGACCGTGGGATAGCCGGCAGCATGATAGGCCTTCTCCAGCTCGAGTCGTGCCTTTTCGATCTCCTTGAGCGTGAGCGAAGATCCCTTGTAGCGCGACAGGATCTCGTTGATTTTCTCCTGCGATAGGATCGTGTTCCCTTCGACCAGATACTCGGTCACGGCCACCCGGCCAGGCTCGGGCGGCTTCGAGGTCGGCTCAGAACTTTTAGGAAGCTCCCCTCCATTGGCCACCGGCCTCGAAAAAGCTCCTCCGTTCCCCCGGCTGTGCTGCGTCGAGTACATGGTTTGTGATCCGCCTTCTGCCGCCGTCGGAAACCAGCTCACGAACAGGAACGCGATGGAGGGTATCACCCTCCACAGTGCCCTCACGGCCCATTGCATTCCGCCACACACCGGCACATCTGTCCGCAACTTCTTGCCATGCAAGGTGCTGTGCAGACCCCCCCTTTCCACAGACTCCGGTGCATGTCCGCTGAAGAGGTGGTCCTCCAAGTCGAAGAGCGTGCCCTAGGCATCTCCCACGCCGATGCGCTGAGTGGCACGATCGTCGGAAACAGAGGTGTCTCGGTCTGTGTACCGCCGAGATGTACCGGGGGAGTGTTACGAAACGGTTACCGATCTCTTGGTGCCCTGTTAATTGTGCTCTCCGAAGGGTTCCGCCACAGCCTCTTGGCTCCGTATTCGACCAGGTGCCAGAGGATCGTCCCTCGCGCCGGCTCTGTGCCGGTCTGCGCACCCCCCGCACCATGACCGACCGAATTCTCTTCTCGCTCGACATCCAGATCCTGCGAGTCGTGCACCGATGATTCTGTCAGGCGGTTGCGCCACTGTCTTTGGGAAGCCAACCGGGCCTTCCGTCGTCCCGGCTGGATCATCGCCTTCCGACGTCCCGCACATGTTACGCGACGCGCGGGTCTTAATTAACCGGAAGTTAATCTGTCGGTAACGAGAGCGTCATGGTCTGGGCGCTATGGTGTCGCGACCATTCACTCGCCCGGAACGGCCACGCCCACTGGGAGGAAAGGATTGTCGCACCACGAACTGCTTTGCAGAATTTGGTGCGTACTTCTTGTAGTGGGATGCCTGCACATGGTCGCGGAGCCATCCTTCGCCGAATGGTACGTGGCGGGTTACGGCGGCGTGACGACGATGGGATCGATCGGGAATGCCTCGATGGACAATCTGGGCGAGCGGCTCGCGCTCCAGCAGTTTCCGTCAGCCGCGGATCCCTCCTCCGGAGACACCGTGACACAGTCGTTCGATACTTCGGACATTTCCCTCAAGAGTTCCCCGATATTTGGGGGCAAAGTGGGATACTTCTTTACCGAAAATCAGTTCCCCTGGCTGGGGGTTGAGATTGAAGCCTTTACGACCAAGACGAACATCAAGAGCCAGACACTGAGTACGGTTCAGAATGTGACCTTCATCCCGGGTCCCGTCACGATTACTAACTGCAATATCGTCACGGCTCCACAATTTTGCCCGCAGTCGGTGCGGACCAACTCACAGGTCTCCCTGTCCGAGACTTCGCTCCGTGTGACGGCCGTGGCGTTCAGCGTACTGGCTCGCTACCCCGGTGAGCGAATCCAGCCCTACATCGGAGTCGGCGCGGGAATCTTCTATTTTAATGCGTCATCCGGAAGCTTCCGGAGCTTCCAAGGCACCCAACCAACGGGAAGCATCAATGACAGCCAATGGGCACCCGGCTTGAATGCCTTCGGTGGGGTGAAATATTTCGTGACAAAACAGTGGATGCTGTTCGGAGAGGCGAAATACAACAATGTACCCATCGACAACCTGGACCCGGCGCTCGGGATCAGCGGGACCTACAGCATCCTGAACTTCATCGGCGGCGTAGGCTATCATTTCTGATGCCTCCGGGCGCGCCACACGTGACCCCCTCGCCTGAGCCGCACTCTCGCCTGGCCATTTCCCTCATCCTCCCGGTTCTGCTCTCGGCCTGCGCAGCTTGGCGTGTCGAGCCCTTCGAAGAGACGATCCAGCATGCGAAGCAGGATGAGATCATCGCCGCGTTTGGTTATCCCGAGCGCATCCGGCGCCTCGACAACGGCGACACCGTCTGGGAGTACGACTTCATCGGAAAGGGGTCCCGCTGCGCCCGGTACCTGGTCGTTTTCGACCAAGAGAAGAACATGCGCTCCTGGGAGAGGCGGGATTGCCGCTGAGCGAATGATCTGTGGGAGGAGGAGTCCCGAACGTGACGAATGCTTACGGGGCGGACTCGGGCATCACGGACAAACGATCAAAACTCCATTCCTGGACAACGCCCCGGGTATCATAACGAATCCAGATCGTCCGGCTCGGCCGCTCTTTCGCGCCGGACGCGCTGAGCGGCGACGTTCCTAGGCCTGGCTCGACCGGTTTCATCTCTGTCACCGTTTGTCCGAGAGGACCGGGGGTGACGACCGGAATCGAGGGGGGCGGAGAAGGGGTCGCCGTTCCAGGCGCGCGATACAGAGCCACTTCTCCCTGAGGCAACTGCGCCGTCGCATCGGGCTCTCCGTACCGCGCCATGATCTCTTCGCGAGTGGTCATCCCGATCTTGATCCACTCGGTCCGCCCGGAACCGGAGGTCCTCTCGAGTTGCTCGGTTCCACAGCCGGCCACAACGAGCCAGGTACACACCAACGCACAGGTCACCCGCATAGGCCCCCCTATTTCACGGTCCCTTCGTCGTCCGTGGCTCGCCCGGTCGTGATCCGTGCCATTCATCGTGACGACCGCTATTTCACTCTGGTCGAGGCACCCTCAGTCTTCAGTCCTTCGGATACCTCGCCTTCCCTGACACGCAACCCGATGTCCTGCAGGGCCTTGGCATAGAGCGCACAAATCTCCTTTGCCCGGGCTGGAGTCTGCTCATACCGTTCGAGGCAGGCGCGATAGGACTTGAGGAGCTGCGCCGCCTCGTTGTAGACCGCAGTGGCCGCCTCGGCCTGGCGGAATTTCTGGCACTGTACCGCCGCGTCGCGGTCGTCAACCGTGTCCCCGGGCATCTTTGCGCAGGTGGTCTCGATGTACTTGCGAGATTCGATGCAGCCGGACAGTGCGGTCATGACGAGGAGGCCGACGCAGCAAACAAGCAGCGTCCTCGAACGCCGGCGAGCAGATCGATCCGGGAGGCCGGTGTCCAGGAGGTTGATCGTCGCAGGGGTCTTCACGCGTCGGGCAGTCTTGGTGAGCGGGTTCTCCCGAGGCGAGTCCACGTCCGTCATCGGCCCCTACCCGGTTCGCAACTTATACCCGACTCCTCTCACCGTCACGATGAACGTTGGCCGCGCAGGCTCCAGCTCAATTTTTTGCCTGAGGGAATGGATATGCACATCTAATGCATGTTCCTCCAAAGCATACCCTTCACCCCACACGCAGTTCAACATTTCCTGACGCGTGAAGACTCGATTGGGTGACTCGAGGAAGTACTTCAGAATCTGAAATTCCTTCGGAGTCAGCTCAACCGGCCTGCCCTGAACGGTGACTTCATGCTTCTCGAGATTCATCCGAATCCCACCGACGCTATACAGAGTCCGAGAGGGCGATTCGTACTGTTGCCTGCGGAGAATGGCTCGGATCCGGGCGACAATCTGACGAGGGCTTTGCTCGCAGATTGCATCATCGAAGCCCTCCTCAAGGTCATCGGCACAGTCTTCTTGGCCACAGTCAGATTTGAGCTGCCACAAGGCGATGAACGGCACGCTGCGCAGCATTGGATTCTGGCGAAGGCGGAGGGCCTTTCCCTGCTGGCGATCCACAAGGATGAGGGGAGGCACAGTCTGGCCCATTTCACTCAGGGCGGCTGATTCATCGGTGGCCACGAGGCTTCGATAGCCAGAATCGCTGAAGGTTTTCTGTAGTGACTGGGCAAGGGACTCATTCGCCGTGACGATCAAGATGGCCTTTCCCTTGGTCACCATGACTCCCCCCGCGTTGATTCCCCCCGCATTCATACGCGGCGGAGCGTAGCTTGCGAACCGTCTCGGCCTCGTCAAGACTGTGTTAACTCAATGTAAATTTCCGACAGCCTCCTTCTGAGCCTGACCCTACCCTACCGAGTATCCCGACTGGACCTACCACCAAGTACGGGGGAGTTGATCGGACCGAAGCTGCCGAGCGGGATCATCGGAGCGGCAAGACAACCGAGAGTTAACACGTTCTTAACAATGTTGTGACACTGGTGCAATTGTGTTCACCTAGCCTGCGCCCTATACTGTGGCAGGCGTCGTTCAGACCCATAAGGATCAGTCCATGGTTCGGAGAACCGATCGGATCGTCGCCATTCTCGCCTTGCTTTTGATCGGTCTCTACGGTCCTGCTTCCCCTTCCTTTGCTCAGTTGAAGCCTCCCCTCGACCAGAAAATCCAGGGGTACCTGCTGGTGAAGGGGGTGTCTGGATCGCTGACCGTGGTGGGGTCCGACACCATGAAGCCCTTCACCGAAATATGGGCTGGTGAGTTGCAGCGATTTTATCCCGGTCTGGTCATTCGGGTGGAGAGCCTAGGGTCGGAGACAGGGCTCTCCGCGCTTCTGGAGGGCAAAGCACAAATTGCGGCCATGTCTCGCAGGATGACGTCACAAGAAATTTCCGAGTTCATGCGCGAATTTGGCTACGAACCGACCGAAGTGCCAGTCGCGGTCGATGCCCTCACGGTGTTCGTGCATCGTGACAACTCGATCATTGGGCTGACTCTGCAAGAGCTGGATTCCGTGTTTTGTGCGGAGCGCCGGCGCGGGCTCAAATACAGAATTGACACATGGGGAGACCTTGGGTTGGATACCGGATGGGCTGATACACCAATCCATCTGTACGGCCGCGACGGACGATCCGGCACGGCGGCTTTCTTCAGGGAACACGTCTGCGAGGGAGCGGACTTTCACCCCACCATGACCAAGAGCGCTGGATCCGCCTCCGTCGTTGTGGATATCATGAAGGATCGCTATGGGATCGGGTTCAGCGGCATCGGGTATCGGACATCCGCCGTCAGACCGGTTCCGCTGGCAAGCGCGTCAGGGATGCGCTACGTGGAGCCCACCATCCAGTCAATCATGGACGGGTCCTATCCTTTGAGACGGACCCTGTACCTCTATGTGAATCGACCACCGAAGGGTCCTGCTTCCCCGGCCGTCGTGGAATTTGTGAAGTTTGCCGTCAGCCTGCAGGGACAACAGGTAGTCTTGAACCACGGGTACTTTCCCCTGGCCACCGAGGAGCTGAACCGAACGATGACCGTGTGGTCAGCCCCATTCAGAGCAGCGTCTGCTGAGAACCCGGCCACACCGCGAAAGTAAGTGAGATGGGGTTCAGAATCTCCCGCTGCGACCTCCGGGAAGGGCTTGCGCCATCTTCCTACAATCTGTCCCTCTCTTCCTGAGGTCTGAGGGAAGGCTCGGTGGGACTTTCTCCAAGCTTGCTGGTCGGGCTGGCGTCGATCCTGGCCCTCAACGGCTGTGGGCCGACCCAGTATGCTACCAAGACCGTGTATGAGAGCGCCAACTCTTTCGTGCGGCTGGAGGTCGATCCGGCCGTCAAGCCAGGACATCGTCACAGTCATCCGGTGACGGTCACGGCCGAACAAATGGCCGCCGTGCTAGCGGGGGTCGTGGTGGATGAACCAATCACCCGTATGCCGATCTATGACGATGTGTCCCTCCCGCGGCGCCGGCGGGCCTTCAGCGAAGCGGAGATCGTGTTCTTGTCACCGCTGCTGGCGGGGGCCCTCGGGGCAGCCACCCCTGAGGAAGTCGTGACGTTCTACCAAACCCAGCCCATCTCCACGATTCGGCGGGAGGTGACATCCGGCGGTCTGTTCGTGCACGGGGAGGAAATGCACCTGTTTGTGACCAACTATCGTGCAACCACGCATTACCGAGCGGATCCCGGATCCGCCGACATGACCGATGATCGGCTGACCCCCATGAAACCGATTGCCCCTCAGGAAGGGAAGCTCGAATTTGAGCCCAAGCAATTTCAAGTCTCGGCCGTTCCCCGCGGCCTGGCGAGGCTCTTCTATTGGGATCGGCGAGAACTCATCGTGCTCTTCCGTAAGCTCGCACCGCGTCCGTTGCCCCCTCTCCCACCCCCATCCTCAAAGAGCCCGAACCCGAGAGGGAACTGAATACCGATCGATGCAGGCGGAACGGGCGGCGAGGATCGTCTGCCGCGGCGGCCCTGGCCCTAGAAATTCCACTGCAACTGAAACCGGACGAGGTTTCCCGTCTGAAGCTGGTAGGGCGTTTGCACGCAACCGACGGTGAATCCCGGGGTCAGACAGGTGGTTCCGCCGGAAAAGGTGGGCACCGTGTTGCCATCCGCAGAGGTACGCTGAGTCCACGTGTACTCGAACGTCAGCTCAAGCGCCTTATTGATCTGATACTCAAGCCCGAGCTCGAGTTCACGCACGCTGTTGTTGGGAGCATTCTGTTCAAACTTCTTTCCGCCGAAATACTCCTGGTATCTGACGAACGGGAACACGCTCACGCACCAGGTGTCGCATCGGTAGTTGTAGAAGGCTTGCAAGTACCCACCGCGTACGTTGCCATCCACCACTTGTGTGCGAGCGGTATTCAGTTGAGGCCCTCGCCCGATGGTGTATTCCCCCTGAAGCCCGAAGGGCTGAGGGTACAGGACAAAGTGCCAGGTCACCCTCTGATCCAGATAATTCCCGTTATTCGTCACGATCGGATTGACCGCCATGCCATTGGTCGGGACCGGATTCGAAGGCACCACGGGAGTGGTGGATACCACAAATTGTCCCGTATAGGCATCCATACCGACCTGAAAAATCTGTCCATTGGGGAATTCGTACGGGAACATCGAGTGGAATATGACGTGCTTGCTCTCATTCAGCTCCGCCTCGTTCGGCCCTTGACCGTTGTACACGCCGATGCCGAGCATGCCGTAGTCGCCCGAGCCCTTCAGACCGCTGTCAACCAGGCGCCGGAACAGCTCGCGCACCCTGGTCGGGGCGTAGTACAGGAAGAGACCGATGTCGCGCTCGTTCTGCGCCGCGCTGTTGATGGCGTCGCTCCGGTCGAATGGTAGCCGGTTTTGGCTGGACTGCATATTGTCGAACCCGAACGGGATCTTCGTCTGGCCGACCCTCATGCGCCATTCCTTGTTTTGTGTCAGATACAGGTCTGCGAACATGTCTCGGAGTGACGGTGTATTATTGGGGCCAACGGCCGTATTCGTCCCGGTATTCGGGTTCGAGCCCTCTTGCGTATTGGTGCCGGTGACCGTCGCAAATTCGACCTGGCTATAGAAAAAAAGACGCTCGTGAGGCTGCCCGCTGACGATCAGACGGGCCCTTCTCAGGAAGAATTCGTCATTCCTCCCGATCGATCTGTCCCCCTGTTCGTTAATCAACATGGGATTCGTGGAATAGTTGTACCGGAACTGGACATAGCCCCTGATGCTGATTTTCTCATACCACCGCTCCCTGACAGGAACGTCGCCGACAGCCCGGCTCTCTTCGAGGGCTTTCGCCTCTCGTTTCTCTTCCTCGGCCTTTAGCTGGACCCATTGATCGATCGTGATTTGCTTGTTTTCTAACAGGAGGTCCTCCAACTGACCGGCCAACAGGATCTCGTTCTCCAGGCAGATCCCCACAAGTAGCCCCGAAACCACATACGCAACTCGAAGGCCGCTCGCCCTCATCCATCCTCCTCTTCTGGGCTATTGGGCTGGTGATCTGACCCGGGAGGAGCATAGGAGGGAACGATTACAGGTGGATTACGGTTAGATGCAATATCGGTTAACTCGATTTGCTGAACGATCAGCCGATCGATCAAGCGACATGGCGAGCCGACGCCCGTCCGCCGAGCGGGGGGTCCTCACAGCATCGAGCACGATGGCAAAGAGAAGTCCCTAGGACGAGGGAGCTCAGGGCGAGCTGCGGAGCAGATGGTGCCAGCCGCGAACGAGGAGCCCCCTCCAAGTCCCATTCGAATGCCGGGTGGACCTCCCGGCGGAGGGGTGTCCCCTGGCCAGGCTCTTCAATCGAAGCGAGACATCCCTGAATCCAGGATCCTCTCGTTCAAGGCCATGATAGGCCTCCAGGGCTTCCGGTGTTCGGCCCGATAGTTCCAGGGTCCGGCCGAGCAGGTAGCGTACTTTCTGGATGTCCTGGGACGTGGATTCCTGAGCCTCCAGTGCCAGTCGGAATGCCGCCACAGCCTCCTCCAGACGTCCACTGGCCTGGAGGCAGAGCCCCGCCTGCGTCAACGCTCTCAAGTGATAGGCTCGATCTTCCCGAGCAGCTTGCTCAAACTGATTGATGGCCAGCTTCAATTCTCCGGCTTTCTTGTACGCGAGCGCCCGTTTGTACAGAGTCGCGGCACCGTCCCTTACCCTTCCCGCCGTGGGCACCGTTGCCTGTCTTTCCTGGTGAGCGGTCTCGAATTGCACGACCTCTCTCGCTTCCTGCTCTTCCTGGTCCTTCGTCAGGCTGAGGGACAGCTCTCCCTCAGCCAACGGGAGGATCCCGCCCCGACTGCGATCCGTGGCAGCCTGGATGACCAATTTGGCGGTAACCCACTTCGACTGCTCGGCAAACCCATAGGCCAGCGCGGTGTCGCAGACTTGGTTCATGAGCCGCGGGATCCCTCCCGTCAAGCGAAAGACAACCGTGGAGGCCTGCTGAGTGAACAGTGGCCGGCTGCCACCTGCCACATTGATGCGATGACGGATGTAGGCGTATGCATCCTCCTCCGCCAAGGGTTCGAGGTTGTAATCCACCGCAATTCGTTGAGCAAACTGAGTCAGCGTCGGCCCCTGGAGTAACGTCCGAAGCCCGGGCTGACCGGAGAGGATGATCTGAAGGGTCTGTCGTTTGCCGTCGCTCAGATTCGACAGAAGGCGGAGCTCCTCCAGCATCGGGGGGTCCAGGTTCTGGGCTTCATCCACCACCAGCAGGACCCGACGCCGCTGGGCGTGCTCCTCGCGGAGGAATGTCGAGAAATCCGTGAATAATTCGACGCTATCCTTCCCTTTGCCATTGAGACCGAAGGCCGTGAAGATCCACGGCATCAGACTCCCGAGCATGCTATGTGTGTTCGAAATGACCCCAATAGTGAATCGATGCTGCGATTCGCCGAGGACCCTGTTCAGGAGCGTTGTTTTCCCCGTGCCGGGCTGGCCGGTGATGACAAGAAAGACACCCTGATTCAGGAGCCCGTACTCCAGCAGGCACAGGGCCATCTTGTGTCTGGCCCCGAGGTAAAGGAAGTCAGGGTCCGGAAAGAGACCAAACGGCTTGGCGCGCAGGCCGTAGAATGATTCGTACATCAGAGGCTCTTCTCCATGATCCTTGTCCTCTCACTCAAGCGGAGAGTAAGCGTTTCATCGCCTTGGGGCTGATCCCATTCCGTCCGGCTTTATTGAGCACGGTGCCCAGCACCGGCGTGACCGTCTTGATCAGGTCCAGAGCCTGTGTCACGTCCTGGATGGTCGTTCTTCCTTCCTCAATCACGAGCAACATGGCTTCGACGTAGGGAGTGAAGGCCAAGGCATCCGCGCGATGCAATAGCGGGGGAAGGTCGAAGACGACCACCCGCGACTGGTAGCGATGCTTCAGTTCGTCGACGAGAGCGGCCATTTTCTGGGAGGACAGGGCCTCGGCAGAGTTCTGGATCGCTCGCCCTCCCGGCAACAGCACGAGTCGGCCGATGCCGGGATGGATCAAGAGGTCCTGGATCGGTACATCATCGAACAGATACTCGGTCAGGCCTGGGCACTCTCCAAGGTCGAAGACCCGTTGGACACTGGGGTTCCGAAGGTCCGCATCGACCAATAACACGGTCTGGGAGGTTTCCATGGCCAAGGCGACGGCCAGGTTAATGGCCGTTAAGGTCTTCCCTTCGCCATGCCCGGGACTGGTCAGGGCCAAGAGATTCCATCCGTTTTCTCTCAAGCGGTGCATGACCTGGGTCCGCAGGATCTTGAACCCGTCGACGAAGGGGCCACGCTCAAGGCCGGTCAGGATCCGATGCTCTCCCAGCACTGACTCCGGAACCTCCACCGACCGGGTGGTGGTATAGATGATCGGCGAAGGGACATGTCTGGCGGGCTGAGGGCGTCCCATCGCGGCTCCGTCATGGCCAGAGTAGTGCTGCTGCTTGAATTTTTCCAGGGCTGCTTGGAGTCGCTCCACGGTGATTCCCTCTCTTGCTAACCCAATCCCAATTTCCGCAGCGCGGCGTACCACACGACATCGACCGGATACCACAGAAAATGGCCCAGGATCACGGCCAGGAGGACCATGCCGACGCCGGCCCATCGGAGCCGCGCCCTGCGTCGACCCAGCCGAGCGACTTCTGCTTCGCTGGGCATGTAAGGAATCACGGCCAGCGGCAGCGCACGCACGATCCGCGCAAGGTGCTCCGCGCTTTTAACGGTCTGGTCCATGTTCTCCGCCAGGGCGCCGCAGCCGAGTCCTCCCGCGATCGCAACGATCACGCCGAGCAGCACGATGAGGAATCGATTGGGTCGCTGCGGACGTTCTGGCAGGTCGGGCGGATCGATGAGGGAGAACCGTTCTCCCTTTCGTTGCACCTCCAGTCCTTCTGAAACTTGAGCCTCCATCAGCCGTGACCGGATCTCATGATACTTCTGGCTCGAGCTTTCTCGGTCCCTCGTCAGATCGAGATACTCCGGCTCGATTTGGGGGGTCGTCTCGAGTCGCTTCGTGTAACCCTCGGCCCGGCGCTTGATGGCCGCTCGGCTCGCTCGGAGAGCCTCGAGCGTGGCCGTCGTCGACCGCAGCTGCGCCTGGATGTTGATATAGGCCGGATTCTCCGGTCGAACCGTCACGGCCTTGGGATGCTGATCTGCAGCCGCCCGCAGCTCCTGCTCCAGCGACCCGATCACCTGCCTCGATCGAATGACATCCGGGTGATCATTGCCGTAGCGTTCAAGAAGAGTCGCGAGCCGCGCCCGCTCTCCGATGAGACGTTTGGCCACATCGTCAAGGCTGGCGGTTGTCCCGCTGTCTTTCTCCAGCGCCTCGATCTCCTGTTTCATTTTGATGATGTCGGGGTGCTCCGGTGAGAGATAGGAGGCGCTGCTGGCATACTGAGCGCGCAAGGCCTTGAGTCGTTCTCCCGCGTCAAGGATGCGCTCTCCGCTGGCGGCGATGATCGGCGTATGGGGCTTGATCGTCGCCAATTCGCCCCCAAGATAGGTCTTCCGCTCCTCCAGGCTCCGGATCTCCCGGTCGACCTCAATCAGTTCACGATCGGCCTGGTTCATGAGCTGCATGTTGAGCTGCGTCAGCTCAGGCAAGGCGCCGCCGGCCCGCTGCTTCACCGTGGCGATTTTCCTCTCCAGCTCTCCGATGTGGCGCGCGAGGTTGTCGGCTTCCTGTCTCAGAAAGGCGGTGGTTTCCTGCGCGTGGCGCTCCCTCGTCTTCAGGTTTTCGCCCAGGAAGAGACTGGTGAGCTCGTTGGCAACCTTCTGCGCCAGCTCCGGAGTCTCTCCGTCATAGGCTAGCGTAAAGGCGATCGTGACCTGGGTAGGCGTCTGGCTCCGCTTATCCACGACCTTGGCGTTGATTACTTCGATCTGGATGTCCTTGACGAAGCGCTCGAGGACGTCCTCCGTAACGCTCCGCTTGCGCATGCTTCGATAGAGACCATACTGCTCGATGATCTTCCAGAGACTCGAGCGACTCATCACCTGTTGCTTGATCGTCTCGATCCGCTGATCCGCGTAACTGGTAATGGCCGATCGCACGAGGTCCGGCGGAATCTCCTGCTCTTCGATCAGGATCGTGGCTGTCGAGCGGTACACGGAAGGCAGGAGATAGGCCAGGGACAGACTCACCCCAAGGATCACCGCGCCTGTCGCAAGCATCAGTCCCTTCCGTCGGCGCACCACGCCGAAGAGCTCCCTGAGGTCCTTGCCGGATGGTTCCGCGACTCTATCCTGACTCATGCGCCGACTCCTGGGCTGACTGGCTCTTACCCGCCTATCGGGACACCGACAGTTTGGGCGGAAAATAGGTCAATGACAGATAGACCGAGTTCGAAATACCCGTCTGATTGAGGCTATCGACATCTCGACGACCGTACGTATAGGAAGCATCCAAGGCCCACCACTCACCGAGTCTCCACGACACGGTTGGCGTCACGTTGATATAGCGACTCTCCGGAAACACGGTCGCGGTCGCAGCGCTGGCGATGCCGGTCGCCCAGTACGCTTGCGCGTACAGCGAGGTACGTAGTCGTTCAGTCAGCTCACCGGACACGAACACCCCTACGCGGTCGGTCTGCAGGAGTAGCCCGAATCCGCTGGGATAGATCTCCTGGCTCGCCTCCAGTCTCAGCACAGTCTTCTCGAATTTCTTCTCGATACGACCATTGCCTACCCACACGGTCTGGTCGTCCGTCACCCTGGACGGCCCATTGTTGATGCTGGATGAAACCAGACGGGGGCCTCCGGAAAGGCCCGCCACGAGCGTTTCCGAGAACGAATGGTCGTAGGAGAGATCAGCCCCATAAATCACCGAACGGAGGCCGTTCGCGTCGGGAGCGTGAAAGTTGGTGTACACCCCGTTGAGTTTCATTCGACTCTTCTCAGTCGCCTCGTAGGAGACCCCCGCATTGCCTCCCTGGACCTGGTAGTCCACCAACCCTAATTGCAGTCCGTTCTCATAGGTCGCATCCGCAAACTGGTAGCCGGCCTGGACCGAGAATCGCTCCGTCAACTGGTGAGCCCACGAAGGATTGGCCGTCCACAGATTGCGCTGCGTGAAAGTCAAGACGACCCCTGTCTGACGCAGCTCACCCAGAAGGGTGTTATCCCGTGTAAATCCGCCTTCGAAGCTCAACTGGTCGCGCTCCGTTCTATAGCGTACATTCAACGGAAAATAGAGGTTCGTGAGCGAAATGTCTTGCCCGCCATAGTAATGAACGAAATCCGCTGCGGCTCTCCCACTGAGCTCCAGGTTTTCCGTCGACCCTGCGAATGTGACCCCCGGCGAGACCCACACCCCCCAGACTTCCTCATGCGGCATGGACGTGTACAGGAGGTTGCTGTTGTACTCCCCCCTCACGCGAATCGACGGTTCGGCCGACCACTCAGCCGCCCCGCACTCGTGAAGGAGCCACGCGGGCGGCGCCATCCCCAACAGGACCACGAAGCTAAACACAACGCGCGACTGCAGCATAGTGCTTCAGGTGCCGCCAATCGCGGTGGACATAGCATGCTTCCCTCCCGTCAGGGCACCAGCACGACATCGCCTCGTTGCAGCAGAATGTTCTGCTTGAGATCCCTGCCCTTCTGAGCGTCCCCGTACCGGAATGGAATGGCCCGTTCCTCTCCATTCTCCCGACGAAGGATCTTGATGTCATTCTCCGAGGCAAAGGGCGTCAGTCCCCCGGCAAGGCTCAAGGCTTGGAGCACATCGGTGTAATGGCCGACCAGATACTCCCCCGGTTTGGTGACCCGCCCCAGCACGTAGATTTTGTAGCTCTGGAGCTTGGTTACGGCCACCGACACGTGGGCGTTCGGAATGAACCGGGTCAGACGCTTGGCGATGTCGGCCCGGACATCCTCGACGGTCCTTCCTGCCGCCAGGACATCACCCACCAAAGGGAAAGAAATCATGCCATCCGGCCGCACGATGGCATCGCTGGTGAGGTGCTCGTCTTTCCAGACCGAGATCTTGATGATGTCCTCGGGCCCTAAGAGATACGAAAGCTCCACAGCGGGAGATTCCGTCGTACCGTTGAGCGAGCCGGCGAGTGCGAGGTCGGCCGACATCCAGCACCAGACCGACGCGAGGACCAGGCTCAAGATCCACATTCCCGGGGACCTGTTCGGCAAGCGACGCATGGGCAATGCCTCCTACCCCTTCAACGTCGAGAGCACGGACCGGGCCTCATCGATCCCGGCAAAAGGCTTCCCGGCGCTCACGGCTTTCTCTAGGTGCGTCCTGGCTTCCTTCGATTGTCCGGCCTTGTAATACACAAGACCCAGGTGATAGTTGAGTATGGGATGGTCCGGAGCTTTGGCCACCGCTTCCCGCATGACCCGCAACGCTTCGTCCCGGTGGCCCAGCTTGAAATGGACCCACCCCAGGGTATCCAGAAAGTACGGATTCGGGGCGGTGGTCTCGAATTGGCGACTCAAAGCCAGGGCACGTTCGAGGCTCTGGGGGTCGCCTCTCCGATCAGTGAGTAACGCGGCCAGGTTGTTGGCTGCGAGCAGAGCCCGCGGGTTCTTGCGCAGAATGATGTCGTATTCTGTGATCGCCCGGTCCGCATCCCCTGTCCCCTCCAGACTGGAGGCTCGCAAGAGGCGTAGTTCCTCGCTCTCAGGATTCTGCTCAAGGCCCCTCGTCAGGATGGCGGTCGCCTCGGCCGTCTCGCGGCGGGTGAAATGGATCGTAGCCCAGCGCAGCCACGGCGTGGTCCATGGGGGATTTATCGTGGTCGCTGTCTCAAACTCAGCCTCTGCCCTGGTCACATCGCCTGTCAGAAGGAGTACCTCTCCCAGGAGACCGTGCGCGTATGGGTGCGCCGGATTTTTGGCTACAGCCTGCTCCAGGCGACCCCGGCCCTTCCCAAGCTGTCCCTGTAGCGCATACAACCTGACGAGTGCCGCCAAGGGTTCAGGCGCATTGGGTTTGGACGCCGCCGCTCGTTCGAATGATGCGGCGGCTTTTTCCCATTGCTGCCGCGCCATAGCCAGGGTGCCGGCTGCCAGATCGGCGGAGAAGCCGGGGGCGCCGGCTGTGCGGATGCGCGCGAGGGTTCGTTCGGTGCTGGCCCAGTCCTGTTCGACCGCCTGAAGGTTCAACAGCAGGCCCAGCGCTCCCAGATCGTTAGGATCGCGCTTCAGGACCTCCTCGAGTCGCTGGCGGGATTCTTTCAATCGACCCGATGAAGCATCCAGACCGGCCAGGGCCACCTGCACTTCGACCAGAGGTGGTTTGAGCTCGACGGCTTTTTCGAAACTCTCTTTGGCCAGGCCCATTTCTCCCAAGAGTAAATGGGCCTGCCCGAGCCAAGCATGGGCTTCCGCGAACTCGGGTTGATCCTTGAGTACCGTGCGAAGAGCCTGGACAGCCTCCTTCCCGTTCCCTGCCTTCAATGCAATCCTCCCGTGGAGCAGGAGGGCTTCTGAGGCACGCGGGTTTTCCTGCAAGACCTGCTGCAACTGCCGTTCGGCCTGTTCCTCCTGACCTGCCGCCCAATCCAGAGCCGCCAGCTTGACCATCGCATCCAAGCCCGCCGGGCGGTTCTTGTTGTCGTCTCGAACGCCTTCATAGATCGCTCGTGCCTTGTCCGGACGCTGGCTCCTTTCGTAGAGGTTCCCCAGCGCGAACCGCAACTTCGTGGAGTAAGGGAGATCGCGCTGAGCCTCCGTGAGCGCAACTTCAGCGTGCTCGGTCCCACGACGAACTGCGAGATACTCCGCCAGGGCAAGACGTCGCTGCTCGCTCTCCGGGTCCATGCGGATGGCTTCGCGGAGGACTACTCCCGCCTTGTCGTAGGCACCCTGTTGATCGTAGAACCCAACGAGCCTCATGCGATGGTCAAGCACCGCCGGCTCGATGGCGATGATCTGCTTCAAGGTCTCTTCCGCTTTCGGCCCATCTCCCACCTTGACCAGGATGGTCGCCAATCCCGAGAGCAAGTTGAGATCCCGCGGATGGGCCGCGAGCGCTCGCCGCAGCACCGGCTCCGCGGGAGCGGTCCGGTCCTGAGCCGCGTACAGGGTCGCAAGCAGCAGGGCCGCGTCCGGTTCCGTCGGGTCCCTGGCGACCAGGGACTCGGCCTTTCTTACAGCCTCAGCGAGCTCGCCACGCACGGCTTGGACCGCCACCTTGAGCGCTTCCGCCGGGATGTGACCGGGATGCCGCGCCAGTATCCGGTCCGCGACCTCTTCGACCTGCTCCAGGGCGTGGGCCTCGAGGTAGAATCTCCCGAGTCTGAGCAGAGCCCGTTCATGGTCTGGCGATAACTCGATGACCCTCTGGTAGTTCGCAAAGGCGCTCCGCCAGTTTTGTTCCTTTTCTTCGACCTGCGCGAAGAGGTAATAGGCCTCCGCATCCTGCGGGTCAATCTTCAGCACATTTCGCAAGGCGACCCGGGCCTTGGGATAGTTTCCCTGTTGGATGTATTCCTGCGCGCGCAAGAGATACATCTCCTTCCGCTCCGCCGGACCACCACAGCCGACCACGATCACCAGCACGGCGAGGACGAGCAGCGGCATGGGCTTCACAGACATGGACGTTCTCCTCTGTCGGCCACGGGGTATCTCAGAGCCATGCGCGCACGGCCAATCCCGACAAGATCCACAGGGACACAAGCCCCAGTGGATCGAATCTGGGCCCACGCGCATGCAACAGCAGCTCGAATGAAAAGAACAGGACGATCAGCTTGGCCGTCAACAGACTGAGATTAATGTCGCCGATGAGCACCTCCGGCAGCACGGGCATCATCACAGCCAGGAACACCATCAGATAGTCCAACGGGGTCGTTTGGAAATGGGGCTCGGAGGTGAAGCGAATCGTCAGAACCACCATGAGGGCCAGTCCGATGAAGAAGAGATTCAAGGGGCTGTCCAGCGGCCACCCCTTCTCCATCGAGACCTGTTCGCTCAAGTACAGGACGAACGTACTCCCCACATAGAGTCCGCATCGCACGAGGAACAGCGACGCCTTGGGCCAGACCCACAATCCAACGAGGATGACGGCCAGCAGCATTGCCGCCACGGAGCCCAGATCCCGGGGAACGTGACGCGGAAGAAATACGCTGATGATCAAGAACACCGGGACTGCAACACGAACCAGGTGGAGCGGCAGGGTACCGAGCCATCGGGAAGCTTCGGAAGAGTCGGGCACCCCCGCGGCCGCGGGAGCAGCCGCTGTTCGCAACCCTCCGCGGCCATGTCCGTCCTCCACGATCGTGAACAGTGCCAGCACCGACACGGCGATCGGCAGATAGACGGCGCACAAGATGGCATCCGTCTGCCAGCGAAGCAGGTAGGCCAGGCTGACCATGCCGGCTTGCGCGATGTAGATCAGCAGCACCGCTTCATGATGAGACAGTCCCAGGGCCAGCAATCGGTGATGGAGATGGTTGAGGTCGGCGACGAATGGAGAACGGCCCTCCAGCAGACGGAGCACGATAACGCCGATCGTATCCAACAAGGGCAGACCCAGAATGAAGAGACCCAGCATCGGGCTGTAGGGCCCCCGCGCGGGGTCCGCCAGCACGATGAAGGACACTCCCAGATAGAACCCTAAGAACTGGCTTCCCGCATCTCCCATGAAGATACGAGCCGGGTAGGTGTTAAAACGCAGGAAACCCAGAAGCCCGCCGAGCACCGCCACCATCATGAGCATCACGACGCTGTCGCCTGAGGAATACGCAAGGTAGGCCATCCCGGCAGAACTCAGGAGGGTCAGGCCGCCGGCCAGTCCATCCAAGCCGTCGGCCAGATTCACGGCATTGGTGACGCCGACGAGGACGACCAGGGTCAAGGGCACACTCAGCCAGGCCGGAGCGGCGCTCTCCGCAACAAACGGCACGCTACCGAGGTGAACCCCACCGAGCCACATCACGGCTCCAGCTGCGAGTAATTGCCCCAGAAACTTAATGCGATAGTTCAACCCGACTCGGTCATCCCACGCCCCGAAGAGCAGAATGATGAGCCCGCCGAGCAGACTGGCCACCACGATCTCGTCTTGAGGAGCCCAGATCAGGATGGCGGCAAACGTGCCGATGCCGAGGGCGATCCCGCCGACCCTGGCCACGGGGTCGGAATGCAACTTTCGTCCTCCCGGCATGTCGACGAACTGCAATCGTCCAGCGGTCGCCATGAGGGGCGGGATCAACGCCATACAGATGATCAGCGATGCGATGAAGCTGAAAAAGAGAGTCGTTGCCATGGTGGTGCTCGTGAGTCTCCGACGCGGTCAATCCGGCACGTATCGAGCCAGCAATGGTGTGATCACCTTGACAAAGTCCAGGAGACGCCGGTCCGCTGCGTCCTCATTCTCTCCAGCCTGCACCCAGGCCGTAAGACGGACCAGCGCTCCGTCGGTCCGTCGCTTCTTGAGGGCGTCCCACAACAGGAACAGCTTCACGAGATATTCGTTCGCCAGGGTTCGATCCCGCTGTTTGAACCAGTACAGCACGATCTGCTTGGCATCACCCTTTTGGATCACGACGCGGTTGGCCGGAAACCGCGAGTCTGCTTGATTGGGCTGTGGCACGCTCACGCGCTCAAACGAGAGGATCTCCCATCCTCCTCCCGGGAGGCAGCTCTTCGGCGAATGAGCGGACTGGCCCTTTTTCTGGGAATGGTAGTAGGCGACGTACACGTTCAGAGGAGGACCCTGAGGTTCCCGGAAGTCGGCCAAAAGATAGTCATCGAGGCGCAGCGTGTCGACGTAGACTCGTTCCATTGGATGCGTTTCGCCCTGCCAGCCTCCAACCTGCTTGGGAAAATCCACGAAGGCCTCTCGCGCGGGCACCGCTTCTTCTCCCAAGGTGACTTGAGTCGAGGCGAGCGCCAAACAGCCAAGCAGCCCGACGGACACGAGGTAGGCCGACGAGCGGAAAATGGGACCAGTGACCCCGGTCTGCACCGTTCCGACCGTCTCCTGTCGGATCCGGTCGACGCTGGCGGCAAGCCAACCCGCCGGCGACCGCTCTGGCCCCTGAGGATTCAGTCGGTCAAGGCCCCAGATGGTCAGTCTCAAGAGGACGAGACTGGCGACGAACAGGACCCAACCCTCGAAGAAATGGGAAAACCCTGTCGCAGCTCCTTCGCCATACCGGTCCACCAGCAACCCGATGATGCCGATACGGAATCCGTTCAGCAGAATCGCGATCGGAATACACGAGAGCACCAGCACCATTCGCTTCCACATGCGATCATGGAACAGGTAGGCGCAGAGGAGGCTCAGCGACAGAAGTGGGAAGAGATACCGTAACCCGCTGCAGGCTTCGACGACCTGCAGCTGGAGCGAGCCGAGGTCGATCACATTCCCCTCGCGAAAGGCCGTCACGCCGACCAACTGAAGGAACCCGACTCCCAGCGCGGACGAGAGCAGTTGTAATTCAGCTGACAAATTCTGGTGTAACAACTGGGGCAGCGGAATCATGGTCAACAGAAAGCATACGGGAAAGCCGATGACCTTCAGTCCGCGTGGTCCGATCGCGGAGAGAAAAACCCCGACGATCACGACCCACAATGAAAGATGGAGGGCCACGTACAGGGTCGTCAGCTCGCCGATCACATAGAGGCCCAACCCCAGCAGCAGCACCGGAACTCCCCACCAAGAGGGTCCCACCTCCAGCCGCCCGAGCTGTTCCCGACGCATCCATATCAGGTAGGCGCTGATCAGCGGAACGAACAATCCATGTCCATAGGTCTCGTCGGTCGTCCATTGCTCGAGGAGGTACACCAGGCTGTCGGAATAGGCCACGCCGATGAGAACCGATGGGAGGAGCAGGGCAGCCCAAAACATGCGCCCTCCAGCCACATGGCGCTGGGAACGGACCCCAGTCGTCGCGGAGCTGGGCCCAGCCAGGCTCCCGATCAGGTCGGCCAGCTTTCGCACCTCGTCCCCTCCTCAGCCACGGATTCCGGTCTCACGAACTCTTCCGGAATCCGGCTAGTTCCACAGCCACATGGCCGACGAACTGGGGCCCTTCGATGAGCACTCGCCGCCAGAGTCGGCGTGGCTCATGCGCCAGTCGCCACAGCCACTCCAGTCCACAGTCACCGATCCAGATCGGGGCACGTCTTACGGTGCCAGCAAGAAACTTCAGCGCAGCCCCCACACCCAGAACCAAGGGCACCTCCAGCTGATCTCGATGGTCGGCGATCCATTGTTCTTGTTTGGGTAACCCCAGACTGACCCACAGCACATCCGGCTTGGCTTTGTTGATCCGTCGAATCACGGCCCTATCTTCCGCGGGCGTGAGCGGTCGAAACGGAGGGGAGTAGGATCCGGCGATCGAGAGTCCAGGAAATTCCCGATGCAGGTTGGGGACGAGGTGACGCAGCGTCCGGTCCGTATCCCCGTAAAAATAGCTCTTCCAGCCCGAGTGCTGGGCGCGCCCGAAGAACGCGCGCATCAGGTCGGTTCCCGATACCCGATGTTTCAAACGAAACCCCTTTCTGCGCGCGACCCACACGAGGGAAATCCCATCGGGAACGGTCAGGTCGGCAGTCTGAAGCAGTCTCCGGAACTCGACGTTCTTCTGCGCTTCGAACACCCCGTGCATGTCAGCAACCACGATCCAATGGAGCCGGTTCCGCTCAGAGACCAGCCAATCCACCATCAGCCTGATGACCTCAGGGATTTGCACCATGTGGACCGGGAGTCCAAGGATGGAAATCTGCGTGAACCCCCGATGGCCACACGCCGTAGGACTGACGACCTCAGTCATCGGTGACTCCTGAATGACGCGAAGATCTCCTGACTACAGGTGGAAGGGTAGCTGAGTGTACTGCTCTCGCCTCAGCGGAGGGCCACAGAATTGTCAAGATTGTGTTAAATAATAGTTAAAAGCTGACGCAAGGAGGGGTTGGGGATGGCGTTCCGTCCCCGGCATGGTCAGGGATAACCGACACGATGTCGTGGGGTCACACTCGGCGGACACTCAGGGGGAATGGAACAAACGGCTAGGACCTCTTCCTGACGAAGCTGATATGGTCTCGGTACTGCTCGATCGCGGCCGCTAAGGCTTTCCCACCCAACGGGATGTTGGCCTCGAGTGTGTTTTCGACTTCCTGGTTGTCAATGACGACCTCATACCGCTCCTGCACGCTCGTCAAAATAGGGCCCTTGCCGGCAGCGCGTGGCATGAAAATTTCCCGCCAGACTTCCTTTTCGACCAGGCAGACATCCTTGAAGCGCTCGTAGAGCAGCACCAGCTTCTCCGGATCGGTCTCGTTCATGCTATTCCCTATCCCGCTGAGCACCCCCTCACCTACACCTCTCCCCTGAGGGGAGAGGACTAAGGGTGAGGGGCGGTTCTCTGCGTTATTTGGAAATTCACAGTCCCTTCCGGACTCGGCACGGACAGGGACAGCGGCCTACTTTTGGGCGGCGGGGACCGTTGCAGGAAGCTGGCTCGCAATCTTAAAGCGCATCGTGCCGACCTGGTTCACCGCGTGGAAGGGCTGCTGTCCGAGCGGCGTGATAAACACCTTGACCAGGTAGTTTCCCAGAGGCCACCCTTCGGCAGGCTTTTTCAGCTCAAGGAAGCCGTACCGCTCGTGCCCGGGTACCTCCAAGGTGTCGCGCCCGACCGGTGTCTCAGAAACTTTGCCGTTCTCACCCTCCTGAAACCATTGCGCGCTGAACTGGGCCGGGTCTTCCAATGGCGCGACCTCGAAGACGACATAGAAGACTTCGGTATCCGGGGTGAACACCGTGGTGCCGGGATCGATCGGACGGATCCTGGGATCTTGGGTGTACCACCCTTTGCGTCCGAAGCTATCCCACTCCACTTCGTAGCCCCGCGCCATCTTGATCCAGACAAACATGGCCTGCGGAACGCCTCGTTTCTGCTCGTCAAGCGACGGGGCCTGAGTCTGCTCGTATTCCGTGACACTCTGCTCCTTGGGAGCCAGCAGGTCCCGCGCCTGGGCATCCCATCCAAGGCTCAGCCCTCCGACCACCAGCAGCACGAAGAGGCCCACAACCACTCGACGACCGTCCCCCCGCCCTCTATTGGTGCAGCGAGTCATGTGAGCACCTCCAGATTCGGAACGCCGTGTCATCTTTTCTCCCTTTCGCCGGCGTTACGCCTCGACCAGTGAATAGCCTACTGCAACCCCTGCCCCAATGCAACCAGCCGCAGGCCCTGTCACCTGGTACCGTCATGCAGCACACGAGTCCCCAGGGCGGTCGGGCCCTCAGGGTCTGGTATAATATGCCGATAGAAAAACTGGTGATCGGCGATGATCAAGACTGCCTACTCCTGCCGGATTCCTAAAAACACCCCGGAGTGAATGGATCGCCTACCAGCCGGGGCCTTCCCGATCAGCATGACCGGAACCAAACCTGCGCAGGGACACCGCAGGCAACTGGGTTGAGCGATTAAATGACACCTCGTGAGCACACCAATGAGCTGAGCCGCCGCTGCGGAATCCGCGATGGAGCTTTCCAGGCGGTCATGCAGGGAGGGGGCGAGAACTTTCTCTCCGCATTCGCGCTCCTGCTCCAGGCCACGCCGTTTCAGATCGGGCTCTTGTCGGCGCTCCCGCAGTTGGTCGGCACCTGGGCCCAGTTGCTCGCGGCCAAAGCCCTCCATCGCTTCCCTCACCGGAAAACCCTTATCGTGGCCGGCGCCCTTGGCCAGACCGCGATGTGGCTTCCCCTCCTCGCGCTGCCGCTTCTGCTCCCCTCACAAGGTCCCTGGCTGCTCATCGCCTGCGCCGTGGCCTATTTTGCGATGGGTCACTTCGCCATCCCACCCTGGAACAGCCTGATTACCGATCTCGTCGACCCCTCCGCAAGAGGCAGCTACTTCGCTCGCCGCGCCAAGGTCATGGCGGTCATCAGCTTCTGTGCCCTGTGCGGAGCCGGCCTGCTCCTGCATTCCGCCGAGCAGTGGCAAACGCCGTGGGTGGGGTTTGCCGTCATCTTCGTCACGGCGGCGGCCGCGCGGGCTATCTCAGCTCGGTATCTCTCGCAGCTTGACGAATCCGGGGCTCCGGCGACACGAGAGGCCCCATTCCGCCCGCTGGAGTTCTTGCGGCGGGAACACAGCTCGAACTTCTTGCGGTTTCTCCTGTTCTCCGGGCTGATGCATGCCTGCGTCCTGATCGCCGGCCCGTACTTCGTCATCTACATGCTGCACGACCTGCAGCTCTCCTACTTGCAGTACGCCACCTGGCTTGCGGCCGGCGTGCTCGGACAATACCTGAGCTTGAGGCCGTGGGGCCGGATCAGCGACCGATACGGCAACAAGAAGGTGCTGGTGGCCACCGGGTTGCTGGTGCCGTTCCTCCCGATGTGCTACCTCCTCAGCACGAACCTGGCGTTTCTCGTCGTCGTCAATCTCGTCGGCGGGGTCATCTGGGCCGGACTCGCACTCGGCCTGCAAAACTACGTCTTCGACGCGGTGTCGCCGGAGGACCGAGCCAAGGGTATCGCGGTCTGGAACACGGTCAACGCGATGGGCTGGTTCGCCGGCGCGCTGCTCGGCGGCTGGTTGGCCACGGTGGTTCCTGACACGGTCGGCCTGCCCTGGCTCGATCTCGGCCTGGCGTCCAACCTACCCATCGTCTTCTTCATCTCGGGCGCGCTCCGCCTCATCGTCTCCTTAAGTCTGCTCCGGTCATTTAAGGAGACGCGGCCCGTCGAGCCGATCTCCCACCGAGAATTGCTGACGGAATTGCCCCTGATCAAACCGTTGACGGCGGCCTTTGGAGGGAGGGAGAGCCGGCAGGAACAGTGATGACTCAAGAATGACTATAAAATGGTTGATGGTTAATGAGAGTCAAGGGAAATGAAACGCATGAATCGTGGACCCCTTAGCCATTATCCATAAGCCATTTGCCATTAGCCTATGGGTTGGTGGTGCCTCGCTCACGTTCTTCCTGTTTCAGTTTCTCGAATTGTGCGTCCGCGTCGCTGCGGATCTGCTGCAAGCTCGGCTCGACTGGAGCCGGCGCCGGATCGCCTGAGCACCCCCAGAGCCCGAGCCATCCCAGCACGACTGCGACGGCCGTTGTCTGTGTCCGTGACCATATCCTTCGCGATTGGCGACCTGGCTGCTGCCGCATCAGCTCCTCCTTTCGCAACAACACTGCATGCGGAATAGTAAAACCACAGCTTGGCTCATTGTCCCTCGACGTATCCCCGAAAGGCGTGCCGAAGGTCCGCGATGGTTTGGGCTACGCCCCGATCCATGGCCGCACGCACCACCGGGGGCATGTGGGAATCGCTGAATACGGGCGGCATCCAGCCGCCGAAGGGCTCGACCCGGCTCGTGACGACGTTGTGAAACACCACTTCCGCGCTCTCGACTCGAATGATCTTACTCGTGAGCGTAAACGGCGGCAAGTCTCCTGTAAATCTGGCGATGGTATGGTCCCTGACATTCGGGCCCTCGATGCTGAACAGCAGCACGCTGTCCACCCCGAGCAGGCGGCCGACGCTGATTGCGGTCTGCTCGGAGACGGTCCCGCCAAGTTGGAGCCGCTGCTCGTCCATGATGGTCGGCAGATGGAACCGGTCCACAATCCGCAGGCGGGGCCGTTCCTCTTTGAGTTGAAAGGCCGCGCCCTCGAGACGGGTGTACGCATCCATCAACATCCGGTTATAGGTCTTGGGATAGAGGATCGCGAGGCGCTCAATGGAGATCGGAACCTGGACGGAGGGTGGAATGGTATTCCACACACCGGGAGTTTGTCTGGTCTGGGGCGTGGCGATTTCGCACCCGATCAACAGCGGCAGGAACAGGAGCCCAATCGAGTTACCGGAGAAGCAGACTCGCCGAGCCATCGTATGACCCCCGAGACATCCCCAATCCGGTGCAATGGGCTGCGCGTCTTCTGTTAACACCATCATCATACCCTAGCCAAGCGCAAAAATACCACCAGCCTGGGAGGGCCGCACCGGGGCGGGAGATGGCCGCTTGACTGCCTGTCCCCGCGGGAATATTCTGTGGATGCGTTCCGTGCCTCACTGAAGGCAAAGGGGAGGGTTGAGGTTCGATGTCGCTGCATGACCGGTTGTCCGAAGACCTCAAGTTGGCCATGAAGGCCAAGGACCAGCTTCGCATGGACGTCATCCGCATGGTCAAGGCCGCGATCTTAAACAGACAATTGGAGCTGAAAAAGGACCTGGACGACGCCGAAATGAGCCGAGTCATGACCACGCTCGTGAAGCAGCGCCGGGAGGCTGCTGAGCAGTATCAGAAGGCCAACCGTCAGGACTTGGCTGGGAAAGAGCTCCGGGAAATCTCGATCATCGAGACCTACCTCCCGAAGGCCCTGTCCCACGAGGAAATCGCACAACTCATCGAAGCGGTGATCCAGGAGTCCGGTGCGAAGACGTTAAAAGACATGGGTGCCGTGATGAAGACCGTGATGGCCCGGCTGACCGGTCAGGCCGTGGACGGCAAGCAGATCAGCGATCTAGTGCGAGCCAAACTGCAGTAGCCGTGGTGATCCTGTGCGCATGAATCGGCGAATGTCTCATGACCTCTCCCGAGACCGCGTGTCGTGCATCGGCAGGATTGCCCGGCTCTTGGCCTGCCTGGCAGGGGTCTTCGGGTTCGCCAGCCTCCCTGCGACTGCCTATTCCGCCGGCGAGGCACAGGACATCACCGGCGCGGTCATCCCGATCATGGCTCCTTCCGATTTCTTCGGCGGTAACGGCGAGTTGGAATCCGACGGTCACCTCACCTCGCGGTTCGAGTTCCGCTACCGGGTGCGGGTGAAGAATCAGTCGGGGGATCCGATTGAGGGTGACTCATTGGTCGTCGTGGTGCAAAAGGTCGGGAGCGCCAATTATCTCCATGATGTGACCGACGAGTTAGAATATGTCGGTGCCGGCGGCCATATGAAGGATGGAAAGCCATTCTACCGCGTTCCGCTGGGAGGCAAGTCCGAACTCGGCCCCTACGCCGAGAGTGAGGAATTCCAGCTCGAGATTCACAACCCGAATATGTACATCGTTTACCCTCCAGTCCTCCGCGTGTACGGCGTACGCCGTCTCGATCCCGAGCGGCTCCAGGACACCTTGCAGACGCTGAGAGAGAAGGGGAAACTGCCCCCCGAGGACAGGCAGCGTCAGCAGGCGCCATCCTCATCTGGTGCCCAATAGCTTTCTCCCCCCGAGGAGTCCCTACTCTCCTCGACTTCCCAAGAATTAACCTCGCGCTCATGCAGAGGAAACTCCCTCGTAACGCGTTCAATGGCAAGATCTGTTCCGTGCCATAAGGCCCGGGTCAGAGAAGCCCGCAGCCATCGCACAAGCATCTGACCTGGCTGACCCGGAAAAAAGCTGGCCATAAAGATCGGTGCGCGTCGGTCGAGGCGCACTGGGTCACATGAACAACCTATGTAGATCAACACGTTGTGAGATATCCGACGTTGGCCGAAGATGGCCCTGGTATGCACCCGAAAGACCTGACCTCCCCCCTCCTTTTGAAGTATTTCCTTTCTTGTGTCCTTGGCATAGAATACCGGGCTCCGAGCGGCCACACGCCTGTCGCGCGTGGAGACCATTGACGTTCCCGCTGGCTTAACGTCGAACGAGAGGTCCGCCATGAAATGTTCGTACGCCTACACACATTCTCTGAGCCTCCTGTTCCTCCTCAGCACGCTGACGGTCGTCTTCTCCCTGGGCGCGTGCACCATGCCCGAAGTCCGGACCGCTGAGAAGCTGGCCGCTGAGGGAAATTGGGACGGCGCCGTCGCGGCCTACCGCGCCGCCATGAAGAAGGACCCAATGGACCGGGCCCTGCAGGACCGATTGAATCAAGCCAAGGCGCGAGCGGCCGAGCAACATTACGCCCAAGGCCGGAAGCACCTGAAGGCGAACCAGATCATGGAATCCTTGAACGAGTTCAAGCTCGCCCTCGGACTGGACCCATCGCGGAGCGAGCACCACGTGGCGTTTGGCGAAGCCTTGCGGCTGAAGGATGCCCGCGATCAGGTCCAGGCCGGCGAGAAACTCATGAATCTCGGCCGGTACGAGGATGCCCTGGGGGCCTACGAACGCGCCGTAGAGATGGACCCCGGGCTGACGCAGGCGGTGGAGGCCATCACCACCATCACGCAACAGCAGCGGGCTGCCGAAACGGTGGGTACCTCCACTCAGCCTGTGACCCTGCGGTTCCAGAACGCCAAGCTGAAGGAGGTGTTCGAGATCCTGGCCAGATCCGGCGGGCTCAACGTCGTGTTCGACAAGGACGTGCGCGATGAACCCGTTACGATATTTATCAAGGACATGCCATTCGACGAGGCGCTGAACCTGATCGTGCGCACGAATGGTCTCTTCTCCCGGAAGGTCAGCGCCGACACGCTCCTGCTGATGCCCAATACCAAACAGAAACAAGACCAGTTTCAAGACCTGATGATCCGCACCTTCTACCTGTCCAATGCCAGAGCGAAGGACATGGTCAACCTGCTCCGGACCATGTTGGAGACCAAACGGGTCTACGTGAACGAGCCGATTAACGCGGTGGTCATCCGGGATCAACCGGCAAAGCTGCAACTGGCCGAACGGATCATCACCGCGAACGATCGCCGTGAAGGGGAGGTCGAGCTGGATGTCGAGGTCCTGGAGATCAACCGCACGAAGAGCCTGAAGTACGGGCTCAACTATGCAAAGTCAGCCGGCTTCGCGATCGTACCGCCCGGGTTCACGGGCAGCACAAACAACTTGACCAATTTCACGTGGCAACAATTGACCGACCTGGGGCCGGAGAGCTTCATCTTGACGCTGCCGTCCATCGTCGTGCTGGACTTCTTCAAGCAAGATTCGGATGCCAAAACGCTGGCCTCTCCGAAGCTGCGGGTCCTGAACGGCAAGCAGGCTTCGGTCAACATCGGCGACAAGCAGCCCATCCTGCTCTCCACCACGAATGTGCTGCCGGGCCAGGCCGCGACCGGCGCCGTTCCGACGACCTCCACCGTCACCTCGATCGAGTTCAAGGATACGGGGATCAAGCTGAGCGTGGAGCCCACGGTCCACATCATGGACGAACTGACACTCAAGCTCAAGATCGAAGTCACCCGCCTCGGTGACCTGGTCACCTTGCAGTCCACTCCCCTGATCCAGCAATTCAGGTTCGGCACCAGGACGGCGGAGACCGTCCTGAATATGAAGAACGACGAGAGCATCATCCTCGCCGGGCTGATCCAGGATGAAGAACGGAAGACCGTCCAGACAGTGCCGGGCCTCGGCGATATCCCGATCCTCGGTAAACTCTTCGCCTCGACGTCGACGGACATCATCACCACTGAAATTGTACTCACGATCACGCCTCGCCTTGTCCGAAACGTCACGATGCCGGGTCCTGAAACGCAGGCCTTTTGGTCCGGCACCGAGGGTCAATTCGCGACCGCTCCCATGTTCTCGGCTGTCTCACGGACTGGGAACGGAAAGCTCGCCGCGACGCCGATCCCGCCCGCACCGGTCGCTCTGCCCAAGCCATCGCCTGGCGCCGGCGGGACCGGTACGGCAGCCGCCGTTCCGAGTCCACCTTCCGTTCCCCTCACTCCTCGGGCGCCACCGGGCGGTGGACCGGCGGGAACGCCTGGGGCAACGCCACCGGCAGCCACGGCCCAGCCCGGCCCTGTGCCATCGCCACCGCTTGTGGCACGTGGGGCATCCGTACTTGCCCTCCGCCCCTCGGAGGTCGCCGCGACGGTCGGCCAGGAATTCCTTGTGGAGGTGACCGCAGAACAGATCGCCGCCCTGTCCGAATCCGTCCTGACGTTGGCGTACGACCCGCGTGGGTTAGAGTTTCGCCGAGCGGTGGAGGGTGAGTTCCTCTCCCAAGGGAACGCCCCGGTTGCGCTGACCGTCTCGGCCAACCCGGGCGCAGGCCAGGTGGCACTGCATCTGCGCCGGCAGGGCCCACCGGCCTCGGGCGGGGGCGTCGTAGCCAAGGTCTTCTTTCACGCCAAGCTTCCCGGCAATTTCCCCGTTACGATCCAACAGGCGACCGTGTCCGGGGCTGAGGGCAAGATGGCTCCCGTGACCATGTCGGCGCCGGCAACGGTTCGGGCGCGGTAGGAGAGGCGAGGGGCGCGAGGCGATAGGCTATAGGCATACATGATGAGATTCCTAGTCTCTTCGGAGTCCATGTCCCTTGCCCATCGCCACTTGCCTCGCGCCTCGGGCCTGCCGAGGAACGAGGCCGGCATCACCCTGCTGGAAATGCTGGTCACCGTCACGATCGTGCTCGTTCTGGCGTCCGTGGCCACGCCGCTCTCGAAGTACAGCAGTAAACGCTCTCAAGAGCTGGAGCTGCGGCAGCGGTTGCGGGAAATGCGCACCGCCATCGATCAGTTCAAGGTGGACTGGGCCCGAGACGGGGAGATCCTGACCGGACCGCTGTGTGTGAAAAACAAGACGTCCTGTAAGGAATACACTGGGGTCACCGGCTATCCGAAGTCGCTCAAGACGCTGCTCGGCGTCGAGCTAAGCGGAGGTGCAGCCACGGTTCGTGAGACCACACCGATCCGGCGCTACCTCAGACGCATCCCGCTCGACCCTTTCACGGGCACAGCGGAGTGGGGCTTGCGGTGCTATCAGGACCCTCCTGACGCCAAGGATTGGTGCAGGGAAGACGTGTTCGACGTGTACTCGAAGAGCCCCGAGACGGCGATCGATAAATCGAAGTATCGCGATTGGTAGGCGCCGCAGCATAGGTGGCAGGCGAGAGGCCCGAGGCTATGGGTAGAAAACACACAGAGAGCTACTGGCGGAGCCAAGGAGGATTCACCCTCGCGGAACTCATGATCGTGGTGACGATTGCTGGGATCCTGATCACATTAGCGGAACCCTCTTTCCAACAATCGATCGTCAGGGCCAGGGAGGCCGCGCTCAAGCAGGACCTCTTCACACTGCGGGATGCCATCGACCAGCACCGCGCAGACCGCGGGGCCTACCCGGCCTCGTTGGCCGAGCTGAAATCTGCTGGGTACGTCAAGCGGATCCCGGTGGATCCGTTCACAAAAGCCGACGGTACGTGGCAGGAAATCATGGATGAAGCGGAGGGCGGCGTGTTCGACGTGCACAGCGGGAGCGACCTGGTCGGCACGGATGGAATTCCCTATAACGAGTTGTAGGACAATGCGCACACACGTGGTCCCTCTCCTGTTGCTCAGCCTGCTCGCGCCGGGCTGTGCGGCCGATCGAACGGCTTGGCCCGGACCGGAGATTGAGGCGGCCCGGCGCCAGGCCGATCAGGTGGTCCGGGATTCCTACGCGGAGGTGGCCGCGCTCCGCCAGGACCTGGCCGCAGCGCGGATTGCCGCGGCTAAGAAAGAGGCGGAGGTGCAGGACCTCCGCCGCCAGGTTGAGGAGCTGAGTCAGGCAGCAGCCGACCTCCGCCAGGCACGGGCGGCGCAACTCCAGGAGCACGAGAGCACGCAGGCGGAATTGGCCCAGCTGCGAGAAGAGCGAGACCGGCTCCTTCAGGCCAGCAGAGGGACCACGGGTCAAGATGTCAACGCACCGCCTCTTTCCAGCAAGGCCGGCGAGAATCAGCCGACGACCACGATGATGCAGGCCCGACTGGCTGAATTGGAATCGGCCGTCTCCACGCTGACCACGGAACTGACCGAGGTAAAGCGGGAACTCGCGAAGCCACCGGGAAAATCGGGGAACAGGCCGGGGACGTCGAAACGCAGCCTCCCGACAGTCCCCGTCGTGATACAACCGGCCTCCCTGACCGACCCGCCGGCTGCATCTCAGCCCCGTCCATTCAGCGTCCAGGTTCAGGCGGGTGATTCACTCTGGGTTGTTGCGCGCCGGCATGGCCTCACGGTCGATCAACTGAAGGACGCCAATGGGTTGAAAGGCGATCTCATCCTCGTCGGCCAGCAGTTGGTCATCCCGTAGGAGGGGGCGCGAGGTTCGAGGCAGGATAGGTAAAGATATGCCGCAGTTTCGCTACAAGGCCGCCCGACCGGATGGCACGATGGTCAGCGACTGGGTGGACGCGGACACCGAGTCAGCCGTACGCACCCAGCTTGAGGCTCGCGGGTTACTCTTGTTCAGCCTGGAAGGCTCGCGGGCGAACATTACACTTCCTCGGCGCCGATCGGGTGCCCGTCTCTCGCTGCGTGAATTTCTGGTCTTCAACCAGGAGTTCGTCGCACTGGTGAAAGCCGGTCTGCCGATCCTGAAGACCTTCGATCTGCTCGCTGAACGAGCGTCCTGCCCCGGGTTTCAAGCCGCCCTGCAGGGCGTGCGCGAAGAGGTTCGTGGAGGGGCCTCCATTTCGGAAGCGATGGGACGGTACCCCGACCACTTTTCGGAACTCTATCGCGCGTCGCTCCGCGCCGGCGAACAGACGGGCAACCTGCCGGAGGTGCTCAAACGCTATCTCGCTCACGTCAAGCTGATGATCGCCGTGCGCGAGAAGGTCATGAAGGCACTCACCTATCCGGCGTTTCTCGTCGTCGTGGGCATCGGGGTGGTGGGGTTTCTGCTCGTGTACGTGATGCCGACCTTCGCCGAGGTCTACGGCGATAGCCGAGCGCAACTGCCCGGCCCCACCCGACTGCTACTGTTCGCCGTCGATCAGCTCCAGCGGTGGTTCCTGTGGTTGATCGGGGGAGCCGTTGTTGGGGGAATCGGGTTCTCTCGTTGGGCCCGCTCGTCGGGCGGGCGCGAGCTGCTGGACCGGGTGAGCTTGTACGCGCCGCTCATTGGAGACGTCTTGCTGAAGAGTCAGATCATTCGTGTGATGCGCACACTCTCCACGCTGCTCGGCGGCGGGATCCCCTTGCTGTCCGCGCTCCAGATCACCAGCGGGGCCATCACCAACCGGGTGATCGCCAGGGCGCTGGTCAGCGCGAGCGACCGTGTGAAAGAAGGTGTGAGCCTGGCCGCTTCGTTGAAGCAGGAGCATTTCCTGCCGCAAATGAGCTTGGAAATGATCGAGGTCGGCGAAACGACCGGATCGCTGGAGACCATGTTGCAGGACGTGGCCGAGTTCCACGAGGGTGAGCTGGATCTCCGCCTGAACCAGCTCACGACCTGGATCGAGCCCGCGCTTCTGCTCGTGATGGGGATCATCGTCGGGGGAATTGTAGTCGTGATGTATCTGCCGATCTTTCAGATGGCAGGCACCGTCTAGAGAGTAGGGGGTAGCGGAGGAAGGGACTACGGACAAACGGAGGAGGCGATGGCAACACCGGTCAAACGCGCACCGCTGGAGGAGATCCTGGTCACACGCGGCGTGCTCTCGCAAGAGCAGGCTGAGCAAGTCGTCCGTCAGGCCCAGGAGACCAACCGGACGGTGCGGGCCGTGCTTCTGGAAGAAGGTGCGATTTCGGAAGAGGTGCTGGCCGAAGCCCTGGCCGATCAGTACGGGTTGCGCTACGAGCCGCTGAAAGACTTCCGCGTGGACCCTGAGTTCTTCAAGACCATCCCCGCCGAATGGATGCATCGGCACCCGTTCGTACCAGTGGAGGAATGGGACGGGGTGCTGACCATTGCCATGGCCGACCCCCAGAACCTACGCGCCCTCGACGAGCTGGACCTGCTTCTGGGGCGGGACTTCACCGTGGTCATCGCTTCGCGCACGGCCATCCTGGAATCCCTAAGGCAGAGCGAGGGCAACAGCCAGGTGATCACGCGCATCCAAGCCGAGTTCCGGCCTATTCTGATCCGTGAAGACGAGCAGGGTGACGAAGTGCTCTCCGTCGAGAAGATCGCCCGGGACCAGAGCCCGGTCGTCAAGCTGGTAGACACCATCATCCTCAGCGGGCTGCAAAAACGGGCCAGTGACATCCACGTCGAGGCCAGTGAACGCGCCGTCGAGGTGAAGTACCGGATCGACGGCATCCTCTACCCCGCCATGGATCCGTTGGACACGAAGTTTCATGCGCCCCTGATCTCGCGTTTAAAAGTCATGTCCGAGCTGGACATCGCCGAGCGCCGGATCCCTCAGGACGGCCGGTTCAAGATCCGCCTCGACCAGCGAAAAGTGGACTTCCGTGTCTCAATCCTGCCCAGTGCGTTCGGTGAATCCGTGGTCATCCGGATCTTAGAAAAGGCGGACCTCGCATCTGGGGTGCAGGACCTGAGCCTGGACCGACTCGGGTTCAACGCGGAGGACCTGCGACGCCTGCGGCGTGCGATCACGGAGCCGTACGGCATGGTGCTGGTGACGGGACCCACCGGCAGCGGCAAGACCACGACTTTGTATGGCGCGATCAACGAAATCAACAATCAACAGGACAAGATCATCACGATCGAGGACCCGGTGGAATATCAGCTCAAGGGCATCGTCCAGATCCCGGTGAACGAGAAAAAGGGACTGACCTTCGCTCGCGGCCTTAGATCCATCCTCCGCCACGACCCCGACAAAATCATGGTCGGCGAGATTCGCGACGCGGAAACCGCTCAGATCGCGATCCAGTCCGCGCTGACCGGGCACCTGGTGTTCTCGACGGTCCATGCGAACAACGCCTTTGACGTGATCAGCCGGTTCGTGAACATGGGCATCGAACCGTATAATTTCGTCGCAGCCCTGAATTGCATCCTGGCGCAACGTCTGGTCCGAGCTATTTGCGCAACCTGTAAGACCCCCTACCAAGAGGAGCGGGCCGCGTGCGAGGAGTCCGGCCTGGATTACGAGCAGGTCAAGGACCTCCCCTTCTACCACGGCATCGGGTGCGTGGACTGCAACGGCCTGGGATACCGTGGCCGCCGGGCCATCACGGAGTTTCTGGACCTCACGGATCGAATCAAAGAGCTGATCCTGGAGCGCAAGCCCGCCTCGGAAATTCGCAAGGCAGCCATCACGGACGGCATGACGAGCCTGCGCGAGGCCGGCATCGAAAAGGTCTTGCATGGAGAGACGACACTGAAGGAAGTCAACCGGGTCACATTCAGCCATTAGGATGCTGGCTGCCGGTTGTGCTGAGGGCTACTCTGTGAACTTGACATTGTTTCCCATTCAGCGTCCCCGCCTCGGTCTGACCATTGACGCACGGACGCTCAGCATGCTCGAGGTCCAGCGGGACTGGGGCCGTGGGCGGCGAAACAGGGACGTCAAGCTGTGCAGTGAGCGCGCATTGCCGGCTGGTCTCGTCACCCTATCTGCCACCGAGCCGAACATCTCGGACGTCGCCGCGCTGGCGGGCGAGGTCCGCGCTCTCCGGGGCGATCACCGGAAGGCGTCGCACGTCATGTCGGTGGCCCTCAGCCTACCGGATCTGTCGGCTCGAGTGGCTCTGTTCGAGTTCGAGGTCTGGCCGAGCAAGCCGGCCGAATGCGATGCGCTCCTGCGCTGGCGGTTCCAGAAAGATTTTGGCATCGCGAGCACGGGCGCACGGCTGGCTTTCCGCGCGTTCCCCCCTACAGCAGATTCCGTCGCCGGGGGAGGAGACAAGACGCATCGCGTGTTGGCAGCCGCCATCCAGGCTCGGATCATCGAGCAGTATGAGCAGGCCTGCGAGCTGGCCCGCTTCATTCCCATCTCCCTCGGCGTGACCTCGCTCCGGCTCTTCGATCTCTGCCGACCGGTCATGGCGGCCGCGCGGGGTGAGGTCAAGCCCGATTCGTCGGCGTCCGGGCAAGTGACCGAGACAGAGTCATCTGAAATGTTCTTTTTGCATGTCAGCCAGGCGGCTTTCTCATTCTTTGCGGTCCGACACCACCGTCCGGTCTTCTATCGGATCAAGCCGCTGCGCAACGGCCACACCAACCTTGCCGACGAAGTACGCGCCACGGTGCAGTTCTACGATGAGAGCCGGCCCGCAGCCCCGAACGGATATCCCGTCCTGCCTCGTCCCTTGATCATCGTCAGCGGCGAGGAGCTCTGCCCTGAGGGTCGGCGTCTCGGCGAGATCGGCGCTCCGGACCAAGATCAAACCAGCGCTGAGCCAGGAACCGCTGTCGCAGCGCCACCCGTCTCGATGGGAGTATCGTGGCGCAATCTCATCGATCCGGACTTTGCTGCTTCACTGCATCTCCATATGATTCCGGTCGGGTGGGAGAATCTGCTTCGCTCAAGGAACGGGCAAGCGCCGCGTGAGATCCAAGCCAGACCTCTGTCCGCGCTCGCGGCTCTGGCTGGTGTCTGGGAGGGATGACTGAACCATGAGAACCACTCCACTCCCACGACTGTCGGTGTCGCTGGCCGGGCAAGGGTTCGGGTGGCTGCGCACCGCACAATGGGCGATGACCCTGGTGATCGTCGGCTCGTTAGGGGCCGCAGCCTGGATGTGGTGGAACAGCCGCGACATCGTAGAGGCGGCGGTGAAGTACGAGCAGGCTGCCGACCGGGTCCACGAGACCAGCCGCCAGTTCCTGACCCAGGCTTCGCGCGCCGGGCTTGATCTGTCCGATGGGCGGCTCAAGACGCTCAGTCGCGAAGTCGACTTTGCGAACCAGTTACTGGAGAAGCGGGCGTTTTCCTGGACTCGTTTTCTCAGTGAGCTGGAGGATGGGGTCCCCCCGCACATTTCCATCAGCTCGGTCACGCTCAGCTTTAAAGACTCCACGATTACTCTCAACGGGACGGCACTCACGCTGAAGGATGTAACCGCCCTGGTCGACAACCTGGAGAACCATCCGGCTTTTCATGACGTGGTGCTGTCTCAGCACCGGTTCAAGGAGTCAGGCGACGGGAAGATCCCCGGCCAGGTCCCTTTTGGGACGGTCGAGTTCACCTTAACGGTCATGTACCGATCGGCACTCTCGTAGGAGCCCGGGAAGCGATGCGCATCGCCTCTTCGTCTTTGTCACGATCTGCCGTTCACGCCAGTCGGGCCTTGCACCCTTTGCTGCTGGTGACCATTCTCGCGCTCGGTGTGGCTGCGGGCGCCCGAGTGATCTTCCAGGCGCCGGCTGAGGAGCGCCTCTCGAGCGCACAGGCGTCGTACGAAGCCGCCCGGAAGACGCAGGCGCGACTGGAAGCGGCTCGCAAGTCAGAGGAGGAATTGGTAAAGATCTGGGGAACTCTGCCCGCCAGGAAGGAGTTCGCGATGCTCAGTCTGGCGATCTCCGAACTGGCCAAACATGACCGGGTGTCCGTTCCGGCGATGAGCTACTCGTTCCAGAAGATGGAGGACGGGCTGGCGATCAAAGCCACCATGAGGTTTCGGGCCGCCGGAGAGTATGCGGCGATCCGGCGTTTCATTCATCGACTGGAGACAACAGGGCCCTACCTGTTTGTCGAGAGTCTCGATGCCGCGCGTTCGCCCAGCGCTCGGGCCGCGGGTCAGGGGGCTGCCGGTCAAGAGGTCGTGTTCAACGTGAGTGTGGTTACGTTCCTCCGACCGAACGTTCCGGACACGAAGGGTAAGGCATGACGGCTCGTTCCAAATGGGGCCTGCTGGGCACATTGGTGCTGGGGTGGCTGGTTGTGTTAGGCTTTCGGATCATGAACCAGCCTGAGCCGCAGCGAGTCCCACTCAAGTACAAGTCGGGGCTGGCACAGGCGAGGCCGAAGGGCGATCTCCCTCCTGTCGTGTGGCCGGTCCAAGCCCGGGAGATCCCGGTCTCCTTCAACACACCGAAGAATATCTTTGCGCCCCCAGAGACGTTGACCGAGCCGGAGAAGCAGAAGCTCGCGGCAGCCCGAAAACGAGCGAAGGAGGCAGCCGTACCCGCGGTCCCTCCGCCTCAGCCCGCTGGCCCGCCCCCGCCCACGCCGGAAGAGCTCGCGGCGCAAGAGGCCCGTCGGCAACAGGAGTTGGCGCGTCAGCAACAGGAACTCGCGGCACAGCAGGCCCGCCAACTCATGAGCCAGTATCGTTTTCTGGGCTACCTCACCCAGGGAGGTGAGTCGAAGGCTTTTCTCAGCAAGGGGAGGGACATTTTTGTCGTTCGGGCTGGCGAGACCGTTGATGGGCGCATCCAGATCACGGCGATCGACGCCACCTCGGTCAAGCTCAAGGAGACCGGCACCAATCTTGAGACCAGCATTCCGTTAACCAAGCCGGCCGATCCGTCGTGACCCGGACGAACATAGGCTCAGAGATCCACACGTCACTTCTCATAGGTTGCAGCAGATGTCTCGTTACGCCACGATCCTGACGCTCACTCTTGTCATGGTGAGTCTTGCCATATCAGGCCAGGTCTGGCCGGCCGTGTTTCACTGTGTCGATGCATCCGGTGCCAGCGAGTACACCGACAGCCCTGGCCAGGCTGAACGCTGCACCATGATCTACCAGGAGCCTCCTCAGACTCAGAAGCCGCACACGCGGCCCAGAGAGGGGTCTGTTGAACAGCCCTCCACTCCATCGACCGCAACGGACCCGGCGATAGTACCCTCTGAGGCCATCGCGGCCCAGCCTTCGGCCTACGTGCGCGTCCCTGTCCTCCGCGCTGGCCGCTCCTTGGTCGTGCAGGCCCGTCTCAACGGAACGCGCGAAGCCAAGTTGATCCTGGATACCGGCGCCGACATCACAGTCCTGTCATACGCAGTGGTTCGCGACCTGGGGATCGTGCCAAGCGCAAGCGCTCCGACCGTGACGTTAGGCACCGTCGGAGGCTCCGTGCGGGCCGATCTCGTCCAGGTGGAGACGCTCAGTGTGAATGAGGCTGAGGCAAGAAACGTGATCGTCGCGGTGCACGATCTGCCGGACGCACCACCGGGGGTGGAAGGTCTTCTGGGTCTCTCGTTTCTGGATAAGTTTCTCGTGACACTGGATGCCGCCAAGGGCGAGCTGCAGTTGCGCCCACGGCAGTGAGATCGGCGAAACCTGTATGGTCGATGGCAAATTGAAGATCCTGCCGGGGAAGAACACGACTCGAACCTCTTTCGCCTTCGCTGTGGTGCTGGGAGTATTGGGTGCCGGTGAATCGGCCCTGACGGCGATGTACCGCTGTACCGATGCCAGCGGCGCCAGCGTGTTTAGCGACAGCACGGCGCAGCTGAAGAACTGCAGCCCGATGAGCCCGACAAGCCCGATCCCTCCAGCCCCCAGCAGGGGACCAGCCAGATCTCCCGAGAGGGCTGATCTGCCTGCGATGGTGCCCCTGATAGAGCCAACCTCCGCGGCCCCGATCCCACCCACTGAGCTGCCTGAGATACAGGAACAGATGCCTGAGGCGGCCTCTGGACTGCCTCCGGGCGGGAACCCAGGCCTCCCTTCTGATGCGGCAGCCCCCGGGACCCAGCCCTGCATCCCAGGGGTGAACGCACTCAACCCGTTCAACCAGAACCCCTGCATGCCGGCTCAAGCCCCCGGTGGCGTTCAGGCTGGAGCTGGTCCTACACCCTCGAGCGGAGGGATGTTCAAGTGAACACCGTGGGCCGTCGCGCGGCGATCCTCGCCTCCCAGCGCGGCGTGACCTATCTTATGGTGATGTTCCTGATCGTACTGATGGGGATTGCCATGAGCGTGATCGGCAAGCAGTGGGCGGTCACGGTGCAGCGAGACCGAGAAGCCGAACTCCTGTTCAGAGGCAATCGGATCGCGGCGGCCATCCAGGCGTTTGTCGCCGACTACGCAATCAAAAAGGCGACGCGCCCAAATCAATTCCCGCTCAGCCTAGAGGAGCTCACCAAGCCGCCGAAACGCTATCTGCAGGTCGTGTACAAGGATCCGATCACGGGGCAGGACTTCGAGCTGATCAAGGCAGGCGCTCAGATTCGCGGGGTCAAAAGCCGGAGCAGTAAGCAGCCGCTCGACAGGGTCCACTTCAACAACGCAACAAGCTACAATCAGGTCACCTTTCAGGTTCAGGCTGCAGCGTCCCAGGGCTGCGTGCCCGGCCCGAACCCGCTCAATCCGCTCGCGCCGCCAGTCACCTGCCCGCCGGCCGGAACGCAGGCCCCAGGCGTCCCGACTCTGCCTCCCGCCCCCTCCGCAACATCGCCTTGAACAGCCTCCGGGATCTTGGGTTGCCCGTATATGATGGAAATAATTCGTCGCGCGGCGCGACACCGCTTCCGGTGATTAACTGCCACGGCCCGTTGGTACTTTGTGGCGCGCCACTGCCCTGCGGCCAACGTCTGGGCGCACCTATCGCGCCAAACGAACGAACGAGCGGAACGCCAAGTGGCGCATGGGCCGGGTTAGCGGAAAGAGCTCACAAAGCGCGACAGGGAAGCAACAACCGCCAGCGAAGTGAGGAGTGGTGGAGGGCACGGGATTTGAACCCGCGACCCCGACGTTGCGAACGTCGTGCTCTCCCAACTGAGCTAGCCCCCCACCTTTTCCTTAGCTCGTCATTGAGGCAACCGGCGATCTCTCCACCGGCGCTCGCTAACCCATCGGACATGCCGCCGAAGCTGCATGCCGAAACAAGGATGAAGCCCACTTTTTCATTTTGCGCGAGAAACGCCCGGCTTTTCTCCCACAGGCAATGGCGCGCCAGATGTACCAACCGGCAACGACGTTGAGTGCCGAAATTCGGTGTCGCTGACGCGACTTATTTCTCTTCTTTGGCGCGTGAATCGTCGGACTGTTATCCATTGGGCAGTGGCGCGCCGCAATAAGAAACGCGAGCGCCGGAGCTTCTTGACCGCGGGAAGGGCCACAGCGGGAGTGCCGTGGCGAGTTGGCCGCGGAGGAGACGGGGAGGAAGTTCGGCGCTCGCGATCTTGAAACCTGGGGGGATTATACACGACTCTGCGCGAAGAGGCCACCAGAACTCTCAGCCCCCCGCGCCCTCCCCCGAAGGGGGCAAGGGATGGTCTTCGATGCAGGTGCTAACTAGTTGAGCGAATCTGCGACACCCCAATCCGTGAGGGCTCGCTCGTTGAGGATGCGCAGGAAGCGGGGACGCAGCACCAGATCGAATACCTGGCCCTTGTCCGGACACAACTCTAGGATTTCCTCCCGTGTGCGCTCGATCAAGGACAGACCTTCTTCCCGTGTCAGCGGGGCATGGCCAAGCCGATTGGCGGTCAGGTCCGCCCGCAGGCGAAGGCGGATCATGCGAACCTGCTCTTCCAAAATTTCCCGTCTGGTTGCCATCACTCCCCTGTGACGTGCACCCGGCGGCCTTCGACCCGGAGATGACCTTCGGCGTACAGCTGGATGGCACGCGGATAGATGCGATGTTCCTCCGCCAGGATGCGGGCCGCAAGGGTTTCGGCCGAGTCTCCTTCCAGAACCGGCACCGCCGCCTGGATGATGATAGGTCCCTCATCCACGCCTTCGGTGACGAAATGCACGGTGCAACCGCTGATCTTGACGCCCCACTCCAGCGCCTTCTGCTGCACGTCCAGCCCTGGGAATGACGGCAACAACGACGGGTGAATATTCATGATGCGATACGGGTAGGCAGCGATCAGCACCGGCGTCACGATCCTCATGTACCCGGCCAACGCGACCAGCTCCACGTCCTGTTTCCGCAGCACGTCGAGCACCGCTCGATCGTAGGCCTCACGACTGTCAGCCTGCCCGGCAAACGGCTTAGGATCGAGAAAGACGTCCATCAGCCCATGGCGCCGCGCGCGTTCGAGGGCCTGGGCGTCCTTCTTGTTGCTCAGGACCACGGCGATCTGCGCATCGAGGACCCTGGCCTCAATGGCGTCGATGATCGCCTGGAGATTGGAGCCTCGCCCGGAGGCCAACACCCCCACTCGAAGCTTCCGTGCACCTGGCTTACTTCTCGGGTACGTTTCCGACATATTCGACTCGCTCCGCGTCCGGTCCACTCGGAATAATCTCTCCGATCCGGTACCCCGTGTCTCCGAGTTCGGAGGCTCGCCGAATGACCCGCTCGGCGTGATCGGCCGGGAGCACCAACACGAGCCCGATTCCCATATTGAACACCCGATACATCTCCGAGTCGTCCACCCGCCCGAGGCGGCGGAGCACCGTAAAGATCGGCGTGACGGGCCAGGCGCCGCGATGCACTCTGGCACGGCACCCATCCGGGAGAATGCGCGGGAGGTTGTCGGTGATCCCACCACCCGTAATGTGCGCGATGCCTTTGATCGGGTGCTCGGCGGCCAGCGCCAGGATCGTCTTGGCGTAGATTCGCGTCGGTGTCAGCAACACATCCCCCAGCGGTCGGTCCAGTTCTGTCAGGATGCTCTTCACGGTGAGTCCCGTTTCCTTGAACAGGATACGCCGCGCCAGCGAGTACCCGTTGCTGTGCAGACCCGTCGAGGCGAGTCCGATCAGAACATCGCCCTGGCGGATGTTCTTCCCATCGATGACTTTCGGCTGGTCCACTACACCCACCGCGAAGCCCGCGAGGTCGTACTCGCCATCGGGATAGGAGGCGGGCATCTCGGCGGTCTCTCCACCGATCAAGGCGCAGCCCGCTTGGCGGCACCCCTCCGCAATGCCCCGAACAATCGCCTCCGCCTTTTTGACTTCCAGCTTCCCCGTGGCCAGGTAATCCAAGAAGAACAGCGGTTCGGCGCCGCTCACCGCCACATCGTTTACGCACATGGCGACCAGATCAATGCCGACCGTATCATGCCGGTCCATGAGGAACGCGATCTTCAGCTTGGTCCCGACCCCGTCCGTGCCCGAGACTAGCACCGGGTCCTTGTAGCGGGAAGCTTGAAACCGAAACAGGCCGCCAAACCCACCCAGATCCGTTAGGACTTCCGGTCGAAAGGTCGATCGCACCAGGGGCGTGATCCGGCGAACCAGTTCGCTCCCGGCTTTGATGTCGACGCCTGCCTGTTTATAGGTGGTCATTTCAACAACAGGACTGAGTGCTGAGGACTGAGGACTGAGCCGATCTCATGCAACACCCTTTAAGACGACGGCTGGATCATACCGGAGGGCGACTGTAAGGGTCAACGCACCAACTCAACCAGCGTCTCAAGGTGCGCCGTCTGGGGAAACATATCGAAGGCCTGGAGACGGGCGACCCGGTAGCCGCCGCCACAGAGCCGACTCAGGTCCCTGGCCAGGGTCGGAGCATCGCAGGAGAGGTACAGCACTCGCTCTCCTCCGACCCGCAGCACCTCCTTCACACAGGCCGGACTCAATCCGGTCCGTGGCGGGTCCACGATGATGACGTCGTACTCACCCGTTTGCGTGGTCAGCAGCATCGCCTCGGCCCGGAGAGGGCGGAAGCGGCAGCGACCGATGTGATTAATTTTGGCTGCGTGGCGCGCGTCCGCCAGCGCGTAGGGATTCGCCTCCACTTCTGTGACAAAGGCACCCCGTCGCGCCAGGGGAAGGCCGAGAGTGCCGATCCCCGAGTACAATTCCAGGACTCGCAGGCCCTCAGACGCCCCTACCCATTCGCTGACTGTAGCGGAGAGCGTTTCGTTCAATGCCCAATTCGCCTGCATGAACGAACGGTCACTGATTCGGAAAATGAGATCGTCAAGCCGGTCTGCGATCCAATCCTGCCCCTGTACCCATCGGTGCCGCCTGAAGCCCGGTGGCTCCGCACTTTCGGTTCCTCCCTGAGTCATCCTTCCACCTTTTGCCTTTTGCCATTTTACTTCGCCGCAGGCGCTGACCACCTGCCCAGCCACACCGGGGATATCCTGAAACAGCTCGAAGAGTCGGGAGGCACGTTCCCGGTCGGCAGGCCCGGTGCGATATGTCACCTGCGTTGAGCCGAATGCCACCGACTGCCTGATTTCTACGCTCTCCAGCCGGAACGGGAGCTTGGGCTGGCTCGCCAGCCGTTCGCTCAGCCTGCTCACGACGTCGCGGGTCGATGCAGGAACCAGCAGGCAGCCGCCAGCCGCCACCGATTCATTCGTCCCCTCCCGATGAAACCCCAACGCGAAGCCGGCCCCCTGACGGAACACCACGAAGCGGACCGTGCTGCGGTATTCATAGGGATTAGGCGAGGGAATGATAGAAGGGATCTGATCGACCTTGACCTTGCCCAGCCGCATTAACGTTTCTTCCAGCATGTCACGCTTGTAGGCGAGCTGAGCCTCATACCGAATATGCTGCAATTGGCAGCCTCCGCAGATCTCATACACCGGACAGGGAGGGGTGACCCGATCCGGTGAGGCCACGAGCACCCCGCTCACCCTCGCGTCCTGAACCCCCTTCTGTCGCGCACCGCCCATGACGGAGACCGTCTCAGCCGGAATTGCTCCACGCACGAACAGGACTTGCGAGTGATGGCGCGCCAATCCCCGGCCTCCCTGGACCAGCTTCTCAATCGTCACGGTTATGGTTTCTTGCCCCATGAACCCACCTCCCGATGCATCAACGTCCTGCGAAGTGGTGTAAACCCTTTATTTTCAAGACGCAAGCGCTGATTCATCGGTGGCAGGAAGTACTACACCCGGTATGAATCTGTGGTATACTTAGTTCCTACTCTTATACCGGAGGAGTGGCCTATGGGCAAAGGTGCTTCCAAAGTGGCAGTCAGTATCCCCCAGGAACTCTACCGAGCGCTGGAACGAGCCCGCAAGAAAAGCGGGCGAACCAGAAGCGCAATCATGCAGGATGCCCTTCGCTATTGGATTAAACAGCAGCAACAGGCACTACTCGTGCGTGACTACGAGGCGGGGTACCGACGAAAGCCGGAAGGGAAGCGCGAAATCAACGCAGCGGAGGCCGCCGCGGTGCGCCTCCTGGCGACGGAGGAATGGTAATGCGTCGCGGTGAGGTGTGGTGGGCCGACCTTCCTGCACCGGCCGGCCGACGCCCCGTGGTGTTACTCTCCCGCAACGAAGCTTATGCCGTGCGGGAACTGATCACGATCGCCCCGATCACCACCCGCATTCGCCAAATCCCCAGCGAGGTCCCGCTAGGGATCGAGGATGGCATGCCGAAGCGGTGCGTCGCAAACTTGGATACCATCACCGCCATTCCCAAGCGGACCCTGACCGAGCAAATCGCTACCCTCACCAGAGAGAAACTGTCCGCAGTCGAAGCCGCTCTGACATTCGCCCTGGGACTCTCTGGTTAGGCGGCACCTGACTGCTTCTCATAACAGACCGGGATCGTTCCGCGCACGAACAGACCCGCGAGTCATGACGGGTCAATCCTTGTCTCCTTGCACCAGCTTCTCGGTGGGGAAGGTCAACGTTCCTACTTCATGATGCGTTCTATGATCGAACTGTGTTCGTTGAACGAACGTCAAGGCCTCCCTGTCATCGAATATAATCGGTGCAGGACCGGTCTGTGCTAAGGCAGTGTGAACTCGAAGGTTACGTTACCGTGCTCACAGTGGAAGCTTATTCCAGGCCTTCCATAGAAGAGGCTAAACAGGTCGCGACTTTGACAGGGGTTCTCGCTTTCAAGAAAAAGGCGAAATATCCCACTAGTCCACTCTGCGAACCGTTTATTGACAAACATGAGGTCTACCCTTCCATCTAGAATCCGAACACCAGCCATCGGCCCAGTAGGTCTCTTCTCATCAAAAAGCAGGATGAATGTGCTTTCCTTCTCCGCCCTCACCCCCAGGATCTTCTCTTTTACCAAGAGCTGCACCGCTCTCTCTTGAGGATCTCCGAGTTTTACGCCGAACAAGCTAAGGTCCGTGCTGTGAAGGCTGTCCAGTTCCAGAAGATCACCATTTTTGAGCTCATAGGCCGGAGCGATGACTTGGCCTTGGACCACACTGGCAAGAACTGTCGAGAGGATGAGGGTAGACGGCAAAGACGGCTTCACATGTTCACCTTGTCCCGACCAGCCTACTGAAAACCCTCTCGGCTCGACACAAGACAAACGGTCGGGATGGTCAACAAAGAGAGACAACACAGCTGTGGGCCTTTCCTTCGACGGACTCAGGACAGGTTTCAGCCGCCGGCTAGTGTTCGGGGCGCAGCTCAATACTCAACATCTTGATCTTCCGGTGCAGGTGGCTGCGCTCAATCTTGAGGTCGTCCGCGGTCCGGGACACATTCCAGTTGTTCTCGCGGAGCTTGCGTGCGATGTAGTCGCGCTCGAAGGCATTGCGGGCTTCGCGCAGGGAGTCGTACGGCTTCGATGCCATCGACGGGTTGACCGGCGCGACGGCGGGACTCCCAGGACGCGACTCCAGGAACTGGGTCACATCCGTAGCCTCGATGACCGAACCTGACACCATGATCATCAGTCGCTCGACGAGGTTGCGCAGTTCTCTGATGTTGCCAGGCCAATCGTACCGTTGCAACGTTTCCAGGGCGTCCGGGCTGATATCCTTCGCTTTCAGTCCTTGCTCCTCCGCATGCAGGCGCAGGAAATGGTGAACCAACAGCGGAATGTCTTCTTTCCGCTCGCGAAGGGCGGGCACCTCGATCGGCAACACGTTCAAGCGGTAAAACAGGTCGTCTCTGAACGTCCCCTTCTCGATTTCCTTCGCCAGGTTCTTGTTGGACGCCGCGATGACGCGCACGTCCACCTTCAACAGCTTCGTTCCACCCACCCGGTGGAACTGCTGTTCCTGCAGCGCCCGCAAGACCTTGGACTGCGTGTTGGGACTCATGTCGCCGATCTCGTCCAGGAAGAGGGTGCCTCCGTTGGCCTGTTCAAACTGGCCGCGCTTCATCTGCGTCGCGCCGCTAAACGCGCCTCGCTCGTGCCCAAACAGCTCGCTCTCGATCAGCGTCTCCGGAATCGCGGCGCAGTTGACGGCTACGAATGGGCGGTCGCGGCGGGGGCTCTGCATGTGGATCGCGCGGGCGACCAGCTCCTTCCCGGTTCCGTTGTCACCCGAGATCAAGACGCGTCCGGTAGTGGGACCGGCCGTGGTGACCAGCTGGCGAAGTCGCTGCATGACGGGCGAGCGCCCGACGAGCTCGAACCGCCGCTCGACCTGGGTGCGCAGGCTGAGGTTCTCTTCCGCCAGGCGATGCTGATCGAGCGCATGACGAACCCGGAGGGTGACATTTTCGAGTGACAGCGGTTTCTCGATGTAATCATAGGCGCCCAGTTTGACCGCTTTCACCGCGGTCTCGATCGACCCATGCCCGGACATCATCATCACTTGCAACCGCGGCAAAAGCTCGCGCATGCGCTTCAGCGTCTCGAGTCCGTCCATTTCAGGCATCCAAATATCTAACAACACCAGATCCGGCAGATCCGTTGAGATCAGCTTTAGCGCCTCGGCTCCACTCTTGGCCACCTGCACCTGATAGCCCTCGTCCTCGAGGATTTTTGTCAGCGAATTCAGGATCGCTGGCTCGTCATCCACGACTAGAATCGAATCAGCCATCAATTCCTCGTGATGAGTGATGGGTAATGGGTGACAGGTGAAGATTCCTCGCTCTGCGACTCATGTCTCGAAACTCATCACACCTCACGCATAACACTTCACGTCCACACTAAACTGGCAACTCGAACGTAAAGATCGCCCCCTTGGGCTTGTTGCTGCTCACCCTGATCTGGCCTTCATGATCGGTGATGATCCGGTGGACAATGGCCAGGCCGAGTCCGGTGCCGGTCCTTCTTTTGGAGAAGAACGGGACAAAGACCCGCTCCTGGTCCTCTGGACTGATCCCCACTCCTTCGTCGGCCACACTGACCACAGCGCGGCGCAGCTTCGTATCGTAGGTGCTCGTTACCCAGAGCCGCCCCTTCTGATTCATCGACTGGATGGCGTTGTCGAACAGATTGACGAGTACGCGCTTGATCTGCTCGCGATCCAGGTTCACTTGAGGGAGCGTCTCATCCAGCTCGACGAGAACCTCCACATCCCGGTGGGCACCCCGGTAGAGAGCCACGACTTCCTGAATCACTTCGTCCAGCGATTCTCGCGCCACCTGGGGTGCCGGCATCCGCGCGAACTTCGAGAATTCGTCCACCATTCGTTTCAGGCTGTTGACCTCGCTGATGATCACACTGGTGGATTCCTCAAAGATGCCGTCAAAGTCAGGGGACTTTTCGAGGAACTTCTTCATCAGCCGTTGAGCCGACAGTTGAATCGGGGTCAGTGGATTCTTGATTTCATGCGCAATCCGCTGAGCCACCTCCTGCCAGGCGGCGACTTTCTGGGCCTTGATCAGCTCGGTCAAATCCTCAAAGACCAGCACGTAACCGAGATCGCGGCCGGCCTCGTTGCCCATGTGCGACAAGTGCAGTCCGATGGTCAGAAACTTGTGCCCGACCTCCATTGTACCGTCCAACGAGACACTGTCTTTCTGCTCGCCCAGCATCTTGTCGTAGGCATTCTGGAAGAGGTCCAGCCCTAACTCTTTAAATGTCTCGGTGACCGACCGGCCACGGAGCTGCTCACCGGACACACCCAGAATGCGCTCTGCCGAAGGGTTGACCGTGGTGACGACACCAGCCCGGTCTATCGAGAGCACGCCGGATGCGATCGTGTCGACCACGGCCTGGGTATAGGCGCGCCGGCGATCCAACTCGAGATTCGATTGTCGGAGCGAGATGTTGGCCTCCTCCACCTTCGATTTGCTCAACTTCAAATCTTCCGTCATCCGGTTGAAGGAATCGACCAGCGTGCCGATCTCATCTGTCGCCTTGACCTTGATCTTGACGTTCAGATCCCCGTGCGCAACCGCCTCCGTCCCCTCGGCCAATCGCTGGATCGGAACCGTGATGCCACGCGCCACATAGAAACCGAACCAGGTGGCACCGAAGAGAATCATGACCGTAATCACGGCGACGAACACATAGGCTCCGGCTTTGATCGGGTTCTTCATCGCTTTGATCTGTCGGTACTCGGTATACTGCTTTTCAATCCCCTCCATCTTCGCGAGCAGAGACTCCGGCACGTAGTCGTCCACCACCACGACGCCGCCCACTTCTCCCCGCTTCGAATTCGATGTGATGGGGACCGCTGCCCGGACGAGACGCCCGCTCTGAGCCTCCTGCACCGAGCTGAGTTCCTTGTTCCCGCTGAGGACTTGCAACACCAGTTGCCCGCTGGGCAGATCGAGGACCGTGGCCGGCACGTTCGGATCAAACGCTCTGGTCAGGATTTCCATCTTCGGAGAAAACACCGTGACCCCGGCCAGGTTGTTCTCGGCCCGCTTCCTGGCCATCGCGGCGACGAGCAGATCCCGCTGCAATGGGGTCAGCAGGTCCTCCCGGAAGATCTCTCGGCTGATCGCGCGAGCACTGTTCACGGCTAAGGCCAGGTGCCCTTCACGAAACATGCGAGCCACTTCATGAGAATCTTTGAGCACCTTCTCAACCTGATCGTTGAACCAGACATCCACCGCCTTGTTTACGATGCCGCTAGCCACAACCGCCAGCAGCACAGTCGGGATCAACGAAAAGCCAATAAACGCGGCGACCAGCTTCGCCCGGAAGCCTGATCCCATCAGTCGGTGCCGTCGTTCGAAGTACGCCTTGATCAGGCTACGAGACAACAGCAGGGTCAGGACTACCAGTCCGATGAGATCCAGATTCAGCAGGAGCAGGACGAACGCGTAGCTCGCACTCGGCAGCAACGATTCCGACTCGCTGGTGCCGGGTGCGGTGACCGGGGAATAGAAGAGATAGAAGGCGGTAAGGACGAGGCAGGGCACGAGCAACAGCAACACGGTCCAGACTGGCCGCCGGTGCAGACCGCGACGATCAAATTCTGCCGTAATCTCATCGTCCTGGCGACCGACGCCTCCCTGGGACAGCCCTTCCTTCAGGAGGCTCCTGGACATGACCGGACCTGGGGCCGGCGGCCTGGCCCGGGCGAGGCGCGTCGGGTCCGAGTCGGGCAAATCGTGTCGCTCAGGCATCAGGACCTCGCTCCGGTCTGCTGGGCCATCCAGGCCGCATCGAAGTCCCGATAGCGATCCCCCAGCACGGATGCAAAACTGGCGGAGAAATCCGGCTCTACCGACAACGCCTCCAACAACTGACGCACGCGACGGAGCCCGTACCGTTGAACCAGCAGCCGAGTCGCCCCGTAACTCTCGGCGTAAGCCATTTCAGCCATGCGTGGCGGTAAATCCAGGAAACTTCCGTGCAACGCCTGCAGGGATGCTACTTGCTCGCGGTGACGCGCCAGCAGGCCAAGATCGCGAGACCGATTGCCTCCGGTCAGATACAGCGCCAATCCCTCATCCAACCAAGTTGGGGCCTGGCCCCCGCTGAGCCGGTACACCACGGCATGAACATATTCGTGCCTCAACACGGCATCCAGCGAGGCCCGCTTGCGGGGCAACCGCTCCAGCGAGAGAAGAATCCGTCCGTCGAAGAAGCCACCCGCCCAGTCCGGGCTGAGCGTGACCTCACGGAATTGCCGGTCGGGATAGAGAATCACCGTCAACGGTTCACTCGGGAGGTAGGAGAAGACCAGTCCCACGCTGCGATAGACCGCCTCAAGAGGCTCCGCCACCAGGTTGGCTGCCTGACGGCCAGGCAAGCCCCGGAACTTCAAGAGGAAGTGGGGGGTGAAGAGGCGATCAAACCCGGCCTCCTCCTCCCATTCCTGCCGGAGCGTGCGGAGACTCGTCTGAATGGTCACATCATTGGGGTCGAGACGTCCGGCCACTTCGTAATGATGGATCGCGGTCTCCAGCTCGCGCCGCTGGGCATAAATCTCTCCCAGCACCTGGTGAGCTTGATGCGCGTTGGGGTCCAGTTGGATGGCGCGTCGAAGAGCGGAGACCGCCAGGTCGTACTGGTCCAGCCGATGACGACTGAACCCGAGCCCGACGAGGAAGGACGGTTCATTGGGCGCAAGTCTCACGGCTTCCGAGAAGGTCTCCGCCGCCCCCCGGTAGTCACCGGTCTCCATCAGTTCCCATCCCCTTTTGGCCAGAGCGGTGGCCGACTCCCGCGCGCCGCGCTTGGCCTGCGGCACCTGGTTGGTCGTCGTGGAACCTTGAAGCAGTGACGCATGAATGGGGACGGGCGAGGTGCGCCGTGCATCCGGTTCCGATGCGGGGACCCCGGCCGCTGCGTCGTGCGCCGCTGGCGCGGGCGCTGAGGCCGGAGGTGACTTGGCAGCCTCGACGCGGGATGTCCAAGGCAGCCATCGGTCCGAGGTCAACCAGGCAGCGGCTAGACAGGCCACTCCGAGTGCGGCACCGGCAGCGATCAGTCTTGTGGCATCTCTAGTCCGCAACCGAACCCCACTGCGCGAACCAAGGTGCGGGCAAGGCGGCACATGATGACGGCCACTCGCTCAATTGGCTGCTGACGCTGGACCGACCAACACGGTCTGCGGGCTGGACCGGAATTCGCGAGGAGCGACTGGCGTCCGAGTAGGAGTCATGTCACGGCGATTTGGTCGCCTGCCGGGGACCCGGCCCCGCGGGTGGTGACGCCAGATCCACATACTTCATCCGCAGGGCATACAGCATGTCATTCAGCATCGACTTTTCGTCGGAGGAAAGGTTGCCTCGGGTCTTTTCATCCAGGATGGAAAGAATCTCGATGATCTCTTTGGCCTGGGACAGATTGACCGGCACTTTGGGCTGCTTCGGATCCAGTTGTTCGCCCATGAACATCAGCGCGGAGGTGCCCAGTGAGAACACAAACGAGGAAAAGGTCAGGGGAAACTGTTCGGTCTGGGTGTGATCCGCTTGGGAGGACGCGGTCTCACCCGGCGGCGGCGTCCTGGTGGCTGACGCAGCGCTCTCCGCTGAAGATCCCCCTTCGTCGCCATGCGAACGACGATCCCGGATGATGAAGCCCTTCTCTTCCTTGCCGCTCATGACACACCTCAAGGTGCTGATCTTACGTGCAACGTACGTTAGCACACTCCTAAATTGTGGCGCAAGCGCACGCCGCATTGAAGCCGGCTACGAAACGAGTATAATGTGGCGCGTCGAGAAGTGCCCGACAGGTGCCGAGAGAGGGCTACGGGGCGCATATTCATGGATGCTGGAATGGCGAAGGGATTTGACGAACTGGTGCGGTTGATGGCCAGGCTTCGTGCTCCGGATGGGTGTCCCTGGGACCGGAAGCAGACCCACGAGTCACTCAAACCGTACCTGGTGGAGGAAGCGTATGAGGTCCTGGAGACGATCGATCGCCGGCATCCGGAGGAGTTGAGAGAAGAGTTGGGTGACCTCCTCCTTCAGATCCTGTTCCACGCGCAGATCGCTGCCGAACAGGGCACCTTCACGATCGATGAGGTCATGCAACGTTTGGCGGAAAAACTGGTCCGCCGACATCCGCACGTCTTCGGCAGCCCGGATGAAAAAGACCGCCCGGCCAGTGCCGAAGAGGTCCTGGGCCGCTGGGAAGAGATCAAACGGAACGAACGGCAACACATCGGCCGGCAGGGGTCCGTCCTGGACGGCGTACCCAAGACGCTTCCTGCCCTACTGCGGGCGTTCCAGGTCCAGGCCAGAGCCTCCCGGGCTGGTTTCGACTGGCCGCACAGCGATGAAGGCCTCGAGCAGGTGATCGCAAAAGTCGAGGAGGAGGTCCGCGAGTTGCGCGAAGTCCTTTCCTCCGGATTGTCAGACAGCCCGCCGCATCCTTCGTCTGCCTCCCCGCACACTACCAGCGAGCACACCCGCACTCGACTGGAGGACGAGTTCGGCGACATCTTGTTTGCCTTGGTCAACCTGGCTCGCTTCTTCAAGGTCAATCCGGAGGAGGCCTTGCGCAAGGCCATCAACCGGTTTACCCAACGGTTCTCCTACATCGAGACACAGGCGGCCAGCCGCGGACAGGCGTTGGAGTCTATGACGCTGGCGGAGATGGACGCGTTGTGGGATGAAGCCAAGGGCCAGGCTTCACCGCCGTGACTCGTGATCGGTGACGCCCTTCGACGTGGCTCGGCCTGCGACGAGCTCAGACTTCGGCGAGCTCAGTCGAGCCGTCGAGTCGGGCAAGCGTGATGGCTGGCTGTCACTTCCGATGAACGTTCGATGACCTGAGACGAAGCAGAAACCCATGGGAAGCGAAGACACCGAACAGACCGGAGAGACCGAGGAGGCTTCCTACCAGGAAGGGAAACGCGCCGGGGCCCATCCGATCGTGGTGATCGTGGGCGTCATCCTGGGACTCTGGCTGCTGATGTGGCTCTACATCCCGAGCGGGAAGAATCGTCCGTCCACCGTGTCGGACAGCGCCCAGACAAGCATCGCCGATGAACCGGACGCGGCCCCGGTGATCTTCAAGGTCAAGGGGACGATCCCCGAGGTGAACGCCATCAGCGTCCTCGTACCTGCCCAAGCCACCAACAGCCAGATCATCGGGTTACTCAAGCGCTTTCACGAGGCCCGCCTTACCCATACCCTGTCCACTCTGCTCCCACCGACCACGCCGGGACACAAGCTCGGTGACCATGCCGTGGCCGATATCTACGTATTTTCATCCGCTGAGTTCAGCAGCCTGGAGGCGGTCCGAGTCCTTGCGCGAGGAGCTCACGCGCCGGGAGAGCTCTATCCCCAGGCGATCCCCTTCGAGACCGCCATGGAACACGTGCGAGGACACTACCGGATCGACCTGAATGACACGGGAGAGCCGGACAAGGCTTCCCTTGGGTTCGCGGATGAATCCGGAGTCCACTCCAAACACTACCGCCGCATCTTTTAGCAGGGTCATTGCAGTTCACTTCACCCTCGTAGAACTTCGCTACCGAATGTTGACTAGTGGGTAACTCGTGTACACGGTATCGAGACTGTTTCGGTCATGCCCTAAGGTTTTTACACAGGCTCTACCCAGCCCCACCCCCTATCACCAAGTGAATTATACTAATCTACAAGATATAGTGGGGTCCGAGCAGACCACCCCAATGCCTAAAACCTGAGCAGGTTGATACTGGGGGCAATTGACGAGCAGATACTCATGTCCAGCCGGACTTTTCCACAACCTTGTCCACAGATTCTGTGGAAGGAGGCGTTGCGCGTTGGGCTCTGCGGTGACTATCCGCTCTGGTGGAAGAATCGCTCCTAGGAAGCAGAACTACAAGCCGACCTGATCTTTGATCTCCTTCCGAAGGGATGAACTCGACTCGTTCATCCAGGCTTCCAGCTTGACGAACAGATGGGCGAGCGGACCCGTGAAGGGGTCGACCAACACCTCACGCCGTTCATCAAACATCCCCTCTTCGTTGGCGATCTGGATCTTCTGGTCGGCGATCCGACGCGACAGCAACTGAGTGACGCGCATCTGCTGTCCCGGGCTGCCCCCACTGACATCGCGCAATTTGGTTCGAAGGTGATCCAACTCAGCCTGGATCGAGACTTTAACCCGCACGCCGTTCGGGTTTGGCCAATGGGGCCGCTGGACCGCATAATCATACGAGAAGGCGGGCTCACGCGGTTCCCGGAAGGGGCCGATGACGTTCAGGATGGTGAAGGGCTTCCCCATGCCTTTGCTTTTAGCTTTCAGCCTTTAGCGCTCCACCTACCCTCCCGCCTCAAGAGGAACCGCCGAACACGAGGCGGTGCTGACGGCTGATTGCTGAGTGCTGATCGCTCAGGTTTACCTGGGTTGAATGTGAATGAACTTCAGCTCACCTTCACCTTCGGTCGGACCCCGCCAGCCCTGGAACCCATCCCGCACATGATAGAGGTTGGTATAGCCCTGGCGGCCGAGGAACTCACACGCGGATCGGCTCCGCTCTCCGCTCATACAGTAGACGAACACCTTCTCCGTGGTCTCCGGAATCTCTGTCTTGTACCGCTTCTCCAACTCATCGAACGGCACCAGCTTGGCCCCCGCTACCCGCTTCGCCGCGTACTCTCGCGGAGTCCTCACATCCACCAGCAGCACTTTCTCAGGGTGCTCCCTCCCTTCACCTTCCATGACCCGCTGGGCCTCCTCGGCAGACACATCCATATAAAGACGGCCGGTCAAGATGGCTTCCTGCGGAACGGACCCGCCGGTCGCCAGCTTGGCCAGGTGCAGTCGAAGGGGTTCAATCGCTTCCTTGAAGTCTTCAGCAATCCGCTTGATCCGACTGTCGCCATAATAGTGCTCGCGCTTCAGCTTCTTGACCTCCTCGGCGAGCGTAGACGATCTCCTCATCGCGACCAGCGCGAGCAGCAAGCCGAGAATGGCAAGTGCCCAGAGTAGGACTTCCATGCTGATCTCCTCGCTGAGTTTCGTCAGTTGATTCCGTTGGGTCCGTTGAGTCGTTCGGTCCGTTAACGGCCGGAACAGACCACACGATCAACGCGAAACGCTAACACTATATTTCGGTCGAGACCCTTTGGCAAGCCCTACTGAGTGCGGTGACCCAGTCCTGAATGAACAAGTGTGTCACCGAACTCGTGAATCGAAAGACTCAGGTGTGCCCCTGGCTTCCCGCTGCGACCTCGCGAAGAACCCTGGCGGCCGTCTCAGTTCCATTCCGTATACAATCCGGGATGCCGATCCCATGGTAGGCGGCACCGGCGAGGTACAGGCCCGGGTATGGGTCCAGCAACTTCTGGATCTCGTCCAATCGCTGGAGATGGCCCACCGTATACTGCGGCATCGCGAGTGCCCAACGGTTCACCTCCACATAGGTTGGCTGTGCCGCCAGGCCGGTCATGCTCGCGAGTTCCTCCCGAACTCGACGAACCAGCGGCTCGTCGGCAAGCTTGATGAGGGCCTCCCGCCCCATGCCTCCGACGTAACAGCGGACCAACGTCCGTGTCGCAGGCGCACGGTTCGGCCACTTGATCGAGCTCCAGGTTGCCGCGAGCAGATCCCGGCCTTCAGCCCGCGGCACGACAAATCCAAATCCCCTGACCGCAGAGCCGACCTCGCCGACATCATAGGCCAGGGAGATCGTGGCGGTGGAGGCATAAGGAATCGCCTTTAGCAACTCCGCCGCTGGGACACTCAAGGGCCTGACCAGCTCAGCCGTCACATACGCGGGAGTCGCCAGCACGACCGCATCAGCCGACACGGTGGTCCCGTCCTCCATCCGAAGGGCAATGCTCCCTTTCACGGCTTGACCGGAACGCGCCTCCAGCTCGACCACACGCCGCCCAGGCATCAGTCTGACACCGCCCGTGCTGAGTCGTGACACCAAGGCCTGGACCATCGTTCCCAGGCCGTCACGCAAGGTCACGAACATCGTTCTCCGAGAACCATCGGAGCGACCGCGTCTTGATGGAGCATGACGGACTGCCAGCATGCCCCGAATCAGACTTCCGTACTGACGCTCCAGTTCTCTGAATCGTGGGAAGGTCGCGTCGAGGCTCATCTGTTCAGCGTCACCGGCATAAATGCCCGCCATCAAGGGCTCGACCACCCGCTCGAAGGCTTCCCGACCGATCCGCCGCCTGAAGAACGAGGCGAGTGATTCGTCTTCTCCGCCGCGACGCGGCGGAATCACAAGGTCCATCGCCATGCGAACCAGCCCAGGCCAGGACACCAAGCCACTCCGGAGAAACGGTCCGAGCCTGGTCGGCACGACGAGCACCAACCCCTCAGGCAGCTCACGCAAGCGTCCTCTTGAAAACACAAAGGTCTTCTTCTGGTCCTCATTCGTGTTGATGAGCTGGTCAGACAGTCCGAGCTTCGCGCACAGCTCAAGAGCTGCCGGCTTCTGAGACAGAAAGGAGTCGGGCCCTCCCTCGATAATCAGATCGTCCACGCGATGGGTGACGATCTTGCCTCCCCACGCAGGCTCGGCATTAATGAGGGTCAGAGTGACCGGAACGCCGGCCTGCGCGGCCTGTTCGTGGAGCGCGAAGGCCGTCGCCAGGCCGGTGATCCCGCCACCGACGACGGCCACATGTTTGGAAGAAGCCACGTGGGCAGGGATTACCGGACCGGCGACGCCTGGTGTTCCTCCAGGACTGACGCCAGCGTCTCAATGAGGGCCGAACTTGCGTTGAGCATGGGGATGCGCTCGAGCTGCATGCCTTTGGACTGCGCCACTCGCCTGAATTCAATGTCCACGTCGTAGAGGATCTCCACATGATCCGACAGGAACCCGATCGGCGCGATCAGCACGTGGCGGTGCCCTTCACGGTGCAGGTCCTCCAGTGTGGTCTCCACATCGGGACCCAGCCACTTCTCACCCGACCGTCCCTGGCTCTGGTACGCGAACCGCGCCGTAACCCTGCCCAACAGGGCACACACCGCTTCCATCGTCCCGCGCACCTCCTGGGGGTAGGGATCCTTCATCTGGAGAATCCGTTCCGGAAGACTGTGGGCCGTGAAGATGATCGGCACGCGGCCGCGCACTTCGGGCGGAAACCGCTGCAGGCCGGCCTGGACATTCTCGACGATCGCCTTGATCAATAGAGGGTGTTGGTGCCACGTCTGCACATAGGTGACCGGGAAGTCCCCGCCTAAGGCCGTTCGCGCCTCCTCTACCTTCTTGATGTACGCACCGATGCTCATCGAAGAGTATTGCGGCGCCATGCACAGGCCGATCAGTCGCTCCGGCCGGTCGTCCAGTAACTCCGTATAGGTTTCTTTGATGTAGGGATGCCAGTGTCGCAACCCCACGTACACCCGGAATCGCTCCCCACCCGGCCCGTTCAGTTTCTGCTCCAGTTTGCGAGCCACTTCGCGCGTGATGCCAAGGACCGGTGATTTGCCACCTGTCGCCCGATACCGCTCCCGAATCTCCTCCACAAGATCCGGAGGCGTGGGCCTTCCACCCCGCACATCGAGGAGATAGGGCTCGACGTTTTCGAGGTTGTCGGGCCCGCCCATGGCCATCAGCAACACTGCGATTGGTTTCTGGGGTCCTGGCATCTCCTGACCTCAGGTGAAATGGAAATGGCAAAAGGCAAATGGCAGAAGTGATGAGCGAAGCTCTCATGGACTCACTTCTGATTTTTGCCTTTTGCCTTTTGCCTTTTGCCTTTCAACGTTGACTGAGCTTATGGACAAACTCCACGACTGCCGCGACGGACTCAACCGGTGTGTTGGGGAGGATGCCATGCCCCAGGTTGAAGATATGGCCTGGGCGACCCCCGGCTCGACGCAGCACGTCCTCCACCCGGCATTCGATCTCATGCAGAGGAGCCAGAAGCACGACCGGATCCAGATTACCTTGAATGGCCACGTCAAACCCCATCCGCTCCCAGGCCTCGTCCAGATTCACCCGCCAGTCCACCCCGATCACCTGGCCTCCGGCTTCCCGCATGAGCCGCAGCAGGGCCGAGGTGCCGGTCCCAAAATGGATGAGTGGGACCTGTTCCCGTTGCAATCCCGTGAAGATCAGTTGGACGTGGGGCAGGACATATTCCGCATAATCGGTCGGCGAGAGGCAACCAACCCAACTGTCGAACAGTTGGACGGCCTGCGCGCCCGCATGGATTTGGCGACGCAGATAGCCGGTCACCACCCGCGCGAGCTTATCCATCAATCGGTGCCAGGCGTCCGGTTCCCGGTACATGAACTGCTTCGTGTGGATAAAAGTTTTCGATCCGCCTCCCTCGATGGCGTAACTGGCCAGCGTGAACGGTGCCCCTGCGAACCCGATCAGCGGAACCCGCCCGGCCAGGGCTCGACGGGCCTGCCGAATCGCGTCCGCCACAAATTCAAGCTCGTGGCCATCCACGACGCGCAAGTGATCCACCGCGGCTCGATCGCGCACCGGATTGTGGATCACAGGCCCTTCACCTTCCATGAACTCGAGGCGGATTCCCATCGGCTCTAGGGGAAGCAGGATGTCGGCAAAGATGATCGCCGCATCGACGGGAAAGCGATCAACGGGCTGGAGCGTCACCTGGGCGGCCAACTCGGGCGTCTTACAGACCTCTAGGATCGAGTGCTTCGCCCGGACCGCCTGGTATTCCCGCATATAGCGCCCGGCCTGCCGCATGAACCACACGGGCGTGCAGTCCACGGGCTCGCGCCGGCAGGCTTTGAGGAAGCGCTCGTTCATTGTAACCGGATTCTAAGTGTTCTGCGAAGAGGGTGTCAAATTCCTGGCCTCTGACAAGGACGGGAAGAACCTTGCAGACCCGATTTGGCGCTCCATCGGATGGTCGCCGACGAGAAGCTGTACCCGCATTCAAAGGAGCTGATGCTGCGTAATCGTGGGTGAAAGATCTGATGGTCCTGGCCATCGCGTGGGCGCTGCTACTGCCAGGCCTCATGCGCCTGATGACATTCAGGATCCCAAGATCGTAGAGGTTTGCAACTTGCTGAAGCGGAATTCTCTTCTACTACACTAATCCGCGTGTTCAGCGCCTCTTACCCGAAATTGAAGCGAATCAAGAACGAGCTCATTTCCATCAACAAGCGACAATGTGTGATTTCCTGGATGAGGCTTCCACATGACGAGATAACCCGCAGGGCCGACCTCGACCCCGTTTAAGATCCACCTTAAGTGTTCGCTTCGCGGTTCCGCTTCAAAGAAGAGCCTCTGCTGGTCTTCCGGGATATCAGGATCCGGCGCGATCACCGTCCCCGCTACCGGGTAAAGAATCCGGGAAGATGGATGTTGGATAAGCGTGTCTGTAACATTCGGTTCGGTCCCTTTGATGAACCATTCTGTCTGGGCAGCCTCAGCCAATGGCAATCTAATCTTCTTCGTGACCACGCCGGTCGGAGTCTGTTTCGGCTCACTGGGGTCCTCGCGGTGGAGCCAGTTCATGATCTCACTCCACGCAGGAGCGGCTCCGGTGACCCCGCTGACGTTCCACATGGGATCGCCGGAAAAATTCCCGATCCATACACCGACTGTGTAGCGGCTGGAATAGCCAACGCACCAGTTGTCCCGCATGTCCTTGCTCGTTCCGGTCTTAGCAGCGCTCCAGAATCGCGAAGACAAGGGATTTTCAAACCCGAATGTCTCGCTGCGTGCCCCGCGATCGGACAAGATGTGGGAAACAAGGAACGCCGCTTCTCTTGACAAGACCCGCCTGGAACTCGTTTGGCTCCTCCCATCAGGGATTAGCTTGAGTTCAGTCCATTGTCCTGCATTGGCCAGAGTGCGATAGGCATTCACCAGTTCCCAGAGAGTGACATCCGCAGAGCCCAATGCCAGGGAGGGTCCATAGAATTCACCGGTCTCCTGGAGGTCCGCAAATCCTAGCCGCCTAAGAAATGATACAAAATTGTCTGCGCCGACTAATTCAAGGGTCTTTACAGCCGGAATGTTGAGAGAGGAAGCAAGGGCGGTTCGAGCCGCGACCAATCCACGAAACTGTCCGTCATAGTTTCTCGGCCGGTAAATTCCGGTGGGCACCAGGAGATCAAGGGGGGTGTCCTTCAAAACGGACGCTGGCGTGAGAATGCGACTGTCAAAGGCTAGGGCGTAGAGAAACGGCTTGAGTGTGGAGCCAGCTTGACGCCTCGCAAGAACCCCATCAACGTAGCGAGCACTCGACAGGTCGCCGGTGCTTCCCACGTACGCCAGAACCTCGCCACTCTTGTTGTCCACCACCAACACCGCCCCATCCCGGACGTTTTGTGTCCGTATCCAGAGCAATTGCTGTCGTAACACCTCTATCGCGAAAGACTGAAGCCTTCGGTCGAGCGTGGACCGGACTGGCGAGCGCACCTCTTCCTGAGACTCATTAGGGCGTAACAATCGGAGCGCCACGTGCGGGGCCAGTGCGGCCCGAGGTTGAGGAACATGGGGACCGGACAGGGCGCGTCGAACCGTTGAGGCAAGATGGACGCAATCAATCTGAAGCTTCTGCCCTTTGCCCAACGAACATGCACGCTCCGCCACCTTCTCTATGGAAGCATTCGGCGACCGGAGCAGCGAGGCTAAGACCCAGGCCTCCCAGTCCATGAGGCCGTGCGGCTCTTTCCCAAAAATCCCCCTCGACGCTGAAGCAATGCCCTGTAACTCACCCCGAAACGTGACTAGGTTAAGATAGGCTTCAAGAATCTCGGCCTTGCTCCAGGTATCCTCAATCTTCCATGCCTCCTGCACCTGTGTCCACTTCTGCCCGAGCGACCTTCTGGATCTACCGATTCGCAGATCCTTGTTCAATATCGAGGCGAGCTGCATCGACAGGGTGCTTCCTCCTCTGTGACCGTCCCCGGCGAGCTTATTGAGAAGGGCCGCGCAGACCGCGAGCCAGTCCACACCATGGTGCTGATAAAACCGGCGGTCTTCTGCGAAAATGATCGCGGACAGGAGGGTTGGGGAAATGTCCTTAAGCGAGATCCAATCCAGTCTTCGCGCCAGTGGATCGACGCGGAGTTGATGGATGACCTCGCCATCGCGGTCCACTAGAACCGCGTCTGACTCTTGATACGCCTCCTTGATTTCCTGAAAGGGCGTCGCGGCATAAGAGTGCGTGCTGACCGTCAGATAAAGAAGAACAGCCCACCAGAGAGACTTCATCGGAGTTCGACCTCCATCTTCTCATTCGGCAATTCACCGAACATTTCCGGTGAGTACATCGCTTCCACCCGCGTGGGAGAAAGCTGATATTCTCCACTCTGGTTGAGCCTGACTGTATATTCCGTGGTGAAGGACCCTTTGGGAACATACTCGTAGTAGGCCCGGAAGGCTTGGGAGGACCGCTCTTCAAACGCAGGCCGCACCCACCCTTTCTTTTCCTCGCCCTTCGTGGCAATCTGTGAATCCCGGCCGAGCCCACCACCGAGGATAGTTCCCCCACCTGGAATCGGGTCGCTCACAACCACCCATGTCATGTCCGCTTGGGCGTCGATCTCCAGCCTGATTCTGGCCACGTCTCCACGGCTCCAGACACCCGGCTGTATCTGTTTGACCGGCGTGACGATCCTCTTGATCTTATATCCGCTCGAAAGCGGTTCCTTCAGGGGAATGGCTGCCTGGCTCTGCACCGTGAGCCAGGGCTTCCCGGTTCCCATGTGACTGACGGATAACTCCACCCTTTCCTCGGGCCATTCGAAATGACGCGCCTCACCTTTCGGCAAGATCCGCCAATCCAGATCCTGTGAGCGCGATGATAAGGTAGCGGTGGATCGTCCGGAGACCGGCGTACTCTCGAATACTTGAGCAAACTTTTTCACAGCTAAGGTCCCCCACGCATTGGCCACCGTGAGATCCCACGCCCCGCGCTTCTGCCGCCCGATCGCTCCGCGGACCAATCGCGGCAGATCCTCCTTCCACGCGGGCAAGTTCAAAGTAGACAGAATCAACCGAACCGCATTGCCGTCATTCGACACCATCAACCACCAGCAGGTATCCGACTGTTCGGTTGAAAATCCCATGGTCGACCCCTGAAAGTTCAGGCGTGATCTGAGAATTTGCTCTGCCTCTTTCATTCGTTCTCCCCGCTTCGGCATACCGTGGACTCTTTGCAAGATATTGAACCAGTCGATCACCGCGGAGGTCGGCCAGAGATTGGGCTCAATCGCGAATGAAGTCAGCATCTGCGGGTCTGCCTGGCCCGACCGCGACATCGCTTCAATCGCTGCCACCTTGCGAATCGACAAATCGGCAGTGGGAAGCGGCGACGACCCGTAAAGTGCCCCACCGACGAACTTTTTTAGGGCGGATTCCATTTTCTCCCTCGGCTCAAGCGGGATTTCCCAGCCTACTTCATGCGCGATCGCGAGGAGGTACGACGTCAAAACATCGCTGCCTCGCTCCATCTGAGGGAAAAACTTGGCTAGCCCGTCGGAGTCCAGATAGGCGGGGAGGGCCGCCATAACTTCCTTCCACCGTCCTTCGTCTCCAAGCGCCACCGCTTGCGAGATCTTCTGCTCCAAACAGGTGTAGGGGTAGCCTTTCATGTACTCCGTGATCCCGACTAGAGCGTCGGCCAAGGTCGGGCGCAACAGGATGTTGACGCTGCCTCTCCCAGGAATCGCATCCCCAGGACGCTTCACCGACAACCGGAATTCTTTGTCGACTTGTGTAATGGTCGCTTGGAACGTCCTCACCGGCACCGCCGGAATTACCATTTGGACGACCTTAGTCCGGTCACTGACTCCACCTTTTTCTCTGGCTCCAACCTCGTAGCTCAGTCTTTCTACGCCGATCGGTACGGTTAGGTCCCATCCCTGCTCCTTCGCCTCGCCGGGAGAGAGCGAGACCTCTATGGGCTTGAGTGGCTGCGCAACGCCTTCTAGGCGACCAGTCAGAACGACTTCCATAATCCTGTCGCTGGCATTGCGCACCGTGAACTCGGATCGTATCCTATCCCCTTCCCGGACCACTGGGGCTACCCCGGAGAGAATCATCAAGTCCTGCGTAGACCGAATGGAGGTGGAGCCTGTTCCAAAGTAGGCCATCCCGCCTGTCGCGACCGCGACAATACGGAACCCGGTGATCGAATCATTCAAGGGAATGTCCAGCGACGCCTCCCCTTTCTCGTTCAGAGGGATTCGCGCCTTCCAGAGAAGCAGGGTGTCAAATAACTCCCGTGTCGGCCTTCGACCACCTCCGCCCCCCTGTGGCTGAGCCTTCAACCCGAAATGGCGCTTTCCGACCACTTGCATCTGCGCCGTGGCCGTGTGCACCTCATACCCTCGCCTTCCCATCATCACATCGAGGAGTTGCCAACTGGCATTCGGCATCAACTCCAACAGTCCTTCGTCCACCGCTGCCACTGCGATCTCGCTACCAGGAGGCGGCGTCTTACCGTCGGCACTCTTGACCGCAATGCGGACCTTTGCATTATCCCTCACCCGATAAACCTGGCGGTCAGAGGACACCTTCACCTTCAGTTCATGGGCCTTCCATCCGACATGAATTTCCGCGACGCCGAGCTTATAGGCTGGCCTCCCGAGATCTACCAGGGCGGTCGGTTGCACACCACCTACTCGTCCCCGCACGGCCAGGACCGAGACAAAGACATTTGGGGCGTAGTGCCCTACAACAGGCACCTCAACGATAGGCTCCTTGCCCGATAATGTCTTGACGAAGGTCTCCATTACTCCTTCACGCTCAACAGTGACGAGCGCCGTCGCTTCGCGAAAGGGCATTCTGACCTGAAATTTCGCAGTTTCCCCTGGCTCATACCGCGTGCGGACAGGCAGTACATCCATCCGATCGTGGTCCTCGATTTCGAACCACCAGTCTGCCTTCCCAGCCACCCACACGTCACGGTTAGCGACTGACTTGTTTCCCGCGCCGTCAGTGGTTGTAGCTTGAAGAATCACGTTGCCCGAAACGGAAGACTTCGCCTCACACACGAGCAATCCCTTGCCGTCTGTCTTGCCCTGACACATGGGACCGACTCGCTTCACCTCCTGCACGTGTTCGTAGGCATAGAAGCCTCCTACCAATCGCTTCCTATGTGAGTACATTTTGCGCTCAAGGAGATCCACCTCCACTACAGCGCCTACCACGGGCTCCCCGGCCAGGCTGACGACGGCGACATAAAACTTCAGCGCCTCCTTAGACACAGCCCACGAATCCGGCCTGATTCCGACAAGTCGCTCCGCAGGCCAGAGCGGGATTCTGGAGGAGACAGTCTGGACCTCCCCGTTGGGATCTCTGAACTCCAGCTCAGTGAGGACCTCCATCGGCCTCTCCGCCTTGGGAAGGTTCGAAATAGTAGTCCGTGCGCTGCCGGCGAGATTTAGTGTCAGATCCGTGGTCTGAATCGGCAGGTCAGCCTTTGGCGCCTCAACCGGCCCTTCGTCCCCCTCCTGATACTCCCCATGGTCCGATTCCGGTCGCCGAAGGATGCCCTGCTTCACCAGGCCATTGGCGAAGGTATAGTCCTCAAAGCCCTCGAAGGGACTCAGGGTCTTTGGTTGCACCTGACTCCGGAGTCTAACGGGAAGATTCCCGGCTGCCCCTCCTGCCAAATATTGGACGGAGAGATCGATCGAAGTCTCCGATGCCGCCACCAGTGGTTTCGCCGGTGGTTGAATGAGCGCCTTCATTAGCGGCACCCGGAACTCTTCGACCCGAAACTGGCCAGTAGGCCACCCTTCGTATCTTACGGAATACGAGGCCTCATGAGATTCTTCTTGGGCTGCGCCGGGACCTGGTACCCCGCTGGACTTCTTCAGCAAGATCACGTCATAAACGCCCAGCTTGGCCTCCCTAGGAATACTCCAAGTAGTCTCCGCGACCCCATTGGGATCCCAGGTCAACGGAAACTCGTAGACTTGCCAAGTGCCTTGATGTTGAATCGCCACGGCCTTCGGCCTGCCTTGATCCGGGACTGTTGCAAACCCGTTCATAGCCGGCTGCCGAAGGATGTGTTTCATGTGCACCATATCGCCTGCCCGGAAAAGGCTCCTGTCGAGAATGGAGTGAGCGATCACTGGCCCTCGATAGGAAGCATCCGGGAGTTGGAATCGCCAGGGTTCGATCCCCTTGGACCAGTCCGAATGAACAAAGCTCAGATCATTCGAGGTCTCTGCCGTAATCATCAGGCCATAGCCCAGCCGATCGTTACCACAGTTGGGAAGAGTGGTGCGTTCAGGAAGGTGTCCAAGACGGGCGATTCCTTTGTCGTCCGTCTTCCCCTGCCAGAGAGTGTTTCCGGCACAATCCTGAGCGGTCACAAAGGCATCCTTGACCGGCTGGGCCTTATCCAAGGTGGTAACCCACGCCAGCGAAGACTCCCTCCCCCATTTGAAGTGAACTGACAGATTCGTGACAAGAGCCGCGGCCGCCACAAACATGGATCGCCGATTTTCCAGCATGGATGCCCCCAGGATCGGGCTTTCGATCTCCACGACATACAATCCCGGCTCCTTCAGCGGAATCCCTACGACCTCGAAGGCTTTGGCCCCGTTCGGCTTCGAAACCGCGAACTCCTTGGGCCTTCCGATCTTCTCCGCGGAAGCAAAGATTGAGATGGCACGGTCGTCCCCATACCGTCCATCGGCCTCAAAGACAGCATTCAGCCAGGACCGGACATCTGCGCCCTTCTTGCTCTCGACCTTCAAGACCTTGCCTTTCAATTTCTCTAGCAGCGCCGTGGCCTTCTCCATGAGCCCTTTTTCCTTCTCTCCTCCAACCCTCAGCACCTTTGTCTTGACCTCAGCCTCAATATTGCGGACCGACACGGGGAGGATGGGGTCGGCGTTAAGCTCTAGGATTCCAAAGGGCGCGGGGAACTTTGCGAGGGGAGGATAGGCGTCCGTCCGTACTGCAAGTGGGAACTTATCCGCGTTGCTCAGCTTCCGGCCCGCATCATCTTTGAAGCCTGAAGGCAGTTCGATGAGGAAGCTGGCGCTCTCTGGAAATGGCGCCCTGAAAATGACATGGCTAACGGCCTTCTGCTCCTTTTCGTAATCATCGCGGCTGGCAGTCCACGTTGTACCGTTTTGCCCCTTCAGGGCGACCCTACTGGCATCGTCCCAGAGCACCGGTGCGGAAAACCCGAGCTGCATGCCAGAAATCGGAAGGCAGCCTGCTCGTTCATTCTCCCGTTGGCAACTAAACGTGGCCGTGAACGGCTTTCTGGTTTCGAAGTGGAGCACCTGGTCCTCTTCGAACTGGACGCCGCTGTTGGACATCACCCCTTTGCCCCAGACAAGCTTCACGCGGGCTCCAGCAGGAAATCGTTGCTTGGCCTGCAGCAATACCACCAGGTCGGTCGGCTTTTGTTGGCGCTGTGTTTTCAGGATTCTCGTCCGATCCTTTTCCGAAACAAGGCGCACCCCAACACGGTCATTGATTCCTTCGATTGAGAAGTACACATTGGCAGCAATGGATTCCTCAGTCGTCTGCCCATCCACGGTGAGGATGAAGATCTGCTCTTCGTCGATGGACCTGGAGCCTTCGCGCGGCGTGGATGACTTAATAGCTGTCCCTCCGGTGGAGAAGGCATAGTTCCGCTGCCCGGCAAGTTCTTTCCCCGCCAGGGTTTTCAGAGCCAGCTTTAATGCGAACTCACACCGGACCCCCGCCGGCAGATCCCTTTCAAAATCGATGATCCAGTTTCGGACGTCAGCCCACCGCGCAACGCCTTTTTCTGGACAGTTGATGTCGAACGGATCGATCATCCCGCGAGGGTCGCCAAATGGCACCATGGGGTCTGAAAACCTCGCGCTGACCTGACGGATACCTTTCACGGTACCCTGAGGCGAAAACACCTCGACCCGAGGTCCATCCGGAACCTGGGCTAGGACTGGAGCAATCGTACATAGCCAAACCCCCATCACAACCAATTTCAGCTTCATAATGGTCCTTCCCCTTTTCAAGCAGTTCTCAATTTGAATGTTTCTGAACTTATTCAGAACTATACCGCACAATTTGTTACGTCCATAAAGGTTTTTGCGAATGATCCACGCCGATGTGACAACCTGACAACAAGGGAGACCCGAGGAGGACTGAGGATTCAGTGTTTGGATCAACCAGAAATGGATCGGGGCTTGAAGGAGGGAATGGTCCGTCCAGTGACCCTTGAATTCCTACCCGAGTAAGGATGAACACTCAGGATGAGATCGTGAGGATACTGCCTAGACCCATTCCGAGTCCGGCCGCTCACGCGTGGAGCGCGACTGTGAGGCGAGTGCGGTCCGGATGGTCTGACTGTCATGGTCCAGCTCGGTGGCCTCGGCCTCCGTCAGGATCCAGGCATCGCCCGGGGCGAGCTCGATGCGGTAGTGATTCTTACGGAGGGAGAACCATTCGAGGTAGGGATGGGGGCTCAGCATCGGATGTGGATCGAACGAAATGAGACTCACCTCCCCCACCTGGGGCACTTCGAAGTCCCCGAGGACCTGCCCAGCGAGGTCTTCGTCGAGGAAGGTCTTGTTGGAGAAGCGAAACGCTTTGCCCGCGATCTCCCCCTTGCAATCGCCCTTAAGATAGATATCCACGGGCCCCAGGACGGCGAACGTGATCCGCCCCACCACACTTCCGGTTTGGCGGTTGTCCAGGAATCCTTCCTTGACCCACCGTGAGTTGGCGAACTTCTGTGCCATACGAGCTACTGTGACCCGTGAAGTGCTCGATCCGCAACCTGGGCCTGGGCCGCGACGCGAAAGGCTCCGGAACCCAACAGCACGGCGACCAGAATGAGTCCGCTCCCCAACCATCCTGCCTGGGTGAGGTGCTCCCCAAGAAAATACCAGGCCAGCCACGCCGCAAAGGCGGGTTCAAGTGAAAAGATGAGCGCGACCTTCTGCGCGGGAAGCAATCGTTGGACCCAGATCTGCGCGGCGAAGGCGCCTGTGGCCAGCACCCCGGTGACGGTCAATGCCAGGATGAGGAGCTGAGTGGGCGCAAAGCTGGCCGAGGCGGGCGATTCGATGAGCATGGCCGGCACCATGGCGATGGTGACCAAGATGAGTTGCCAGACGAAGAAGGCGAAGCTCTGGCCCTGGCGAGTATAAGTCTCCAGGCAACTGATGTGCCCAGCGAAGGCGATGGCACCGCCCACCGTCATCAGGTCGCCCAGGTTCATCGAGACGGTCGGATCCAGGAGAAACCACAGTCCCACGACCGCCAGACCGGCCGAAACCCAGGTGAGAGTCTGGAACCGGCGTAGAAAGAGCGGCACGAGGACCACGTAAAGCGCCGTGATGAAGGCCGAGTTGGAGGCGGTGGTGTAGCGAAGCCCAACGGTCTGGAGCGCGTAGCCGAGGAAGAGGAACACCGTGGCAATGGCGCTCATACGGAGCACACCGCGATCAAACCGGAAACGGTTTCGGAGTACCAGAAAGATGCCGACGGTCAGAAGCGTCCCAAGCAGGAATCGCAGGAACAGGAAGGAGAACGGCGGGATCTGATTGAGCACCACCTTGGTGACGGGAAACGTGGCACCCCAGATCAGCGTGCTCACCAAGAGGGCGAGTTGAGGCATAGCCTCAAAAGTGCTGAGGACTGAGTGCTGAGGACCGAGGTTGGGCCAGGAAATTCAGGACAATCCTCCTAACTCAACCTCTCAGTCCTCAGTCCTCGTCGCTCAGTCCTGGTAGTTCCGGTTACGGTTTACAGAGCGGGCACATCTTCTGAAGCTGGGTGCCCGACTGTTCCATGGCCGCCAAAGCCCGTTCCTTATCGGGATAATCGAACCAGCCTCCTTCCCAGAAGTCCGACCGTGTGAAATTCGAGGGCACCTCGGCGCAGCGCTCGCGATGGAGCATCGCACGGTCGATCGAGCGCGCGATGTGAACCCAGTAGACCATGTCGAGACAAAGTAAACGGCGAAAGATAAGCGATCAAGAGGGGGTTAGGGCAGGAGTTGCCACTCGTCCTTTTCGATGAAGACCTTCTGGCCGGCCTGAAGCTTCTTGATGTCCTCCTTTTCGAACAGCCCCAGGTAACGGTCGATGCGATCCGGTTCATCAATTCGCTCTTCCTGGACCAACCCCGTCGCCAGCTTGTATTTCCGAATCAGAACCGACATTCCAACCTCCTCCACCCGAACTGCGTATCAACGCGTTAAGATACTCGACCCCGGCGGCTGTGGTCAAGAGCCCATTCCAACGGAAGATCTCTGTCGCATCCGGAGCCAAAGTACGCTATAATGCAGGACACTAAGTGGACTGAAGGGAGGATCATCCATGCCCCTGTACGAATATCGCTGTGAGGGGTGCGGGCAACAGTTCGAGGTGGTCCAACCAGTCAGCGCCAAGGCAGAGGAGACTTCCTGCCCTCATTGTCAGGCCCAGAAGGCTACCCGACTCATGTCAGCGTTCGCCTCCAAGATCGTCGGAGATCATAAGCCCGGGTTCGCCGAGATGAAAGCGTACAGCATGTTGGACGAGCGTATGGATAAATTCCGCAAACTCCCGCCCATTGCAGGGAAACGGAACTGCCCACCCCCGGCCGTGACGTATGGAGATGGGTCCGGATCGACCGAATCAAAAGGTGGGGAAGGAAAGAGTTGAGTTGATCCGAGACGAACCCTCTGGACTCAACCCACCAGCCGTTAGCCACTCCCGAGCCAAATCGAGTTGGTGGAGCAACGCTGCCATGGACATTCGCGTCATCACGCTCCCGGGGCTCCTGCTGACGGTCCTCGCCACCGCCTCCTCCAGCAGCTTTGCCGGAGAGGCGTCCGGTTCCCTGGCGATTGCCGGTAACGGCCCAGAACAGCCGATGATCGAACGCCTGGCCAGAGCGTTTGAAAAAGCCAATCCTCGCGCCTACGTGGACGTCTTGTGGGACGAAAACTCCAAGCCCATTGAGATGCTCCAGTCCGGGCAAGTGAACATCGCCGTAACAGGCAAAGCGGAGCCCGACCTGCGCTCGACCCAAATCGCCTGGGACGGCATTGCGGTCATGGTGAGTAGTTCCAACCATACCAAAGAGGTCACCAAGGAGCAGGTCGCGGAGATTTTCTCCGGTAAGGTGCGGATGTGGTCCGACCTGGGAGGACCCGACACGAAGGTGCTCCTCATCGACCGGCCTCGTAACCGCAACCTTCGTTACGTGTTTGAGGCCTACCTTGGCATTGCGGGAAAGATCCCCGACACGGCCAAGGTGATCGGCCCCGACGACAAGGCCATCAAAACGGTCGTCGGCACACTGCCCCCGCTCTCGGCCGTCACCTACATCTCCCTCGGGCAGGCGCTGGCTGCCGTGAGGTCAGGCGTGGCCGTCCGCCTGCTCCCGCTCGACAAGGTAGAGCCGGAGGAGCCGACGGTCAAAGACGGTCGCTATCAGCTCCGCCGCCCGGTGCTCTTCCTCACCAGCAATACCCCCAATCCCACAGTGGAAGCCTTTCAGCAATTCGTGCTCACGAAGGAAGGACAGGAGATCGTTAACACTGAAGCGTACACACCCCTGGACCTGAAAAACTAACCTTGATGCACAAGGAGGACCGTATGCTCACGCGCTTGTCGCCTCTCCTAGGCCTGGTGTTCGCCGTGGGACTGATGGTCACCCCGATGGGCGGCATCTGGGCGAAAGAGAAGGAAAAGGAGGGGGCTAAGCAAGAACCAGAGGGGTCTCATGTCGAGGGTTCCGGGTTCAGCCTGTTCGATACCGAGTCGATCAAGGGATTTGACGAGTCCAAAGTCGCGAAGGACCCGGTCTGTGACCGAACCAAGCGCCCCAAGATCAACAAGGTGGAACCCGACGAGGCCAAGCCCGGCGATCGTGTGGTCATCAAGGGCGAAAACTTCGGCACCAAGGAATGCTTCCACAGCGTGACGTTCAGCTCGGCGTCTTCCACGAAGGTTGAATTCAAGTTCGTCAATGACACCACGATCGAAGCCAAGGTCCCGGACGCCAAGAGCGGGATGACCTTCGTGATCATCGTGACCGGCGGCGGCAGCGCTCAATCGAAACCCGTCCTCGTCAAGGGGAAGTAGCTGACTCGGCGAACAGCGCTGGGGCGAGTGGGGCCCGCTCACGGCCCCCTCGCTCACCAGAGTCGATTCGTTTTGCGGGCGTGACCCTCCCTCTTCGGCCCCACTCCCCATTCTCCAGCGACTGACCGGCCCGTCCGACCCCGTGCCTGCTCGACAATGCTCCAAACGCTGTGTTAGGTTACACGGATTCCTGAGCCTGGCACATCGATCTCCGGTCTACTCCCCAGCGACCTCATAAGGGGGATGCTGACCCATGTTCAAGAAAATCCTGGTGGCCAACCGCGGCGAGATCGCCATGCGGATTATCCGCGCCTGCCGCGAACTGAATATCGCGACCGCGGCCATCTACTCTGAGCAGGACTCGACCGGAATCTACGTGAAGAAGGCCGACGAGGCGTACCTCGTGGGCCCGGGCCCGGTCCAGGGCTTCCTGGACATGCAACAGATCGTGGACCTGGCCCTGCGCATCCGCGCCGACGCCATTCACCCCGGCTACGGCTTTCTCTCGGAAAACGCACAGTTCGCCCACCTTTGTCGGGCTTCCGGCGTGACCTTCATCGGGCCGTCCCCCCACGCCATCCACCTGATGGGCAACAAGGTCATGGCCAGGGAGCTGGCGAAGCGCGTCGGGGTGCCCATCGTCCCCGGCACCGACGAGAACGTCCGCGGGACGGAGGAGGCACTGGCCTTTGCGCGCACGGCGGGCTATCCCGTCATGATCAAGGCCAGCGCCGGGGGCGGAGGCCGCGGCCTCCGAGTCGTTCGCACGGAACCGGAACTCCGGTCGGGCATGGAGACCTCGTCCCGTGAAGCGCTCTCGGCCTTCGGAGACGGCAGCCTGTTCATCGAGAAGTATATCGAGCGCCCCCACCATATCGAGTTCCAGATCCTCGCCGACCGCCACGGCAATATCATCCACCTGGGCGAGCGTGACTGCTCCGTGCAGCGGCGCCACCAGAAGCTGATCGAAATCGCGCCGTCGCTGGTCCTGACGCCGCGTCTCCGGGCCGAGATGGGGGAAGCCGCAGTCACCCTTGCTCGCGCGGTGGACTACGACAACGCAGGCACGATGGAGTTTCTCCTGGATCAGGAGGGACAGTATTACTTCATCGAGATGAATCCGCGCATTCAGGTGGAACACACGGTCACTGAGCAGATCACCGCCGTGGATATCGTGCGATCCCAGATCTCGATCGCGGCCGGCGAGCCGCTCGAGTTTCGGCAAGGGGACGTGACGCTCCAGGGGCATGCCATTCAATGCCGGATCAACGCCGAAGACCCGCGCAACAACTTCCGACCCTCGACCGGGACCATCACGGCCTATCTTTCGCCCGGCGGCATCGGGGTGCGCATCGACGGCGCCGTGTATAAAGACTACACGGTTCCTCCGCACTACGATGGCCTGCTCGCGAAGCTGACCGTCCGGGGCCGCACGTGGGATGAGACCGTCAGCCGGATGCACCGGTCCCTCGAGGAATACGTGCTGCGCGGCGTGAAGACGACGATTCCCTTCCTGCAGAGGATCATGGAGGATCCGGATTTCCGCGCCGGGCGCTTTGATACGTCGTATCTGGAAACGCACCCCGAGTTGTTCGACTATGATCCGACCGTCAATCCGGAGGACCTGGTGGTCGCGATCGCGGCATCCATCGCGGCGTATGAGGGACTCTAAATAGTGCTGAGGACTGGGGACTAAGGACTGAGAGGTAGGAGTCTGAACCTCAGCACTCAGTCCTCAGTCCTGAAGAAATATGGCTACCAAAGGCAAGAAGAAGTTGCCGAGCAAGAAGGCAAGAGTAGAGTCGCGAGGCCGGCGGGTGCCGCTCGAGATCGAGGCGGCGCCGCCAAAGCGACTCCTGCTGACCGACGTGGCCCTGCGGGACGGTCACCAGTCGCTCCTGGCCACCCGGATGCGCACGGAGGACATGCTTCCCGTCTGCGAGAGGCTGGACCGCGTCGGGTACTGGTCGCTGGAGGTCTGGGGCGGCGCGACCTTCGACACCTGCCTGCGCTTCCTGAAGGAGGACCCCTGGGAACGACTTCGCGCGCTCCGCGCGGCCGTGCCGAACACCAGACTGCAGATGCTCCTGCGCGGACAGAACATCGTGGGGTACCGGCATTATCCGGACGACGTGCTCGATCGCTTCATCGAACGCGCGGCGTACAACGGCATCGACGTGTTCCGAATCTTCGATGCGCTCAATGACCTGAGGAATATGGAGCGGGCCATGCAGACCGCGAAGGCCTGCGGCAAGCACGTGGAGGCGGCCCTTTGCTACACCCTCAGCCCCGTCCACAACCTCGACCGCTTCGTCGCACTGGCCAGGCAATTGGAGGATCTTGGGACCGACACGCTCTGCATCAAGGACATGGCTGGTCTCTTAGCGCCCATGGACGCCTACCTGTTGGTGAAGCGATTGAAAGGCGCCGTGCGGGTCCCGATTCATCTGCATACTCACTACACCTCCGGGATGGCGTCCATGTCGGCCCTGATGGCGGTACTCGGCGGACTGGATATGTTGGACACCGCCGTCTCTCCCTTGGCCGGCGGCACGTCCCATCCGCCCACGGAAACACTCGTGGCGGCGCTCCGGAACACGCCCTATGACACGGAACTCGACCTGCCTGCCTTCGTACCGATCTCCGACCATTTTCGGGAGGTCCGGAGGAAATACCATCAGTTCGAGAGTGACTTCACGGGGGTGGACGCCGAGATCCTGATTTCACAGATTCCTGGAGGCATGCTCTCCAACCTGGCGGCTCAACTAGCCGAGCAGAACGCCCTGGACAGGATGAAACAGGTGTTGGAGGAGGTCCCACGGGTTCGGAAGGACATGGGCTACCCTCCGCTGGTCACCCCCACCAGCCAGATCGTCGGCACCCAGGCCACGCTCAACGTCATGACCGGCGAGCGGTACAAGGTGATCACGAACGAGACCAAGAACTACTTCCTCGGTCTGTACGGTCGTCCCCCCGGGCCGCTCGATCCCGACGTGGCCACCCGGGCTATGGGGGATGAAGAACCGGTGAAGGGCAGGCCCGCGGATCGCCTCGAGCCGGAACTGGAACGCATCACACAAGAGCTGTCCGGCGTCGTCACGTCGCCCGAAGACCAACTGTCGTTTGCGCTGTTTCCAGCCATCGCCCGAGAATTCTTCGACCAACGGGCGCGCGGCGAGCTCAAGCCGGAGCAACTCGAGCCTCCACCGGCGGCGGGGCCGGCGGTCGCCCATGAGCTGCATCTGGCGCCGGTCGAATTCAACGTCACCGTCCACGGCGAGTCCTATCATATCCGTGTGTCCGGAGCCGGCCGGAAGAAAGAGGGACGCAAGCCCTACTACATCCGGGTGAACGACAAACTGGAGGAGGTCCATCTGGAGCCGCTCCAGGAAGTACTCGCGGGAGTGCCGGAGGCCCCGGAGACCGGAAGCCCGAGCGTTCCGAAGCGCCCGAAACCCACCAAACCTGGGGATGTGGCCTCCCCGATGCCCGGCCGCGTGGTCAAGGTGCTGGTCTCGAAGGGAGACCGCGTGGCAGCCGGCGACCCTGTGCTGATCATCGAGGCCATGAAGATGGAAAGCCGGGTGCCCGCGCCCGTTGACGGGACCGTGGTGGCCGTCTACGTCACGGAGGGCGAAGACGTGAAGACGGACGAGACCCTCGTTCAGTTGGAGTAAGTGGTGCAGGGCTCCCCCGTGCTGCCCCCCACCGTCATCCGCCGGGTTCTCATGGTGGTCCCCTTTCTCGCGGCTGCCTGCACGACCCAGCCCGATGCCTCCCCCTGGTTCGAATCGATCCAGCGGCTGCCGTTGAAGACCACCCAGGTCGAGGGTTTTCGCGTCGTTTATCTAGATGCGGGGCAGGGTCCGCCGGTCATTCTGGTCCATGGATTCAGCGGATCCATGTGGCAGTTTGAATACCAGCAAGCCCCGCTGGCGACCGCCATGCGCGTCATCACGCCGGACCTCTTGGGTTCGGGAGCGTCCGACAAGCCCGAGCTCACGTATACGCCCGCCCAGCAGGTCGAGCTGTTCCGGGAATTCATGGATGCGCTCGGCATTCAGCGGGCTTCACTGGTCGGTCACTCGATGGGGGCCGGGTTGGCGATCGGCATGGCACTGACGTACCCGGAGCGGGTCGACCGCCTCATCCTCATCGATGGGTTTCCCGACCATGTCCATGACAGGCTGGCTAGTCCCACGCTCAAACGCATGCTCGACATGCAGCCACCGGTCTGGATCGTGGAATTTGGGAACTGGCTCGTTGGCGACAGCACGACTGCCTCCATGCTGGAGGAAGCCATTTACGATCACCGGCTCCTGACCCCGGTCGTGCTCGAACGCTCCAGGCGTAACCGGAAGCGGCCGGGGCTGCTTGCACCGCTAATGATGCTCCCCAAGAATCTCCCGCTCTGGGAAGAGGGTTTCGCGAAACGGTTCGCCGAGATTCATCATCCTACGCTCATCGTATGGGGTGCCGAAGATCGGCTGTTCCCCCCATCGGTCGGCGAAGCGCTGCACAGCACGATCGCGGGGTCGACCCTTTCACTCATCCCGGAGGCCGGGCACATCCCTCAATGGGAACGACCGGACATCGTGAACCCGATCCTGTTAAAATTCCTACAGGGCTGACGCGACGGGCATGCCATCAGACCACTCGAGAGCCTGTCAGTCAGACCATTCGTGCAGCGGAGACGAAGGGAGGAACCGATGAAGCCATACCGCGACAGCATCGCAGGCACAGCACACAGCATCGCCGCAGGTACCGTTGCAGCGGGCGTGGCGATGCTCATCGTCTTCACCGGCTGTGAGTACCTGGGCGGCAATGCCACCGACAAAGGATTCATGTACAAGGACCTGCCGGTGGCCAGTGGAAGCGCGATTGCCGGCGACGGCAACAGCGTGACCTTCAAAGGCGCTCCGCTGGCGCTGGAGGGATTCGGCATCAAGGTGGGCGATCGCCTCCGGGATGTCAAGGTGGCCAAGGGTGACCTGTCCTTGACGAATATCGCGGACACCAAGGGCACGGTGCGGATTATCAGCGTCGTGCCCTCACTGGATACCACGGTCTGCGAACAGCAGACGCACTACCTCAGCGAGAAAAACGACGGGCTCGACAGGACCGTGAAATTGATCACCGTCAGCGTGGATACGCCGTTTGCGCAGGGCCGCTTCGCCAAGGAAGCCAGGATTCACAATATTACCTTCCTGTCGGACTTCCGTGGCGGGGACTTCGGCAAGGCCTACGGGCTGTTGGTGAAGGACCCCCATTTCCTGGCACGGGCGGTCCTCGTCGTGGACAAGGACAATGTGGTTAAATATTTACAGATCACTCCCGAGCTCGCCCAGATGCCGGACATGGAAGCCGCCTTCCGCGCGGCCCGCGGCTTAATCTCTAGCTGACTCGGTGGGCCGCGCAGTGCTGAGTAACGAGGACTGAGGACTGAGAGGATGATGTTAAAACCTCAGTCCTCAGCACTCAGTCCTCAGTCCTGAGGGTTTTATGGGACACTACGACATGCTCGTGATCGGCACCGGCCCTGCCGGGCAGAAGGCCGCCGTCCAGGCGGCCAAGCTGGGCAGGCGTGTCGCGATCATCGAGCAGAAGACGGTGGTCGGCGGCGTCTGCATCAACACCGGTACCATCCCCAGCAAATCGCTCCGTGAGGCGGTCCTCTACCTGTCCGGGTTCCGGCAACGCAGCCTGTACGGAGCCAGCTACCGGGTGAAGCAGGATATTACGATGGAGGACCTGGCGTTCCGGTGCAACCATGTGGTGAAGCGCGAGATCGAGATTATCGAGAACCAGATGGCGCGCAACCATGTAGATCTGATCCTGGGCTGTGCCAGCTTCCGTGATCCTCACCGCCTGGCCATCCGGACCGCGTCGGGGACGCTCGAAGACACGGCCGACTACATTGTCATCGCCACCGGCACGAAGCCGGCGCGGCCCGCACACATCCCCTTCGACGACGAGCACATCATCGACACCGACGGACTGCTGACCCTCAAGCGTCTTCCTACCTCTCTCACGATCGTCGGCGGCGGCGTCATCGGCTGCGAATATGCTTCGATTCTCGCCACGATGGGACTGAAGGTCGTGCTGGTGGAGCGGCGTCCGCGGCTGCTGGAGTTCGTGGACACCGAGATCATCGGAGCCCTCCAGTACCAGATGGGTGAGATCGGCGTGACGCTCCGGCTGAATGAAGAAGTGGTGTCGATCGAGAAATCATCCGACGGCCAAGTCACCGTCAATTTGAAGAGCGGCAAGCCGGTGACCGCCGCCACGCTCATGTATTCGGCCGGCCGGATGGGGAACAGCGAGGACCTCAATCTTGAGGCGGTCGGCATCAAGCCGGACGAGCGGGGTCGGCTGCGCGTGAACCAGAACTTCCAGACTGACGTCCCGCACATTTACGCGGCGGGCGACATCGTCGGCTTTCCGGCGCTCGCCTCCACCTCGATGCAGCAGGGACGCCACGCAGCCTGCCACGCATTCGGGCTCCCCTGCGAAACGGAGACCCATCTGCTCCCCTACGGGATCTATTCGATCCCCGAGATCTCCATGGTGGGCCGCAATGAGGAGGAGCTTACGAAAGCCGACGTCCCCTACGGCGTGGGCATCGCCCGGTACCGCGAGATCGCGCGCGGGCAACTGATCGGCGACGAGATCGGCATGTTGAAGTTGCTCTTCCACCGTCGAACACACCAGTTGCTGGGCGTGCACGCGATCGGGGACGGCGCCACCGAGTTGATCCACATCGGGCAGGCCGTGCTAACGTTCGGCGGGAGGATCGAGTACTTCATCGACACGGTCTTCAACTACCCGACCCTCGCCGAGTGCTACCGGGTGGCGGCCCTGGACGGGATCAACCGGATGCCGCGTCCCTGGCCGGCGAAGCCCATGCCTGGTCCAGGACGGGGCGGGAAGGACTGAGGACTGAGTGCTGAGGACTGAGAGAGCACAGAAAGTGTCCCGACCCACCTTGGTCACCCTGGCCCTCGAGTGGTTTCTCAATCCGGATCACCTGCCGATCGTGGCGGCCAAAGAGCGGGGGTTCTTCGCGGATGAGGGACTGGCTCTCTCCATCCTGGTGCCGACCGTGCCGGAAGAATCGCTGGACCTCGTCGCGCACGGAAAGGCAGACTTCGGCGTCGGGGAGCAGACCAACCTCATCAAGGCCCGAGACCAGAGGCAGTCCCTCATCTCGATCGGTCCACTCCTCGCCCACACCGTCGTGTGTCTCATGTACCTGAAGGATGGGCCCATCAAGCGTCTGGAGAATTTGCGCCATCGCCGGGTCGGGTGGCCCGGGCTGGCGATCGACTTGCCGATTCTCGGCACCATGCTGGAGGCAGCAGCCCTTAGCCACGACGACATCCTGCCAGTGGACGTGGGGTTCGCGCTGACCGATGCCCTCCTGAGCGGGAAGGCCGACGCCGTGTTCGGGGCCTTCGTGAACTACGAGCAGGTGGAAGCGGAGCTCAAGGGCGCACGCGTGGAGTTCGTCAGCCCGACCCAGTACGGAGTACCGGATCTGTACCAACTTGTGGTCTTCACTTCCGCGCGCCTCGCGCAACGGAGCCCAGAGACCGTGCGCAAGTTCTGTCGTGCCTTTGCGCGCGGACTGGCCTTCACCCACGAGCAGCCGGATGAGGCCTTGCGGCTGTACCAGAAAGCCAACGCGATGGCCGATCCCGACCTCTCGGCCCGGACCTTCAAGGCCACGCTCCCCTATTTTCCCAAAGACCTTCGACAGGAGCCTGCCCGCTGGCGGGCGGTCCGTGACTGGCTCCATGCCCGAGGCGTGATCAAGCGCACGCTTCCCGTCGACCGGCTTTTCACGAACAAGTTTGTCCCGAAGGCCGATCACGCTGGCACCCGCTGCCCTTGAGGGATCCATCGACGAGACGCCCCTCGCCCCGTCGAGAGCCTTACCTCGACTCTGCTCGGGACCGTGAGCAAGTCGAACGGCTGGGTCGAACGACAGGCTCGGGGCCTGAGCGTGTCGAAGGCAGGAGGGCGAGGAGAAGTGGCCGGTGTGAAGGAAGATTCGGAAGGGCTGGGTGGCCAGGTGCCCTCACGTGCTCGCGCAGCGCGCACTCAGGAATTATTGAATCCGGGCCTAGGCGGATAGAGTGCTCGCTGGACGCGCGCAGTCTGAGTCCACCTGGCCACCCGCCCTTTCACAAGAACAACGGCTACAAGGGCAGGGAAAGAGGGGCGCTTCGCTCACCCATCAGCACCGCATGTCCGTAATGTCCCTCTTAGGCCCCCGCCTTGCTTTTTCCTCGGATTGCATCTAGCCTGGGTGCAGGCCCTTGTAACGAGACAACCGAGTGGAGGGGTATTCATCACACTAGATGAGCACCGACACGGAGAAGGCTATCGAGCAGATACGCACCCAGGCTGCCTCCGGGATAGTGAGATTAACACAACATGCTCATCAGGAAATGGTCGAAGAGAGGATCTGCTTGGATGAGGTCTTCCAAGCCATAGCGTGCGGTAAGATCCTCGAAAGCTATCCTGCGCACCGGCGTGGACCATGTTGTCTAGTCAATGGAATGACGGACCACGGAAGGCCTCTCCACATCGTGTGCACAACAGCATTGCCGGTCCTGATAATCATTACCGTGTATGAGCCCAAACTCCCAAAGTGGGTGACTTCGACCCAAAGGAGCGAAAAACCATGAACTGCAGTGTGAAAGGGTGTCCGGGCAAGTACGAAGACCGCCTCGTTGTCCACACTGTTCGGCATCTCGGACAGGTGATCGTCGTTGATCATGTGCCCGCTGAGGTGTGCTCGGTCTGTGGAGATGTACTTCTAAAACCTGAGACCGTGCGGCGGATTGAGCAGTTGTTGAAGGAATCTCGACAACCAGCGAAGACGGTTCCGCTGCTTGAATACGCATGAGAGTCATCTGCTAGAGCCGAGTTTCATCACTGACTCAAGCCAGAAGATTTCCCTTTGACTATCTACGAGTCAAGAAACAGCATCTTAGGTATAGAACTCGACCGCTATGTAGGGGAGCATCCGGAGTTTCTCGCAAACATTCCTGATCACGCCCAGGTGGTTCTTCTCCTCGAAGGGGACGAGGAATTCAACGCGTGGAGCACGCGCATCGGGAAGGAGCAGGCCGGACCCGACCAGCCCCTTGTGTATGTGACGATCAAGAAGCTAGGGCCTGCCCATTCGCGGATCGAAGAGTTGAGTGTCGCAGCGGGCTGGCTACCGTGCGTATCTGCCCGATCTGCCCGGTGTGACGGTCACAGCCGATCCGCTTGAGGAGCTCCATATCAAGGCTCTCCCTCAGCTTATGGGACCTGCGTAGGTGAGCAACATGACCGCTGTCGCACAGACGAAAGATCAGGTAATCGAACGCCTCCTACAGGCGCAGGAACAGATTCGAGGACTTGGTGTTCGACGGATCGCCCTGTTCGGGTCGTTCGTCCGGGGCAAGGCTCGTCCGGACAGCGATATCGATCTACTGGTCGAGTTCGAGCCCGGGCAGAAGACATTTGATCGCTTCATGGCGCTTTCCTTCCTTCTCGAAGACCTCCTTCGCCGCTCGGTTGAGATCGTCACCACGGAGGCGCTCAGCCCCTACATCGGACCCCGCATTCTTGCTGAGGCGGAGGACGTCCTTCGTGCCGAAGCCATCTGCCATTCGCTATACGCCATAAGCTCTTGTAGTATTCCGCCATGTCCTTCTCCGACCACCTCCGCAAATTAGCCCACCCGATCTGGGACGCCCAACTCACCCATCCCTTCGTAATGGGGCTGGGCAAGGGAACGCTCCCTGAGCGGAAGTTCAAATACTACATCCTCCAGGATGCGCGGTTTCTCGGAGACCTGGCCCTGGTCTTTGCGGCCGGGGCGCAGAAGGCGCCCGATGCAGCCGCTGCCATCAGGTTCAATCAACTGGCGGAAGAAACGCTGACGGTGGAGCGAGGTCTGCACGAGAGCTACGGTAAACGCTGGAAGATGACGGCTGAGCAAATGACCGCGGTCCCGATGGCACCGACCAACTATGCCTACACGCGGCACATGCTGGCGGTCGCGCTCACCGGTTCGGCCTGCGAGATCACGGTCGTCGCCCTCCCATGCGCCTGGATCTACTGCGTAGTGGGCAAGCATTTATTAAAGAATGGGCTACCGCGTCCCGACCATCCCTACCGGGACTGGTTGATGCTGTATGCCTCGCCGGAATTTGCCGAGGTCCAACGATGGATGCGGGAGAAGGTGGACCTGTGGTCCAAGGACGCGCCACCGGAGGAGAAGCGGCGGATGGAGGAGGTGTTCGTCATCAGCTCGCGGTATGAGTGGATGTTTTGGGAGATGGCGTGGAACGAGGAAGAGTGGCCGGTGTGAAGAGAGAAAAGAAGGGCTGGGCGGCCAGGTGCCCTCACGTGCTCGCGCATCGCGCACACAAGATCCATCGTTTCGGAAAGTGGCGGATGTGTGCTCGCTGGACGCGCGCAGTCTGAGGCCACCTGGCCACCCGCCCTTTCAGAAAACACCGGCCACAAAAGGCAGGATAGGTAATGTAGGTGGCGAACGCCATCTGTTCGCCACCTAGGGTAACCCGAAGCTCGATGTCATAACCGCAAAACTACCGCCTCTGGAATATCCAGAACCATCGATCAGCACAAGGCAAACTGACAACCGAGCAGCCACGCACGCTTGATGACTCCAGGAGGTAGTGAGATGCTCAATACATTTGGCCTAATGTTAGATATCCTTGGCGCTTGGTCTCTGATTTGGGGAGAGCTTCATCAAAATGCAGCTTTTCTGAAATACCAGGGAAGGGGCGAAGGCCAAGCATGGTTTGACAGCCAGGTGAAATACCTTGTTTGGTGGAAACAATGGCCTCTTAAAGTCGCGAGAGCCTGTGGTTCAACAAACGCAGGAGATATGGGCCAAGAACCCCTTTTTGATTCTTTTCCGCCTAAGGCGTGGGGGATCGTTCTCTTGACTCTGGGTTTCGGCCTCCAAGCTCTAGCGAGCCTAACTCGTTAGAGTAAATCGAGTGCCCAAACAAAACGACCTAGGTGTATGTTATCTCAGGATAGTTTGGAACCTGCGATGTTAACAGAGATGTTAACAGAAGCGTAAGGCCTTTTATTTGCAGCGGTTTGCACGTTCAAAGTTCACCTGAGACGGAGCAATGCTTATTGCCGTCCACCCTAGCCTACTATATACTAGGTGGAGCGAGGCACTTATGAACGTTACACTAGCCGTCTTGGCTGATTACGCGAACGTCACCCAGGAGGGCAAACTCAACATCATGGGGATTTTTGACAGTATACATGCACAAAAATTCCCCGCATTGCATCCAGAGATGAAGCTAGTCACACAGTTCGAAGCCGGCATAGCTGAGGTGAGAAAAGTTCATCAACTTGAAATTGTGTTAATGGGAGCAGACGGTGCAAGATTGTTTTCGGTGAGTGGCCAACTTCAAGTGGGAGAAATTCAATCTGGAACACTCTATAAAACAAACAACATTCTGAACATCCGAGGGTTGAAATTTGAGCAGCCTGGCGAATTTGAGTTTAAGATCCTGGTGAATGGAGAAGAACGCAAATCTGTTCCACTGAAGGTTTTGAGGCTGCCCAACGCCTGATTGTAGCTGATGCCATCCGGCAGAGCTGAAAAGCTACTGGCTCAGATGCGCCAGGCAAAAGCTGGGTGGACGGCGGATGATCTTGAGACAGTTTATCTTGGATATGGATTTAAGGTTCGCGAAGGTGGTAAGCACAAGCTGTATGTTCACTCGAAGTTTCCAGAGTTGCGGGCAACGGTCACACGTCATAGGTCGCTGCCAATCGGATACATTCAGACCGCGATTAAATTGATTGAGAGACTTGTTGAATTAGAGAGAGGCATATCAAAGTGAGTAGCTTGCGTGAAGACATAAAGCGGTATTCGCTTCTTCCATACTCACTACACGTCGTACCCGGCATATGCACTGATGGGTCCGTAACTTTCGTGGCTTCGAATCCGGAGTTGCCTGGATGCATGAGTCACGGAGATACTGTCGAACAGGCTGTCCAACATCTCGCTGAGGCCCGCGAGCTTTACATAGCAGATTTAGTCGAACGAAGACTTCCAGTTCCAATGCCTGCTTCTGCCTCAACTGCCACGGTCTTCTCTTTTGAATCCATAATTTGGGAACAGTTGACAGTTCAAAATGCCGCCCTCCCCAGCGGCGGTACAGTCCAAACGAATATCCCAGAGGAAGTTTCTGTTTTCAAAGACTTGGTGCCCTGAAGACGGAAAAAGGTACCGGGAGTCATTTTCACAAGGGTGAAGGCGCCGGGCTGGTTTTCGGAGCGGGCCGTCCGCTAGCCCAGTAACGAGAACCAGAAGATACCCCAGAAGGCAAACCCCGCACTCGCGATGACGCCTGCCAGGACAGCTCCACCCCAGAAGCGCGGACGATAATACGTCAGCGCCAGCACAGCGACGGTGAACATGCACCCACCATATCCCAGAATGACAAATACGGGTGTGTGGGAGAGCGTGAGACTCTCTGTGGTGTAGTGCCAGGCTGCGGCCGATGCCTGCGAAGTTAAAGGTGTCAGGAACCTTTTCTTTGGCAGGAACCTTCTCTTTGGACCCGCTCCCCTTTTAGGAGCGTTAACGGAGTCGCGGGCGGCTTAGAGTGCCTTGTGTTTCTGGCCAACGACCGAGGCGAAGATGAGACGAATAGTCACCGCGTTTGCTCTCGCCGGCGGGATAATTCCTGTGGTCCTAATGGTCACCAAGTTTATCGAACTTTGGGTGGATCGCAATGCAGTCCCCTACTCGTCTCTGTACGGCTTCTATCTGTGGCCGACCTCGATTTTGTTATTGGGCTCACATTCGGGGTGGGACCTACAGGGTATCTTTGGGTTAGCGTTTTCCATTTGTGCCAATGCGCTGCTTTACTCAATTATCGGACTAGCGGTTGCGGGCGTGATGGCCACCATCAGCAAGATCAGGACACGCTAAGGATTACCAGACGCCAACTTGGAGAGAAGCTGAGGTGACCCCGAAACAAAAGACACGTGAGGGAAGGGTCGCCGGCCTACCGGAGGATTTCCAGAGCAAAAGTGCGCTGCCCTCATTCTGGGAACTCTACGCGCAGGCTGACAATTGTGGGGTAGTTCGTCGTCACCCCGGTGGGAGACAACCCCTATTCTTGCGCCAAGGCGGCGCTTCAATCTAGTCATAGCCTTTCTCGAAAGGACATAAGGCTCTCCTCATCGCAGCTTCTACGAGCCAGCCAATGGCAGGCTCGGGATTCTCGATGGGTTTATTGGAGGTCGCGGTTCCACTCCATCGTACTGTGCCATCCTCGACATTCACTGTTCTCACCGTGACGCCGACATGGCCACGAGTGCGAGAATAACTTTGTGACGGCGGGCCGTGGCAGGCGTTATTCCACCTATCGGAGCAACCACTCCGAGCGGGGTAGCCGTGCCCGTGGGTGTTTCAGAGTTCTGTTGACCGATGGGGGAAAATGTACCGGGAGTCATTTCTGCCCAACGGCGCTCTGATAACGCGTCGAGAGCCTTCCCACCCCGGTCTAGCTATTGGAGAAGAACACCGGCCACAATGGGAGGGAGAGGATGGCGCTTCGCTCACCAATTGACACGCCACATCCAAAATGGAGCGGTCACCACCGCCCACTATCCTACCCCCCTCGCCGCTTGCGGGAGAGGGCTGGGGTGAGGGGTGCACAGCAGAAGGGCATGTCCGTAATAGCGCTCTCCTCGCAGCCAGACGCCTTGACCGCGCTAGCGACAAGGTGGGAGTGCTGGGCAAAGTGCTCGCTCGACGGCCCCATCTGACCCACCTGGGAGTCTCATTGAAGTACCCTGTTGGTAAGGCGGTCGCGTGACTCCCGCCAGCATGCGTGATATAAGAGAGCGTGGCAAAAGTCCGGTTTGAGGTTCAGACGCCGCTCGGCTTCACGGTTAGGACAACTGATGAATATTGGGAACGCATTGTTAATGAAAAGCACAGGAACATGCGGGGCCGTGAAGACGAGGTAAAGAAGACATTGACTGATCCGGAGCTGATCAAACAGAGCGTCGCTGATGCTAAGGTCTTGCTCTTTTACCGGCCACGCCAAGAGGGTTGGACTGTCGCGGTCGCTCGCCGCCAAAATGGAGAGGGCTTTTTGATTACCTGTTACCTGGCAGCCGCGATCAAGAAAGGAACCGAAGTATGGAAACGAAAATAAAGCTCTTCTTCGATCCGGTTGGAAACACGCTGACGGTATGGTTTGGAGACCCTGACCAGGAACACCTGTGTGAAGAGACCGGCAATGATGTGATCCTCATGAAAGATCGCAAGGGGCAAGTCATAGGCTTTGAAAAACTGAATTTCGTCCCTTCAGGCACGGAGATGCCGCTCGTCAGTTTCGAAACGTTGGCAACTCCCGCGCGGTAACCCTGCGCTGCCAGTATCAAGAGCCCGTATGCCTGCTACAACGAATGGAAGCGACTATGAGCATCTTTGAAAAGCGGAACAGTCTTTTGGGGTTGGAGTTCGACCGCTACGTGCGGGAGCATCCGGAGTTTATGGCAAGGATTTCCGATCACGCCCAGGTGGTGCTTCTCCTAGAAGGGGACGAGGAGTTCAACGCGTGGAGCACGCGGGTGGGGAAAGCGCAAGCAGAGAGCGGTCAAAAGGTTGTTTATGTGACGATCAAGAAAATGGGCCCCGCGCATTCGCGCATTGAAGAACTGAGCCTAGCGACCGCCTAGTCAACCCTGCACAGCATTTCCTAATCCAAGGTCAACGGTACACGGCGTTTGTTGGGCGAGTACGGTGGCCCGAGCGCTCCGCGCAATTCGCGACTCAGGCCCGACCCGTCCACCACATCGCATTATGGGGAAACCGGCCACAAGGTAAGGAGAGGGATGAGCGCTTCGCTCAATGTTTGTACACAGTGCCCGTGCTGACGCTTTCCCAGCACCCAGATGCCATTTGTGCACCGGCCACCGTAGGGAAAGGGCCAAGAGGGAAGGCAGACGAGGAACAGTAGCCGATGTAAAGGATAGAGCTTCAGGTGACGAAGGGCGGCCGACTCGGGGTTCGCCATGAGGGCGATATGGAAGTAGTCTTTGCGAAGTCATACCTTGGGCCGATCGGTCTTAGCTGCCCGGTACACTGATTGCCATCTGGAATCCCTGAATCAGGAAATGGCGGCTGGACAAGCTGGCCAAACCAGCGCGGGCTCGATTGTTTGCGCGGTATTGTGGTAGGCTGTGTGCGCTTTCAAAACACGAGGAGGGAGAGCTGAACTGGAGCAGTGACAGGGCCTAGAAACACTGAGGCCGACCTTTCGGCCGGCCTCGCTCCCTAGCCCGAAGGCTAGGGGGGACAAATTCTGCTAATACAATACCCCCCCAACCCGGTCCTGTCAAGTACCTTCTTTGCACGCCAACAAAGTGCCAAGAACGAACGTCTATATCGATGGCTTCAACCTCTTCTATGGTGCCGTTAAAGGCACACCGTATAAGTGGTTGGACGTGGGCAAGCTCTCCCAGCGCGTGCTCCCCAACGATACAATTCAATCGATCAAATACTTCACGGCCAATATCAGTGGCCGACCGCATGACCCAGGTAAGCCGATCCGGCAACAGGCTTACCTGCGAGCACTTAAGACCATTCCCAACTTAAAAATAGTTTACGGTCATTTCTTGACGCATTCATGCCGAATGGTACTCACCGGCAGTAATCCTCTGAAGTGGGTATGGGTTGATAAGACCGAGGAAAAGGGTTCCGACGTAAATCTAGCCGCTCATCTCCTTCACGATGCCTTCAAGAGGCTTTTTGAGGTGGCAGTCCTTATCACCAACGATTCTGACCTACTAGAGCCGGTTAGAATTGTCCGACACGAGTTCAAATTGCCTGTTGGGATCCTTAATCCGCAACAGCATCACAGCGTAGAATTAAAGCAGCATGCGACGTTCATTAAGAGAATCCGCCAAGCAGATGTGGCGGCCTGCCAGTTCCCCGACATTATGAAGGATAGCAGGGGATCCTTCCATAAACCTGCCGATTGGTGAGCCATCAAAGAGATTTAGGCCCTACCGCATGTTTTTTGACACGGCCACCAATGAAAGGAGCATTAGCTTTATGATCGGGCTTCGCTCGTTCCCCCGGTACGCACACCAGCACGGCGTGTCCGCAATGCCGCTCGCGAGCGCCCAGGCGCCCTGGTGACACCGGCCACACTAGGAGAGGGTAAAGAGCACGGTGGTCGCACATAAGGTGGGGCAACTCCGCCGTTGCCGACTGCCTACATTCGCGACGGTGGTAACAAGCCCGCAATCGACAGATAAGACGACGGATTATGCCTGATGATAGAGAAGTATCCCGGCCAAGAAAACGTCTCCTAATGTTGCCCGTCCTGAAAGAGGCCCTTGCGTTGCCTTGGTACCGCTGTCACCATTTTGGTCGCCTCCTTGTCATCCCGGTTGCGCTGACAGCATTGCTGTGGATTGCCCAATCCTACTGGCTCACTGGAAAAAGCCGTTCCAGTGCCACGATCACATTCAGCTTGTTACAAATTCTCCCATATTTCCTGATCTTCACTTTCTTTGCCGTCTCCTGCCATCGATCCATCCTGATAGGAGATCACTCGGTGTCTCGGTTTGGTGTTCCTGGCTGGAGCATGCGAGAGACACGGTTCTACCTTTGGACAATCGGCATCTACATCCTTGGGTACTTATGGATAGTCCTTTTCGGTGTGGCTCTCGGGGTGCTCGCATTTGCGATAGGAGGGTCGCTGGGTGATCCAACGGCAGCAACGAAATCCCCTGCATCTTTATACATTGCGGTGGCCTTGTTGTCCGTGCCGTTTGTCTATGTCGTGGGCCGCTCGAGCCTGGTGCTGCCAGCAGCCGCCATTGATCTTCGGCCGGGCTTTAATGCGACGTGGTCGCTCTCTGATGGGAACGGCTGGCGCGTGGCAGTTCTTGTCGGAGGAATTCCTATACTCTTTATATTCTTCCAAGCCTTCTTCCGGACAGTCGTTGGCTGGCTGACCGGAATTAGCAGTACACAGATCACAACCGAACTGGGAGTCTTCTCAGTGGCGATCCTAGCGCTTGAGTCACTTGTGCAGTATGCTCTGGCTACTCTTGAAGTAGCGATTCTCTCGATTTCATTCAGGGAGCTCTCCGGTTGGCAGCCTAGCGCGCCACCTTCAACCCACTTACATTGAGTGGAGAACAGGTACCGGGAGTCGTTTTCGGCTAAGCTGACACGATGAAGAAGAGCCTAGACTCGTTGCTGGACGCCGTCGAGCCGGACGCGACGTTTCATGATGCGTCCCTACTCGAGCTACACATCGACTTTGAGCGACGCACAGCGGAACTCTCATTCGACCTGTGCGTTGCCAAACCTGACTCCCCTGATGAGAGCGTTCGGGATCGCCGTCGGCGCGGCAGACTCAAGTTGGCCGGTCTCCATTTCTGGGTGGTCGAACCTCCAGGGACTAGTCTGGTCAACGTGAACTCCATGCCGCTGTGGTTGACCGCAGACGGACCGCTCTCGGAAGCGACTGGTTCGGTCGCGAGGGAGCTTTGTGCCAACGTCCCTGCAAACGCGACCGGGTGGTATCTTTTCTTCACGAACTGGAACGCCTTCGCGTACTTCGCCGCAGACGAACTTACGTTCTCCTGGGCTTAGTACGTCCCCAGAGCGAGTGGACACCAAACTTGGGGGTCAGGGTGAGGCAACCCAGGGCAACACAGACACGGGAGGGAAGGGGCGCTGGCTGGCTGGTCGAACTCCTCCAGACTCGTGAGCTGGCTAGCGTTGAACAGACCTTCCGAAAAATTGGGTAGCAGAGGCGGGTTTTTTGGTATGATGGTCCCCGGGCAAGGGCAGGGATTTCCCGGAGAGAAGGAGAAACGGCGTGGCAAAGAATTATGAGTGGTTCCTCAAGGCAAATCTCACGGCCTACGAGGGGAAGTATGTCGCGATCGCACGGGAAAAGGTCATCGCGTTCGGAGACAACCCAGGAGAAGTGTATGAGCGTGGCAAGGCAGCCCGCCCTGGTGAGGAGGTTATCCTGCGGAAAATTCCGATCGGCGAGGCCTTCGTGTTTGGGCTGAAGGTCTGTTCGGTCTGATGGACGTTAAAAAGCAGATCGAGTATTGGCGAAAGGGCGCGGCAGAGGATTGGGAGATTGCTGGGGACCTTGTGCACCGGGAGAAACCACGTTATGGACTGTTTTTCGCTCATTTGGCCTTGGAGAAAGCCTTGAAGGCCCATGTATGCCGCGCCACTCAAGACATCGCTCCTCGAACACACGCACTGTTGCGCCTTGCGGAGCTCTCTCAACTCCGCATATCGGCAAACCAGAAGGTATTTTTTTCGGAGTTCGACCGCTATCAAATCGAGGGTCGCTATCCAGAGACGCTCATGCCGCCGCCTAGCCCCGACGAAGGACGAGCACAGTTACGCAAAGCTGAGGAGATCTTCCAATGGTTGATGCGGCAGTTGTAAATACGGTTAGGGAGTATCTCCAAGAGGTTCGAAGGGCGGGCATTCGCGCCAGCCGAGCCATTTTGTTTGGCTCCCACGCTAAAGGCCAGGGTCAGTCGGACAGCGACATCGATCTGCTGGTCATCGCGCCGGAGTTTGATCCGCGTCCGGAGCGGGAACTCGTTGCTCGCTTGTGGCGAGCGCGAGTGGCTACAGACAGCCGGATAGAGCCCATTGCAGTGGGAGAGCAGCAATGGAAGCAAGATGACGGCAGCGTCCTGATTGAGTTGGCCCGCCGCGAAGGCCTTGAGATTAAGGCACCGTGACCGATACCCATTAAGGTTAAGGCAGGAGAGCGGCCAACTGTGAGTTGGACCATTGAAAATGAAAGTTGGTGACAAGTCGAGTGAGCCCGGCGCCGACGAAGGACTCCCCCGCTTACGAAAAGACTCCCGGTACCTTTTCCAGACGCAGTGATCAGAAAACGACGGGGAATCCTTCGCAGCCAGGCATGGGCAGACGCGGAGATTCGCACACGGTTTGTAGTATTTGCGGAAAAACCACTCGGCGAGTCAGCGCATCCCATTAGGTGATCAGATGATCAAAGAACATGATCGAATCGTCCTGACAAGTGACCTCCCCAAAGAGGGATTAAAAGCGGGCGATGTCGGCACAGTTGTGCACATTCACTCCAAGGGCGAGGCCTTCGAGGTCGAATTTTTCACTCTCGATGGAAATACCGCCGCCATCGCCACCGTCCTTCGGTCACAGATCCGTCCTGTCAGCAACCGGGACCTCACCCATGCACGGCTAGTAGAGAGCCGCTCCTAAAAGACCTCCCCATGCGGAAAAATATAAGCGCAAACGCCGCTCCAGTACTCTGTACAAGCCGCACAAGGTCGGCTGGGACAAGCGTTGGAAACCCAAGGAGGCGGCGCGTCGAGCGCACATGGAACGTGAATCTCGGTTAGGGTCGCGGTCAGGTTGAGGTGGCCACGAAAACACAGACACGTAAGTGAATGATCACCGGCCTACCGGAGGATATCTAGCGCAAAATTGGTCTCCCCTAATTCTGAGAACTCTACGCGCAGGCTGACAATGGTGGGGT
>Ga0187892_10000394_pt1 | contig 114427 bp, 91 predicted proteins | sample MA1701073metaG_FD_139345 | JGI IMG/M metagenome (GOLD analysis project Ga0187892, IMG submission 139345) | Bio-ooze microbial communities from a basaltic lava cave in the Kipuka Kanohina Cave System on the Island of Hawaii, USA - MA170107-3 metaG ... | reverse complement strand
GCCGGCTCACCGTTCGCTACGAACGCCGCGCCGATGTCCATCAGGCTTTTCTCACCCTCGGCTGCGTCCTCGTTTGCTGGAACTACCTCAAAGCACCCCGGAGACTGTTTTGAAACGCGCTCTAAGGTGTCCGCCGATGCGCACGCTCGCGTTGCCGCTCGGGCTGTTCTGCGTGCTGGCCACGGCGCCGGCGCGCTCGATCGCCCCTGACTGGACGCCGCTCTTCAACGGCCGGAACCTCGACGGCTGGCGCGCGAAGATCACCGGCTACGACGCCGGCGTGAACTTCGGCGAGACGTTCCGCGTCGAGGACGGCCTGCTGAAAGTCCGCTACGACCAGTACGACCGGTTCAACGGCCGGTTCGGCCATCTCTTCTACAAGGACGTCTTCTCGCACTACCGCCTGCGCGTCGAGTACCGCTTCACCGGCCAGCAGGCGCCCGGCGGGCCGGACTGGGCCCTGCGCAACTCCGGCGTGATGCTGCACGGCGAGCCGCCGGAGACGATGACGCGCGATCAGGAGTTCCCGACGTCGATCGAAGTGCAGTTCCTTGGCGGCGACGGCCAGAAGCCGCGGAGCACGGCCAACCTCTGCACGCCGGGCACGAACGTCGTCATGGACGGGAGGCTGGTGACGCGGCATTGCACCGATTCGCGGTCGAAGACGTCCCACGGCGAGGACTGGGTGACGGTCGACGTCGAGGTCTGTGGCAGCCGCCTCGTCCGGCACATCGTCGAGGGCGAGGTGGTGCTGGCGTACACCGATCCGCAGCTCGACCCGCGTGACGCCCACGCCAAGGCGATCGCCGACCGGGCGGGCACGCTGCTCCTCGAGGGCGGCACGATTGCGCTCCAGTCGGAAAGCCATCCCGTCGACTTCCGCCGTGTCGATCTTCAGAAGCTGGATCCGGCCACCTGCGGCAGCGGCGGGCGCTCGTCGGCGGCCGTCACCGACACGATCGCGTCGGGAAAGTGAGCGAGCAGGCGGCGGGAGTCCGCCAGTCCGAGGACGCCAACGGCCGTGGCGAGCGCGTCGGCCGTCGCGGCGTCGGGCGAGATGACGCGCGTGACGCGGCGGTCGGTCACGCCGAGGCCGGTTCGCGGGTCGATCACGTGCGAGTAGCGCACGCCGTCGATCTCCACGAATTGCGCCGTCGCGCCCGACGTGGCAAGCGCGGCCCGGGCGAGCGCCCGTGCGCGCGCGGCAAACGCCGCGTCGCCGGAGGGCACGTCCACGTGCCAACCCGGCCGCCCGGGCGGCGCGTCGCCCGCGACGATGTCGCCGCCGGCCTCGACGAGCGCGCACGGAACGCCCTCGGCCCGCAGTACGGCCAGACCTTCCTGCAGGATGTAGCCCTTGGCGATGCCGCCGAGATCCAGGCGCATGCCGGCTCTCGCCAGTCGCGCGCGCGCGCCGGCGCGGTCGAGATCCACCAGCCGCCAGCCGACGAGATCGCGCGCCGCCTGCAAGGCCGCAGGGTCTGGCGCGCGCTTCGTCCGGCGCGCCTCGCGCCAGATCGCCGTGAGCGGCCCGGCAGTCGGGTCGAAGGCGCCCCCGCTCTTCTCCGCGATTTCCAGCGCGCGGGCGAGCACCCGGATGAGGTCGACGCCGACGGGCGTCCACGCACCGGCGGAGGCCGACAGACGGCTGACCTCGCTGTCGGGCCGGTAATCGCTCAGCGCCTCGTCGAGCGCCGCCACTCGCCGGAAGGCGGCCCGGGCCGCGCGTTCTGCGTCCGGCCGGCCGGCGGCATAGAGCACCAGCCGCACCGGCATCCCCATGTGGACTTCCGTGAACTCAAAGCGTTCGGTCCTCTGGACCGAGGACGGCAGGACCGCGGACCGAAGGACCGACTGGAGGACCCAGGACCGAGGACCGAGGACCGATCCCACCAGTCCTACCGATCCGACAAGTCCCAATCCGATCAATGATGCGCGCCATGCGCCGCCGGACATTCGCGCCGCTCCTGGTGCTGGGCCTCGCGCTCGAGCTGCCGGGCGTCCCGCGCGCCGAATTCGCGCAGGACACCTCCGGCGGACGCTATCATGAGGCGATTCCGGGGACGCTCGTCACCTTCGAGATGGTGCGCGTCCCTGCGGGCCGCGTGACCCTGCCGGGTGCCGAGGGGCGCGGTCAGGCTGTCGAGGTCGCGGAGTTCTTCATCGGCCGCACCGAGGTGACCTGGGACATGTTCGACGTTTACACGCTGCGCCTGGACGCGCCGCGGGCGAGCGCGGCCGCTGACGCGGTCGCACGGCCGTCGGAGCCGTACGGCGCGCCCGACCGCGGCTGGGGTCATGCGGGCTTCCCGGTGATGTCGGTCACCGCGCAGGCGGCCGAGGCGTTCTGTCGCTGGCTGTCGGCGACGACAGGCAAGGCCTACCGGCTGCCGACGGATGCGGAGTGGAGCCGTGCCGCCCAGCTCGCGGCCGGCCCTGGCGGGCTGGCGCCCGCCCGTCTGGATCTTCTCGCCTGGCACCGGGGCCACGCCGACGGCCGCACGCATCCGGTCGGACGCCGCGCGCCGGACGCACTGGGCCTCCTGGATCTTTTCGGCAACGTGGCCGAATGGGTCTCGACCGGCGCGGCCGGCTTCGTCACGCGCGGCGGGTCGTATCGCGACGCCGCGCCGGCGGTCGGCCCCGACGCCCGTGCCGCGCAGGACGCCACCTGGAACCAGACCGATCCGCAGCTGCCGAAGAGCCGCTGGTGGCTGTCCGACGGTCCCTTCGTCGGCTTCCGTCTCGTCGCGCCATCGCCTGGAGGTTCGCCATGAGTCCTCGAGCCCTGCCGGTTTCGCGCCGCACGTTTCTCGGCACCAGCGCCGCCGCGGCGGCGGCCTTTGCGTTCCCGTCGGGCCTGTTCGCCCAAGGGTCCGATGTGATTCGCGTCGGCCTCATCGGCTGCGGCGGACGCGGCACCGGCGCCGCGCGCGACTGCCTCACCTCGTCGCCGGGCGTCGAGCTCGTGGCGCTGGGCGATCTCATGCCCGACCGGCTGGCCCAGTGCCGGCAGGAGCTCGACAAGGTCGCCGCCGGCAACGCGGACTTCGCCGCGAAGTACACGCTCACCGACGACCGGTGCTTCACGGGCTTCGACGCCTACGAGAAGGTGCTCGCGACAAACGTGCATCTCGTGCTCCTCGCGACGCCGCCGGGATTCCGGCCCGCGCATCTCGCCGCCGCCGTCGCCGCCGGCAAGCACATCTTCGCGGAGAAGCCGGTGGCCGTGGATCCGGCCGGCGTGCGGACCGTGCTGGGGGTGTACGAGACGGCGCAGAAGAAGGGGCTGGCGATCGCGGCCGGCACGCAGCGTCGCCACCAGGCGGAGTACCTGGCCACGATCGAGCGGATTCATGACGGCGCGATCGGCGACGTGCTCAGCGGGCAGGTCTACTGGAACCAGGGCAGCCTCTGGAGCCGCGTCAAGGAGGCGGGCTGGAGCGACGGCGAATGGCAGATTCGCAACTGGCTCTACTTCGCCTGGCTCTCGGGCGACCACATCGTCGAGCAGCACGTGCACAACCTGGACGTCGCCAACTGGGTGCTTCGATCGCATCCCGTGCGGGCGGTGGGCACCGGCGGCCGCCAGTCGAGGACCGACGCGCGGTTCGGCCACATCTACGATCACTTCGCGATCGACTACGAGTACCCGAATGGCGCGCGCGTGCTCAGCATGTGCCGTCAGATTGCGGGCACCCGCAGCCGGATCGGCGAGCACTTCATCGGCACCAAGGGCCGCTCGAACGCGGCCGGCGAGATCACGGGCGCCACGTCCTGGAAGTTCACGCCGGCCTCGCCGCCCGTGCCGGCCATGGTGCAGGAGCACGCCGACCTCATCGCGAGCATTCGCCGCGGCCGGCCGATCAACGAGCTGAAGCACGTGGCCGAAAGCACGCTCACGGCCATCATGGGACGCGAGGCGGCCTACACGGGCCAGGAGATGACGTGGGACGACGTGCTGAACGCGGACCAGGTGCTGGCGCCGCCGGAGATCGGGTTCGTGTCGATGCCCGTGCCGCCCGTGCCCATGCCCGGCAAGACCAAGCTCAACCGCAAGTGGAATGAGTAGGCGGATCGGAGCCGGAGCCATGCGGACCGCTCGGCGAGACTTTCTGCACTCGGCGCTGGCGACGGGCGCCGCGCTCGCGACCTGGCCGCTCGGCCGGCTGGGCGTCGAGGCTGCGGCGCAGGCGAAGCCGGCGCGGTCCTTCCGCCTGGCGTACGCACCGCATTTCGGGATGTTCAGGGAGCATGCGGGCCCGGACCCGATCGCGCAGCTCGAGTTCATGGCCGCAGAGGGCTTTACGGCGCTCGAGGACAACGGGCTGCGCGATCGACCCGTCGAGCTGCAGGAGCGCATCGGCCAGACCCTCGCGCGCCTGGGCATGCGGATGGGCGTGTTCGTCGCGCACACGATCAACTGGACGGAGGCGACGCTCACGACGGGCGACGCCGCGCGGCGCGACAAGTTCCTCGCCGAGATTCGCGGCTCGGTGGACGTGGCCAGGCGGGTGAACGCCAGGTGGATGACCGTCGTCCCCGGCCACGTGGACCGCCGGCTCCACATCGACTACCAGACGGCCCACGTTGTCGAGACGCTGCGACAGGCCGCGGCCATCCTCGAGCCGCACGGGCTCGTCATGGTCCTCGAGCCGCTGAACACGCTTCGCAACCACCCCGGCATGTTCCTCACGACGACGCCGCAGGCACACCTCGTGTGCAAGGCCGTCAACAGCCCGTCGTGCAAGGTCCTGTTCGACATCTACCACCAGCAGATCACCGAGGGGAACCTGATCCCCAACATCACGGCGGCGTGGGACGAGATCGCCTACTTCCAGGTGGGCGACAACCCGGGACGCAACGAGCCCGGCACGGGCGAGATCAACTACGCCAACGTCTTCAAGCACATTCACGGCCGCGGCTACACGGGCGTGGTGGGCATGGAGCACGGCAACTCGCGGCGCGGGCGCGAGGGCGAGCGCGCGGTCATCGACGCGTACATCGCGGCCGACGCCTGGACGTAGGCCGGGCAGCCGAGGGACGCACGGCGCGCGCGCTGACCGAAGGAGGCCGACATCATGCACCACGTGGCCGGCGGTTCGCTCTTTCTGCTGCTGGCGACGGGGTTGGTCGCCGCAGACGTCCCCGCGTCTGCACAGATCACCTTCGTGCCCGACACCAGTCGCGTCATCCGGGTGACGGGACGGGCGTCGATCGCGATCCCTCCAGACACGGCGACGGTGACGCTGGGCGTCTGGGTCGCGGACGCGGACGCCCGCCGGGCCAAGGCCTCGGTCGACTCGACGATCGGCAGAATCGTGGGTCTGGCGAGGGGGCTCAAGGTCGAGGACGCCGACCTTCGGACGGCGGCCGTCAACATCGAACCGCGCGTGGATCCGGACAATCCCACACGACTCCGGGGCTACGAGGTCACGCGGTCGGTGACCGTGGTGCTGAAGCAGCTCGAATCGCTCGACGCGCTGCTCGATGGCGCCGTGCAGGCAGGCGCCAATCGCGACTTCGACGTGGAGCTGACGTCATCGCGCGCGGATGAGCTCAAGCGGGAAGCGACGGCGAGAGCGCTGGCTGACGCCCGGGCGCAGGCGAACGCGGCTGCGGAGCTCGTCGGCGTGAGGGTCGTCAGCGTTCGAAGCATCGACCTGGAAGGCGCCAGCCGCCAGAGCCTCGCGCGTTCGTCGATGGCAATGTCCCTGGGCAGCCAGCCGATCGCCAGATTCCTGCCAGGGCTCATACGGGTCGACGTCGAGATTCCTGTCGTCTTCGTGATCGACGACCGTCGCCAGCCGCGGCCGCCGGTGCGACCGGTCCAGGCGTCAGCTCACGAACGGCCGCGCTCACCTGGCGCCCTCCGGGTACATCCGCTCGAACTCCGGCTGGCCGTGCAGGATCGCGAGATCCGGGTCGCGGCGCGTCCAGTTGGCGTCGCGGTAGCCCAGCTCCCAGGCGCGCCGGAGCGCGTCGATGGCTTCGGGCACTTTGTGCATGACGCCGTACGCGCACGCGGCGTTGTAGAGGACCATCGCCTCGTCCGGCCGCAAGGTCGTCGCCAGGTTGATCTCGCGCATCGCGTCCTCGGTGCGGCCGGCCACGGCGTAGTCGATCCCGAGCATGATGCGGGCCCGGACGTCCTCCGGCACCTTGCGGAGGTGCGCCTCGATGGTCTGCGTGCGACGCTGCCGCAGGTTCCGCAGCGCGTCGGTCTTGCCGAGCGCGCCGAGGGCGTTCTGGATCGGCGAGAACACGTTGTAGTCCTCGCCTGAAGCCTGAATGGCGACTTCGGCGATCTCGGCCAGCTCCTGGTAGCGCCCGGCGGAGAACAGCGCGCGGCAGAGCACGTAGTAGCCGCCTTCGCAATCCGGCTTGCGCGCAATCGCCTGGCGGACCACCTGGATCGTCTCGTCGATCTGCCCGCCCGCGTAGAGCACCCAGGCGCGCGCCACGTCCACTTCCGGCAGGTGCGGCCCCAGCTCGGTGGCCCGCTCAGAGGCCACCTTGGCGCGCTCCATCCAGACGGGATCGCGCCCGCAGATGTAGTAGTACAGCCCGCACACGTTCGCAATCGCCGCGTAGGCCAGCGCGAACCGCGGATCCAGGGTGGTCGCGTTCTCGAACATCTGGCGCGCGAACTCGAGGTCCTGGCGCGTCCAGCGCCGCGCGTAGCTCTTGCCGCGCAGGTACAGGTCGTAGGCCTGCAGGTTCTCCGTGGGCTTGGCGGCCAGCTCGGCCTGCTCCTGCGGGGTCAGGGTGACGCGCAGGGCCGCCGCAATCTTGCGCGCGATTTCGTCCTGCACCTCGAACACGTCCTGCAGCTCGCGATCGTAGCGCTCGGACCACAGCGGAAAGTCCGTGCGCGTGTCCACGAGCTGCGTGTTGATGCGCAGGCGCGTGCCGGCGCGCCGCAGGCTGCCGGTGAGCACGTACGAGGCGCCCAGCTGCTGGCTGATCTGCGCCGGCGTCACCGCCCTGTCCCGAAAGGACAGCACGGTGGATCGCGAGAAGACGTTCAGCCCCTTGATCTTCGACAGCTCGGTGATGATGTCCTCGGTGATGCCGTCCCGGAAGTACTCGTCCTCTTTCACGCCGCTCAGGTTTTCGAAGTAGACGACCGCGACCGACCGGTCCGGTCCCTTGGGCGCCCGCGCGTCGCCCGCGTCCGCGGCGCGCCGGCGCCCGGAGTCCAGGTCGCGCTTGATCCGCAGCACGTCCGTCTTCAGCTCCGTGGCGCTCTGGCAGCGGAGGGTGCGGTCTTTCTCCAGAAGCTTCGCCAGCAGCCGGCCGAACTCCTCCGGCACCGAGGGGTTCCGCTGGGTCACCGGCTGCGGGTCGCGGTTGAGGATCGCCTCGAAGACCACGGCGGAGGTGTCCCCCTGAAAGGGCGGGGCGCCGGCGGCCATCTGATAGAGGAGCGCGCCGACGGAGAAGAGGTCGCTGCGCGCGTCCGTCAGCTGACCCCGCGCCTGTTCGGGCGACATATAGGCCACCGTGCCCATGGCGGTGCCCGGCGACGTCAGGTCCGGCCGCGCGGCGAACGTCTCGTCGCCGGCCCCGGCGGGCCGCCGCCCGGCGCGCGACCCGTCGAACTTGGCCAGCCCAAAATCCAGGATCTTGATCTGCCCGCGCGTATTGAGGAACACGTTCGCCGGCTTGATATCGCGGTGGACGATGCCTTTGGCGTGCGCCGATTCCAACGCGTCGGCGATCTCAATCGCCGCCGCGATGAGCGCCCCCATCTCCATCGGGCCGCGCGCCAGTACGTCGGCGAGCGACTCGCCCTCGAGCAGCTCCATCGCGATGAAGTGCTCGCCCTCGTGCTGCTCGATGGCGAAGACCGTGCAGATGTTGGGATGGTTCAGGGCCGAGGCGGCCCGCGCCTCGCGCTGGAAGCGCTCGAGGGCGTGTGGATCGCGGCCGAGATCGGCCGGCAGGAACTTCACCGCCACGCGGCGTCCGAGCTGGGTATCCTCCGCCTCGTACACCACGCCCATGCCGCCCCGTCCCAGCGCACGGACGATGTCGTAGTGCGAGACGCGCCTGCCGATCATGGAGGCGACATTCTATCGCGGCGACACAGCACCTCGGAGGTCAGCGCGCGGCCTGCCACACGTACCTCGCGGCGCGTGTCACGCGCCAAGGAGCGCGGCGGAGGTCACGGCGGCGCCGGCCACCAACACGGCCGTCGCGATCCAGCCGAGCAGATCCAGGAGCGGCAGCGGGATCTCGTCGCCGAAGTTCCGGGCCGTATCGACCACCAGGCCCGCAATCAGCAGCCCCGTCAGCGCCCCGCCCGCGTGGCCGGGATTGTCGATGTACCAGAAGCCCAGCGCGCCGGCCGTGATGAGGCCGACGAAGACGGAGGCCGTCGCGCCGCGGAACGCGGCCGGAAAGTGCACGGCCTGACGCCGCGAAAAGAGGTACAGGTAGGCGATGACGCCCACGACGCCGCCGGACGCGCCGATCGAGGGCACGTCGGGCGGGATCAGCACGCTCGCGAGGCTGCCGCCCAGGCAGCACATCAGATAGACGAGCGGCAGGCGCAGCGCGGACGTCTTCGATTCGAGAATCGACCCGTACAGGAGCAGCGCCCCCATGTTGCCGGCGAAGTGGTAGTAGCTGCCGTGCAGGTAGGTCCCGCCGAGCAGGCGCCACCACTCGCCGGCCTGCACCGCGCCGGGCTCGACCGATCCAATCGCCACGGCGCGCTCCAGACCCACGACGAGCTGCAGGATCGACGGCACGGCAACGCAGCCGACGATCGCGCGCGTGAACCACGCGCGCGCCTTCACCGCATCGCTCATGATCCTGACCGTCGCCCGTTCGATCTCGGCGATGCGGTCCGGGTGCAGGCGATCCTCACGGGGGTTGGCCTGACGCCACGCCCACCATCGGCGCAGGTTGCGGGCGGCTTCGACGGCCAGGCCGCCAAGGAGCACAATCGCAAGCTGAAACGGAATGGCGTCGCGCGCGCTGAGCCACAGGAGGGCCCCCGCCACGGTGGCGAGGCCGTAGCGGATGGCGTTCCGCTGAAAGTCGTGCAGCTCGGTGCGATGCCGGACTTCGGCGGCGGTGTCCTTCTTTCGGGGGCGCGGCGCCGGGACGGGCAGGGGCATGGTGCTCAACACACTCCACACGGAACCCGCAACCTCGGCCGTCGAGCTACTCGGTTGGCTTGACCTTCAGCACGCCGGCGCTCACGAGGGAGCCCGTGAAGTCGAAGATATGCCGGGCCCGGACGATGCCCTCGGGCGACAGGTTGTACTCGGCGGCGCCGCTGAACTCGACCCGCTTGCCCGGCTCCCGATGGCCGAAGAACTCGCCGGTGAGCGTGCCCCGGAAGTGCCAGAAGAGCGCCACGCGACTGCCTTCAATGATCGGTTCCCGCCAGCTGAAGTCGAAGTCCGGAAAGGCCGCCAGCCAGTAGCGATAGACCTCTCGAATGGCCTCCCGCCCCCGGACGATACCGGCGGCCGGACTCTCGAACGTACCGAGCTCGATGTGATCGGCCGCAAGCCGGCCGGCATCCCGGCTCCCGAACGACTGGCGGTGACGATCGAGAAACGCCTCGACCTCGGACCTAGTCATGACGGCCTCCGACAGCGTCCTGGCGCGCGTGTTCGGCGCCGTGGCGCCCCCCAGGCCGCGAATACTACACGACCCCGGACTGACGCCCTACCGCCTCACCACATCCGCCAGCCAGATGTCGGCCTGACGGTCCTCCAGCGTGAAGTACCGCCGGCCGCCTCGCGCGTCGCACTCGGGCCGGCTCGAGGAGCGACGGATCGGTGAACTGGACCAGCAGGCGCGGCCGGCCGCCGGCCGACGGCACCGACCAGATTGATGCTCGCCCCGACGCGTCGTGGCTCTTGAAGAACACGGTCTTCCCGTCGTCGGATGCGACGACGCTTTCAGCGGGCGGATCGCCGGAACCCGGTCGGGCCCGGTAGATCTCGCGCGAACCGGTGCCATCGGCGCGAAGTGCCAGAATGCTGCCGTCAGCCTCGTAGGCCAGCGTGGACGCGTCCAGCCAGGCCACGATTACGGCGCCGATCGACTCGCGAAGGAGAACGGGCGACAGCCACCTGCCCTCCTCGTCTCGCCGGACGGCCAAGAGGTTTCGCGGCAACAGGTCGACGAACGTGAGGGCGTGCCCGTCCGGTGACCAGCGGGGATAGCCTTCCTGTCCCGGCGTCTTCGTGACTTGGCGCGGCGATCCATCCTCCACGGCCTGAACAAAGACATCCCGGCTGCCCGTCCACCAGCCGGCACGACGGCAATGGCACTCGGTGCGAGATTGCCGAACGCCGTTCCGGGCGCGCTCCATTGCAGGTTGCCGAGGACGCATGCGGAACCTTCCGAGAGCGTGATCGTGCGGCCGCCGGCCACGGGGCGAATGAACACGCGCATGCGGCGCGCCGTGCCCGCGGCGTAAGCAATCAGTCGACCGTCCGGCGAAATCGCCGGATGAATCTCGAGCCCGTCGTCGGTCGTCAGTTGCGAGGCGGATCCGAGGACGAGCGTTGTGCCGCCGCCGGCCTGCCTGGCGAACCACCCGAAGTACCACGCGAGCCCCAGGCCGAGCGCGACGCTCACCGCGAGCGCGGCGAAGAGCCCGCGCGACGGCCCCGTCCGCGCGGCCGGCGGCTCGCCTGAGCGCGGCGAGCCCGCAGCAGTCGGCCTGGCCGCGCCCGACAGGGCGTCGAGCGCGAAGGCGACGTCGCGGGCCGACTCGAACCGATCGCCGGGTGATTTCTCCAGGCAATGCCGGACGATCCGCGCGAGCGCGGGCGGCGCGTCGGGACGCACGGCGGTGAGATCCAGGGGATCCTCTCTCAAGATCGCCGTCATCGTCTCGGCGGGCGTTGGCGCCTGAAACGCCCGTCGGCCCGCGAGCATCTCGAAGAGCACGGCGCCGAGGGCGAAAAGGTCCGAGCGGACGTCGACCGCGTCGCCACGCACCTGTTCCGGCGCCATGTACCCGACGGTCCCGACGCGGTTCCGGCGTCGGTCGCAACGGGCATCGTCTCCGTGACGCCCGTCGGCAGCGCCAACTGGCGCGCGAGGCCGAAGTCGAGGATCTTCACGCGCCCGTCGCGCAGGAGGAACAGGTTCTCGGGTTTCAAATCGCGCTGCAGGATCTGTTTGTCGTGGGCCGCCGACAGACCGCGCGCCACGTCAACAGCGACCTCCACGGCCCGGCGGACGGACAGCGGTCCGGCGTTCAGCCGGTGGCGCAACGTCTCACCTTCGAGCAGCTCGGTCACCACGGAGAGCTGCCCGTCGTGGGTACCGACATCGAAGATCGCGACGACGTTGGGATGGGACAAGGCGGCGATCGCCTGGGCCTCGCGCTCGAATCGGGCGCGTCGGTCCGGATCGCTGGCAAAGCCCGCCGGCAGCACCTTGATGGCCACGTCCCGGCGGAGCCGCGCGTCGCGCGCGCGGTACACCTCGCCCATGCCGCCGGCGCCGAGAAGGCTCTGAACCTGGTACGGCCCGAGCTGGGCGCCGGCGGGGAGGCTCATCGGGAAGTCGCCATTATAGGGCGGCTCGTCGTCGCGCTCCGGGCCTGCGCGGGATCTGCGATGATGTGGCGTCGCGGCCGCAGGTCCAATTCGACGGAGGCTCCGCTATGACGCACGCCCGACGCACGTTTCTCAAGACCGCGCCGGCGGCAATCGCCGGCGCCTGGCTGGGCGGCGGCGTCCCGTCAGCGTCGCGCGAACCGGCGTCCGGCGCCGTGCTGCAGCCCACGCCCGCTGCCGCGTCGCAGAAGCGCAACCCGATCGGCGTCTCGACCTACTCGTTCGGCACCTACCGGGGCCGCCGGCGCCTGGACGAGATCGAGATCCTCGACATCGCGGCGGACATGGGCTTTAACGGCGTCGAGCTGCTGCAGAACCAGATGCGCGACCAGTCGCCGGCGAAGCTCCAGAGAATCAAGACGCACGCGCACTCGGTGGGCCTGGCGCTGATGGGCTTCTCCACGCACCAGGACTTCGTCTCGGGCGACCCGGCGGAGCGCCAGCGGAACGTGGACTTGACGATCGGCCAGGTCGAAACGGCGGCGCGGCTCGGCATCCCCACGATCCGGATCAACACCGGGCGCTGGAACACGATCCGCTCGTTCAACGACCTCATGGCCAACAAGGGCATCGAGCCGGTCACGGAAGGCCATACCGAGGAGGAGGGCTTCCGCTGGGTCATCGAGGCGATCGAGAAAGTCCTCCCCGCGGCGGAGCGGCACGGCGTCATCCTCGGCCTCGAGAACCACTGGGGCCTGGCGCGGACGGCCGCCGGTCTCCTCCGCATTGTCGAGACGATCGACTCGCCCTGGCTCCAGATCACGTTCGACACGGGCAACTTCTTCGACCAGCGCGTCGAGCAGTTGAAGATGATGGCCGCGAGCAAGGTGCCGATCGTGCTCGTCCAGGCCAAGACCTACTTTGGCGGCGGCACGTGGTACACGCTCGACATCGACTACGCGGAGATCGCGGCGATCCTCAGGGCCGACGGCTACCGCGGCTGGATTTCGCTGGAGTTCGAAGGGCGGGAGGACGCGGCCACGGGCGTGCCGAAGAGCCTGGAGCTGCTCCGAAAGCACTTCTGACCACCCAGGACCGAAGACGGAGGACCGGATGATCACCGCGCCCGATCGATCCGAAGCCGCGCCGTACTACTTCACCTACATCGACAAGGTGCCGCCCGGCGACATCCGCACGCTCATCGAGTCACTCGGTGACGACGCGCTCGATGTCTTCGCCGGCATCTCGGAGGCGCAGTCGTCGTACCGGTACGCGCCGGAGAAGTGGAGCATCCGCGAGGTGCTGGGGCACATCATCGACACCGAGCGCCTGTTCGTGTTTCGAGCGATGTGGTTCGCGCGCGGCCTGCCCGCCGAGCTTCCCAGCTTCGACCAGGACGTCGCGGCGGCCGGGGCTGCCGCCGACGGGCGACCGTGGGCCGGCCTGGTCGACGAGTTCAGGCTCGTGCGGGCGGGCTCGGTCGTCTTCTTCAAGTCCCTGCCGGCTGACGCCTGGTCCCGCCGCGGCGTCGCGAGCGGCAACCCGGTGACCGTCCGTGCCCTCGCCTACATGACGGCCGGCCACGTCGTCCATCACGTGGGGATCCTGCGGGAACGCTATGTGCAGTAAGGCTCGCCCGCGGCCGTCAGCGCGACCCTCACTCGCGTCCGCCCGCGGCCGTTTTCGACGCGCGCACGACTTTCGCCGACGTTACTATCTGCCCGGCGTGCCGGGCGGCGTGCTCGGCCGCGTGGACGATGGCACCAAGGACGGTGGACGGCAGTTGGGCGCGGCCGATCGCGATCGGCTTGACGAGATCGGATTCGGGCGTGGCGGCCAGGCGATCGAGCGCCATGCGAACCGCCGCGTGCCAGGCCTCGCGCGAGGCGGCGAGCGGCGGTCGTGTCTTCGTCAGGTCGCGTTCGGCGCCGGCCGCCGCGCGCTGCTCGGCCGAGAGCGCCTCGCCGCGGGCGTAGGTGAGGAGCCGATCGGTCGCCCCCGCGAGATGCACGACGTGGAAGCCGACGGGCGTGATGCCGCACGGCTGGCTCCAGAAGTCGTCGTCGGTCAGGCCCTCGAGCGCCGCATCCACATCCTCGAGCGCCAGGACGAACGCGTGGGCGGCCGGCTGCAGCAGGGCCGGGATGCCGGGCAGCGGGCCGCGGAGCCAAGGATCGGGCTGCGGCGGTGTCGGGCCGGGAGTCGTCGCCGTGGTCATGGCGCCCATGATCGCACGAGCGCGGCACCGGTCCGCGCGAGAGCCGTGGCCGTCACACGGCCGCGAACATCTCGCGATAGTGGCGGTACCAGTCGCTCTGGAACCGCTCCTCCGGGTCGTAGCGCCGCTTCAGCGCGAGAAACGAGCGGAACTGCGGATAGCAGCGCTCGACCTGATCGCGGCGCGCCCACCGGTGATAGGTGAGGTAGCAGCTGCCGCCCTGCGCGATGCCGAGGTCGATGAGATCGCGAAACGTCGCGGCGGCCGACGCAATTCGTTCGGGCGTATGGTCGACGTGCAGGTTGAAGATGACGCAGGCGTACCGGTCGCGCGCCCAGGCGAGGAAGCTCTCGTCGTCCCGCTCGATGAGCCGGATCGTGCCGTAAATGACGTTCGCCCTGCGGTCGCGCAGCACCTCGCGCGCGTCCTGCATGAACCCGATCAGCCGCCGCCGGGGCACGTAGATCTCGGTGATCATCTCGGTCGCTTTCACTCGCGCGCCGAGCGCGCGGTCCAGGTCGGCGTGGTAGTCGTCGACATAGGACGCCGCGAGCTGATCGTCGGCCCAGTAGACCTGACCGGACGTGTCCAGATAGCGCGAGGCGTACGTCTCAAAGGCGCGCCGCTTGTAGCGGTGCGAGTAGAACGTGAGACGCGCCCAGTTCTCGGGCTCGAGCCGAACCGGATTCGCCGTAAGCGGTGTATCCGGGGGTACCGGCTGGTAGCACGCAAAGACACCCTCACTGAGGAAGCTCCCGCGTCCCGCATCCGTGGCGAACTGGAAGTCGCCGTAGAGATAGCCGTCCCTGATCCGCGCCTCGAACCACGCGGGGACGTCCTCAATGTCGGCCAGTTCCACGACCCGTCGCACCTTGACGCGGGGCCGGAGCCGCAGCCGGACGGCCGAGATGACGCCGAAGAGCCCGTAGCCACCGATGGCAAGGCGGAAGAGCTCGGCGTTCTCCTCACGCGAGCACGTCCGCACCTCGCCCAGGTGATCGACGAGGTCGAACGACTCGACCTGCTGGATGATCGGCCCGAGTGTCAGGCCGCGCCCGTGCACGTTCGCGGCCAGCGCGCCGCCGAGGCTGAGCCGATCCGCGCCGGTCTGCTTCTGATAGATGCCCCACTGCCGCTCGCGGCCCTCCTGCACGCGCGCGAGGTGCCCCAGAAGTTCCGGCCACTGGATGCCGGCTTCGCAGGCGATCACGCCGCCGTCCCGATCGAAGGCGAGCACGCGGTTCAACGCTCGCGTATCGATGAGGACGCCGCCCGTACGAAACTGCTGTCCGCCCATCGCGTGACGGCCGCCGGCGATCGAGACACTGAGGTCCGACGAGCGCGCAGCCAGAATCACCGTCCGGAGATCCTCCACGCGCTCGGGCTTGACGATGGCCCGGACGCGCGTGGCGTTGAGCTGCGAGTGAATGTCGTTCACCAGTGTGTCGGTTTCGCGGTCGGGAATCGACGACCCGTGCGGCAGGCGCACCGGCAGCGGCCGCGCGACGCACGCCGCCAGCGGCACGAGCGGCGCCGCAAAGGACGCCAGCCTCACGAACTCGCGCCGGGACAGGCGGCGGCGCCCTCGCGGGTCCGGCATGCGGCCCACGATAGGCCGACGGGCCGTACGACGTCGTGAGAAGACCCTGAAGAAAGTCTGAGAAACCCGGGACCGTCAGTACACGCCTTCGGTCACGCTCGCCTGGAACCGCGAGAACGGCCGGACGTTCCGCACGCCGTCCCACTGGTAGGTCGGGCAGGGCGGCTCGCGCTCGGCTTCATCGCGCTCGAGAAAGCGCGGCATGAAGAACTCCTTCGTCAGCGTCGTCAGGCGCACGCGGCCGGTCTGGCCGTACTCGACGACCCGCGACGGCTCGTCGGGGTCCACGACCTCGAGCACGGCGCGCGGCATGGGCGGGTAGTAGATGATGGCGTACTCGTCCTTCCGGTCGAACGGCTTGTGCACGGCCAGGCCCATCAGCGTATTGCCGTAGGTCGGCGCAAAGTAGATGCCCTCGAGCACTTCCTCGCGGACCCAGCGATGGAACTGGGGCGTCATCTCCGTGCCGCCGCAGAAGATGCCCGTGATGCCGGCCTTCCTCAGCGAGATCTTCTCGGCGAGCGCCTCGAGGAGCTTCGGCGTGATGAACAGGCACCGGATCGAGTCGTGCGCCTTGAGAAGCGTCAGCGCCTGCTCGATCACGTGGCGCTTGTACGCCTCCATCTGGTCCATCTGGCGGTGCTTGATGAGTTTGATCACCCAGCGCGGGTCGAGATCGACCGAAAAGCAGATGCCGCCGCGGTGGTGCGCCAGATGCTCGACGGCCAGCCGCAGCCGGCGCGGGCCCGACGGCCCGACCATCAGCCAGTCGCTGCCCTTCGGAAAGCACTCATCGGGCAGCGTATCGCTGAACATCTCGTAGTCGATGCGGAAGTCCTCGATGTTGATGCGCGACTTCGGCACCCCCGTGGAGCCGCCGGTTTCGAACGTGAACACCGGCCGGCCCGCGTACCCCTTCGGCACCCAGCGCCGCACGGGCCCGCCGCGCAGCCATTCATCTTCGAAGAACCCGAACCGGTCCAGGTCCGCGTAGGACCGGATCTCCTTGCGGGGATCCCACCCGGCGCGCTTCGCCCACTCGAGCCAGAACGGCGTGCCCGTCTCGGGACTGAAGTGCCAGGCGACGATGTCGCGCACGTGAGAATCGAGGGCTGAACTCAGCACGGAGGCCATGGCACTGTACCCAATAACTCAATAACTCAATCCCGCATACCTCAATACTATTATCAGCCCATGCTTCACCTGCCCCTGCTCCGCCGCGGCGAGCCCTATCGCAGCCTCGATGTCGCCCGGGCGCCGCACCACGCCACCGGCAAGCCCTTTGTTGAGGTGAGCCAGGCCAACGTCGGTCTCATCCGGCGCGATCTCCTGCGTCAGGACGAGATGCGCGCCAGTCTCACGCGCCTGCCGGTCGCGACGCTCGTCGAGACGATCGGCCGCGCCGCCGACGTCTTCCTGCATGACGCGCTGCCCATCGGCGCGTCCAACGAAGACCGGCAGCGTCCGGACGATTACGTCGAACAGCTCTCGGCGACCACGGGCATGCCGTTTGTGATGGGGCGACGGAACATGGCGCGCGTGGCGTCGGTCATGCAACACGTCGGCGAGATCATCCGCGGGCTCACGCGCGGCCTCGACCCGGCCGTGCTCGACCGCGGGTTTGGCGATCTCGACGGCCAGGCCGTGAGTTTCTATCCCAAGGCGCGCGCGCTCGGCGTCGTGCTGCCGTCCAATTCACCCGGCGTGCACGGCCTCTGGGTGCCGGCCCTGGCGTTGAAGATGCCGCTCGTCCTCAAGCCGGGCGGCGCCGAGCCGTGGACGCCGTACCGCATGGTGCAGGCGTTTCTCAAGGCCGGCATGCCGGCCGCCGCGCTCAACTACCTGCCCAGCGACCACGCCGGCGCCGGCGAAATCGTGCGCCAGTGCGGACGCAGCATGTTCTTCGGCGACCTCGCGGCGGTGGGATCCTTTGCCGGCGACCCGCGCATCGAGCTGCACGGTCCGGGCTACAGCAAAGTGCTGTTCGGGGCGGACGCGGCGCCCCGATGGGCCGATGCGCTCGCCCTCCTGGCCGGATCGATTGCCGACAACGGCGGCCGATCGTGCATCAACGCGTCCGGCGTCTGGACGCCGGCGCACGGCGCCGACATCGCTGACGCCCTCGCCAGGCGCCTGGCCGCCATCGTCCCGCGCGCGGCCGACGACCCGGAGGCGGCGATTGCACCGTTTGTGGATCCCAGGGTCGCGCGGCACATTTCGGATGAGATCGACGCGGGCCTTCAGGAACCCGGCGCCGAGGACGTCACGGCCCGGTACCGCAAGGGCCCGCGGCTCGTCGTCTCCGGCGGCAGCACGTACCTCCTGCCGACGGTGATTCATTGCACGACGACCACCCACCCGCTTGCCAACCGCGAGTTCCTCTTTCCGTTTGCCTCGGTCGTGGACATCGGTTCCGACGAGCTCTCGGCGCTCCCCGCCTGCCTCGGCCCCACGCTCGTCGTCACCGCCCTCACGAAGGACCGGGACTTGGTGGACCGGCTGCTCGGCTCGGAGCTCATCGGCCGCCTGAACCTCGGACCGATCCACACGACCTCCATCGTGTGGGACCAGCCGCACGAGGGGAACCTCTTCGAGCACCTGTACGGACGGCGGGCGTTCCAGAGGGTGGGATAGACGCCCGTTTTCCCTGGCCCTACAGTCCGACCGCGCATCAGCCGACAACCAGGCTAACTGTCCTAGCGTCCTATGACAGTGAGCTATGGTGTTCGAGCTGAATTACAAGTCCGGTAAGCCCGTCTACCTCCAGGTCGTGGACCAGGTGAAAGCGGCCGTCGCCTCCGGCGCGGCGCGCCCGGGCGATCCGCTGCCGTCCATCCGGCCCCTGGCCGAGGATCTCCGGGTCAATCGCAACACGATCGCCAAGGCCTACGGCGAGCTGGAAAGCCAGGGTGTGATCGAGACCGTCGTGGGGAAGGGCTGCTTCGTCACCGACCAGGCCTCGCCGCTTCGGAAGGACGCGCGGACGAGGCTCCTCACGGCCGAGGTCGACGCGGCCGTCGTCCAGGCGCACCACCTGCAGATTGCCCGGGCGGAGTTCCTCCGTCTGGCCGAAGAGCGTTTCGAGTCGTTTGCCAAGCGGCGCGCGCGCGCCAGTCAGGGATGACACCGATGACTGCCGAGACACCCGCCATCGAGATCGTCAACCTCGTCCGCCGCTACGGTCGTACGGAGGCGGTGAACGGCCTGAGCCTTCGCGTGGAGCCTGGACGCTGTTACGGCTTCTTCGGCCGGAACGGCGCCGGCAAGACCACCACGATCAAGTGCCTCTTGAACCTGCTGAAGCCGACGCGGGGTTCCGTGCGTGTGTTTGGCCGCGACCCGGCACGTCACGAGGTCGAAGTGAAATCGCGCTTGGCGTACGTGCCCGACCAGGTCGCGTTCTACCCGTGGATGACCGTCGCCCAGACGCTCGAGTACTTCGCGTCGTTCAGGGACCGCTGGAATCGTGACACGGAGCGCCTGCTGGTGGACCGCTTCCAGCTGCCGCTCGATCGGCGGACGAGTCACCTGTCCAAGGGCCAGCGCACGGAGCTCGCGCTCGTGACGGCCATCGCCGCGGAACCGGATCTCCTCGTGCTCGACGAGCCCACCTCCGGGCTCGATCCGATCGTCCGGCGCGAGTTCATTCGAACGGTGATCGGCGCGTACCAGGAAGGCGCGCCGGGCCGCCGAACGGTCTTCGTGTCCACCCACCTCATCGCGGAGTTCGAGGGGCTGATCGACGAGTTCACGATTATCGATCACGGGCGGGAGGTCCTGACGCTCGATGCCGACACCGCCCGCGCGCGGTACCAGAAGATCTATGCGCGATTCGCGTCCCCGCCGGCGTCGCTGGCCGTGGAGGGCGCGCAGATCGTGCACCGGCAGGGACGAGAGCTGCAGTTTCTCGTGAGCGGCGACGCCGGAGCGGTGAAGGCACGGATTGCCGCGCACTCGCCCGAGACGATTGAAGCCGAGGCGCTCACGCTCGAGGAGATCTTTGTCTCGACGCTCCAGGCCCCTGAGGTGCGGGCGTGAGCGCGGCCGCCTGGGTGCAGAGTCGGAAGGAGATCCGCGCGCTCCTGCCCTGGTGCGTCACGGTGGCGGGCGCGACGGTGCTGGGAGGGGCGCTCGTCCAGCGCGCCGACCTGCCCGGCGCCCGTCCCGATCACGCGCTCTGGATCGCACTGATTCATGTCGCCGGCGTGCTGTCGGTGGCCGCGTGGACCGTGGGCCAGGAGCTGGCGCACGGCACGCTGTCGACGCTCCTCGTCCAGCCCGCAGGCCGGCTCAGGCTGCTGGGCACCAAACTCCTCGTGCTGGGCGCGGCGCTCCTGGCCCTTGGCGCCACGGCGGGCGCGATGATTCCCGAGTGGCGGGGCCCGGTGGCGTCCCGGCCGCTTCTGATCTGGGGCCCGGTGGCCCTGGGGCTGGGCCTCGTGCCGCTCCTGACCCTCCTCAGCCGGCGCACCTTGGGCGGCGTTGTCTTCGCACCCGTCCTGCCGGGCCTCATCCTCGTCGTCGCCGATCGGTTCTACCCGCTTCGCGACGGCCTGCAGGCCTGGCCCATCGTCTGGTACGGAACGCTCGTCGCGAGCGCGCTGGGGATCGCGGCCTTCGCGCTCGTCTTCCATCGGCTTCAGGTTGCCGGCGACGGCGAGGGACGACCGGCCGCGTCGGCCCGCGGCGCGGCCGACCGGCGCGGCCTTTCCGGAGCGCGCGTGGTCTTCGGCCACTGGACGTGGCTGTCGGTGAAGAAGGAACTGCGGCTCCAGCAGATGACGTTCGCTGTTTCCGGGCTCTATGTCGCCGGGGCGGTCCTCGTCTCGATCCTGCAGCGGTCGAATCCACTCTATGTCGGTCCGACGTTTGCGGCCCTATCGGCGCTGCACGGCCTGTTCATTCCGCTCCTGGCTGGCTGCCTGGCGAGCGCAGAGGAGCGACAGATGGGGACGCTCGCCACCGGGCTCTTACAGCCCCGGGCGGCGTGGACGCAGTGGGCGATCAAAGTGGGGGTCGCGGCCGCCCTGGCGCTGACGCTCGGGCTCGGACTGCCCGCCCTGCTCGCCTGGCTGCCGCCCATCGATCGGTTTCAGGCCAGCGCAGAGTTTGGCGTCGCAGCCGTCCTCGTCCTTGGCGCGGGCGTGTACGTCTCGTCGCTCAGCTCGAACACGCTCTGGGCCCTCATCGTGTCGTTTCCCGTCATGGGTATTGCGGTGGAGGTCGCAGGCGTCTCGGTCGGTCCGATCGTCCGCATACTCAATCAGGCGATGCCCATCGTTCCCGGCCCGCCGACGGCCGGCGGCCTCCGCGTGGCGTCCATCCGGGCGATCGAGGACGGCGTGGCCATTGCGCTCGCGCTCGGCTTCGTCATGTTGCTGTCGGTCTTCGCCGGCCGGAATCACCGATCGCTCGACCGGAGCGTGCGCGTGGTCGCCAATCAGGTCGCCGGACTCATCCTGTACGCCATCGGTGCCGCGACCGTGTCCTTCGCCGTCTCCAGGTTGCTTTGGGGCCTGCGCTGAAGTCTCGCGGCCGCCGATAACGCTCGTGCGACCCGCTCGGGCTGAGTGGGGTACGCGCGTCGGGAATGGCCGATCGAGGGCGAGGGGCTTCCCGTCCGTACAGTAGACTTCCCACACGTCCGATGTCCGTGCCGGGTGCCTTTCGCCTCCTCGATCGATTTGCCATTACCTTTACCGGCGGACCGTACAAGCATCGGAGCGCCAGCCTCGGCAACCTGATAGCTCGTGAACTCTTTGAAGACTTGGCCCGCCACCACGTCTCTCGGCGCTTCAACGAACGCATAGCTGCACACGCCGAGGTGGTCACGATCCGTGCAGCGGCATGACGACGTGTCGCCCTTCGTTTCGACGCCGCGATAGGCACACGTCGCCAACCACCACGATCAGCCGGCCACCCGGCACCAGGACCCGCTGGCAATGACGCCACACCTTGTCGAGCTCCGCCAGGTCCTCCGACCCGGACTCGAACTCCTGGGCCTGACGCTCTATAGGTCGCCGCCCATCGGGCCCTCACGTTCGTGGACGCACTGGGCAGGAGCCTCCAGGGCGTGCGGCCGACGGTCTACCGGCGCGCTGGCGTACGACGCCGGTCAGACCCTCACCTCACGTCGAGCCGTTCCCCTTCAGGCCGGGAATCGGTTGTAAGTTGTAGGTGGCTGTTCACGATGCGCCTGCTGTACCTCACCGCCGGCGCCGCGGAGATGTACTGCGGCACCTGCCTGCGCGACAACGCGCTCGCCGCCGCCCTCATCCGCCGCGGCCACGACGTCGTCCTCACCCCCATCTACACGCCGACGACGACGGACGAGCCGAACGTGAGCGTGAACAAGGTGCTCTTCGGCGGCGTGAGCGTGTTTCTCGAACAGCACGTCCCGGTCTTCCGCCGGACGCCGGCGTTCCTCGACTGGGTCTGGGATTCGACGCCCATGCTGAAGCTGGCCGCCAAGCGGCAGATCAAGGTGGACCCGGCCGTGCTGGGCGACATGACCGTGTCGATGCTGAAGGGCGTCGACGGCTACCAGCGGAAGGAATTCCGCAAGATGGTCCGCTGGGTCACGGGCGAAGGGCGCTTCGACGCCGTGAACATCCCGCTCACGATGCTCATTGGCCTCGCGCGGCCCCTGCGCGACGCGCTCGGCGTGCCCGTCGGGTGCACGATGGCCGGCGACGAGCTCTTCCTCGAGAACCTGCACGAGCCCTGGAAGTCGCAGGCGCTGGCGCTCATCCGGCGGCACGTCGGCGACGTGGACGTCTTCATCGCGGTAAGCGAATACTGCGCGCGGTTCATGGCCGAATACCTCACCATTCCGCCGGAGCGGATCCGCGTCGTGCCGCTCGGCATCACGATCGACGGCCACGACGTGACGCCCATGCGGTCGTCGCCGCCGTACACGGTCGGGTACTTCGCGCGCGTCGCGCCAGAGAAGGGCCTGCACGTGCTGGTGGAGGCGTACCGGCGTGTCGTCGAGCGACCGGGCGTGCCGCCGACACGGCTCGTCGCGGCCGGCTACCTCCTCGACGAGCACCGCGATTACCTGCACGCCATTGAGGCGCGACTCCTCGAGTGGGATCTTGACGACCAGTTCCGCTATGCCGGCGCGCCGGACCGCGCCGGCAAGCTGGCGCTCCTGCAGGAGATGGACGTCATGTCCGTCCCGGCCACGTACGACGAGCCCAAGGGCCTGTCGCTTCTGGAGGCGATGGCGAGCGGCCGGCCGCTCGTCGTGCCCGACCGGGGAGCGTTCCGTGAGATTGTCACCAACACGGGCGGCGGCCTCCTCGTGCGGCCGGACGATCCCGACGCGCTCGCCGACGGCCTGTTCGCGCTGCTGACGGACCGCACGCGCGCGGCGGATTTCGGGCGCGCCGGCGCGGCCGGCGTCCGCCGTCTCTACACGGCCGACACGATGGCGGCCGCGGCCGAACGCGTGTTCGGGGACCTGGTGAGCGGGAGTCACTGACGTGCTGAGCGCCTCGCACCTGTCCAAGTCCTATCCCACGCCGCGCGGGCCGCTCCCGATCCTGGACGACGTGTCGCTCGACGTGGACCGCGGCGACTCGGTGGCCATCATGGGACCGTCGGGGTGCGGCAAGAGCACGCTCCTGTACCTCATCGGCGCGCTCGAGCCGCCGTCGGCCGGATCCGTGACGATCGACGGCGTCGATCCGTACGCCCTCGGCGAGCGCGACCAGGCGGCCTTTCGGGGCGCCACCATCGGCTTCGTGTTTCAGGACCATCTCCTCCTGCCGCAGCTCTCGGCGCTCGACAACGTCCTCGCGCCCACCCTCGTGGCTGCGGACCGTGCGCCGGGCGCCGCCGATCGCGCCCGGCGCCTGCTCGTCGACGTCGGCCTCGAGGCGCGCCTCGACCACCGGCCGGGCGAGCTCTCCGGCGGCGAGCGCCAGCGCGTGGCCGTGGCCCGGGCGCTCGTCCGCCAGCCGGCGCTCCTGCTCTGTGACGAGCCCACCGGCAACCTCGACCGCGCGTCGGCCGACGCCGTGGCCGATCTCCTGCTCGCGCTCCACCGCGAGCACCAGACCATGCTGGTCGTGGTCACGCATAGTGCGGCACTCGCCCGGCGGTTCGCTCGCCGCTACGACCTGAACGATCGACGCCTCGAGTCCGCCTCATGACGCTCTTCCAGTTCGCGCTGCGGAGCGCGGCGTTCTATCGCCGGACTCATGCGGCCGTGGTGATCGGGGTCGGGGCGGCCGTCGGCGTTCTCGCCGGATCGCTGCTCGTCGGCGCGTCGGTGCGGACGAGCCTGGCGGCGCTCGCCACGGAGCGGCTCGGCCGCACGAACGTCGCGGTCGTGGCCGAGCGGCCGTTCGGCGAAGGGCTGGCGGCGCGGCTGCTGGTGGCGCCAGGCATCGCGGGGACTTTCACCGCCGCCGTGCCGCTCGTCGCCCTCGACGGCCTCGTTCGCCACGAGTCGTCCAACCGGCGCGCCGGCCGCGTGTCCGTGTACGGCGTGGATGAGGCGTTCTTCCGGTTTCACGGCTCCCCCGCCGCTCCCCCGGACGAGGCCGGCGCCCTCCTCAGCCCGGCGCTTGCCGACGAGCTCGGCGCGGCGAGCGGCGACGCCGTGCTCGTGCGCGTGGCACGGCCGACGGACATCCCGGCCGACTCGCTCCACGGCAAGCGCGACGACATCGGGCGCACGATTCGACTGCGCGCCGCCGGCACCATTCCGGCATCCGACATGGGCGAGTTTTCGCTCGCGCCAGGACAAGGACCGGTGCGCGCGGTGTTCATCGCGAGGTCGCGCCTCTCGCGCGACCTCGATCTCGACGGACGCGCCAACACCGTGATCCTGGCGGGTCCCGATCCGGACACGGCCCACGCGGCGGCGGTTCGCACGGCGCTGTCGTCCGTGCTCGAGGTCGCCGACTTTGGCGTGACCGTCATCTCGATGGCGGAGCGCGCCGAAGGATGGGTCGAATCCTCGTCGGGCCTCATCCCCGACGCCATCGCCGCCACGGTCGAAGCAGGCGCCGCACGCGCGGCACTTCGCGCGACGCCCATCCTCACGTGGCTCGCCAACGCCATGACCGTGTCGGGCCGCTCCATCCCCTACTCCATCGTCACGGCGCTCGGGCCGGAGGCGGCAGGCGATGCCACGCTGGCGGGACTGCTGCGGCCCACACCGGGCGGACCGCCGCCCATCGTGCTGAACGCGTGGGCTGCGGCGGATCTGAAGGCAGCCGCCGGCGACGCGCTCGACCTCGAGTACTACCGCTGGACCGATGATGGCCGGCTCGTGACGGAACGGTCCGGGTTTCGGGTGGCCGGTGTCGTGCCGATGGCGGGCCTGGCGGTGAACCGGCGGCTTGCGCCCACCTATCCCGGCATCACCGAGTCGCGGAGCTTCGCGGACTGGGACCCGCCGTTCCCCATCGACCTCAGGCGCGTGCGGCCGGCGGATGAGGAGTACTGGGATCGCTATCGCACGTCTCCCAAGGCGTTCGTCGCGCTCGATGCCGGCCAGCGGCTCTGGCGGTCGCGGCACGGCCAGCTCACGTCGATCCGTCTGCGGCCGGAGCGGCCCGACGTCGATCTCGCGCGGGCGCTCGATGTCATCCGCGAAGACGTGGCGCGCGATGTGAGTCCGGTGAGGGCGGGCATCAACATCGTAGACGTCCGCCGTCAGAATCTTCAGGCGTCCGCGGGCGCGACGGACTTTGGCGCCTACTTCGCCTACTTCAGCTTTTTTCTCATGGCGGCGGCGCTGCTCCTCGCGGCGCTTTTCCTCAGACTCGGTCTCGAAACGCGGCAGCCCCAGATGGGCGTGTTGCGCGCGGCTGGGTACCCGGTCGCGACCATTCGCAAGCTCCTGCTCCTCGAAGGGGCCGGCATTGCGGGGTTGGGGGCGCTGCTGGGCGCCGGCGGGGCCGTCGGCTGGGCCGCGCTGATGATGTACGGCCTGCGCACGTGGTGGGTGGGAGCGGTCGGCACGTCGCGCCTTCAGCTCGACGTGGACGTCGGCATGCTCCTGGCCGGAGCGGCCGGCGGCGCCGCGGCCGCGATCGTCGCCGTGGTCGTCACCGTCGCGGGCGCCGGAAGGATGTCGCCGCGAGCGCTCATGACGGGCGCCTGGAATCTTTCAGCCGTCGGCCGCCGGTCGCGGGCGCGTGCGGGTGCCGCCGGTGCTTTTGTCGTGGCGGTCGCGCTCTCGACGCTGGCCGGCTGGGGCGTCGTGCCCGCGGCGGCTGCGTTCTTCGGCGCGGGCACGCTGGTGCTGGTCGCGGGTCTGGCGGCGCTCGGCTGGCGGCTCGGCGCTCGCCATGCGAGCGCGCAGTCGCTCGCCGGCGTGGCGGGCGCGCGGGGGCTCGTGCGCCTGGGGCTCATCAACGCCTCCTGGCGTCCCGGCCGCAGTCTCACCGCCGTGGGTCTCGTCGCCGCGGCCGTCTTCCTGCTCGTGTCAGTGGAGGCCTTTCGCAAACGCGTTGGCGACGTGACCTCGGCGTCTTCAGGGACCGGCGGCTTCGCGATTATCGCCGAGTCCGAGCTGCCCGTCGTCCACGATCCATCGAGCGTGGAGGGCCGCCTCGAGCTAGGCCTGCAGTCAGGCTCGACCGACGCGCGGCTTGCCGGCACGACCATCGTCTCGTTCCGGCTGCGGCCGGGCGACGACACGAGCTGCCTGAATCTGTATCAGCCGACGCGCCCGCGGATCGTCGGCGTGCCCGACGGGCTGATCGACACGGCGCCGTTCCGATTCGCGCGATCCATCGCCGCCACGGACGCCGCGGGCGCAACCCCCTGGCGCCTGCTGGGCGCCGTCGGGACCAACGGCGTCGTGCCGGCCATCGTCGACGCCACGTCGCTCCAGTACGTCCTGCATGCATCGGTCGGCGACGTCATCACAATTGACGCGGATACGGCGCGGCCCATCGAGCTCCGCATCGTCGCGTCGCTCGATGATACGGTCCTCCAGGGCGAGATTCTGATTTCCGAGCGGGCGTTCCGCCAGCTCTTTCCGGACATCGTCGGGTTTCGCATGTTCCTTGTTGGCGTGGAGGGCCCGTCGCCCGAGCGGGTGGACGAGGTCACGCGCCGGCTCGAGGACGCGCTCGCCGACTACGGGTTCGATGCCGAGGACACGGCGCGACGGCTCGCCGCATTTCATCGCGTCGAGAATACGTACCTCTCGACCTTCCAGGCGCTCGGCGGCCTGGGCCTCGCCCTCGGATGCCTTGGTCTCGTCGCCGTCGTCCTGCGCAACGTCCTCGAACGACGTCGCGAGCTGGCGCTCCTCGGCGCGGCGGGCTTTACGGGCCGCGATCTCCAGGTGATGGTAGCCAGCGAGCACGTCGGGCTGGTCGCCGCAGGCGTGATCGTGGGCCTGGCCGCGGCGCTCGTGGCCGTGGCGCCGGTCGCGCTCGGTCGCACCGGCATGCTCCCCTGGAGTGCGCTGGCCTGGCTCATCCCCGTGGTCATCGCCGGCCTGGCCGCGGCGCTCGGGGCCACGCGCAGCCTGCGCCGCCTCCCGCTCGTGCCCTCGCTGCGCCGCGAGTAGCAAAACGACCTCCGAGGTCGTTTTTCTCGACGCGCGGAGCAAAACGACCTCCGAGGTCGTTTTTCCAAGCAGCCGTTTTACAATCGCAGTCATGAACAGGCTCTTGCCCCTCTCGATCGCCGTCTTCCTGGCCGGCGCGACGCTTGCCGCCCAGTCGGCGCCGACCCAGAACTGGCCACACTGGCGCGGGCCGGACGCCAACGGCGTGGCCGTCGGGGCCAACCTGCCGGTCACCTGGAACGCGACCGAGAATGTCGCGTGGAAGCTTGCGCTGCCCGCCTACAGCGGATCGACGCCCATCATCTGGGGCGACCGGATCTTTCTGAACGTCGCGACCGCCAACGGCAGCGGCGAACTCGAGCTGTGGGCCGTGGACCGCAACAAGCAGGAGGTCGCCTGGAAGCGGCCCATTGCCGGGGGCAACCACATCGAGCGCAAGCAGAACATGTCGTCGCCTTCCCCGGTCACTGACGGCCGGACCGTCTGGGTGATGACCGGCGTCGGCGTGCTCAAAGCGTTCGACTTCGCCGGCAAGGAACTCTGGATGCGCGACATCCAGGGCGACTACGGCCGGTTCGGGCTCAACTGGGGCTACGCGTCGTCGCCGCTCCTCCATGCGGGCGACCTCTTCGTGCAGGTCCTGCACGGCATGAAGACCGACGACCCGTCGTACGTCCTGCGCATCAACGGCGCGACCGGCAAGACGATCTGGAAGGTCGAGCGCCCGACGACGGCACAGCGCGAGTCGCCGGATTCGTACACGACGCCGGCGCTCCTTCAGTACGACGGCAAGACGGAGATCATCGTGACGGGCGGCGACGCCGTCACGGGGCACGATCCCGCGACTGGCGAGGAACTTTTCCGCGCCAACATCCTCAATCCGCAGAACAACGGCGCGTATCGGATCGTGGCCTCGCCGACGATCATGGGCGGCCTCATCGTCGCGCCCAGCCGTAACAACCCGCTCGTGGCCATCAGGCCCGGCGGGCGCGGCGACGTCGCCGCCACGCACGTGGCCTGGACGTTCAACCGTGGTCCGGACGTGCCCACGCCCGTGAGCGACGGCACCTACGTCTACGTCGTCGTGGACGGCGGCGTGGTGTACTGCCTGGATCTCAAGACCGGCGCGACCATCTACGGCCCGGAGCGGCTGCCGCCGGGCACCTACAGCGCGTCGCCCATCCTGGCCGACGGCAAGATCTACGTCACGACCGAAGAAGACGGCCGCACGACCGTCTTTCGGGCCGGGCCGAAGTTCGAGGTGCTGGCCACCAACTCGTTCGGCGATGGGTGCAGCCCGTACTGCCTGAGCACGGTCGCGATTTCCGACGGCCAGCTCTTCATCCGCACGTCGTCGCACCTATGGGTGGTCGGCGAACGCACGCGGCAGTAGCGAGCCTCGCGCTCGTCCTCGTCCCGGCCGCACCCGCGCCTACGGCGGACCTCAAGCCGGCGACGCTCGCCGCCTTCGAACGCTACGTCGCGCTCACGGAAGCTCGCATGGCGGGCGAGCAGTCCGGCGCGGCGCCGTTCCTGCGGGTCGATCGCCAGGCGGATCCGGGCCGGAAGGCGATCCTCAACCGGCTGCGCATGGGCGAGGTGGTCTCGGTGCGACTGACCACCCTGGACGGCAGGCGTGAGATCGACGTGCCTGACGGGCTCATCCACCACTGGGTCGGCACGGTGCTCCTGCCGGGGGCGACGATGGCGCGCGTCCAGGCCTTCGTCAGAGACTACGCGCAGTACCCGAAGCACTTCGAGCCGATGATTCAGCGTGCCCGTGTGCTGAAGGAGGCGCCGGACCGCTTCGACGTCACGATGCGGACGTGGGCCAAGAAGGTCATCACGGTCGTCCTCGACGCCGACTACGCGGTGGAGTACCGGTCGCTCAGTCCCATGCGCGTGGTGACCCGAAGCGTCGCGTCCAACATCTTCGAGGTGGACGACGCGGGCGAGCCGGGTGAGAAGCGGACGCCGGCCGACAAGGGCCGCGGCTACCTGTGGCGGCTGAACACCTACTGCTGGTTCGACGAGCGCCCGGAAGGCGTGTACGAGCAGTGCGAGTCAGTTTCGCTCACGCGCGACGTGCCCTTCGGCCTCGGCTGGCTCATCAAGCCGTTCATCACGAGCATTCCGCGTGACACGCTCGAGTTCACGCTCGGGCAGGTGAGGGTGGGCGTGACGCAGGCCCGTGCTCTGCCCGTCCTCCGTCCTGCGCTCTGAGTGCGTCGTCCATCCTCCTGGCACAGACAGACGGACCCCAGGACCGCGGACGCCTTGCCCTGACCGGCGGACCCAGGACCGAGGACCAAGGACCGACGCCGTCTAGACTTGCGGTTTGAAGTACAGCACCAGGCTTGCCCCCACCGCCACGAGCGCCATCCCGACCCAGAGCAGCGGATGCGGCGGCGCCTTGGGCGGATGCAGGGACATCGACACCAGCACGTTCACGACCGGCGCGCCGCCGAAGACGAGCGGCATGACGTAGGTCGGGAGCCCGCCGGCGCGGAAGGCGTAGATGATGAAGATCGCGCCGATCGCGCCGAGGGCGCCCGCGAGCGTGGCCAGCGAGAAGCCGCCGAGGTTCCAGCCCCTGGCGCCGAGCTGGCCCTGCGAGGCCAGCACGAGCACCGGCACGATGACGCCAATCAGCATGTAGGCGAGGCCGACGCAGAGGAGCGCCCGGAACGGGCTGCCGAGCCTGACCTGCCCGCTGTGGAGCACCGGTCCGTAGAACCCCCACGCCACGGCCGCACCGATCGCCAGCACTATCCAATGCATCGGCAGAGGGTACACGAAAGCGGTGACGGGGTCGTACCTCGACCGAGGTACGACCCCCTAGAACACGAACCGCGCGCCGACCTGCACGCGCCGGGGCGCGCCGGCCGAGAGAATCTGCCCGAACGTCGGCGAGCCGAGGAAGTTGTCCGGCAGGTCGAAGTTGGTCCAGTTGAACACGTTGTAGATCTCCAGCCGGACCTGGAGCGCCCCGTTGGCGAACGGCATCCGCCGCGCAAAGGCGAAGTTCAAAAGCTTCGCGCCGGGCCCTTCCACGCCGTTGCGGCCCGCGTTGCCGAAGGTCCCAAACGGCGGCATGGTGAACGCCGCCGTGTTGAACCAGCGCTCCGGCGTGGGATTCGAGATCGTCGGATCGCCAGACACGTTCGGCCGGTCGTTCGATCCGAAGCCCAGACTCGCCCGGCCCGTGTTGCTGTTGTCGATGTCGGGGTGAATGGCCACCGTGAACGGCCGGCCGGTCTCGGCCGCCAGCACGAAATAGAGATCCCAGTCGCCGAGGCACGTCGCGCCGAGGCCGCGCTTGAACCACCGGCGTTCGGGCCCGAACGGGAGCTGCCACACGCCGCCGAGCGCGAAGCGGTGCCGGACGTCGAAGTTGGACCGCGCCCATTCGGCGCCGGGCGTGTTGCTGTCCTGCGGGAAGTTGGCGTCACCCGCGCTCGAAAAGAACCCGGAAGCATCGTCCTTGGATGAGCCCAGCGTGTAGGCGGCCTGAAACGACAGGCCGCGGTCCAGCCGCTGGTCCAGCCGCAGCTCGAGCGCATCGAAGGTCGAGCGCGCGCGCGACTCGATCATCGTGACGTCGGCGAAGAACGGGTTGGGCCTGAAGTTGAACGGCAGCGGGCTTGCGGGCGGCTGGTTGATGTCGCGCGCGGCGATGAGGTGGCGGCCCCGCGACCCCACGTAGGCGGCTTCGATCGTGCGGCCGGCACCGATGTCCTGCTGCACGGTCAGGTTCCACTGATGGAGGTAGCCCGTGCGGAGCTTGCGGTCCACGGCCGTCACCGAGGGCGGCAGCGCCAGCGGAAACGCCGCCGGGAAGGGATCCGTCAGCGTGAGCGTGTAGACGCCCGGAATGGTGAAGTACGTCCGCAGGTCGAAGTAGGGCGGATTGAAGTAGAGGAACTCGTTCGGCGCGAGCGCCGCCTGATCGTACGACACGCCGTACCCGGCGCGCACGATGGTCGCGTCCCGTGCGGCCCACGCCGCGCCGAGACGCGGCGCGAAGTTGTTCCGGTCGGCGTCGTAGCCGGCGCGCGGCATGCCGCCCTGCCCGACCGGCACCACCAGGCCCGCGGCCGGATCGTACAGATTGACGCGATCGGTCGCATCGACCGGCGGCGTGTTCAGCTCGTAGCGCACGCCCGCCGACAGCGTGACGTCCGCGGAGACCTGGATCGTATCCTGCAGGAACGCCGCATAGCTCGTCGCCCGAAGCTCCTGCGGGTTGTCGAGCCTGGCGCCGACCGTGACCGTCGGCAACCCCAGCAGGAGGTCGGCCAGGGCGTTGCCCGTGAAGGCCTGGCTCGTGAAAACCAGCAGCCCTCGCGCCTGCACGTCGCGAAACGCGTCCTGGCCGAGCCCGCGCGCCTCGCCGCCGGCCTTCAGCACGTGCCGGCCGGCGGACCACGACACCGTGTCCGCCACCTGCCACATGTTGGTCACGCCGTGCTGCGGGTTGTTGTACTCGTGGCCGAGCGCCGAGTACCCGCCGACCGTGACGAGCGACAGCCCCCAGTCGCGCGGGTTCGACGAAAGTTCCGGCAGCCCGACGGATCGACTGACGCTCGTGCCCTGTCCCTGCTGGGACACGCCCGCGGCCACGCGCGTCCAGCCAAAGCGCGCCTCGTTCACGAGCCCACCCCAGTCGCTGACGTGCGACGCTACGACGTTCTGCGCGCGGCGCGCCACGTCGTTGCCGAAGCCGGGCACCGCGGCGAAGCTCGGGCCGGCAAATGGCTCGTACAGCCGGCGGTCCGAAAAGCTGTACCGCACGGTCAAGGCCGATCGGCTCCGCACCTCGTCGATCCGCACGTCAAACTGGTCGACGTCGTCGTCCACATTGGGTGAGGACACGAAGTTGGCGGTCGACGACGTCCGGTTTGGCTCCGGATAGAGGGCGGCCAGGGCGCGCCCCACCGGGTGCTGAAAGAAGTCCGGAATCTGGTTCCCGGGGAACGGCATGCCGGTGAACGGGTTGATGGGCGCCCGGAACCGGCCTTCCGAAAAACTCCCGCGTCGTTCGAGGAGCGTCGGTACGTTTGTCACGCGCGTCAGCCCTTCCCGCAAGCGCGTGCCTTCGTAGTCGGCGAAGAAGAACAGCCGGTCGCGCTCGATCGGGCCGCCGAGCGACACGCCGTACTGATGGCGCTCGTAGTCGGGCGCGGACTCGCCGGCCGGCGCGAAGTAGTTGCGCGCGTTCAGCGCGCCGGTTCGGAGAAACTCGTAGGCCGTGCCCTCGCGCCGGTTCGACCCGGATCGCGTGATGACGTTGACCTGCGCGCCGGCGGAGCGCCCGAACGACGCATCCGGCACGCTCGTGAGCACCTCGAACTCGCGGATCGCGTCGACCGGCGGCCGCACGGCGACCGAGTTCAGCTTCGGATCGAAGTTGTAGGCGCCATCGAGGAGGAACGCATTCGAGTCCTCCCGCGCGCCGTTCACGTTGAACGCGAAATCGCCGCGCACCGACCCGGCCGACCCGGAGGCGGCCGGCGCGGCGCCCGGCCCCAGGAGCGCCAGCTCGAGGAAGTTGCGCCCGTCGAGTGGCAGGTTGGCGACCCGATCGGCCTCCACGCGAAAGCGCAGCGATCCCGCCGCGCGATCGAACGCCGAGGCCGGCGCCCGGACCGTGACGACCTCACTGACCGAGCCGGGCTGCAGGACAACGTCGAGCCGGACGCCCTGATTGACCATCACGGTGACCGACTGCGTGTGCCGGCGGAATCCTTCGCGGGCGACGCTGACTTCGTACGCGCCCGGATCGACGTACGGCACGAGGTACCAGCCGTGCTCGTCGGTCTTAATCGTGGCGCGCGCTCCAGTCCGGCTGTTCGTCACCACGACCTCGGCGCCCGCAACGGCGTGGCCCGCTGAATCGGTGACCCGCCCCTGCATCGTGCCGCGCACGGTCTGGGCCGATGCCGCGGCCGCACCGAACGCGATGACCGACGCCACCAGCCACCCCATCTTGCTCGACATCATTCTGCAACTCCGGGACATGTGCTCGTTCGCGCGGCGTGCGCCTTCGGGCACCTGCCCTGACGCCGGGCGAAACAAAAGACAACCTGCCGCAGTATAAACCCTTGTGCGCGCGCAAGGGCGCACGTCAATAATCAGATTCAATGGCTGACACCCGCGCGACGACCCTCGTAGAGCCTGACGTCGGCAGCTACTTCGTCGCCAACTATCCGCCGTTCTCGGTCTGGACCCCGGAGGCCGTCGCCGCCCACGCGCGCCCGGCCCTCGCGGCCCGGCCAGCGCCGGGCGTCCCGCTCGGCCTCTACCTCCACATTCCCTTCTGCCGCAAGCGCTGCCACTTCTGCTACTTCCGCGTGTACACGAACAAGAACGCCGCCGAGGTGCAGGGCTACCTCGACGCGCTCGTCGCGGAGTGGAAGCTCCTCGGCACGCAGCCGGCGCTCGCCGGCCGTTCGATCAACTTCGTGTACTTCGGCGGCGGCACGCCGTCGTTTCTGTCGTCGCGCCAGCTCAAGTCGCTCGTCTCGCGGCTGAAGGCGATCGCGCCGTGGTCGTCGGCCGAGGAAATCACGTTCGAGTGCGAGCCGGGCACCATCACCGAGGCCAAGCTCGACGCCATCCGCCGGCTCGGCGTCACGCGGTTGAGCCTCGGCGTCGAGAACTTCGACGACCGTGTGCTCGAGCTGAACGGCCGCGCGCACCGCTCGCCGGAGATCGGCCGCTCCTTCACGCACGCGCGCGCCATCGGCTTCCCGCAGATCAACATCGACCTCATTGCCGGCATGCTCGGCGAGACCGACGCCAACTGGCAGGACTGCATTCGCCGCACGCTCGCGCTGGAGCCCGACAGCGTCACCATCTACCAGATGGAGCTGCCCTTCAACACGACGATCAGCGCCGACCTCATCCGGGGCACCGGACAATTCGCCCACAAGGTGGCGAGCTGGGACACGCGCCGCCGCTGGGTGGCCGAGGCGTTCGAGGTTCTCGAGCGGGCCGGCTACACGATTGGCAGCGCCTACACCGCCGTCAAGGATCCCGCGCGGACGACCTTCGTCTACCGCGATCGGCTCTGGCAGGGCGCAGACCTGGCGGCGCTCGGCGTCGCGTCGTTCGGCCACGTGAACGGCGTGCACATGCAGAACCTCGACACCTGGGAGGCCTATACCGCCGCCCTCGGCCGCGGCGAGCTGCCGCTCGGCCGCGCGCACCGGCCGTCGGCCGACGAGCGCCTGATCCGCGAGCTCGTCCTCCAGCTCAAGCGCGGCGCGATCCGGCCCGACTACTTCGCCGGCAAGTTCGGCGTGGATGTCCGGCAACGGTTCGCCCAGGCGTGGCACTCGCTCGACCGCGACGGCTGGCTCGCCCCGAACGGCGCCGAGTCCATCGCCCTCACGCGCCAGGGGCTCCTGCGCGTCGACATGCTCCTCCAGCGGTTCTTCCTGCCGGAGCATGTGGGAGTGAGGTACACCTAGGAGCAACTGGAGAACTGGTGAACTGGTGAACCGGAGAACGGGTGAACGGGAGAACCGATGAGCGGCGGCGCTGAGCACGACGTCATCGTCATTGGCGGAGGGCCGTCGGGATCGACCGTTGGCGCGCTCCTGGCGGAGTACGGGCACCGCGTGCTGCTCCTCGAGCGCGAGCCGTTTCCGCGCTACCACATCGGCGAGTCGCTCATTCCCTACACGTGGTTCACGCTCAATCGGCTCGGCGTGGTCGACTGGCTGCGCACGTCCGCCTGTCCGAAGAAGTACAGCGTCCAGTTCGTTTCGATTACCGGCAAGGTCTCGCAGCCTTTCTACTTCTTTCAAACCATCCACCACGAGTGCGCCCAGACCTGGCAGGTCTGGCGCGGCGAGTTCGACGCCATGCTCCTCGACAACGCCCGTGCCAGGGGCGTCGAGGTCCGCCAGGGCATCGCCGTCCGCGACGTGCTCAGGGACGGCACGCGCGTCGTCGGCGTCCGGGCGGACGAGAAGGGCGGCGCCAAGGGCCTCGAGCTTCGCGCCAGAGTCGTGGTCGATGCGACCGGCCGCGACGCGCTCCTTTCGCGCAAGTTCGGGTGGCGCGACAAGGACGCGGACCTGAACAAGATCGCCGTCTGGAGCTACTACAAGGGCGCCAGGCGCGACCCGGGGCTGGATGAGGGCGCCACGACCGTCGCCTACGTGCCGCAGAAGGGCTGGTTCTGGTACATCCCGCTCCACTCGGACATTGTGAGCGTGGGGGTCGTCGGGGAGCCGTCCTACCTCTATCGCGACACGCGCGATCCCGACGCCATCTTCCACCGCGAAGCGCAGGCGTGCGCCTGGATCCGCGACCACCTCAGCGTGGGGACGCAGGTCGAGCCTGTGCGTGTGACCGGCGAGTACTCCTACCACTCGCGGCGGATCGGCGGGGACGGATTCTGCCTCGTCGGCGATGCGTTTGCCTTTCTCGACCCGCTCTTTTCGACGGGCGTGTTCCTCGGCCTGAAGAGCGGCGAGATGGCGGCGGACGCGATTCACGCCGGTCTGGCGTCGGGAACGGTCAGCGCCGCCCACTTCGACGAGTACTACGCCCGGCAGCGGCGCGCCGTGATGAGCTTCCGGCATCTCGTCCGCGCCTTCTACGACCTGTCCTTCAGCTTCCGCGAGTTCCTGCAGGTCTACCCGCACATGAACTCGCTCATCGTGGATACGCTGGTCGGCAATGTGTTCACGGACCTGCAGCCGCTCTTCGACGCCCTCGCCGAGTACAAGCGCCGCGTGCCCGAACGCGAGATCGACGTCACGACGGCCTGACGCCCCCGGCACCACCGGGCAGTCCCGCCCCGTCGCTCCGGCCGGCGCGCCTCTCCGCCGACGCCTTCCAGGTCGCGGGAACGCTCCGCGGGTTTGCTAGAGTAGGCCCCACCCATGCGGACCAACTCCAGCCGATTCGTTCCAATCCGGGGCGCCGTGGGGACGATGGCGCTCCTCGTTGCGGCCGCGGCCGCCTGGGCGACCCGGGCGCAAGCCCCGCCGTCGCCGGCAACCGGCACGGCGAACGGCGAGTGGCGCTACTGGGGCGGCGACGCGGGCAGCCTCCGCTACTCTCCCCTCGACCAGATCGACGCCACCAACTTCGAGAAGCTGCGCGTGCGGTGGATCTGGCGCGGCGACAATTTCGGGCGGACGGCCGACAGCATCCTCCGGTCGACGCCGCTCTACGCGCGCGGCAAGCTCTTCACGGTGGCCGGCGAGCGCCGCACGGTGGCGGCGCTCGACCCCGAGACGGGCGAAACGCTCTGGACCTTCCGCGAGCCGCCGACCAAGCGATGGCAGGATTCGATGCGCAAGAACTACGGCAAGGGCGTGGCCTATCACGAGGTGAACGGGCGCGGCCGCGTCTTCATGGTCAGCCCGGCGTTCATGCTGCACGCGCTCGATGCCGACACGGGCCGGCCGATCGAGACGTTCGGCAAGAGCGGCACCGTCGATCTGCTGGCCGACCTCGGCTACCCGTTCGATCCCTACAAGGGCCTGCCCGAAACGGTCGGCTACATCACGTCCTCGTCTCCGCCCATCGTCGTCGGCGGCGTCATCGTCGTCGGCAACTCGCACGAGCAGGGGTACCAGCAGACGCGCATGGAGAACGTGCCCGGTCACATCCTGGCCTACGACGCGGTGACCGGCCGCTTCCGCTGGAAGTTCAACGTCGTTCCGCAGCCGGGGGAGTTCGGCCACGACACCTGGAAGGACAACTCGTGGTCGTACACGGGCAACGTGTCGGCCTGGGCGCCGCTCTCGGCCGATCTCGAGCGGGGGATCGTGTACGTCTCGACCGATCCGGGCACGAACGACTTCTACGGCGGCCACCGCAAGGGCCAGAACCTCTTCTCGACGACGTTGATTGCGCTCGACGCGAAATCCGGGAAGCGGCTGTGGCACTACCAGCTCGTGCATCATGACATCTGGAACTACGACATCCCGACGGCGCCGAACCTCGTGGACATCACGGTGGGCGGCCGCCGGATTCCCGCGATCGTCGCCACGACCAAGCAGGGCTTTGCGTACGTCTTCAACCGCGTGACCGGCGAGCCGGTCTGGCCGATCGAGGAACGGCCCGTGCCGGCCTCGCTCGTGCCGGGCGAAGAGACCTGGCCGACGCAGCCCATCCCGACCCGCCCCGCGCCCTACGAGATGCAGATCGTCACGCACGACGAGCTCATCAACTTCACGCCGGGGCTGCGCGAGAAGGCGATCGGCATCCTCGAGCAGTTCCAGTACGGGCCGCTCTTCCTGCCGCCGCTCCATCGTGGCAACTCACTTGGCAAGCGCGCGGCCATTCACTGCCCTGGCAGCAACGGCGGCACCAACATCCCCGGCGGAACCGTGGTCGATCCGGAAACCGGCATCCTGTACGTGGCGTCCCAGAAGGCCTGCTCGGCTCCGAATCTCGTGCCGGGCCGCGAAGTGGATCCAACCGATCCCAACCCGGTCGGCCGCACGGTGATGGACTGGGTCGCGACGGGTCCGGGCGGCACGGGCGCCGTCGACAGCCTGCCGCTCTGGAAGCCGCCGTACAGCCGCATCACGGCCATCGATCTCAACACGGGCGATCACCTCTGGATGATTCCGACCGGCGTCACGCCGGATCGGATCAAGAACCACCCCGCGCTCAAGGGCCTGGACATCGGCAACACGGGCAACGGCGCGCACGCGAACAAGCTGGTCACGAAGACGCTGCTCATGTACGGCGCGGGCCGCGCCGCCGAGCCGCGTTTCTACGCCGTCGACAAGAGGACCGGCCGGCCGATCGGCGCCATCGACATTCCCGCGCCGTCGAACAGCACGCCGATGACCTTCCTCCACGGGGGCCGGCAGTTCATCGTCGTCCCCATCGGCAGCGGGACGTACCCGGGATCGCTCGTGGCGCTGGCGCTGCCGCGTTGATCCGGGCCGGGGCCGCGGCCTAGACCGCGCAACGCGCGTAATCTGCCACAATACGCGACCGTGCCGACGAGCGAGCATCGCTACCGCCGCCGCGTCCAGTTCTACGAGACGGACCTGGCCGGCGTCGTGCATTTCAGCTGGTACGCGCGCTACATGGAGGAGGCGGAGCACGCCCTCTGGCGCGCGGCGGGTCTCAGCATCGTGCCGCCCGGATCCGAGATCGGCTTCCCCCGGGTGGCCTGCGCCGTCGAGTTCGAAGCGCCACTCCATTTCGAGGACGAGTTCGAGGTCTGGATTCGCATCGAGGCGCTCGGCCCCCGGTCGATCCGCTACGCCTGCACGATCACCCGCGGTGACACGACCGTCGCCACGGGCACCATGACCGCGGTCTGCGTCCGCCACCGGCCGGCGCCGATGCGGTCCGTCGAGATCCCGCCGGACATCGCGGCCCGATTCGCCGCGAGCGGCGGCGGACCGTAGGACCAAGGACCGCCTACACCCCGCTATACTGCGCGCCATGACTCCACGCCTGACCCGCGTCCAGTGGCTGATCTGCATCATCGCGGCCATCGGCTTCGCGTTCGACATCTACGAGATCCTGATGCTGCCGCTCATCGTCGGGCCGGCGCTCAGGGACCTCGTGAACGTCCAGCCGGGCACGCCGGCCTACAACGACTGGGTGGGCCTGCTCTTCTTCATTCCGGCGTTCGCGGGCGGTGTGTTCGGCCTGCTCGGCGGCTACCTCACGGACCGGCTCGGCCGGCGGCGCGTCCTCGTGTGGAGCATTCTGCTCTACGCCTTTTCCGTGTTCGCGGCCGGGTTCAGCACAAACATCTGGCAGTTCCTGTTCTTCCGCTGCACGACGTTCATCGGCGTCTGCGTGGAATTCGTGGCGGCCGTCGCCTGGCTGGCCGAGCTCTTCCCCGATCACCGCCAACGCGAGCGCGCACTCGGCTACACGCAGGCGTTCTCGTCGGTCGGCGGACTGATGGTCACGGCCGCCAACTGGCTGGCCGTCACCTACGGGGCGTCATGGCCCGAAGTGGCGGGCGGCCATGAAGCGTGGCGCTACACGTTGATGTCGGGCGTGATTCCCGCGCTGCCGCTCATGATCATCCGGCCGTTCCTGCCGGAATCGCCGGCGTGGCAGGAGAAGCGCGCGGCCGGCACGCTCAGGCGGCCGAGCCTGGCGGCACTCTTCAGGCCGGAGCTCCGGCGCACCACGATTGTCACCATGCTGATGTTCGCGTTGGCTTACGGCGCCGCGTTTGGCGCCATCCAGCACATGCCGCGCATCGTGCCGGGCGTACCCGACGTCGCGCCGCTCGGACGGCCGGTGCAGCTCGCGACCGCGGCCGCCGTGCAGTGGTGGCAGGAAATCGGCGGCCTGGCCGGCCGGTTTGCGCTCGCCGCGCTGCTGCTCGTCATCGTCAGCCGCCGGAGCCTGCTGCGCGTGTTCCAGATTCCGGGCCTCGTCGCCGTCCCGCTCGTGTTCTGGATCGCGCCCACGAGCGACGTCACCACGCTCAAGATCGGCATGTTCTTCGCCGGGTTCTTCACCGTGGCGCAGTTCAGCTTCTGGGGCAACTACCTGCCGCGCGTCTACCCGACGCACCTGCGCGGCACGGGCGAGGCCTTTGCGGCCAACGTCGGCGGGCGTATGCTCGGCACGTCGTTCGCCTGGGTGACGACGACGATTGCCTCGAACCTGTCGGGCGCGCCGCACGTCGCGCTGGCCATGGCAGCGACCCTCGTCGCGCTCTTCGTGTACGCCGGCGGCGTCGCCCTGAGCGTTGCATTGCCGGAACCCAAGGGAGAAGCATTGCCTGAGTAGCACAATGGGGCAATGGGGCAATGAGGCAATGGGGCAATGCTGCAATGACGAAATGTCGCAATGAGGCAATGAGGCAATGGGGCAATGGGCAATGGGGCAATGAAGATCCTGATAGGCGTTGGTGTGGTGGCTCTGGTCTCCACGCTGGGCGACTACGTGTGGTTTGAGTACGGCGTCCGGCATCGGATGCTCACGGGCATCGCGCATGGCGCGATTCTGCTGGCGGCCGTTGGCGGTGTGATTGGCGCCGCCGCGGGTCGGCTCGTGGCCGGCATCCCGATCGGAGCCGCGGCCGGGGTGGGCGGCGCGCTGGTGTATTACGCCCTCACCTCGGTCGGCGGCAGAACCGCTGGCGCCGTCGCCATGGTTACCGCGTGGGCCTCCGTGTGGCTCATCCTCGCCGTTCTGGACGGACGGGTGCTGCGCCGTGCAGACCCGCGCGCCTGGGGCGAGGTCGTCCTGCGCGGGCTCGCCGCGGCGGCCCTCGGCGGCGTGGCGTTTTACGCGATGATGGACACGCTCTGGGGCCGCCCGCCGGCCGGCGGGCGCAACTACCTCATCCAGTTTGGCGCGTGGCTCGTCGCGTGGGCGCCGGGCCTCCTCGCACTGGTCTGGCCCCGCGAGAAGCGCTGACCTCTCCCGCGAGTTGACGGCGCCCGCGCCAGGCGGTCATAGTAGTCGTGTGACGCCGTTCCCCTCTCCGCTCGGACGCTGCTGCACCTGTTGTCGGCCCGACAAGGGCCTGGTGCCGTTCGCGCGGAGGTCGACGACGTCGACCTGAGTCTTCGCCGGGATTCACGCGAAGCGGCCATCGGGCCCGGGCATTCCCCGGGCCCGTTGTGTTTTTGGAGCCATGGTGTTGCGAGACGCGATTCGGGAGTGGGCACCGTCGCTGCCCCAGATCGGACAGACGCCCCTCGTGCGGCTGGCGGCCCTCGAGCCTCGGGCCGGCGTCGAGATCTACGCCAAGCTTGAATCGCGGAACCCCGGCGGATCGGTCAAGGACCGGGCCGCGCTCGCGATCATCCGCGAGGCGCTGCGGACGGGCGCGCTCGACGGCCGCCGCGTCCTGCTCGACGCGACCTCGGGCAACACCGGCATCGCCTACGCCATGATCGGCGCGGCGTACGGCTTCCGCGTGCGTCTCTGCGTGCCAGCCAACGTGACCGAGGAGCGGAAGCAGTTGCTCGAGCTCTACGGCGCGGACATCGTGTTCACCGATCCGCTCGAGGGCAGCGATGGCGCGATCCGTGAAGCCCGCCGCCTGGCCGACCGCGATCCCGACCGGTACGTCTATGCCGACCAGTACGCCAATCCCGCCAACTGGCGGGCGCACTACGAGACGACGGCGGTCGAGCTCATCGAGCAGACCGGCGGCCGGCTGACCCACTTCGTCGCGGGCCTCGGCACGAGCGGAACGTTCGTCGGCACGGGGCGCCGCCTGCGCGCGTGGCGCGCGTCGGTTGCACTCATCTCGGTCGGCCCCGACTCGCCGCTCCACGGCCTCGAGGGCCTGAAGCACATGCCCACGGCCATCGTGCCGCCGATCTACGACGCGGCCCTCGCGGACCGCCACGAGACCGTGGAGACGGACGAGGCGCTCGAGCTGGTCCGACGGCTGGCCCGGTCCGACGGCCTGCTCGTCGGCCCCTCGAGCGGCGCGGCGCTCGCCGCAGCCCTTCGCGTCGCCCGGCACCTCGACGGCGGGGTCATCGCGGTCGTGTTCCCCGACAGCGGCGAGCGGTACCTCAGCCAGGGAAGCGGGCCTCGTCGCCCGACGCCCCCTCGCGCCGTCGTGAAGGATCCCGGGCCCGACGCCGACGGCGCATCGATGTACGACGCCGGCGCCGTCGCGGCCATGCGCGCCGACGCGGCGCGGGCGTACCCCGACGAGTGCTGCGGCGCCTTGATTGCCGTCGCGGGGCGGATCCGCGAGGCGCTTCCGCTGTCCAACGCCCAGCGCAAGCACCGGCGGCGCCGCTTTCTAATCGGACCCGATGCCTACCGCCAGGCGGAGGCGCGGGCGGCCGCGCTGGCCGGGGAGCTCGCCGGCTTCTATCACTCCCATCCCGATCACCCGGCCGTGCCTTCATCGTTCGACCTCGAGCACGCCTGGCCGAACCTGAGCTACGCCATCGTCTCGGTGCGATCGGGACGGCCGATGGAAGTGCGATCGTGGCGCCTTCGTCCGGATCGTTCCGCGTTCATCGAAGAGTCGCCGGCCCTGGTCGCGCCGGTCGACAGAGAGGACTCGTCATGCCGATCAAGATCCTGATTCCTGCGCCCCTGCGTCCCTTCACCAATCAGCAGGGCACGGTCCACATCGAAGGGCGCGATGTCGGCGAGGTGCTGCAGAACCTGGCGGCGGCGCACGCCGAGCTCGGCCACCATCTGTTCACGTCGGACGGCCGCCTGCGCAGCTACGTCAACGTCTACGTGAACGACGACGACATCCGGTACCTGGACCAGGAGCGGACGCCGGTCGGCGCCACGGACGTCGTGAGCATCGTGCCGTCAGTGGCGGGCGGCGCCGGCGCGGTGGCGGGCGCGGTGGACGAACTGCCGGCGCTCTCGCCGGCCGAAGTCCAGCGCTACAGCCGGCATCTCATCATGCCGGAAGTCGGCGTGGACGGGCAGCGGCGCCTGAAAGCCGCGCGCGTGCTGTGTGTCGGCGCGGGCGGGCTCGGGTCGCCGGCGTCGATCTACCTGGCGGCCGCCGGCGTGGGCACGCTCGGCCTCGTCGACTTCGACAACGTCGACGCGAGCAACCTGCAGCGGCAGATCCTGTACGGCATGAGCGACGTCGGGCGGCCGAAGCTTGCGGCCGCAGCCGACCGGCTCCGCGGCCTCAACCCGGAGGTGACCCTCCGGACGCACGACACGCCGCTCACCTCCGCCAACGCGCTCGCGATCTTCAGCGAGTACGACCTCGTCGTCGACGGTGCGGACAACTTCCCTACGCGCTATCTCGTCAACGACGCGTGCGTGCTGACGGGCCGGCCCAACGTGTACGGCAGCATCTTTCGATTCGACGGCCAGGCGTCCGTGTTTGCGGCCCCGGGCGGGCCCTGCTATCGCTGCCTGTACCCCGAACCGCCCCCGCCGGGCCTCGTGCCAAGCTGCGCGGAGGGCGGCGTCCTCGGCGTTCTGCCGGGCATCATCGGCACGATACAGGCCGCCGAGGCGATCAAGGTCATCCTCGGCGCGGGCGACACGCTGGCCGGCCGGCTGCTCCTCTTCGACGCCCTCCACATGCGCTTCCGCACGTTGAACCTGCGGCGCGATCCCGCCTGCCCCGTGTGCGGCGACGCACCGACGGTCACGGCGCTCATCGACTACGAGCAGTTCTGCGGCGTGGGCCCGACGACCCAGGCCGGTGCGACCGCCGCGCTCCCACCCGAGCTCGAGACGACCGTCGAGGAACTCAAGGCGAGACTCGACCGCGGCGACGCCGTCTGGGTACTGGACGTGCGCGAGAAAACGGAGTACGACATCTGCCGCATTGCCGGCTCGACGCTGATTCCGCTCGGGGAGCTCGCCCGGCGCACGGACGAGCTGCCGCAGGGCCCGGGCGCACCGGAGATCGTCGTCCACTGCAAGATGGGCGGCCGGAGCGCCAAGGCCGTCAGGCTCCTCCGCGACCGCGGTTTTGCGAACGTCAGTAACCTCAAGGGCGGCATCCTCGCGTGGATTGACCGAATCGATCCGAGCCAGCCCAAGTACTGACGGGCGGGCCATCCATCAGCACGAGCGGCACGGTCGGCCCGCCGGTGACGGGACCGCGTTCTTCCCCTCGAAGGCGCGCTGGATCGGCGGCGACGTGGTCGGGCAGCACCTTCAGGGCATCGTCCCGCCCGATCGCGCGCGCTCAGCGCGGCGTCCTGATGCGATCCCGTTCGCTCAGCACTTGCTTGAGGATGGCCGGGTTGATCTTCAGCACGTCCAGCTCGGCCTTCGGCTTCGCCGAGAGCACGAGCAGCGAGGTATCGTCGAGCGCGCGCAGCGAGTCGGCGGGCGGCGCCGTGCCCGACGCGCTGCCGGCCGCGCTCTTCGCCGCCAGCGTCGCGGTCTCCTGCTTGCGATCCCACTGGACTTTCAGGTCCGACAGCGTCGCGCGTTCGGCCGACGTGGCGCGCTGGAGGCCCTCGGTGACCAGCCTGTCGAAGTTCGCGGTTGGACGCTGCAGCATGTAGGCCTTGGCGAGCGACCGATACTCGCGCGGCATGTCTCCCGTCGCCATGTCCTCGATCATCGAGGCGTACGCCTCTTCCAGCTCCGGCCCGTTGAGGGACGACAGCTTCGCCAGGAACTCGCCGTAGTCGTCGAGGAACGACGGGCCGAAGGCGCCGACACCCAGCAGCAGGACGGCGAACACCCCCATGAACGCCGCCTTCCATTGTGACGAACCGGCGCGAACGGCCAGAAGAATGGCCGCGCCACCCATCGCGAATCCGAGGACAACCATCGCATAGAGCGCCAGTTGCTGCGGGCTCATGAGTGTGCCTCCTGGACCGGGCGTCTCCGCGCCCGACCTATTTCTTGGCCTTGCTCGGGTCGTCGGCCGGGTTCACGTAGTTCACCGCGAACGGACCCATCCCGTGAATCTGGAACGTCGCCGGCGTCCTGGCCATGAAGAAATGCCGCATCTCGGCTGTGATGATGGCGTAGCCGCCGGTCGAAAGCGACTGGAGCTTCTTGTCGTCCCAGCTCTCGCCCATGCCGAGCGCAACCGTGCCGGACAGGATCGTGACGTTCTCGTCGGTCGGGTGCCAGTGCGGCATGATCTTGTAACCCGCGGGGACGTGCGCGCGGAGGACGAACGGCGCCGGCTGCGACGGATCGCCCGCGACGACCGCGAGCTTGGCGCCCGGCGGCAACGTCGGCGGCGGATCGATCCACGTGAGCGTCTCCGCCGGGATCATGGCGTGCGCCGCCGACGGCGCGGCGTCGGCATTGAAGATGTCATTGGTGACCTTCCACTGGCCGTCGGCCTGCTTTGTCCAGATGGTGACGTACTTCCCCTTCTCGGTCACGCCACCGGCCGATGATCGGTACGTGCCGATCGTGTACCCCGTCTCCCCCGAGGCGCTCACCTCGGCTCTGGTCGGGGCGAACTCGAGTGCAAAGCCCGGCGCGGCCATCATCTGGGCGACCATCTCGCGAATCGCCGCGGTGCCGGTGACGACCGGCGAACCGGCGGGATAGACGGACGCGTTGGCTGCGTAGTACGACATGAACTTGTCGACGTTGGTGGTGTTCGCACCCCATTCCTGATCGATCCGCATGAGCGCCTCGCGCTCCTGGGCGACGTTGGCCGTGGAGCCGCAGCCTGCGGCGAGCGCGGCCACGAGGAACGATCCCAATGCACGACGCATATCTGCCTCCCTGGGAGGGTCTGCTCCCGGTGAAAGCGGACACGATGCCACAACGCGGCGGCCGGCGCCAGGGGTGCGCCGGGCCGGGCCCCGGCGGCGTGGTCTGCCCCCGGGAAAGGGCCATACAATGCGGCCTCACGATGTCGCTCGCCGTGGGTGCGCGCCTGGGACCGTACGAAATCGTCGGCCGGATCGGCGCGGGCGGGATGGGCGAGGTGTATCGCGCCCGCGACACACGGCTCGGGCGCGACGTCGCCGTCAAGGCGCTGCCGGCCTCCGCGGCACTCGACGCGGATCGAGTCGCGCGGTTCGAACAGGAAGCGCGCATGCTGGCGGCCTTGAACCATCCCCATATTGCCGCCATCTACGGCGTCGAGGAGGCCGGCGGGCCCGGCCGTCCGGCGCCCTCGCAGTACCTGATTCTGGAACTGGTCGAGGGCGGGACGCTGGCCGATCGCCTGGCCAGCGGTCCCCTGCCGATCCGCGACGTCCTGGTCCTGGCGCTGCAGGTCGCCGACGCGCTGGAGGCCGCCCACGAGCGGGGCATCGTCCATCGCGACTTGAAACCGACGAACATCGCCCTCTCGCGCGACGGCCAGGCGAAGGTGCTCGACTTCGGCGTCGCCAAGGCCACCGCCGTGAGTCCCGACGCCGCCACCGCGGCCGCTCCCGCCACCGAGCGCGGCGCGATCGTGGGCACGGCGGCGTACATGAGTCCGGAACAGGCCCGCGGCCTGCCGGTCGACAAGCGCAGCGACATCTGGTCGTTCGGGTGCGTCTGGTTCGAGGCCTTGAGCCGACGTCACCCGTTCTCGGCGCCGACGGCGTCGGACACGGTGGCCGCGATTCTCGGACGCGACCCCGACTGGGCGGCGCTCCCGCCCGACACGCCCCCGCGCGTGACCTGGCTGCTCCGCCGATGCCTGGAGAAGGACCTCCGGCGCCGGCTGCACGACATCGCCGACGCGCGCATCGAACTGGAAGAGGCCATCGCACGGCCCGCCGAGGGCGCCGCGCCGGCCGCAGACCAGTCGCTCGCGCTCGTGCGCCGGATCCGACGTCGAGAGCGTTGGGCGTGGACGAGCGCCACGCTTGCCGCGGCCGTCGCCATCGGGTCGTGGCTCGTCACGCGCGCCGGCCCGACGACCGCGGTCGACGCGCTGGCGCTCCACGCTTCCATCGTCTTCCCCGGCGAGCTCCGGCTGTCCGTGTCCGAAGACCCGTCGGCGCGCTTCGCGCTGTCGCCCGACGGGCGGCGCATCGCCGTGGTCGGCGTCGACAGCCGGGGCGAATCGACCCTGTGGGTGCGCCCGCTCGACGGGCTGGTCGCGCAGCAGCTCTCGGGCACCGAGGGCGCGAACCATCCGTTCTGGTCGCCCGACTCACAGGCGATCGGGTTCATTCAGCGTCCCACCGCCGAAGGGCTTGTCGGCGTCCAGGCCAAACTGAGACGCGTCGATCTCGCCACGGGTCAGGTTAGTACGATCGGCGACGTCGGCCTGCTGGCTTCGTCCACCTGGAACCGCGACGGCGCCATCCTGTTCACGCCGGCGGGAGGTTCGGCCATTCATCGCGTCGCCGCCTCGGGCGGTGCCTCCGCGCCGGTGACCGTCCTGGACAAGGCCAGCGGCGACGCCCAGCACGTCCACCCGTTCTTCCTGCCGGACGGACGCCACTTCCTGTACTCGGTGATCGGAAGCCGTTCGGGCGGGGCGGCCGACCCGCGCGGCGTTTATCTGGCCTCGCTCGATTCGCCGACACCAGCCACGCTCGTGATCGAGGGCGGGACGAACGCCAAGTTCGCCGACGGCCACGTGGTGTTCGTCCGCGGAGGCCGGCTTCTGGCGCAGCCGTTCGACCCTGGCGCGATGCGCCTCGTGCCCGGGTCGGCGCCGACGTCGCTCGCTGAGGGCGTTCAGGAGGCGGGCGGGGGCGGCAGTGCGGCGTTGAGCGTCTCCGAGGCCGGCGTCATCGCCTACCAGGCCGTCGTGCCGGTCTCAATGCAGCTCGGCTGGTTCGACCGTACGGGTCGCGAGATCGCACGTCTGGGCGATCGCGCCGACTATGCGGACGTCGCGCTGTCGGGCGACGGATCGCGCGCGGCGGTCAGCCTGCTCGACCCGTCGGCCGGCACGCGGGACATCTGGGTCTTCGACGTCGCCCGCGGCCTGAAAACACGCCTTACCTCCCACCCGGCCGACGACTTCGCGCCCGTCTGGTCGCCGAACGGCGACCGGCTCGTGTTTTCGTCGATTCGGCAGGGGCGGGTCGATCTCTACGAGACCTCGACGGCCGGCGTGGGGGGCGACGCGGTGGTGCCGGCGGGCGATCTCGATGTCGGCAAGTTTGCAGGTACATGGTCGGCCGACGGGCGGTTCCTGGCCTTCGTCGCCGGCGGCCGCGTGATCGCGCGGAGCGACCTCTGGGTGCTGCCTCTCTCCGGCGACCGCACGCCCTTCGCTCTGGCCGCGTCCGAGTCGATTGAGACGCAGCCCCGCTTTTCGCCCGACGGACGATGGATTCTGTACACGTCGAACGAGTCGGGTCGGCTCGAGGTGTACGCAAGACCGTTTCCGGGTCCCGGCCGGCGCGAGCAGATCTCGATCGACGGCGGCCGGTACGGACTCTGGCGGAAGGACGGCTCGGAAGTGTTCTTCCTGTCTCCCGACAATCAGATCATGGCCGCCGCCGTCCGGATCGCGGGCTCGGCGCTGCAGGTCGGCGCCATCCGCCCGCTCTTCCGGATTCAATTCCGGCGCATCAGGCTCGACGCCTACCCCTACGCGTCCTCGCCCGACGGCCAGCGATTCCTCGTCAACACGGTAGTCGACGACGCCGCGCCGCCGGCGATCTCGCTGCTCGTCAACTGGCGGTCGGCGCGGCGGTAGTTACGACGCCTTCTTCAAGAAGGGCACGCCCTCGGTCATCCACGTCGGTGCGGGTGCGCCTTTCAGGTGGTGGTTGAAGAACTCGAAGAACCGTACCGTCAGGTCCTTGCGGTTCGCGATCCCGCGCAGCCCGTGCCCCTCCCCTGGATACGCGAGCATGATCGCCTTCTTGCCGTTGTACCGCAGGGCGTTGTAGAAGTTCATGCCCTCGCTGAAGGCCACCGTCGGATCCGCCGTGCCGTGCATGATGAGAAACGGCGCGACCGCATCCTTCGCGTGCGTGATGGCCGACTCGAAGCGGTAGACCTCCGGCTTGTCCCACGGCGAGAAGCCCCAGCGGCCCTGCCCGAAGAGGTAGTAGTCGTTGCCGTTCGCGCCGCTCCCGCCGGTCACCTGGTACGACCAGCCCCAGCTCTGGCTGAAGTCCGTGTAGAGGTCGGTCACGCCCGCGCCCATGCCCACGGCCGCGAAGAGCTTCGACCGCGTGCCGATGAACGCGGCGCCCTCGCCGCCGTAGCTGTGGCCCGTGACGCCAATCCGCGCCGGATCGGCGTAGCCCAGCTCGATCACCTTGCGAACGGCTGCCTCCACGCACTCGAGCATGTCGCTGTGCGACGAGCCCGTCCGGAAGTGCACATCCGGCAGCATCGTCAGATACCCTTCGCTCACGGCCTGCATCGGCGAGCCGCCCATGCCCGTCAGATAGGACGGCGCGTTGTACCGGTGCAGGTTCTGCGAGTTCTTTTCGTAGAAGGTCACGAGCATCGGCCGCCTCTCGCCCGGCTTGTAGTCATCCGGGAGCGCCAGAATGCCCTGCAGCCGGACGCCGTCCTTGTTCTTGAAATCAAACAGGATCCGCCGGCCCCACAGGAACTCCTCCTGCTGCGGGTTGATGGTCGTGATCTTGCGCGAATCCTTGAACCCGGGGCCCGACACGCGGAGGTCGGGGGACTCCATGAACGTCTGCCGCGCGAAGAGGTACACGTCGGCCTTCATCGCCCGGGTCGGCGTACTGAAGGACGCGTCTTCGTACACCAGCTCGCGCAGCTGTCCGCCCTGGAGTTCGTAGAAGCCGGCCTTCTTGGTGTACTCGCCGTAGGCGGACAGCGTCACCGGCTTCGACAGGTCGATCGTCTGGCGCGCCAGCCGGGTCGTCGTCAGCGGATCTGACGGCACGGGCCGGACGATGCGGAAGCGCATCTCGTTCCTGGCCCCGAGCCCGTTCGTCAGGTTGCGCGAGAGCGAGCCGTCGAGCGGCAGGACCCACACGTCGTACCGGTGGTTGACGAGGACGCTCCGGCCGTCGCTCGCGTAGCCGGCGATGCCGTACGAAGGCCGCGGACCGGGGTGGTCGAACTCCATGTCCCCGAAACTCACGGGACTCGCGCCACCGAGGGTCTTCGACGCGCCGGCATCCAGGTCGTAGGCCTGGAACCTGCTGTCCTTCCAGTACAGGAACTGTCGCCCGTCGGGCGACAGGCCAAAGGCGTGCGCGCCGGTGAGCTGGCCCTTGAACATCAGTGTGCGCTCGCCCGTGGTCGTGTTCACGCGGTAGAAATCGGCGGCCGGCCGCCTGTAGTCGTGGATGTAGCCGCGCGTGTCGCGGCCGACCGCCCAGCGGCCGTCGGCGGCGACGTCCAGGTCGCGCATTGTGTCGTCGGCCAGCTTGACGAACCGGCCCGACGCGATGTCGAACGCCTGGCGGAAGGTGAAGTTTCTGTCGCCGTCCGCGCGCACCATCTGCACCGACTGGATGCGCTCGTCGATCGTGTTCCACACGTCCACGTCGGCGGTCTCGTCGGTGTTGCGCCGCCGGTTCTCGGGCGCCGGCACCTGTGCCTTGATGCCGAAGAACACGCGCCGGTTGTCTTCGCTCCAACTGAGCGCCGCCCGGTCGCTGACGACCCAGTCCTTCGGGAAGTTGTCGGCCTTGGCCGGGTCGAGCACAACGGGCGGCGGCTCGGGCGCGTCGCCGAGCAGGGCCTGGACGTCGGGGAACACCATCAGCACGTTCGTCCGCTCGCGCATCTTCTCGACGTCAAGTCCCTTGAGCACGGCGAGCGCCGTGCCGTCGGCGTTCCAGGTCAGCCGGTTGTAGAGCCTGGCGTCGTTGTCGAGCGGGCTGAGCCGGCTCGTGCGCAGATCCAGGACGAAGAGGCCGTTCGTGTCCTTGACCGCGGCGTCAACCGTGTAGGCCAGGAGCTCGCCGGTCTTGTTGAAGGAAATGTCGCCGACGCTTCCGAGCAACTGATCGCGGCCGGTCGAGAGGTTGTGGATCGTGACGTCCACGCCGCGCGGCCCGGCCGGCGCCTCGGCTGCGGCGCCGCCTCCAGGCCCGCCGCCTGGCGCGGCCGGTGCTTCCCCACCGCGCGCGCCGCCGCCGGCCGGCTGCGGCGGCCGGCGCCGCAGGAGGAGATGCGTCGCGTTGGGCGAGAACGTAAAGGACTGGATGTCCTGCCACGACCGCACGGCGCCCGTCGCGAGGTTGCGAAGCTCCACGCGGCGCGGCTCGGCCGGCGGCTGCTGGCCGCCCCGCCCTGTCTGCGCGTCGGGTCCAGGCGGCGTCTGGGGCGGTGTGCCGGGCGGGCTCGGCGGCGTTTGCCCGGGCTGGCCCGGCGGCGTCCCCGGGGCCGGCGCACCGCCGGCACCTCGGCCGCCGCGTCCGCCCCGCCCCGCGCTCGCGGGATCCACCTGGTAGGCGATCCACCGCGCATCGGCCGAGAACGTGGCGCCGCTTCCGTTCGGCACCTCCACGTCCTGATTCGTCTCGAGGTTCAGAATGTGCAGGACGGGCTTGGAGTCGGCAGGCGTCGTGTTCGTAAGCGCCACGCCGTAGGTCACCCACTTGCCATCACTTGAAATCTCCTGGCCGCTGATCGTCCGCCATTTCGTGTAGTCGTCGACGGTCAGCGCCTTCTTGGCGGGCGTCTGCGCGGACGGCGCGACGAACAGAACGCCGCACAGCACGATGAGCGTCAAAGCCAGCACGACCCTGTGACCGCTGGCGGACAAGGGGGGGTGGTGTTTCACGGATGACCTCCTCGATGGATGGGCGAAAGCCTAGCATGGGAGGCCGTTGACGGGCCAACCGAACGCCCGTAGCATACGACTAACGTTGTTAGTGATACGCGGGAGGCGGACGCCATGACCAGACAGACGCTCCAGCACTTCGAGCTGCACGTGCTGCTGGCCATGCTGCGCGAGGGCGGCGAAACCTACAGTGTGCCGCTGGTCCTCGCATTGGAGAAGCGAATGGCGCGGCCCGTGGCGCAGGCAGCCGTCTTCATCGCCTTGAGCCGGCTCGAGCGCAAGGGGCTGGTCGCATCGCGGCTCGAGGAGCCCGACGCCGGCCGCGCGCGCCGGTACTTCAAACTGACGCGGCAGGGTCTCGCGGTCGTGCGCGACACCCGCTCGGAACACGCGCGCCTGTGGCGCGGGCTCGGGCGCGTGCTCAAATCCCACAAGGCGTGACATGCGCTGGCTGCTGCGGTTTCTCGTGTCAGACGCCGATCGACGCGCGATCGAAAGCGAGCTCGCCGAACTCTACGAGCTGCGCCGGCGGCGGGACGGCGATCGGGCCGCGGCCCGGTGGCTGCGCGGCCAGCGACTGGCCTTCCCTGCCCATCTCGTGGGCGAGCGCCTCCGCCGCGTCCTGGCGGATGGCCTCGGCGGCCTGCCGCATGTCGGCCGGGACGCCACGTACACCCTCCGCAGCCTCACGCGGGTTCCGGCACTGACGCTCACGATCGTTCTCACGATAGGCGTCGGCCTCGGCGCGACCGCCGGCATGCTGGGCGTGGTTCGTACCGTGCTCCTCAGTCCCCTGCCGTACGAGGCGCCCGACAACCTGTATTGGATCTACACCGACAACCCGCCCTTTCGCTTCCGGTTTTCCGTCGTCGACTACCGCGCGCTCGAGGCAGACCACCCGGCCCTCCGCGCGATCGCCGCGTATCAGACGATTCGAGCGACCGTCACCGAGGGTACGAGCCCGGAACGCGCCAACGTCAAGGCCGTGACCGGCTCGTACTTCCCGCTGCTCGGTCAACGCGCGCATCTCGGACGCCTCTTCGACGCGTCCGACGACGGCCGGACGACGTCGGCGGCCGTGCTGACGCACGCCTTCTGGACACGGCGGTTCGGCGGGAGTCCCGACGTCCTGGGGCGGACGCTGACGATCGACGGGGTCAGCCACGTCGTCATCGGCGTGCTCCAGCGGGAAGTGGGTCCGCTCGAACGCGACGTCGCGGCGTTCACCGTGGCGAACTGGCCGCCGCCGACCCGCAAGGGTCCGTTTTTCCTGATGGTGCTCGGTCGCCTGCAGGCCGCTGCGACGCCGGTCGATGCCGCGGCGACACTGCACGCCACCAACGCGCGGCTGTTCCCCATCTGGAGGGCGTCGTACCAGGACGAACGCGCGACCTGGGGCTTGCAGGACCTGAAGTCGAGGGTGGTTGGTGACGTGGGTCCGCCGCTGGCGCTGGTGCTGGCGGCCGTTGCCAGCGTCCTGCTCGTCGCCTGCGTGAATGCCGTGAACCTGCTCATCGCGCGCGCGCTGGCGCGCCGGCGCGAGCTGTCCATTCGCCGCGCGCTCGGCGCCACGCGCGGGCGGCTCGTGCAGCACCTGCTCGTCGAAAGCGGCGTGCTGGCCGCCGGGGCCGCGCTGATCGGCCTGGCTGTTGCGGCGGCGGCTGTGGGCGCCGTCTCGGCGCACGGCGGGCCGTACATTCCCCGCGTGGACGAAGTCCGGTTGTCCGGACCCGTACTCGGCTGGCTGGCCGCCCTCGCCGCAGGCGCCGGGCTCCTGCTCTTCGTGGGAGCACTGGTGCCGGCGCTCCACCGCTCGCGACAGGACATGGAGGGCGGCCTCCGATCCGGCGGACGATCGGCGACCGACGGGCCGCGCGCCAGGCGGCTGCGCCAGGCTCTCGTCTCCGCGGAGTTCGTGCTGGCAACGCCGCTCCTCATCGGCGCCGTGCTCCTCACGGCCAGCCTCGATCGGCTGAGCCGTGTGGACGTCGGCATCGACACGGACCGGATCCTGACGGCTGAGGTGGCGCTGTCGGGCGCGCGTTATGCGAACAACGACGCGCGTCGGGCGTTCTGGGATCGCGCGCTCGACCGCCTGTCGGCGGTTCCCGGCGTCGACGTTGCCGCGCTCGCCGACAGCCGGCCCCCCAACCAGGCCGGCAACCGGAACAACTTCGATCTCGAGGATCGGCCGACGCCGCCCGGCGGAACCCAGCCCACTTGCATCTGGGTCGGCGTGTCCGCGGGGTTCTTCCGTGCGGCCGGCCTGACCCTCGAACGAGGCCGCGCGCTGGACGATCGCTCGCTCCGGAGCAACGAGGTGGTGGTCGATCGGGTGTGGGCGAGCCGGTTCTTTCCCGGCGAGGAGGTGCTCGGGCGCCGGTTCAAAGAAGGCGGCTGCTCGAGCTGCCCGTGGACCACGGTCGTGGGCGTGGTGGATCGCGTGAAATGGTCGGGATTGGAAGCCATGGACGATGGCACCGTGTACGCACCGGTCGTGGACTTCCCGACCGCGTTCCTGATCGTTCGCGCCGCCGGCAACCCGGCGCCGCTCGCGCCGCTGGTGCGACACGCGGTCGCGGAGCTCGATCCGGCGCTTTCCCTGTCCGCCGTGGCGACAGGCGACGAGCTGGTATCGGCGTCGCTGGCCGCGCCTCGCGATCTCAGCGTGGTTGTCGGACTGTTCGGCCTCGCCGCCCTCGCGTTGTCGGTCCTCGGCGTGTACGGCGTGATGGCCTACTACGTCGAGCAGCGCGCCCGCGACATGGGCATTCGACTGGCGCTCGGCGGCGCGCCCTCGGCGATTCGCCGGATGGTCATGGTCCAAGGGCTGGGCCTGGCCGGGCTCGGCGCCACCCTCGGCACGAGTCTGGCCGTGGTGGCCGCACAGTGGATGACGTCGCGGCTCTTCGGGATCAGCGCCACGGATCTGCGGGTCCTCGTCGCCGTGCCCGTCGCCCTGGTCGGCCTGGCGGCACTGGCCTGCCTGGTTCCCGCGCGGCGCGCCGCACGGGTCGATCCGTCGGCGATCCTGCGCGAGGGATAACCCGGCGCTCCGAGCCCAGGCGGAGGCCCTACGATCCGAACGCGTAGACGCGGCCGTCGACGTCGCCGATGACGATGCGTCCGGCCGCGACGGCCGGCGAGGCGTTGAAGCCGGCGCCGGCCTCGAACTCCCACACCCGATCGCCGGTCTTGAGGTCGAGCACGTACACACGGCCGTCGCCCGATCCAATGACCACGCGGTCGCCGGAAATGGCCGGCGACGAGTCGACGCGCGCGCGGGTCGCAAACGCCCAGCGCGGCTTGCCGGTCGCCATGTCGAGCGCGCGCACGTGCCTGTCGCGCCCGCCAATCACCATCACACCGGCACCCAGCGCCGCCGAGGAGTAGAACGGGAACTGCCGGTCGGGGTCGGCAAAGCGCCACTTCACCTTCCGCGCCGTGATGTCCACGGCAATCACGTCGTTGGCGAACGTGCCGTAGTACGCCACGCCGGCCGCCACGGCCGGCGACGCCGCCGTGTAGCCCTCGGTCGAGAGCTTCAGCACGCCCTGACCATCGGCGATCCGCACGCCGTGGAAGTACTCGTCGCAGCCGCCGAAGTACGCGACGCCGTTCAGCACCGCGGGGGTTGCGTGCACGTAGTTCTCGGTGCCGTACTTCCAGAGGAGCTTGCCGGTCGCCGCGTCGAGCCCGTAGAGATGTCCGTCGTACGACCCGACGAGCACGCGAGTACCCACGACGACCGGCGATGATTTGATCTCGGCCCCGGTCTTGAAGATCCACCGCACCTTGCCGGTCGCCGCGTCAACGGCGTGCAGCACGCCGGCCAGATCGCCGATGTACACGACGCCGGCGGCCACCGCCGGCGACGACTCACCGATGCCGAGGTCGTCGTTGGTGCGGTACGTCCACTTGACCGCGCCCGTCCCGAGATCGATCGCATGCAGGTCGCCGGCCGACGCGCCGACGTAGACCGTGCCGTCGACGATCGCGGCCGACGACTCGACCGCCGAGCCGGCCTGGTAGGTCCAGAGAAGCCGCAGTGTCGCCGGCAGGGCCGAGGCCGCGACGCCGGTCAGCGCCGGCACGCGGCGGAACTGCGGCCAGGCGTCGGAGGCCACCTGCGGCGACACCGTCACCGACAGGAGGAGACACGCGGCGAACGTCAGGACCTTCCGCACTACCGCTGCAGCTGCGCGCCCTGCTGAATGGCGTACAGGTTGTTGCGGGTCATGACGTACATGACGCCGTTGGCCGTGATGACCGTCGAGTAGACGGAGCTGCCCATCTCGTTCGTGTGCAGCACCTTCAGGGTGGGGCCGTGCTGCAGCACGACGACGTCGCCGTCCTCGTCGCCCAGGTACACCTTGCCGTCGGCGACCATCGTCGAGCTCCACATCGCCGCGAACATGTCGTACTTCCAGAGCGGCTTGCCGGTCTTGACGTCGAGGCAGTGCAGGAAGCCGCTGAAGTCCGGGTAGTAGATGAGGCCGTCCTTGACCGAGGCGGTGGAGATGGATCGCCGGATCTCGCCGTAGTGCCAGATGCGGCCGGTGTCCGTGATGTCTCCGCGCCTGGTGGCGTCAATCGCGTACAGGTGGCCGACGCCCTCGCCGTGCTCGGGATCCTGGCCGTTCGCGATGTACACGACGTCGCCGACGATCACGGGCGTGGCAATCAGCTCGTTGCGCGTCTTCGGCCAGACCGAGTCCTTCGGGTTGGAATCGAACTCCCACAGCTTCCGCCCCGTCTTCGCGTCGTACCCGCGGACCCAGCCGTCGCCCTGGCCGTGCACGACCTGGACGACGCCTCCGATGGTGCCAACCGCCGGCGTGGACCACTGGCCGTGGAGGATCCGGTCCCCGGGCGAGGCGTCCTCCCACACGAGCTTCCCGGTGTGGCGGTCCAGCGCGACGATCGCGGGCGCCTTCGGCGACGGGATGTTGACGTGGCTTTCGTCCTGCCCGTTGCCGGTCGAGACGTAGATCAGATTCTCGTAGGCGACGGGTGAGGAGTTGGCGAGGTTGTGCGGGAAGTTGCCGACCTCCTCCATCGTGTCGAACATCCAGAGGATGTCGGGGTCGTGCTTGCCCGTGAGCGCTTCCTCCTTGTACGGGCCGTCGTTCTCGCCGTCGTGGAAGCCGTGAATGTCGACCGCCAGCACGACGGCGCGATTCGACACGAAGTAGGCCACGCCGTCGATGACGAGCGGCGAGGACGCGATGCCCTGGAACGGCCAGTCGTTGGCGCGGCCCGACGAGAGCTTCTCGAACGTCGCCTGCCACAGGAACTCGCCCGTCGCCTCGCGAAAGGCCATCAGGACGCCGCGGTCACCCGCCTGCTTCGGGTCGCGCACGGCCTCGTTGTTCGTGCCGACCAGCACGACCCCGCCAGCCACGACCGGGTTGCCGTAGCTCTGCGATCCAAGCGCCGCGACCCACTTGATGTTTCTGCCGGTCTTGACGTCCCACTCCGTCGGCAGCCCGGTGGCGTCGGACACCATGTTCCGGTCCGCCGTGCCGCCCCACATCGGCCAGTCGGTCACGCCCTTGCTCGCCGCGCCGGAGGCACTCTGCAGGGCCAGCGTCAACGCCGCTGCCGCGATCGGGGCCACCCCCGCCAGGCCAGAGCTCTTCATAGTCACTCAAGTCCCCCACTTCACTCGTTCACCAGTTCTCCAGTTCACCAGTTCATCAGTTTCTATGAACTCTCAAGTTGTCGAAGAACATGTCCGAAATCCCGTCCGCGTAGAGGCCGGGCGCGCCCTTCCGGTGCGGAATCGTGTCCGTCTTCTGGATCGTCCAGGCGCCGGGCTCGGCCCGGCCCGCGGGCCACACCTTGCCCTGCACGAGCGTCGTGCCATCGGGCCGGTTTTCGACGCGCAGCTTCATGCGGTACCACGCGTTCACGTCCCAGGCGAACGGCACGCGGACGGTCATCTCGTCGGCGGCCTGCCAGGGATGCAGCTCGAGGTGCTGGCTGTTGCCGAAGAGCACCATGACGTACCGCTGGTTGATCAGGCCGATGTCGCCGCGCTGGCGGCGCATTTCGACGCCGCGCACGTCGGCCTCCACGGTGTAGTTCGCCCAGTCAGGGCGGCCGATGATGATGCGGGCGCGCCGGCCGACCGTGTCGTCACGCGCCCGGACGAGCACGGCGTTGCCGTCCACCTGCCCGATCGTGCTCTTCAGGTTCGCCGTCCACCACATCGGAGCGGCCTTGAGGCCGTCAAAGTCGAACGCCTGTGGGAGAGACGGAATCACGCGGACGCGGGCCTGGCCGGTGACGCCGCCGACGACGGCCCTCACGAAGCCCGCCGCGCCGCCCGACGCGGGCGCGGCGTACACGCCGTCGGCCCCGACCGAACCGGGCAGAAGGTCCAGCGACCACTGCGCGTCAGACGCCGGCGCCGTACGAATCAGGACGCCCTTCGCGTCGTACAGCGTGAGCGTGAAGGCCTGCCGGCCACCCGGATCCAGCAAGGCCTCGTACGGGAACACCTGGACCTGGGCCACGGGGCCCGGACTTGCCGGCTGAGGAGCGGGCTTGGCGGGCGCCGCGGCCGCTCGAGGCCGGCGCGTGCCAATCGCGTAAAGGTGGCCGGACGACCCCGGCGTGTCCTCAACTGGTGGGTACGTGACGACGTACACGCGACCGTCCGCGATCGCCGGCGACGCGAGGATGGGCTCGGGGTTCGTCGGCGTGCCGATGAGGTCCTCGTCGAGCACCTCGGCGCCCGTCGCGGAGGGCCGCAGGATGAAAAACTTGCCGTTCTCGGTCCCGACGTAGAGCTTGCCATCGGCCAGGACGGGCGATCCCTTCTGCAGCGTGCCGAGCCGGCGCGTCCAGACCTGCTTGCCCGTCTTCAGATCGAACGCGCCGAGGATCGCGCTGTTGTCCACCGTGTACAGCCGTTCGGCGTCCATCACCGGCGAGGCGAACGTCGGCATGAAGCCGCGCGTGACCCACTTGACCGCGGCGCCCGTGAGCGGCCCGCTCCCCGTGGCGTCAATGGCGGCGATCATCCCCATCTCGGTCGTGTCGATGTTCTCCTCGCCGTGCGTGATATAGGCCGTGTTGTCGCGGACGAGCACGCTGTTGAGGATCGCGCGCTTGCTGACCTCGATGCTCCAGACCGGCTTGCCCGTGTTGACCTGGAGGGCGTGGAAGACGCCGTCGGTGCCGCCGACGACCAGCGCGCGCGACCCGCCGAGGTCCACGACGATCGGCGTCGAGTAGTTCGTGTCGTAGTGACGCGCCTGCGGCGAGCTGACCCAGATCGTCTGCCCCGTGCGCTTGTCGAACGCAAAGTAGCGGTTGCCCGGCCGGCCGAGGTCCGGACCCCAGTTTTGAATCAGCGTGTTCAGAATGACCTTGTCGCCCTCGATGACGGGCGACGTGGTCCGGCCGCCGTGCGTCGTGATGGCGCCGTATTCCTCCGGGAGCGACCGATCCCACAGCACCTTGCCGTCGGGGGCGAGCGCGATGAGCTCCGCGCCGACGGTGAAGAGATAGACGTTGCCCGTCGCCGGATCGACCGCGGGCGACGCCCAGGCGGCGCGGTGCTGCGGCACATCGGAGAGGTACACGCTGAAGCGCCGCTCCCAGACGACCTTGCCCGAATCGACGTCCACCGCGACCAGCCGCTCCTGCGTCGTCGAGGTGTCGCCGGTCGTCGTCGTCTGCAGGTACAGCCGGTTGCCAAAAACGACCGGCGTCGATCGGCCGCCGAACGGCAGCGACCAGGCCACGTTCTCGCCGGCGGGCGACCACCGGGACGGCAGGTTCGTCTCTGCCGACGTGCCGTCGCGCTGCGGGCCGCGCCATTCGGGCCAGTCCTGCGCGCCGAGCGCCGCCACGCCGGCCGTGAGGAGGATGCCGAGGATCAAGCGAGCAGGCATGCGTTTCATTATGTACTGCCTGGGCAGCCGGACCTTTCCGGCCGGACCCGAGTGGTTTACGACCCGGCCCTCAGCCGCGTTGCACGAGTTCCGCGGCTTTCTCCCCGATCATGACGCACGCGGCATTCGTCTGGCTGTTGACGTTCTCGGGCACGACCGACGCGTCGGCGACGCGCAGGCCTGCGAGCCCGTGGACGCGGAGGTCCGAATCCACGACCGCGTCGGGCCCCCGGCCCATGCGGCACGTGCCGACGGGATGGAAGATCGTGTCGGCCGTGCCTCGGATGAACGCCCGGAGCTCGTCCGTCGTCCGCACGCGGGCGTCCGGATCCGCGGGCGCGCCGCGGACGGCAGCGTACGCATTCGATTCGGCGAGGGACTGCGCGAGCCTCACAGCTTCCACGAGCGCCTCGAGGTCGCCTGGCTCGGCGAGGTAGTTGGTGGTGATGACGGGCGGCGCGAGCGGGTCCGCCGATCGCAGGGCCACGACTCCCCGGCTGGCCGGCTGGCTGTGGACGACGGAAAGCGTGACGAACGCGTCGGGCGCCTCGAGGCCGCGCCCGACGTAGAACTGGATGTCGGGCGGGCGCGCCGCCGCGCCGCGACGCGTGAACGTGAAGAGCCCCGCGGAGACCGACGACGGCGCCAGCGGCCTGGTCGCCGCCCACCGGACCGCCACGCGCAGGTGATCCTGCAGGTTCCGGCCCACCCCGGGCAGGTCTCGGACGACCGGCAGGCCGAGCGCCCGGAGCGCGTCCGCCGGCCCGATGCCGGAGAGCATCAGGAGCTTTGGCGTTTCGACGACGCCCCCGGCGAGCACGACCTCGCGCCGGGCCCTCACGACCTCGGTCGAACGGCCGCGCGCGACCTCGACGCCCGTCGCACGGGCGCGCTCGATGACGAGACGCAGCGCCTGCGCGTGCGGCCAGACGACCAGGTTCGGCCGCCCGAGCGCCGGAGCAAGGTAGGCGTCCGCCACGGAATGTCGCCGCCCGTGGCGGATGTTCTTCTGATAGAAGCCGGCGCCACCTTCCTGCCGGGCGCCGTTGAAGTCCCAGTCGGGGCGCGCGGTGAACCCATGCTCGCGCGCCGCGTCCAGAAAGGCCAGGTGTCCGGCGTGCGGATCGGTCGTGTCCGCCACGGCCAGCGGTCCGCCCGCGCCGCGGTAGTCCGAGCCGCCGCGCGAGTTGTCCTCGGCACGCCGGAAGTACGGCAGGACTTCGTGGAATCGCCACGACGCGCCCGCGCCGGCCGCCCAGCCGTCGAAGCAGAGCTGGTGGCCGCGGACGTACGCCATGGCGCCGATCGCGCTCGACCCACCATACGTCTTGCCGCGCGGCCATCGGATCGACCGCCCGCCAAGGCCCGGGGCCGGCTCGGTCGCGTAGTTCCAATCGACCGCGGATCCAATGAGCGACGTCCAGCGACCCGGCATCGCGATCAGCGGATGCACCGCAGGGCCGCCGGCTTCGAGGAGGAGCACACGCGTTTGCGGGTTGGCGCTGAGCCGATTGGCCAGCACGCACCCGGCCGATCCCGCGCCGACGATGATGACGTCGAACTCGGCCCGCGGCCCGTTGTCGCGGATGGAGTCCTGCACCGTCGCGGCGCCGATCAGAATGGCCGACTCCTTGAGAAACCGGCGGCGGGACCGCCGGCTACTTGCCCGTGCCAACGACGCGCTCAATCGCCGCCGTCTCGCGCGGCGCTTTCACCGACAACCGTTCCAGGCCCCGTTCCGTCATCAAGAACGAGTCCTCGATCCGCACACCGATGCCCTTGTACTTGCGCACGGCCGGCGCGGGTTATCCGGTTATCGGGGGATCGGGTTATCCGGTTATTGCGCTCGGTCATGGGTTGCTGACATTGTAGCCGTCGCCATGCGTCCGGTTCCCGCTCGCCGTCTCATACTCCCCCTCACGCTCCTCGGACTCGCTGCGGCCCTGCTTGCCGCTGACCCGCGAGACGACTCGCGGCCTGTCGGGTGGCAGCAGGCGCCGGCTCCCTCGCCGCCGCCGGTGTCAGTCATCACGGTGCCGGCCGGATCGGCCGCCGTCGAGCAGACGGCGCAGGGCACGCGGCCGGGCGCGCAGCTCGTCGAGAGTTTCGACGGTCTTGGCGTCGGGTTCGAGGGGCCGCACGGGCCGTCCACCGGTCGGAATCCGTCGGACAACAGCCTGGCGGTCGGGCCCGATCACATCGTGCAGACGGTGAACTCGCGGCTGGCCATCTTTACCAAGAAAGGCCGGCGGTTCGACACGACGGGCACGGTGCTGTACGGCGCGGTGCCCTCGAACACCGTGTTCAAGGACTTCGGCGGGACGTGCGAAGCGCGCAACAACGGCGATGCCGTCGTCCGCTACGACCAGCTGGCGGACCGCTGGCTCATCGTCATGCCGATCTTCGCGCGCGGCGCGCCGCGGCCCGATCAGCCGACGCCCGGCCGCTCGGGCGATCCGGCCGCGGTGAGCGTGCCCGGCGTCACGGATCAGCCGGGCCCGCCGCGACGCCTGTTCGAGCCGCCGCCACCGCCGCCGCAGCCGCCGGCCCAGCCGGGCGCGCCGGCACGCGGCCAGGGCGGCGTCGCGCGCGGACAGGCCGGCCCGCAGGGCGTGTACTCGATGTGTTACGCCGTCAGCGCCGGCCCGGATCCCATGGGGCCGTACTACCGGTACGAGTTCCTGCGGCCGATCTTCCCTGACTACCCGCGTCCGGCCGTCTGGCCCGATGGCTACTACGTGCCGACGAGCACGGGCGACGACGTCATCCAGAAGCACGTCTGCATCGTCGATCGTCAGGCGATGCTGGCGGGTCGGCCCGCGACCGAGCAGTGCGTCGTCATCGACGGCGTCAATTTCCTGAACAACGCCGACATCGACGGCCGGGCGCTTCCGCCGGCCGGCAGCCCCAACATCATGATGGCGACCGGCGGCACGCAGTTGAGGCAGATTCTCGAGGACGACGGGATCCATGTCTGGACGGTCAAGGTGGACTGGGCGAATGCGGCGAAGACGCGAGTGGATGGGCCGAGCAAGGTGACCGTTGCGCCGTACCGGTATCTCTGCGACGGACAGCTCACCAACTGCGTGCCGCAGCCCGGCACCGATCGCAGGCTCGACGCGCAGGGCGACAAGATCATGGCGCGGCTTGTCTACCGCCGCATCGGCGCGCGGGAGTCGCTGGTCGCCGTGCACTCCGTGAACACCTCGGCCGGTGCGGGCGGTGTGCGCTGGTACGAGTTCCGGCTCGGGCGCGATCGCGCGGTCGAGCTGCACCAGCAGGGCACCTACGCGCCGGACCGCCAGTATCGCTGGATGGCGAGCCCGGCGATCGATCGCGAGGGCAACATCGGCATCGGCTACTCGTTCGGCGGTCCGCCGCACTTCGTCGGACAGCGCTTCGCCGGGCGGCTGGCGGCCGATCCGCTCGGGCTGCTGACCTTGCGCGAAACGGTCCTGGTCGAGGGCGAGGCGGCCCAGACGACCACGCTGCGCTGGGAGGACTACACGCAGACGGCGGTCGATCCGTCCGACGACTGCACCATCTGGTACGTCGGCGACTATCTCAAGAAGGACGCGACGAGCTACTCGACCAGGATCGGCGCGTTTCGGATGGGCAGCTGTGGGAGAGGGGATTGAGCTATTGGAGTAGCGGGTTATCGGGTTTATTGGAGAACGAGACCTCCGTTTTTCAGTTCTCCAGTTCTCCAGTTCTCCAGTCCGCCAGTTTCAGGGTTCGTGTCACCTCAGTTGCAGTCTCGCCGCCGCTTCGCGCTCGACCCGCGCCCGGGAGAAGACGAGCGGGAAGTACACGTCGTCGGCCCAGAGTGTGAGCAGATTGTCGTAGAACGGCGAGCCGGGCTGGCCGGACTGGCCCGGGACGTTTGTCACGATGGATCGATCCCAGTCGGCGACATCCAGGATCTCGCGGTAGCTCGCACCGTCCGCCGCGAGCGACCCGGACCCGCCCGGCCGTTCGACCGTCGGCAGATTGAACGGCGCGAGGAACGGATGCGCAAACGCCCGCGTGTGCATCCGTCCCCACCGCCAGCCGGACCAGTCGGACCCCTGCGCGCGGGCCAGGGCGTCAATCGCGCGGCGGAGACTGGCCTCGTGCTGGGCCTGCCGGGCGGCCGCGGGGCGGCCCGCGGCGCGCTCGTCGGCCGCGGACGCGTTACGCCACTCGGAGTAGATCGCCGCGGCGCGGCTCTCGCGGGCGAACGTGCCGTCCCAGGCGGCCAGCAGGTCGCGTGCGCGCTCGAGTTCGGGTGCCGACGCCGTCCAGCCGGCGAACAGCCGGGCCTCGCTCCTGGCTCGGAGCGAGACGGCATCGAGCTGCATCCGCCGGTGGTCGTCGAGCGTGTAGCGCCGGCCGGGCTGGATCAACTGCAACAGTCGCGCGATGCGCTCGTACTCCGCGCCCGCCGACGACTTGTACACGACCGGAATGGCAAACCCCTTCGGATGAATGTTGTTGTTGGCCGTCGCGATGAATCCGCGCGACGGATTCACCTCGCGCGGCAGGTCGGCACGGAAGCCGTTCCATTCGTACTCGCCGGTTCCGGGAACGGGCAGACGCCCCGTCCAGCTCTTGCCGCCGGCGGCGCCCCGACGGTTCGGCGTCAGCGCGGAGGCCTGCCAGGAGATGTCGCCGTTCACGTCGCCGCAGATCAGGTTCTCGGACGGCGCCTTCCAGTACATCGCCGCGTCGAGGAACCGCCGGCAGTCGCGCGCCTGCGCCAGTCGCAGCCCTCCGAGATAGGGGGCTGTGCCGGGCTCGAGAAGCGCCGAACGGAGGGCGTAGGCGCGGCGGCGCGCGCGGTCTTCATGGAAGATCGGCCCGTGCCGGCTGAACTTCAGCTCGACGATCTGCGGCGGCTCGCCCCGGACCCGAATCTCTTCGCGCACGACGGTTAGCGGCTCCCACGCGCCGCGCCACTTCACTTCGTTCGGATTCTCAGGGTTCACCTCTTCGACGTACACGTCCTCCTGATCGGTCCCGACAATCGTGAGACCCCACGCGAGCCGCTCGTTGTGGCCGATGGCCACGCCGACAAACGGCGGCTCGCTCGCCCCAATCACGTTCCAGCCCGGCGCCGACAGGTGCACGATGTAGCGGAGCGACGGGTTCGTCACCGTGCGGTGGGGATCGTTGGCGACGACGGGCTTGCCGGTAGCCGAGAGCGGGCCGGATACGACCCAGTTGTTGGAGCCGAACGGGGACGTACCTCGATCTGTGGAAAACTCCGGGGGAGCGGACGGGGACGTACCTCGATCTGTGGAAAACTCCGGGGACACAGATAGTAGAGTCCCCGGAGTTTTCCACAGATCGAGGTACGTCCCCGTCCCCCACGATCGATACGGCTCAATGAGCGCAGGGCGAATCGCGCCGCCCCCGCCCCGGCCGGTCGTGACCGTCTCGTCGATCGCCTTCACGTCGAGGCCGTCGGGTACCACGAGGTCATCCCACGGATCCGGTGCGCGCTGGCGATTGGCGGCCTCGACGCCAAGCCGGGCGACGTTGCGGGCCAGCGTGAGTTCGGCCGACGCGTCGCCAAACGTCCCCGCCCGCAGCACCAGCGTCTCGGCCGTCCACGGCTCGGGAACAATGCCGGTCACGCGGAATTCGACGGGCAGCCGATCGCGATGCGCGTCGATGTACGCGTTCACGCCGGCGGCAAAAGCCGTGAAGATCCGCCTGCCCTCTGGGTGGTAGCTCGTCCACTCGCGGTCGTCCATCGGCCCGCGGTACTTGAGCAGCCGCGCCGTCCGATCGCGCGCGACGGCTGCCGGGCCGAGGATCTCCGCGAGCCGCCCTTCACGCTCGCGGCGCCACATCTCCATCTGCCACAGCCGGTCCTGAGCGATGACGTAGCCCTGCACGAGGAACAGGTCGTCCGTGCCTGCGGCATAGATGTGCGGCACGCCCCAGCGATCGCGAATGACTTCAGCCGAGGCGCGAAGCCCCGACAGGCTGAGCGTTCCGGAGATCGGGGACAGCGACTCGCGGGCGAGCGCAAGAAAACGCGGGTCGCCGGCGGGCGTCTGACGACTGCCGGCGCCGGCAGCCAGACCGACGAGCGCCGCGACGAGCACCAGAACCCGGGCGCGCATCCGGCCACAGTGTAGGGCACGAGGCGGGTCGGGCGGACGATCAAGGCCGAGACACCGCCCGGGGCGACCCCAGGCGTCCCCAGCAACGGCCGGGGGCCTTTGTCGTATTGTTGTGACATGCCGTCGCTGGAGGCGCGCGAGACGCGCGACCTCGCTTCAGAGCTCAAGTTTGCCGTGGATCCAGCGCTCGCCGGGCGCATCCGGGAATGGGTGCGTCCCAGGCTCGTGCCCGACCCGTATGCCTCGGAACCCGGGGGCGACGAGTACCGGACGACCACGATCTACTTCGACACGCAGGACTTATCCGTCTACCACCGTCGCGGGTCCTACGGCCGCAGCAAGTTCCGCCTTCGCCGCTACGGCGCCGCCGACGTGGTGTTCCTCGAGCGGAAACTCCGGACCGCCGGCGTCCTGTCGAAACGCCGCACCCTCCTGTCCGTGGACCAGCTGCCCCGACTCCAGCACCGGTCGGCCGACAGCGAGTGGCACGCCTACTGGTTCCACCAGCGGATCCTGATGCGTCGACTGCACCCAGTCTGCCAGGTCACCTACCGTCGGATGGCCAGACTGGCCATGACCGACTACGGACCGATCCGGTTGACGCTGGACGACGGGGTGCTCGCCCTGCCGGTCGAGGGGCCCGCGTTTGCGACGGGCGCCGGCGTCCCGGTCGTGCCCGACCGGATGATCCTCGAGCTGAAGTTCCGCGTGGAGATGCCGGCCGTGTTCCGCCAGCTCGTCGAGACCTTCACGCTCAGGCCGGAGCGCCTGTCGAAGTACCGGCTGGCCGTCGAGGCCCTGGGGCGCACGGAGCTCCGATCGGTCGTGCGCGGCCAGCAGACCATCGCGCCTCGTGCCTGAATTCCTTCGCAGCGCGCTCACGGTCCCCGCTCTCGACTGGCAGGGCGTGACCATCCGGCTGGTCGCGTCGCTCATCCTTGGTTTCGTGGTCGCCTGGATCTACCGGCGCACGCGCCCGACCGCGGAAATCGCCGCGTCGTTTCCCGGCACCCTGGTGCTCCTGTCGGTCCTGATCGCCATGGTCACGCAGGTCATCGGCGACAACGTCGCGCGCGCGTTCAGCCTGGTCGGCGCGCTGTCGATCGTGCGGTTTCGCACGGTCGTGCGCGACACGCAGGACACGGCGTTCGTGATCTTCGCCGTGGTCGTCGGCATGGCCGTCGGCGCGAGCGACATGGCCGCCGCTGGCATCGGCATCGTCGTCGTGGCCGCCGGAGCGTTTCTGATGCGCAACGGCGCGTCTCAGGCTGCCACGCCGGACGCGCCGGCGCCGTACACCCTCCACGTGCGCCTGGCGCTTGGCCACGACGTGGAGACCTTGCTTGCCGGGACGCTCGACGCGCATCTCTCCGCGCGGCGCCTGCAGGCGCTCGGCACGGCCAAGCAGGGGCTGTCGATCGACGTCACGTACGGCGTCGCGTTGCGCCGCGCGGAGTCGGCCGAAGCTCTGGTCAAGGACCTCAATCGACTGGAAGGCGTCCAGAGCGTGGAGCTCGTGCGCCAGGACACCGCCGCAGCCTGACGCGGCCGAGAATGGGAGTGCTGGTCGTGAGACTTCGAGTCATGCTCGCCGTTGCCGTCGTCGTCTCCGCGTTCGCGCAGGTGCCGCGCGCCGGTCAGGGTCCCCCGGGCCCTCCGGGCGGACCGGGATTCCAGGGCGCGCCGGCCATGCCACGCGAGCGCGCCATCGTCGCCCAGTTCGACAAGGACAAGGACGGCCGCCTGAACGCGGCCGAGCGCAAGGCGGCGCGGGAGTTCCTGGCCTCACAACCGGCCGGCGGCCGCGGCCCGATGATGATGGGCCGCGGCGGCGCGATGGCGGGTCCCGTCGAACCGGGCCCCCGGCTGACCGCGGCCGACGTGAAGACCTACGGGAACGAGCCGTTGTACCACATGTCGACGCTGCGCACGATCTTCCTCGAATTCGAGGCCGACGACTGGGAAGCCGAGCTCCTGGCCTTCAACAACACGGACGTGGACGTGCCCGCCACGGTCACGGTGGACAGGCGCACCTACCGCGACGTCGGCGTCCACTTCCGCGGCGCGTCCTCCTTCTTCACCGTGCCGGCCGGCCGCAAGCACTCGCTCAACCTGTCAATGGACTTCGTGCATGGGAACCAGCGCCTGCGCGGCTACAGCACGCTCAACCTGCTCAACTCGCACGTCGATCCGACGTACCTCCGCACGGTGCTCTACCTCGAGGCGGCGCGCAGTTACAGTCCCGCGCCCAAGGCGAACTACGTGCGTGTCGTGATCAACGGCGAGAGCTGGGGCATCTACGTCAACACTCAGCAGTTCAATCGCGAGTTCATCAACGAGTGGTACAAGACCACCGACGGGGCGCGCTGGAAGGTGCCGGGCAGCCCGGGCGGGCGTGCCGGCCTGGAGTACCGCGGCGACGACCCGGCGCCGTACAAGGCGCTCTACGAGATCAAGTCGAAGGACGACCCGAAGGCGTGGGCCGCGCTCATCAACCTGACGCGCGTCCTGAACGAGACGCCGCCCGAGCAGCTCGAAAAGGCGCTCGCGCCGATACTCGACGTTGACGGCGCGCTCAAGTTCCTCGCGCTCGAAGCGACGCTCGTGAATGACGACGGTTACTGGGTGCGGGCGAGCGACTACAGCATCTACCTGGACCCGAAGGGCCGGTTCCACCTGTTCCCACATGACGCGAACGAGACCTTCTTCATGGGCCGCGGCGGCGGTCCGCGCGGCGGTCCGCCGGCCCGCGGCGGAATGCCGCCGGGCGCGCCGCCCCCAGGCGCGGCGCTTCCACCTCCGCCTCCGCCGCCTCCGCCCGGCGCGGTCGTCGAGCTGCAGCGAGGCCTCGGCCCGCAGGGCGCGCCAGGCCGGCCGGGTGGACGCGGGGCCGCGGGTCCAGAACTCGATCCGCTGATCGGACTCACCGACTCGACCAAGCCGCTGCGCTCGAAGCTGCTCGCCGTGCCGGCGCTGCGCGAGCGCTACATGGGCTACGTGCGCGACATCGCCGCCAAATGGCTCGACTGGAACGTGCTGGCGCCCAAAGTCGCCCGGTACCAGGCGCTCATCGCGGCCGATGTCAAGACGGACACGCGCAAGCTGGACACGTTCGAGGCGTTCGAAGCCGGCGTCGAGACGCTGCGGACGTTCGTCGAACGCCGGCGCGCATACCTCGCGACCTACAAGGACTGAAGCGCGGCGAGCGTTTGCCGAAGCCCTTCCGCGAGCGGCCGCGGGGTCCAGCCGAGCTCCAAACGCGCCCGCCCGTTCGAGCCGAGGTAGGTCACGCCGGCGAGGACGCGCAGGCCCTCGGCCGTGTACTCCGGGGCGAGCGGCACGATGCGTCCGACGAGACCCATGAGGACCGACGCTGCCCGGAGCACGCTGGCGGGAATCGTGCGGCGCGGGCCTCGGATGCCCACGATCGACTCGGCCAGACGAATGGCGTCGGTCAGCGTGTGAACGGGCCCGGCCAGGAAGTAGTTCCTGCCCGGCCGGCCGCGCTCGAGCGCAAGGATGTGACCGCGCGCCACGTCGGCCACGTGCGCCCAGGCAAACGCCGTCCCGCGAGGCAGGGGCGGCAGGCGCCCGGCGAGGAACCGGCGGAACATCGTGCCGACACTGCTCGTGTCGCCCGGGCCGTAGACGAGACCGGGCTGCGCGATGACGAGCCGCAGCCCCCGCGCGATGAACCTCTCGGTCACGGCGTGCGCCTCGGCCTTGCTGCGGTCGTACACAGACAGGTGCCGGCCGGTGAACCGGTACGACTCGTCCGCGACCCGGGTGCAAGCGCGGTTGCTGTTCGATGGGCGCAAAGTTTCAGACGGGACGAGCCGAAAAGTGTAGCATTGCCACGGCATCGACGATGGTACGATTCAAAGACGAAGGCCCAGTCATGAAGTCGCCCCCCGTCGAACTCAAGCTTCACATCGACGCTTACGAGCCTGAGACGATCCCGATGGAGAGTCTCGCGGCGTACATGGCGGATCTCGCTCAAGTGCTTGGCGAGACCGCGAGCGTCCACTTCAATCGGCTTGAAGGCGGCAGCACTACGCTGGTCGCGCGAGTCGATCGTGAGGCCACGCCGCGCGTGCTCAAGCAAGCACACATGGTCCGCGCGAACGAAGGCCCACCGGACGCGCAGCGGGCGAAACGCCGGATGGAGCGCCGCCTTGCGGAGCAGAACGCGCGAAACGCGGAGCTGACCGACGAGAGCGGCGCGCGAATCCTCCTGTTTCGCGGTCGTGATGCGATCCAGCAGTCCTACGGGCCAGTGAGACAAAACGGGGAACTCATCGGTCGCGTGATCATGGTCGGTGGCAAAAACGATCCCGTTCCAGTCCACATCGAGGATGGTGAGCGCGTCTACGTGTGTGAGGCTCGGCGGGATGTCGTCCGCCGACTCGCGAAGTATCTGTTCGACGCGCCGATTCGCGCGACTGGTTACGGCCGCTGGTTCAGAGACGATCAAGGCCAGTGGGAAATGCAAATGTTTCGGATCAATGACTTTGATGTGCTGGATAGCGCGCCCGTCGGCACGATCATCCAAAACATGCGTGCCGTCCGCTCCAAATGGATCGACAGCCCCGATCCGCTCGCTCGATTCAGAGAATCGGACGAGTAGATGCTGGCCGTCTTTGATACGACCATGCTGACGCTACTTCTGCGGCCGTCAGTGGAGCCCCCGCACGACCCTAGTACGGGCATGCCCGTAGCGCTAGCCACAGAGCGAGTCGAGTATCTCATTGAAACCCTGAACAACGAGGACAGCCGGATTCTGATTCCGTCCACCGTCTGGGCCGAGTTCCTCGTTGCGGCTGATGAGAGCGCTCAGAACTACCTGGACTCCATTGCTGACAAGGCGAACTTTGAGATCGTGCCGTTCGATGGCATAGCTGCTGCCGAAGCGGCTCTCGATGAACGGAAGGCCAAACAGTCAGGGAACCAAAAGGCTGACCTGAAAGCCTCGCGCCAGTGCTTGAAGGCTGATCGACAGGTCATGGCGGTGGCGAAGGTGCGCGGAGTTCAAATGGTCTACGCCGCTGACTCGGACTTCAAGAAGATCGGGGCGTCAATGGGCGTGCCGGTCACGCTGCTCTGGGACTTGCCGCCCAAACCTTCCAAGACTCCGCTGCTTGATGATGCAGACAAAGACAATGGCGAAGCGTGAGCGTCCAGTCCGAATCGACATGCCATTCGAGGCCGCGCTCCGCCGCATCCTGAAGGCCGGGCCGATGCCGAAGCGCAGGCAGACGCGTAGGAAACCGAGACGCAAGAAGCCTCCAACCCGCCGTGGCTGACGATTCGAGCCTCTTGAAGGTCATCACGCCGGAGACCTTCGACCTGTTGCTAACCGAGTTCGCCTTTCGCAAGCACCCTGGTCCGCACTATGGGTCACACGATGACGTCCAAGAGCGCAGCCGGCTTTATCGAATTGCTCTGATTTTGCTCGTGTTTGTCGAACAGGAGCATACCGACCCTAGGTTTGTGGCTGTTCGTGAAGCCTTTGAGCGTCGCGTCTTTGGAACCCATGACACCCCTGACGCGCGAGAGTTTGTTGACCGCGTGAAGTCCGCCGTTGGCGACCTTAACGAGCTATTCAAGGCGATCCTCACTCGGTCTAGGAAGGAACTGACTTGGTCTCGGCTCTGGCTTGCTGAAGCTGGCGTAGACGAACACAACATCGAACTCCTCAGGCAGTTCTGGGTGTTGTGGGTTGACATGTATGCCACCCTGACTGAGTTAATCAAGGGGTGGGCCAAGCCGGCCCAATGAGGGTGTGGCAAAGGCATAATCACCATAACCAGTAACCCAATCCCCCGATAACTCAATACAATGTGCTGCACCTCGGGAGGGTTCCCATGTTCCACGGTCGTCGCACCCGTCTCATCGCGGCCGGTGCCCTGCTGGCCGCGGCTACGCTCGCGGCCCGCGTCCCGGCGCCTCAGGCGCCGGCCTCAGCCGCCCCCGCCGCGCAGATGCAGCCGACCAACGACGCGCCGAATCCCTACGTCACGGTGGAGGGCTGGGCGCGCATGCCCCCGGGCCGCGAGTGGGGATCCACGAGCGCGGTTGACATCGACCGGGACGGCCGTTCGATCTGGGTCGCCGAGCGCTGTGGCAAGCTCCCGACGGGCGCCGCCGCCAATCGCTGCGTGAACCGGCAGACCGGTGAAGTGTCGCCGCTCGACATCGTCTTGAAGTTCGACGAGACGGGCGCGTTCGTCCGCGGCTTCGGCGCCGGCCTGCTGGTCTTTCCTCACGGCATCCACGTCGACCGCGACGGCAATGTCTGGGTGACCGACGGCCAGGACAACCTGCCGACGCCCGCCCGTGGCGCGCCGCCCGACGCACCGCTGCCGGCGCCGCCGGCCAGAGTGATCGGCCATCAGGTCTTCAAGTTCAGCCCGGAGGGCAAGCTGCTCCTGACGCTCGGCAAGCCGGGCGGCAACCGGCCGGGCCAGCCCGCCGACCCGGCGTCCTTCTACCAGCCGAACGACGTCATCACGAACGCGGCGGGCGACATCTTCGTGAGCGAGGGCCACGGCGGCGCCAACGCGCGCATCGTCAAGTTCGATCGCACGGGCAAGTTCATCAAGGAGTGGGGCCGGCGTGGGGCCGCGCCCGGCGAGATGGACCAGCCGCACGCGCTGGCGTGGGATTCGAAGGGCCGGCTGTTCGTGGCGGACCGGTCGAACAACCGCATTCAGATCTTCGATCAGGAGGGCAACCTGCTCGACTACGGCTGGGAGCAGTACAGCCGCATCAGCGGTCTCTGGATCGATCGGAACGACATGCTGTACGCGGCCGACTCGGAATCGGGCTCCGTGGCGCCAGCTCGCGCCGACTGGAAGCGCGGCATCCGGATTGGCAGCGTCCGGGACGGCAAGGACGGCAAGATCCGGTCCTTCATCCCAGACCCCTCGACGGCGACGCGCGGGACGCTGGCGGCCGAGGGCGTCGCCGCCGACGCGGCCGGCAACGTCTACGGCGCCGAAGTGGGACCGGCGGCGCTCAAGCGATACGTATTGAAGAAGTAGCGCAATGGGGCAATGAGGCAGTGGGGCAATGGGGCAATGCGCGCAATGGGACAATGCGCGCAATGGGACAATGCGAACTAATGAGGTCATGCTGAACGGTGAGGCGATGATGTGGCGCCGGTCGATGACTGCCGTGAGGCACCTGATTGTCACGTTGCCCCATTGGCTGGTCGGCTCGTAGCCGACCCTGTCCTGTTTCCAACCTTGCCCCATTGTGGGCATTGCCCCGTTGCCTCACTGCCCCATTGCACCAATCCGTTCATTGCCCGACTCTCCCGAAAGGCGTAGAATCCAGCCGTTCCCCGTCCAGACGGGTTCGGAGGAGGAGTGACCATGTCGGTAACACGCCGCGGGTTCTTTCGGTCCGTCGGAGGGGGCAGAGACGACCTCGGGCTGGCGGCCCTGATTGCCGCCCGGGGACACGAGGCGCTCATGGCCCAGGCGCAGGGCGCGGCGACCCAGACCGGGCGCGGCGCCGGCGCCGGCCAGGCGGGCGGCCGCGGCCAGGGCGGCCGCGGGGGTCAGGGCGGTCAGGCCGGGCGCGGCGGGCGGCCCGCGCCGCCGCCGGGCGTCGAGGAAATCAAGATCAGCAGCAACGAGAATCCGCTCGGCCCCGGCCGGCACGTGCTCGACGCCATCGTCGGCAAGTTCCCGGAGGCCAGCCGGTATCCGTTCAACAGCACGCCGAACGAGGGCAGGCTGGTCGAGGGGCTGGCCGCGTTCAACAAGGTCAAGCCCGAGAACATCGTGGTGGGCGCCGGATCGCAGGAGATCCTCAAGAGCGCGATGCGCGCCTTCACGTCGCCGTACCGGCCGCTCGTGACCGCCGCGCCGACGTTCGAGAACTGCACGGGCCTGGCGCGCCGGATGAACGTGCCGCTCTTCGAGGTCAAGGTTGATTCGCAGCTCCGGCTGGACCTCGAAGGCATGCTGACGGTCGCGCGCGGGGCGGGCCTCATCTTCCTCAACAACCCGAACAATCCGACGGCCACGGTGCACGGCGCCAAGGTCGTGGCCGACTTCGTGGAGCGCGTGCGCCGGATTTCGCCGGACACGGTCATCCTGATTGACGAGGCGTATCACGACTACGTCACCGACCCCGCGTACGAGACGGCCATTCCGCTCGCGATGTCCACGCCCAACGTCTTCGTCGCGCGGACGTTCTCGAAGGCCTACGGGATGGCGGGTATGCGCGTCGGTTACGCCATCGGGCAGAGCGACTCGATGAAGCCGCTCGCGCGCGTGAAGATGCCGTACAACGTCAGCGTCTTCGGCATCGCGGCGGCGCTCGCCGCCATCGGCAACCCGCAGCACCTCGCGCAGGAGCGGGCGCGCAACACCGAGGTGCGCGCGATGACCGTCAAGGTCTTCGAGGAGCTGGGCTGCAAGGCGACGGCGTCCAACACGAACTTCATTTTCGTGGACGTCGGCCGGCCGGCGGCCGAATTCCGGAACGCCTGCGCGAACCAGTGGGTGAACGTCGGGCGCGATTTCCCGCCGTTCGAGCACACCTACGCGCGGATCTCGATTGGCACGATGGCGGAAATGCGGAGGGCGACGGACGTGTTCCGCGAGGTGCTGCGGCCGACGAACCAGGCCGGCGGCAACGGACGATCCGGACGATAAGGAGCAGTCATGCTGACCAGACGTCGTTTCGTTCACACGGTAGGAATCGGCGCGGCGGGCGCGCTGACGGCTTCCTGGATTGGAGCCCGCGGCCGCGAAGGCGGGTTCTGGTCGGCGCTGGAGCCGTCCGTCGGCGCGCAGGGCCTGGCGCCCACGCCGACGAACCCCATCATCCTGTCGAGCAACGAGAACCCGATGGGTCCAGGCCAGAAAGTCCTCGACGCGATCAAGGCCGCGTTCGGACCGGCTGGCGCGGCGCCGGGCCGCTACTCGGGCGGCCCGCTCGTCGAGGCCCTGGCCAAGAAGCACGGCGTGCAGCCGGCCAACATCGCGCTCGGCTGCGGATCGACGCAGGTCCTGCGCACCGCGACGCACGTCTTCACGGCGCGCAACCGGCCGCTCGTCGGCACGATCCCGACGTACGAGGAGTGCGCCGGCTACGCCGACATGATGGGCCACCCGGTCCGCCCGGTTCAGCTCGACCAGCATTTCCAGATGGACCTCGGCCGGCTGGCGGATGCGTCGCGCGGCGCCGGGCTGGTGTTCTACTGCAATCCGAGCAACCCGACGGCCACCTACACGGGCGCCCGCGCGTCACGCGACTTCTTCGCGCGCGTCAATCGCCTCTCGCCTGAGACGGTGATCCTCGTCGACGAGGCCTACTACGACTACGTCGTCCATCCGGATCACGACACGCACATTCCGCTCGCCATCGAGGACCCGCGGATCGTCGTCGCGCGGACGTTCTCGAAGGCGTTCGGGCTGGCGGGCCTGCGGATCGGGTATGCCGTGGGGCACCCCGAGGCGATTCAGAAGATGAACGCCTGGGAGTCGGCCGGCAACGCGAGCTCGCTGAACCTGCTCGCGACGTTTGCCGCCGCGGCGGCCGTCGAGCAGGGCGACGCGTTCGTGGACGCGGAGCGGGCCCGCAACAAGGCCGTCCGCGACTTCACGATGAAGTGGTTCAACGACCGGGGCATGAAGCCGGCCGAGTCGCAGGCCAACTTCATGTTCGTCAACATCGGCCGGCCGGTGAAGGAGTTCCGCGACGCCTGTCTCGCCAAGGGCGTCCGCGTCGCGCGCGACTTCCCGCCGTTCGAGAAATCGCACTGCCGCATCTCGTTCGGCACGATGGAGGAGATGCAGTACGCGGCGAAGGTCTTCGGCGAGGTGCTCGGCAAGCCGGCCGCCGCGGCGGCCGCGTAGGCGTCAGAGGGACGATCCGCCGGGGCGGTTCGCCAGGCGCGCCGCCCCGGGAAGAGGCACGGAGGCAGCGACGGCCTCCGTGCCTTTTTGTCGTGCTGCCGGGCGCGCCAACCTCACTTGATGATCTTGAGGTCCCTGAGCTGTCGCTCGAGTCGCTCCGTCCACACCTGCTGCCGGGCCCGATCGGCGCCATGACGCGTCTCGAGATCGTAGAGTTCCTGTTCCTTGCGGCTGTCGGCTATCACCCGGTCGGCCATCGCCTTCAGTCGCCGGCGAAGGTCCTCCATGGCTTCGTCGCCACTGAAACCCAAGCCGCCCGGGAGGCGCGCCTTTGCAAGGCGCGCGGCAAACACTTCGTTGATGTCCAGGTGTCCCTGCTCGTGTGCCAGGAGCGCGGGATCGGGGGGTGTTGCACTGCGGCGCCAGGACGAGTTCCTGTCAAAGCCCGAACGCACGCTGAACGCCACGACTTCGGCACTCGCGCCAGCGGCCGTGGCGCTCCATCGCGCCTGGTACGTGTAGCGAATGAAGCCCTGGGTGTGCATTTGGTAGGGCGACGCGACACGGTCGTTGACCGGGAAATCCTCGAGCGCCAACCGGCGGTATGGCAGGAAGCCCTGGGCGATCTCGTCGCGCCACTCGGGCGACCTCGCATCCTGCCCGGCGGCGTTCCCGTGTCCCGACGGCACGAGTAGCGCCAGCATCAGAACCGCAACCCGCTTGGCCGTTCCTCGCCCCATGTCGATACCCCGCTCCAGATGGCGCTGTCACGCGCCCGCCGCGCGATCCGCGAGTATCGCCCGCGCCTGCTTCATGTGATGCTCGGTGTGGCGCCAGTGAAACTTCCGCCACTGGCGGACGCTCATCCCGGCGAAGAAGGGATGATTGAGAAGCGGCCGGCGATCGCCCAACAGCGCCTCGGCCTGCTCCATGGCTCGATCGAGCGCCGCGAGGGCGTCCCGCGCGCGGCCTCGTATCGCTGCGGGCGGCACCGCGCCCGTGGGCGACGTCGGCTCCGGCGCGCGGGCGCGCGGAAAGTACGCCAGGTCAACGACCAGCACGCGTCCGAGCCGCTGCCTGAGGGTGGGAGCCGTCGCCCGCGGCTGCTCCGTCGCCGTCACGTTCCCGAAGCCCTTCGCGTTGCGCTCGTAGGAGAGCGAGAGGTGCTCGAGAATCTCGGCAATGGACCACGTGCCCGGCCGGCGCCGGGTCAGCACGTCGTCGGACAGATGCGTCGACATCCGATCGATGGCGTCACTGGCGCGCTGAAGATGCCGGTGCATGCCGCACGGCCTTCGGGTCCTTCTTGATGGGCAGGTCGTCCCGGTTGCCCCACTCCTCCCAGGAACCGTAATAGACGCGCACCTTGGTCCGGCCGATGAGCGCGAGCGTGAACGCGTCGTGCGAGGCGCGCATGCCCACCTGGCAGTAGATGATGGTCTCGTCGCCCGCGCCGACCCCGCGCTCGGCGTAGAGCCGCTCGATGGCCGCCGCCGGCTTGAAGGTCCGCGCCGGCAGGTCGAGCGTGTCCTCCCAGTACACCGGCACGGACGTCGGGACGGCGCCGCCGTGCTTGATGCCGCGAAGATCGCGGCCCTCGATCTCGCCCGGCGTGCGCGCGTCGACGATCGTCACGCCCGGCTTGCCGATGGCCGCGAGGACGTCGGCGGACGTGGCCACGCGGCTCGCGTCGAGCTTCGCGCGGAACATGCCCGCCGCCGGCGCGCGCACCTCGACAATCGCCGTCGTGGTTGGACGGCCTTCCCTGATCCACTGCGTCCAGCCTCCGTCGAGAAGCGCGACGTTCGAGTGCCCGAAGACGTTCAGCACGAACCACAGCCGGGCGGCGTAGATCCCGCCGCGGTCGTCGTAGACGACGACGCGGGTGGCGTTCGAGATGCTGTAGCGGGTCATCAGCTTCTCGAATTCGTCAACCGTGGGCAGGAAGAGCGGCGGCCGATCCGGAATCCGGATCGCGTCGTTGTCGAGGTGCACCGCGCCCGGGATGCGGCCCTCGGCGAACCCTCGCGCGCGCATGTCGATGATCCGCACGCCGGGATCGGCCGCGTGTGCGGCGACCCAGGCGGGATCGACGAGCAGCTCGGGCCGGGCATAGCCCTGGGGCGCGACGAAGGCCGGCACGATGAGGGTCAGGGCGAGCAGGGCCGACATGGGGGTCACTCTATCACCGGCCGCCTGGCCGGCAGGCGCCGCCGAATCCCGTATAGTCCGGGGGATGCGCACGTGGGTGAAGTGGACGCTCGCCGGCGTGGCACTCGCCCTGGGGGCCTTCGCCGCGCTGGCGGGCACGGGCGCCTATTACTTTCTCCGGCATCTCGAGACGCGTCGTGCCGCCGAGGCCGACACGCTCCGGGAGTTCGACGCCCTTCGCGCGCGGTTCGGCCCCCGGGAGCCGCTCGTCACGCTGACGGACGCCCGGGCCGGCGTCGTCCGGATTCATCGCGCGCCGCACCCCGAGGGCCGCCGCGCGACCACGCTCCACGTCCTGACGTGGAACGCGGAGGACGGCGAGCGCCTGCAGGCCGACCTGCCGCTGTGGCTGATGCGATTCAGCACCGTCAACATCCTCTCGCAACTCGGCGTCGCGCCCGCCGAGTTCCGGCTTACGCTCGACGACGTCGAGCGCTACGGCCCTGGCATCGTCGCCGACTACCGGCGGCCGGGACAGAGTCACGTCCTGATCTGGGTCGAATAGCGGCCTCAGTCCTTCCTCTCCAGGCTTTCGCGAGGGTGAGCGTGTAGGTGCCGGTATCGTCATTGCCCGCGTCGGCACTCGCGACGAGCACCGTGTAGGTGCCCGTGGTCGGCGCCACGACTTCGATCTGCGCGGCCAGCCCGCCCGACTGGCTGGCGATCTGCGTGGCGTCCGGCCTGAGCGGTGGGGCTACTTCCGGACGAGGGCGGCCTGCTCGGCGCGGAACACGGCGGCCCGCTCGGGCTGTTTCAGGGCGTCGTAACCGTCGGCGAGGTCCCGGCGCGCGTTCTGGAGCCAGGACACGGCCGGGTCCATCTGGGGCTTGAGGATCTCGTAACCCGCGAGTGACTCGGCGACCGCCTCGGCGTAGCGCTTCTGGCGCAGGAGGGTCCGCCCGAGCTTGATCCTCGCGATGCCGATGTTCGTGTGCGTGGGTGGCAGCGTGTTCGTGTAGATGTCGATGGCCTCGCGGAAGAGCGCCTCGGCGCGCGCGAGCTTGTCGCCGGCGAAGTACGTGCTGGCCAGGTTCGAGAGGGCGATGCCGAGCAGGTAGTGCTTCGTGCCGTAGACATCTCGGTAGATCGCGACCATGCGCAGAAACTGCGCCTCGGCCTCGTCCAGCCGGCCTTGCACGAGCGCCACCGTACCGATTTCGTTGACGGTGGACGCGACCCTCGGGTGCTTCGGGCCGTACACCCGCTCGCGAATCGCCAGCGCCTGGTTCAGCACCTCGCGGGCCTCGGCCTGGCGCTCAGCCGTGCGGTTCAGCACGCGGGCCAGCATCGTGAGGTTGGCCGCCGTCTGGTAGTGATCGCGCCCGTACCAGGCTTCCGTGATCGCGATCGCCTGGCGGTAGTAGCGCTCGGCGTCCGGGTACTTGCCGCGTTCGTACTGCACGGCGCCCAGGTTGATGAGGCAGTCGGACACCAGCGGATGCCGGTCGCCGTAGACCTGCGTGTAGAGCGCCAGCGCCTGCTGGTTGAGCGCCTCCGACTCGTCGTAGCGCCCGGCGTAGAAATGCGCGCCGGCGAGTTCGTACAAGCTGCTCGCGCGTTCCTGCGGCTCGGCGTTGACGCCGGACTGCACGCGCACCACCTCGCCCAGCGTCGCGACGGCGTCGTCGTACTTGCCCCGGTCCGACAGGACCTTGCCGAGCGCGGTCATCGCCCGCAGCACCGCCGGGTCCGACGCGGCCAGGTGGCGTCGCGCCATCGCCAGCCCGTCGCGCGCCAGGCGCTCGGCGTCGTCGAACTGCGCCTTGTCGGCGTACAGCAGGCCGCGCGACGTGAGACTCTCGGCCACGTCCGGGCTCGACGATCCATGGAGAGCCTGCCGCGTGTCCAGCGCGCGGCGGAGCAGGTCATCGCTCTTGTCGAGGTTGCCGAGCTTCTGATAGATGGCGCCGAGCGTCTGGTACAGATCGGCCTGAACCGCCGGCTCGGCCGAGAGCGTCTGCGCTTCCTGGACGCCGCGATCGACGAGCGTGGCGACCAGCAGCTTGTCCGACGGCCCCGCCTCCGGGTCGCCGCCCTCGAAGAGATTGAGGATGAATCGCTGGATGCGCTGGGCGCGCGTCGCGTTGGTGACGGCCTCGTTGCGCGCCAGGGCGAGCTGGATCGTGTAGAAGGCGACCAGGCCGACCACGAGGATGGCGGCCGTCGCCGACGCGATCACCTCGCGCCGGTGGCGTCGCACGAACTTGCCGAGCCGGTAGCCCACCGTGTCGGGCCGCGCTTCGAGCGGCTCGCCTTTAAGAAAGCGGTCGACGTCGCGCGACAGCGCCTCGACCGTCGCATACCGCCGCTCGGGATCGCGGTGCATGGCGGTCAGGCACAGGACGTCGAGGTCGGCCCAGGCGGCCCTGCCGGCGGACCCGGCGACGGGCCCTTCTGGCGCTGCCACGGACGGCCGCACGGGATCGGGCCCGAGAATGGCCGCCTCGACCTCGCCCGGCGTGCGGTTGGCGACCTCGAAGGGCAGCCGATCGGCCAAGAGCTCGTACAGGATCACGCCGAGCGAGTACACGTCGGCGTCGATGCCCGCCGGCGCACCGCGAAGGCGCTCGGGCGAGGCGTAGGCCGGGGTCATGAGCTGAAGCCCGGTCCGCGTGGCCACGGCCGCGTCGTGGCTCTCGAGCTGCTTGGCAATCCCGAAGTCGAGCAGCTTTGCCTGACCGTCGGGCGTCACCAGGATGTTCGAGGGCTTGAGATCGCGATGGAGCACGAGGTGGCGGTGCGCGTATTGCACGGCGCCGCAGACGTCCCGGAAGAGCCGGAGGCGCTCGGCAATGGCCAGGCCCCGCGCGCGGCAGAACTCCGAGATGGGCACGCCGTCGACGAACTCCATGACGATCCAGGGCGCGCCGTCGGCAAAGGCGCCGGCGTCGTACAGCCGCGCGATGTGCGGATGATTGAGCTGCGCGAGCGTCCGCTGTTCGGCGGCGAATCGGTCGCGCCGCTCGGGCGACACCCAGGCGTCACGCAGGACCTTCACGGCGGCCGTTGTGCCGAGGTCGTCGCGCGCGGCCTCGTAGACGACGCCCATGCCGCCTTCACCCACGAGCCTGGTGATGCGATACGGGCCGAAGCGGCCGCCCGGCACGGGCATGGCGGCGTCGGCCATGACGGGCCCCGCGACGTCCGAGAGATCGCGATCGAGCAGCTGGCCGGAGCCGGCGTCGCCGTCGAGCATCTCGATGACGCGCCGCCGGAGGTCGGCGTCGTCGCCGCACGCGCGAACGAGGAACGCCGCGCGCTCCGACTCCGGCAGCTCGACGGCCTCGAAGAACAGGCCCTGCACGCGTTGGAAGCGGTCGGCGTCCATCGGGGGTGGCTACCCTTTCAGTTCCGCCGCGAGCCAGGCGCGGGCCGCCCGCCAGTCCCGGAGCACCGTGGCTTCCGACACGCCCAGGAGCTCCGACAGCTCGGCGACGTCCAGCCCTCCGAAGAAGCGGCTCTCGACGAGGGTCGCCTGGCGCGGGTGCAGGCGCGCGAGCTCCGCCAGGGCGCGGTCGAGCGCCAGCAGGTCGTCGCCCGTCGACCGGCCCGCGGCCAGATCGACCTGGTCGTCGAACGTCACGAACACGGCGTCGTGACCGCGCTTGTCGGCCCGGCGCCGGCGGGCGGCCTCGATGAGGACCTGCCGCATCGCCCGGGCCGCAATGCGCTTGAAGTGCAGCTGCGACGTCGCGGCGAACCGCGGCGACTTCGCCAGCTTCACCCACGCTTCATTGACGAGCGTCGTCGGCGTCAGCGTGGCGCGTGGATCGCTGCGCTTCACGGCCGACGCCAGGCGTCGGAGTTCCTCGTACGCCGCGCTGAACTGCCGGTCCAGCGCCAGCCGGATGCCGGGATCGTCGGCGCCGTCCGCGTCGGCGTGCGTCACTTCGGCCAGACGACGCCCTGGTGGCGCGGGACCATCTGGACGCCCCTGAAGACGAAGCGCTGCAGCCGGCGGCCCTCGTAGGTCTCCGTCGTGTAGATGTTGCCCTTGGAGTCCGTGACGATCGAGTGCACGGCAAAGAACTGGCCGGGCTGGCGGCCGCCGTCGCCGAACATCGAGAGGATTTCGAGCGAGGCGCGGTCCATGATGTACACGCGCTCGTTCTTGCCGTCGGCGAGATACAGGTACTTCTGCTGCGGGTCCTTCGAGAAGGCGATGTCCCACGTCGAGCCGTCGCCGAGCGTCCGCGGCGCCACGCGCACCTCTTTCACGAACGTGCCGTCCTTCGTGAACACCTGCACGCGGTCGTTCGGGCGGTCGCAGACGTAGACCAAGCCGTCATTGGACAGCTCGGCGCAGTGCACGGGCGTGCGGAACTGCTGGATCAGGGGCGCGTCGGGATTGTACGGGCCCGCATTCGTGTCGTCCGGCTTGTTGCCGTAGGCGCCCCAGTAGCGCTTGAAGGCGCCCGTGTCGGCGTCGATGACCACGACGCGGCGGTTGCCGTAGCCGTCGGCGAGGTAGGCCTCGTTGGCGCGCGGATCGACGAAGATCTTCGCCACGCGGCCGAAGTTCTCGGTGTCGTTGCTGTTCAGGACGGGACCGGGCTTGCCGAACTGCGCGATGAACCTGCCGTCCTGCGTGAACTTGAGCACGTGGCGGTCCGTGCCGACGTTGCCGCCGATCCAGACGTTGTCCTTGTGGTCCACGAAGATGCCATGATTCGACTGCGGCCAGTCGTAGCCGGGACCCGGACCGCCCCAGTGCGCGACGAGATTGCCCGCCTGATCGAACGCGAGGACGGGCGGCGCCTTCGCGCAGCAGGAACTGATGGGCGGGTTCTGGTCCTGGCCGGCCTCGCCGGGCGCGAGCGTGTCGGGCCGGTGCACGATCCAGACCCGATCCTGCGCGTCGACGCCGACGCCAATCGCCTGCCCCAGCACCCAGTTGTTCGGCAACGGCTTCGGATAGGTCGGATCGACCTCGAACCGCGGCGCCTGCACCATCCCGTCCCTGGCCTGGGCGGCCGCCTGGCGCTCGAGCAGACGTTCGGCGACGCCGAGGCCGGCGAGCATCACCACAAAGATCGTGAGTGTCGTGCGCGTCTGTGTCATGGGCCGGCCTACTTTCGCATGAAGCGCTGGACGCGCTTGCCCTCGTACGTCTCGCCTGTGTAGATCGTGCCCTTCGCGTCCACGGCGATGCTGCCGACGCCGTAGAAGCCGCCCGGCCAGCGCCCGCCGCTGCCAAAGCTCGACACGGTCGCCAGCGTCTTCCGATTGAGCACGAAGACCTTCATGTCCTGCCCGTCGGCCACGTACACGAACTGCTGCGCGGCATCGGGCGAGAACGCCACGTCCCACACGGAACCATTGCCGAGCGTCGCCGGCGACACGCGGCCCTCGGTGACGAACGTGCCGTCTTTTCTGAACACCTGGAGGCGGTTGTTCTTCCGGTCGCAGACGTACACGAGCCCGTCGCGCGAGAGCGCCACGCAGCTCAGCCGTGCGAACGGCGTCGCGTGGCCGCCCCAGTGCCGCTTGTACGCGCCCGTCGTGGCGTTGAAGACCGCGATGCGCGGCGGCTCGCCGCCGTCGGCCACGTACACTTCGTTGGCGGCCGTGTCGACGGCGACGTCGGCCGGCTCGTTGAGCCGCGTCGTGCTGGCCGCGTCGCCCGTGTCGCCGGCCTTGCCGATCTGAAGGACGAACTGGCCGGTGCGCGTGAACTTCAGGACGTGCGCGTCGACGGGACGCGGGGGCGCGGCCGGACCGCCGCCCCGGCGACCCTGGCCGCCGGCGGCCGCGGCGCCCGCCCCAGCCCCGGCGGCGGCCCCGGCAGCCGCGCCGGCGCCGCGCGCCCCGCCGCCGCCGCGCGCGCCCGGCGCCTCGCCTCCGCCGCGGCCCGCGACGACAACGTCCGGCGGGCCCGCCGCGGCGATCCACACGTTGCCCCGGTCGTCGACCGTGAGGCCGCCAGGCGACACGGGCCATTCATAGCCCTCACCCGGTCCGCCCCAGTGCGAGACGAGCGTGCCGGCGGCGTCGAACTCGAGCACGAACGGCGCCGCGCGACAGCACGCCTCGGCCCCAGGCGGCGTGGACGCGAGCGACGCCTCGGTGCGCGCGTTCAGCGAATCCTGGCCTCGATGCACCACCCAGATGCGATCGCGGCTGTCGACGGCGACGCCGGTCACCGATCCGAGGATCCAGGAGTTCGGCAGAGGCTTCGGCCAGAACGGATCGACCTGAAACACCGGCGACTGCGCCGCCACGCCGGCGAGTCCGGCCGCCACGAGCATCACGACCACGAAGTTTCGCCGCATCATGCGTCCGCCCTTCTTACATGGCTTCTCGAATCAGCCGTCGGGAAGGCGGCCAGTATACACTGCGAATCCGATTGAGCCTGCGACTGCCCCTCCGTGTCGTGGCGCTGGCCGCGGTGATACTCCCCGTCGCCTGGCCGGCCCGCCCGGCCGCGCACGAGATTCCGGCCGACGTGCTCGTTCGAGCCTTCGTCAGGCCCGAAGGATCGACGCTCCGCGTGCTGCTGCGCGTGCCGCTCGCCACCATGCGCGACATGAACTTCCCGGTCTCGGGGCCGGGCTACCTCGACCTCGCGCGATCCGCCGGGCTGGTGCGCGACGGCGCCGAGTTGTGGATCGCCAACAGCCTGGCCCTGTACGAAGGCGACGTCCGGCTCGCGGGACGGCTGGTGGCCGCGCGCGTATCCCTGCCGTCCGATCCGTCGTTCCAGTCCTTCGGCGCCGCCCTCGCGACAGTCACGGGGCCACCGCTCCCGCCCGAGACGACGATCATCTGGAACCAGGCGGTCGCCGACCTGCTCTTCGAGTACCCGATCGCCTCCGACCGGTCCCGATTCTCGATTCACGCGTCGTTCGCACGCCTGGGCCTCCGCGTCGTGACCGTGCTCCGCCTTCTGACACCCGACGGACCCGAGCGTGCCTTCGAGCTCGCGGGCGACGCCGGCCTCGTGCGCCTCGATCCAAGCTGGCTCCAGGCCGTCCGGCTGTTCGTCGCGCTCGGATTCCGCCACATCCTTGACGGCGCGGATCACCTGCTCTTCGTGCTCTGCCTCGTGCTCCCCTTCCGGCGCCTGCGCGAACTCGTTCTCATCGTGACGGCGTTCACGGTGGCGCATTCCATCACGCTTCTGGCCGCGGCCTTCGGCTACGGGCCGGACGGCCTGTGGTTCCCGCCGTTCATCGAGACGCTGATCGCGGTGTCCATCCTCTATATGGCACTGGAAAACGTGATCGGCCTCCAGGCCGTGCGCCGCCGATGGGTGATCACGTTCGCGTTCGGCCTCGTGCACGGCTTCGGGTTTTCGTTCGCGCTCCAGCACACGCTGCAGTTCGCGGGCTCGCACCTCGTGACGTCGCTCTTTGCGTTCAACCTGGGCGTCGAGCTCGGGCAGGTGCTCGTCGTCGCGCTCCTGATCCCGGCGCTGGCACTGGCCTTCAGGTACGTCGTCGCTGAGCGGCTGGGCATCGTGATCGTCTCGGCCTTTGTCGCGCACACGGCCTGGCACTGGATGACGGAGCGCTGGGCGGCGCTCCGGGGCGTCGAGTGGCCCGCGCTGACGGCGGCCGGGGCGGCGGGCGCGATCCGGTGGCTGATGGCGCTCGTGATCCTGTCGGGCATCGTGTGGCTCGTCGCCGCGCGTCTCAGCCGCACGTCTGAGGCCGGCGCTACGTCGCCCGATCGGGCTCCCTGAGGTCCGCACCTCGCGACGACGCCACGGACGCGCGGCCGCGCTACACTCGGGTCATCGGGCCATGGGCCGAATCGGTCCGCTCGTCCTGACGGTCTCAAGCTCGCTCCTCGTGGCCGCCGTGTCCTCGGCGCAGCCGGCGGGCCCGACGCCTCGAGCCGCGACCACGCGCTCAGCGCCGGGCTGGGAAGTGGAGTTCTCCGGCAGTCTGTCGCTCGGCCGTCCCGCGTCCCGGGGTACGGTCATGCTCCCCGAACCGGGCGCGCCCATCGTCACCTCCAGTCCGATCTTTCCGAGCTGGCGCGTGCCGACCTGGTTTCTCGGTGATGGAGCAGCCTTCGTCAACAACGTCGCCGGCGCATTCGGCGTGGCGGGCCGCATCGCGCCACTCGACGATGCGCTGGGTCCGGCCGGCGTGAGTGACGCGGGATCCTTCGGGTTCGGCGCGAGGGTCCGGCGCCGATGGCGGGCACGCCTCGCCGTCGAGGCCGGTGTCGACATCCAGGCCACGTCGGCCGGCGTGTCGGACGCGCTCCGCGAGGCCATCGACGAGACACACGCGAGCTTCCGGACGACGTTCACGGAGCTGCTCGCCACGGGCCCGTTCACCGGGCCCACGATCTCGACCTCGAGCGCCATTACCGACGGATCCAATCGCGAGATCGCGGTGACAGGAGCGCTCGTCTTTGACCTCGCGCCCGTCGGCGGCGTCGTGCCGTTCATCGTGGCGGGGGGCGGCCTGCTGGCGCAGGCGGGCCGGCCGCCCGAAGTCAGTCTCGAAGGCCGCTATCGATTCACGATCGTGGGCACGGTGCCGGTGGAGATCGACGAGCGCGACCGCCTCACGCTCCGGTACGGCCAGCGTGCCGCCGCGGTGGCGCTCGTCGGGGGCGGCCTCAGGCGGGACCTGTCGCCGAAACTCGCTCTTCGCGCCGAGGCGCGCCTGCTCCTCGGGCCGAGCACGACGCGCGTGGCCCTAGACGCCCGGCCGCAGTCGGCGACCGGCGGCGTGGCCGGCTACGTCGAGTCGTTCACGTATCCGAACCTGCAGTTCAGCAACAGCGCCTCGACGGGCCGCGAGTCCACGCTCAGCGGCACGCTCGACGGCTTCGACGCGCTCCGTGGCGGCTGGCAGGCGCGCGTGCGCGTAACGATCGGCCTGGTCGCAAGATTCTAGGAAGGCCGCCGCGCGACAACCGCGGCGAATCCTCCGCCTACGACAGGAACGCATGGGTGTCGAGCTGGAGGACCACGTCTACCGGTACTTGTACTTGTCGAAACCGGGAATCGGATCGTCGAAGACGGGAGACGTCCAACCGGTCGCGCACCGACCCCGGCTTCCGGGCCTTCGCGCTGGCGAGTCGTATCGTCGCAGCCAGGGACTCACCCGCCGGCGCCCGCCGCGTCGCCCGGCGAGGCGAGTGGTATCATCCCCCTCGTTTTCCGCCAACCAGGAGGACGTATGGACGCCAAGCGTTTCGTCACTGGAACCGTCGTCGGCGCGATTGTGCTCTATGCGGGCGGGTACCTCATCTGGGACGTCGCGTTCGCGAGCTTCTTTGCCGCCAATCGAGGCTCGGCGACGGGCGTGCCGCGCGAGTCGCAGATCATCTGGGCGATGGCCGTCGGCAATCTCGCCTATGGCGCGCTCGTGACCTGGATCATGCTCGGGCGTGGCGGGACGACGTCAGTCGGTGGCGGTGCGGCGCTCGGGGCGATCACGGGCCTGCTGATGTGGCTCGCGGTGGACTTCATCCTCTACGGCGCCACGAACCTATCGAATCTAACCGGGGCCATCGCCGATCCGCTGCTCGAGATCGTGCACGGCGGCGTGGGGGGTGCGGCCATTGCGGCCGTCGCCGGGAAAGCCTCCAGCTAGCCGTCGCGAACCCGAATCGCCGGTCCGGCGCGCGCCAAGGGGCGCGCGGCGTCGTACGGCGCGATCCACGATTGGCCCAACTCGATGGGCGGGTGATCCCGGCGCTCGACCTGCCCGCGCCAGCCCGCCAAACGGACCCGGCAGCGCGCGGCGGTCAGGGCGCGCGCAGCGTCAGATAGTAGACGCCGAGCCCGTGCGTCGCGGCCACGAGCAGCCGCCGCTCCGGGACGATCTCGAAGTCCACCATCAGCGCCTCGGGAAAGCCGACGCCCGCGACCGCCCACGTCGTGGCGCCCGCGGCGAGGACCAGCGGGCCGAAGTCCGTCGCCGCGTAGAGATCCCCCGTGACGTGGTCGACCGCAATCGTGTTGATGGGAATGTCTCCCAGATCGAAGTCCAGCGACGTGAACGTCGCGCGGCCCGTTGACGGCGTGTAGACGACGCGGAAGACGTGGCCCGGCGTCGACGGCGTGAGGGCATTGAAGCCCGAGTAGGACACGATGGCCACGTTCGGATCCGCGCGGTCCGGGAAGATGCGCGTGACGAACCGGCCCGGCGTGGCGCCGGTGTCGATCCGCGTGAACGTGACGGCGGCGGCCGCGGCGTCGGCGTTCTTCGCGATGAAGAGCCGGCCCTTGTTCGTGGCCGCCCACAGCGTGCCCGTATCGGCCGGCGACCGCTCGGCGGCGACGATCAGGCCGTCCGTGCGGTCGCCGCCGTAGAAGTCGCTCGTGAGGTCGCCCGGCTTCCGGCTCGGCGAGCCGGGCGTCGAGCCGGCCGGGAACGGGTACGCGACGCCAAGCGGCAGCCAGTCGCCGCAGATGAGACTCGACGTGCCGCCCGTCGGGAACCGGCAGCTCGCCTCGAGCGCGGCCTGCGATCCGCCGTTGTTCTCGGTGCGCCAGACGTGCTGGAAGCCCGTGAACTGCGCATCCGGCCGCACCCGGTCCATCGTGATGAACTGCCGGCCCGTGGACTGCGTGATGCTCTCGCGCTCGCCGCTCGTCCGGATCGGATCGTCGATACGCACCCAGAATGCCGGATCGCCGTTGCGGAAGTTGGCGAAGAACCGGTTGCTCTGGAAGCTGGCGAAGACGACGCCGAAGCGCGTCGGATGGAAGCCCGATGCCGACGTGCCGTCGCCGAACGGAAAGAGCATCGTCCAGATGCGCGGGTTGCCGGCGCCGCTGAGCCAGATGGTGCCGTTGTCCTGCAGGCCGCCGATGAGTCTCGTGAGCGGCGCCTGCGGATCCACCGCGATGTTGTAGAACTGCATCGTCTGCAGTCCCTTGTTCAGGAAGTAGAGCCGCGTCGGCACGCGCGCCAGCATCGTCTGGCAGCCGGCGGCGTTGTTGAACGAGGAGCACCGGCTCGTGATGTTCGTGAACGTGCCGTCGTTGCGCACGACGCCGCCGTCGGACCCGACCCACGCGATGTCGGGATTCTGCGGGTGAAAGACCACGGCGCGCACGTCGACGTGGCTGTCGTTGCGGGGATTCTGTCCGTCGCGGCCGAACCCGGAAAAACCCACGCCCGCGTCCACCGATCGAATCGTCGGCTCGCCAAACGTCGGCGTGGCCACGCCGCCCACCACGACCGTGTCCGGCCGGTGCTCGGGCACGGCCACGACGAGGTCGTAGAAGCACTGCGATCCGCAGATGCGCCGGCTCGTGTACCCCGGCTGCGACGTGTCGTCCGACGTGAGCTTGATCCAGTTGGCCGTGTTGACGAGCGCGGCGCCGGAACCCGTGACGAGCGCCGCGGCCGGCACGTCCGCGTTGTCGAGGCGGTAGAGCGCCTGCGGCGGGGTCGTCTCGGTCCCGTTGTACACGTACATCCGTAGACGGCCGCTCTTCACGGTGAGGTCGAACATGGCGAGGTCTCGGAACCGGCCGCCGCCGACGATGGTGAACACCGGCTTGAACGCGGCATCGCCGCCTTCGAGCGACGGGGCCGACCGGTGGATCGCGTTGTTCCAGGCCGTGGCGTAGACGATCTTCGAGTTGCGAGGATCCAGCTTGACGTGCCGCACGCCGAACATCGTGTCGCCGACGCCCACGCCGATGTTGGGGTTGGGCGGAATCACCGGATCGAGCGGCGGCGTCCAGATGAGCTGCCACGTGCCGCCGCGGTTCTCGGTCTTGTACAGCCCCACGCGCGGCTGCGGATACCCCGTCGTCTGCGACTGGCCACCGCGCACCCCCGTCATGCCGAGCATCGCGCTCGCCGTCGCGACGTAGACCGTCTGCGGGCTGGCCGGATCCACGACCACGCCGGCAATCCCGCGCGTGGCTGTGAAGTCGATGGGGTCCGGTGACACGGCCGGGTCGGTGATCATCGTGGAAACCCGCGTCCAGGTGTCGCCGCCGTTCGTCGAGCGGTACAGGCCCGTGCCCGCGCCGGAGTTGTTCGGCTGGTTGGTCTCCCCCGTGCCCACGTAGATCGTGTTGCCCGAACGGTCGCTGGGATCGACGGCCAGGCTGCCGATGCTGTTCGTCCCGAGGCCGTACCCGACCCATCGCCATTCCGGGTCCGTCTCGTGCATCGCCTTGTCGGTTCGCCACACGCCGCCGCCCGCCGTGCCCACCCACAGGCGGCAGGGCCCGCGGAGCGCGCACCGGGGCGACACGGCCAGCGCGGCGACACGGCCCGACACGGTCTCCACGCCGGCCGCGTCCGCGATGGTCGTTTCGGGACCGAGGCTGATCCAGGCCGCGAGCGTCCCCGGACCGGGCCCTCGGCGCGCGATCCCCTGGAAGACCCAGTACTTCGTGGCGTTCGCCTTCACGACGAGCGGACTGCCGACCGTGCCGGGAAAGGCTCGCTCGTAGGCGAGGAGATCCTCGAAGCCGAGCGGCGAAAAGTGGTCGGGAGTGAGAGACGGCGGCGACGCCGGCTGCCGCGGCACGGCGCGCTGGCGCGCCTCCTGCGCCAGCAGGCCGGCGACCACGATGACCACGGCGATGACAGCCGCGACGGTCGCCCTCATGGCGTGCCCTCGCGGATTATGCCACGGACGCTCAGGCGTGCAGCGACGCCGGCGCCTGGCCCGGAGGATCGACCAGCCGCGCCATCAGCACGCCCTCGATCGCCCGCACGCGCGCGACGACCGACTCGGGAACGGGCGCGTCCAGATCGACGAGCGTATAGGCCAGGTCGCCTCGCGACATGTTGACCATGTCGTGAATGTTCAGCTGTGCCTGGCCGAAGACGTCGGAGATCTGGCCGAGCATGTTCGGGACGTTGGCGTTGGCGCAGACGAGCCGGTGATCGGTCGCGCGCGGCACGACGACTTCGGGGAAGTTCACCGCATAGCGCACATTGCCGTGCTCCAGAAAGTCCCGGATCTCGTCGGCGACCATGACCGCGCAGTTGTCCTCGGCCTCCCGGGTCGAGGCGCCAAGGTGCGGGAGGGCGATCACCCGCGGGTGATGCCGCGTCACGTTCGTCGGGAAATCGCAGACGTACGCGTCTACCCGCCCCGAGTCGAGAGCAGACACAACGGCCCGCTCGTCCACGATGCCCTCGCGGGCGAAGTTCAGGATCACGGCGCCCGGCTTGACCACCGCCAGGCGGTCGGCGTTCAGCAGGTTTCTCGTGGCGTCCGACAGCGGCACGTGAAAGGTCGCGAAATCGGACGCGCGGAGGAGATCGTCGATCGACCGCGCCTTCGCCACGGCGGCCGAGAGCTGCCAGGCGCCCTCCACCGTGAGGCCCGGGTCGTACCCGATGACGCGCATGCCGAGCGCCACGCCGGCGTTGGCGACGATGCGACCGATCGAGCCGAGGCCGACGACGCCGAGCGTCCGCCCCGGCAGCTCGTACCCCGCGAAGGCCTTCTTGCCACCCTCCACCGCGCGGCTGAGCTCGTCATCCGACCCGGACAGGCCGCGGGCGAAGTCCCAGGCCTGGCAGATGCGTCGGCAGCCCAGGATCAGCCCGGCGATGACGAGTTCCTTCACGGCATTGGCGTTGGCACCGGGCGTGTTGAACACCGGGATGCCCCGCCGGCTCATCTCGGCGATCGGGATGTTGTTGACGCCGGCGCCGGCCCGGCCGACGGCCTTGAGCGACGGCGGCATCTCCAAGCCGTGCATCGTGGCCGACCGAACGAGGATGGCGTCCGGCTCGGCGAGGTCGGCGGAGACGACGTACCGATCGCGCGGCAGGCGGGCCAGGCCGACGCCGGCAATGGGGTTGAGCGTGAGGATGCGAAACACAGTCATTGGCGGCTCGCGTAAAAGGGACGTCGGACGGTCAGGAGTGCCTCCAGTGGGGCTGCCGTTTTTCCAGAAACGCCTTCAAGCCCTCGACGGCGTCGCCGGTGGTCATGAGGCCGTCGAGATAGAGGGCTTCGAGGGCCGGCAGCTCACGGTGCAGCCGGTCGGCCAGGGCCGCCCGTGCCGCGCGCACGGCGAATCGCAGGCTGGACGCCGATCGTCCGATGAGGTGCCGGCGGATCCACGCCAGAGCGGCGTCTGCCGGGTCGTCGGCCGTCTCGTCGACGAGCCCGATCGTCCGAGCCTCGGCCGACGACACCACGCGACCCGTGAGGAGCAGCTCCTCGGCCCGGCCGCGGCCGACGCGCTCCGGCAGAACGATGGACGCGACCGGGGCGAAGACCCCGAGCGCGATCTCGGGCTGCCCGAGCGACGCGGCCGGGGCCGCCACGACGCGGTGGCACAAACTGGCGACCTCGAGGCCGCCGCCGAGACATCGGCCGCGCACCGCGGCGACCACGACGACGGCGCTCGCCACGAGATCGACGGCCAACCCGCGGACGGCGGCGAGCATGGCGGCCACCCGGTCCGGCAGGTGCTCTTCAACGGACGCGCCGTACGAGAAATGGCTGCCGGCGCCCTCGAGACAGATCGCCTTCACCGCCCGGTCGCGGCCGGCGGTCCGAAACATCTCGGAGAGTGCCCCGAGCGTCCGGATGTCGAGGATGTTGCCTGGCGGCACGCCGAACGTCACGCGCCACGAGGCGCCATCGTCCGCCGTGACGACACGCACGAGGTCGGATGCGGCCAACGCCCTTCGAGCATGCCCTACTCCGAGACCGGCTTCAACCCGGGTGGGCGTCGGAGGCTGTGGCGGGGTCAGTCGATCGCGATCTCCTCGCGGGCGGCGACGAACAGCACGTCGGCGATCGACTCGTACCGTTCGAACAGCTCGGCGCCGCGGTCGTGGAGCCGCTCCCGCGTGAAGCCGAAGATGACGAGGTCGGCGCCCGACGACCGCACCTCGACGATCCGCTCGAAGTCCTCGTGCCCGTCCGTGCCGATGACCCGCAGGTTCTTCGGGCTGATCGGGAGGCGGCCGGTCGTGATCATCTCGCTCAGGGCCGCGCGGCGCTCGTCCACCTCGGCACGCGGATACGCGGCGAAGATCCGCACCTCCGCCTGGTGCCAGTCTTCGTGCCCGAGCAGGATGTAGGCCAGCAGGATCATCAGGTTGGCGTTGCGGGCATCGTGCCACGTCAGCCAGATGTGGATCGTCCGCCGGGTGCCGAAGAACCGGCTGCCGTGGCGCAGGACGAACGTGTTCATGCGCGCGGCGGCGGCGAGGCCGGCGCCCTCGGCGGCGCGCGCGGCGCCGGCGGGGTCGTCCTCGGTCGAGAAGTCGAGGAGGACCGTGTTGTTGTCGCCGCCGCCCACGCCCGGCATCTGGAGCGACTGTGCCAGCGCCGTGCGCTCCGAGGGCGAGATCATCGTGTCGACGAACAGCGTCGCGTTGCGCGTCCGCATGGCCTGAATCAGCCGGATCTGGGCGCGCCGGGCTTCTTTGTACGTCTCGTCGTTCAACACCCCCACGACGTGGTGCAGGTAGGTGCCGAAGCCGTAGCGGTGCGCGAGCCACGCCAGGAACTGCTGCGGCGAGCTTCGGAGAAACGTGCGGCTGCTGACCATGACGATGCTCGGCCGCCACTCCGCGCGCGACGCCCGCGAGGTGGCCCGCTGCAGGCGGATGGTCGAGTAGCGCGTGGCCTGCCCCATCACGGCCTGAAAGAGCGCCGCCAGGTCCGCTTCCTGCCGGTGCGACCCGGCGACGATCCGGTAGATGCCGGCCATGACCAGGAGCGCCGCCGCCGCGTAGAGCGGATCCATCTGGAACATCAGGAACAGGCACATGACCGCGCCGACGAGGCTCACGTACCACTTGGAGCGGAAGCTCGGCCGATAGCTCGGGCGTGCCGCCAGGTGCTCCAGGAAGCCGATGGCGCAGAGGGCGCCGTACGTGACCATGAAGAACATGGAGATGATGCGGGCCACGAAATCGACGTCGCCGGCGAGCACCGTGCCAATCGCGATCGCGGACGTGACGAGCGTGGCGTTCCGCGGCTCGCGGTTCCCGCCGCTGCCCCGCGCCAGGAAGTGGTTCACCCGGGCCAACGGCGTCACGCGGTCGGCCGCCAGGGCCTGCAGCGTCCGCGGCGCCACGAGCACGGATCCGATCGCGGACGAAATCGTCGCGCACGCCAGACCGATCGGGATGATCGGCCCCCAGAGTGCGATGCGGCTCATGACGAGCTGATCGGTCGCGAGCACGTCGGGCGGCGCCGACCACGCCAGTTTCGCGACCACGAAGAGATAGATGATCAGGCCGAGCGCCGTGGCCGACAGAATCCCGAGCGGAATCGACCGCCGCGGGTTCGCGAGGTCGCCCGACAGCCCCACGCCGGCCGTCATGCCCGTAAACGCCGGAAAGACAATCGCGAAGACGACCATGAACGGGTCGTGCGCGCTCACGCGATCGATCACCTCCACGCTCCGTTCCGCCGCGCCCTCGACGGGCCCGCCAAGAAAGAACATCGTCAGCGAGACGCCCAGGATGGCGCTGACAACCCACAGGACGCCGACGCCCAGATTGGCGCCGCGCGTGAGCACGAGCGCGAGGAGCACCAGCGTGGCCGGCAGGGAGACGAACCGCGGGTCGAACGCCACGCCCGTGTATGCCGTGAAGAGCGGCGCGAGCGGCTGGAACGCCTCGGCAAACGCGATCATGTAGAAGGCCACGGAAATGGCCTGTGAGAGGTACAGCGACAGCCCGATCGAGGCGCCGATGGTCGTGCCGAACGATCGCGAGATGATGAAGTACTCGCCGCCGCCCTCGACGCGCCGGTTCGTGGCAATCTCGGCGATCGCCAGCGCCGTGGGCACCGTCACGAGGTGCCCGATGATGACGATGGTCAGGGCGCCGAGCAGGCCGGCGTGCCCGACCGCGTACCCGAAGCGCAGGAAGAGCACCGCGCCGAGAATCGTGCTGATGCTCGCAAGGAAGACCGGCGCGGTGCCGAAGCCGTACCCCTCGGCGACGACCCGTTCGTGCGCGTCCTCGACCGCGGCCCGTGCTGCCCTGCGTCGCTTCGCCATCGTCCCAGTCGCCGGCGGGGCCTATGCCGCCTCGGGGCTGCCCAGCCGCTCGACCGCCGCCACGACGGGCGCGTCCAGGTGGACGTCGACCTGCGGAAACGCGACGACGATGCCGGCCCGCTTCAGCGCAAACGAGACGGCCTCGTGCAGGTCCGAGAGCGCCGGCGTGAAGCGCCACGGGTCGCTCATCCAGATGGCGACCTCCCAGACGACGGCGCTCGTGCCGACCTCCGCCAGGATGACCTGCGGCTCGTGCCCGGGCACGGCCCAGCGCGCGCTGATCTCCTCCGACACGGCCTGAAGCGTCGACTTCACCATCGCCATGTCGGATCCGTACGACACCCCGACGCTCGCGCGGATCCGATAGCTCGAGTCGCGCAGCGTGAAGTTCTTGAGGCGCGACAGCCACACAGTGACGACGAGCACCGTGAGGATGCCGAGCACGGTGGCGAGCGTGACGGGCGAATCGCCGAGCCGGAAGAGCTCCGTGCCGAGCGTGTCGCGCGCCGATTGGAACAACGCATTCATGATGTCCGTCCCCTCTACCTCGGCCCGGAATTCCGTCCCTCGGTCAGTCGACGCCGACGCGGCCCTTCGCCGCCTCGCGCAACCGCCTGGCGTCGTACCCGAGGCCGTCCTTGAACACCGTCACGACGCGGTAGATGTCCGCGGGCACGCGCATGGGGTCGCCGTGAATGACCACCAGATCCGCGCGCTTGCCGGGCGCGATCGACCCCAGCCGCGCCTCTTCACCCAGGATGCGCGCGCCGTTCAGCGTGAGGATGCGCACGGCCGTCTCGGGCGCGAAGCCGGCCTCGACCAGAAGCTCGTAGTTGCGCAGGTTGCCGAAGCCGGGCAGGAGGCCCGTGCCCCACGGGTCGCAGCCGGCGCCGAGCAGGCCGCCGGCGGCGACAAACGCGCGCTCCCACTGCATCATCTTCTGGAGGAGCCGCGTTGGCACGACCAGGCCGCTCGTCGCGAGGCCGGCGTGGTTCGCCTCGACCTCCTTGCGCGTGTCCGGGTCCAGCATGGCCAGGGCCTCGGGATCGAGCCTGGCGCGCTCCGGCACGAAGGTCTCGTACACGGCCAGCGTCGACACCACGGCCGTGCCCTGGGCGACGAGCGCGCGGATGCTGGCCCCGACCGCCGGGCTCGCAACATCGACGTCGGCCTGCACGCGCATGTTCTCCGGCGGACAGACGTCGGGACGCTTGTCGGGCACGTAGTCGCTGTTCGTGATGAACCCGTGCTGCAAGGCATCGATGCCGAGCGCGGCCGCCTCGCTGAACGTCACCGAGCAGAGGTGACCCGTCACGCGGAGGCCGCGCGCGTGCGCCTCGTCGATGCCGGCCCGAAGCACCTCCCGGCTGACGCTGCCCAGGAACTTGAACCACGTCGCGCCTTCGCCCGCCCAGTAGGCGATCACGCCTCGCACCTCATCTGGGGTGGCCACATTGCGGCTCATGGCGTTTCGCGGCGGGCCGCCGTTGAGGTACGGACCCGTGATGTGCAGGCGCGGGCCGGGCACGACGCCCGCGTCGACGGCGCGTTTGAGATTCAACTCCTGGTACGGCAGGTGGCTGCCGGCCGTCATCGCCGTGGTCACGCCGAAGGCGAGGTACAGGAGAGGGCCGCTGACACCCATCTGCGTGAGGCGCTTCACCCCGCCGAAATACGTGTGTTCGTGCAGGCCGACCAGCCCCGGCAGGATCGTGTGGCCGGCCAGGTCGACGACGAGCGCGCCAGCCGGCGCCGGGGTTGAGGCCGAGGGCCCGACGGCCGCGATGCGATCACCGTCCACGATGACCGTGTAGTCCTCGCGTACCGGATCGCCGGTCCCGTCGACGATGCGGGCGTTTTGAAGCGCCACGATCGGCGCGGCCGCCGACACGTAGGGCGCCAGGCCCGGCGCGGGCGTCCGCTCCTGCGCCTGGAGTGCGGCGGCCAGCACCAGGGTCACGGCCGCGATCGGTCGCCCGCGGCGCGCCTCGACCGGCATGGTCCCGCCACTCTACTGCAACTCTGGAGTTTCGACCGCCGACAGTGGCAGGATCAAAGGGCGATCGATGGGCGCACGAATCCGAAAATGGGTTGAATCGTGGGACCGCGTGAAAGGCCTCCCCGAAACCGAACTGTATGAGTACATCCTGGGCAAGTGCCGCAACGGGTTCCAGGTGGCCAAGAAGCCGGCGCGGGCGCAGCGCGACGCCTGGGTCACCCTGCTGGCCGAGGACGGTAAGACGCGCGACCAGCTGAGCCCGCTGGCCCTGCGCGTCATCGACCACGTCCGCCAGCGTCTTGAAGGCGAAGGCTACGACTTCGAGCTGAATCTCGACGACACGGGCGGCGTGGCGTACGCGGAGGTGCACTTCCGCACGCTCACCCGCACGAGCCGGGACGGCCACGAATCCTGAGCGCTGGCGCCGCGCGCGTGCCGCCAGTGATGCTGAAAGGCCGCCGGGGATCACGGCCAGGCGATCGCCGCCCTACTTCACGTACCGGTTGAAGAACGCCAGCACGCGGTTCATGAAGTCCTCCTGGTGCGCGCGCTCGGCAACCCCGTGCCCCTCGCGCGGATAGCTCACGTACTCGACGGGCACGCCTTTCCACTTGAGCGCGGTGTACAGCTCGAGCGACTGGCCCGGCGGCACGCGCGGGTCGGCCGCGCCGTGCATGATGAGCGTCGGCGTGTTGGCGCGCTGGATGTGCCGGAGCGGCGACCGCTCCCAGTAGATCTCGTAGTGGTCGTACATCACAAGATTCCAGTGCACGGTCGAGTTCTCCAGAAAGATGTCGGACGTGCCCGTCATGCTGATCCAGTTGGAAATGCCCATCCACGGGATGGCGGCCTTGAACCGGTCGCTCGCGTACGTCGCGGCCCACGCCGACGTGTAGCCGCCGTAGCTGCCGCCGCCGATGCCCACGCGCGCCGGATCGGCCAGGCCCTGCGCCACGAGATGGTCGATGCCGTCGAGGACATCCTGGAACTCCTTGCCCATGAGATCCCGCTGGTCGGCCTTCGCGAACGCGACGCCGCGGCCGATCGATCCGCGGTAGTTGGGATAGAACGTGAGGAAGCCGGCGCCGGCGAGCATCTGGCCCCAGCGGGAGTAGGTGCCGTTCCAGCCGTTCGGGTCGGCCGACTCCGGACCGCCGTGCGGCTGGACGACCAGCGGGTAGCGCACGCCCGCGCGGAACCCGACCGGTTTGACCAGCACCCCTTCGATCGTCCAGCCATCCCGAGCCTTCCAGGTCACGACTTCCTGCGCGCCGAGTCCGACGCCGGCGAGCTGCGGGTTGAGCGTGGTCACGCGGCGCGGCGCCGACACGTCGCCGGCATACACCTCCGGCGGGTGTGCCGGCGCGTGCGCCACGAAGGCGACGCGCTGGCCGTCAGCGGAAAAGCTCGGCTGACCGATCGGCACGAGACCGGCCGGCGTGACCGCCTGCCGCGCCCGCGACGAGGCGGGCATGAGGAAGAACCGAACATCCTGACGCTCGGCGGCGATGACCGCCAGGGTGTCGGCCGCGCCGGGCTGCCAGCCGAGGCCGACCGCCGTGCCCTCGTACGCCGGCGTCAGGTTCGTGCGGTCCGGCGCGCCACCGGCGCGCCCGCGCGCCGGTGCCACGTAGACGCTGCCGGCGAAGGGGTCGTCGACCGACGTCGCGCCGAGCCACGCGATCGTCCGCCCGTCGGGCGACCAGCGCGGGACCAGCAGCTTCCCTTCCGTTTTCACGAACGGTTCGGGCGTGCCGCCCGCCGCGGGCACGATGTAGAGCTCGACGCCCATGAAGCTGTCGTCCACGGTGGGCGTCCGCGCGGCCCCGACGACGACCTGCTGGCCGTCGGGCGACCAGTCGTAGTCGATCACCGTGAGATCGGCCTGCGTGATCGTCGTCCGCTCGCTGCGGCCCGTGGCGAGGTCCACGCGATAGAGGCGTGTGTGTTTGTAGTTGCGATCGGCGACCGTCCAGTCGCGACCCTGCGCTTCGTCCCGGCGCTCGGCGTCCGTCTTCGGATCGACGAACGTGTAGGCGATCGAACGGCCGTCGGGCGCCCACTTGAAGCTCGTCACGCTCGCGGGCGCGTCGGTAAGCGGGCGCGGCTCGCCGCCGGCCATGTCGACCAGGTGAATCTGCGTCAGCGCGGCTGCGGCTTCGCCGCGGCGGCCGAGAAACGCCACCTGCTTCCCGTCGGGCGACCATCGCGGCGCCCGGTGATCGGCCTGCGTCAGGCGGCGCGGGTCGCCGCCGGAGGCGGGCACCACCCAGAGCTCCGACAGCGCCGAGCCGGGCGGCTGGTCGGCGCGTCTCGGCCGGGCCACCTGGTACACGATCGTCCGGCCGTCCGGCGAGATCTGCGCGTCGACGGCCTGCGCAATCGTGAGGATGAGATCGGGTGTCAGGACGCTCGACGCCTGGGCGCCGAGCGCGACGGCCGCCACGGCGACGGCGACGGCGGACAGCGAGAGACGTCGGAAGAACAGCATGGGGCCTCCGGCCTCTGAGGCTACACGATCCCGCGTCCGGCCGGCGCGCCCGGCGTCGCGACCGGCTCCGGCGTCACCGGGAGGCGGGTCGAGGCGTATGATGGCCCGAGGAGGATCCCATGCTGTTGAACATCGCGCTCGCGGTCACGCTCGCGGCGGCCGGCGGACAGGGACAGGCGACGTCCGCGGCGGTGCCGCCGGGCGAAGTATCGGGAATCGTGCGCGACGCGAGCGGCGGCGTCCTTCCCGGGGCGACCGTTCGCCTCGGCACACCGGCCGGCTCACGTTCGACCGTCACGAACGCGAGAGGGCGATACGTCTTTGCGGGCGTGTCCGAAGGCGCCTACGAGCTGTCCGTCATGCTGTCGGGGTTCCGGACGGCGCGCTACCAGGTGCGCATGGCCTCCGACCGGGGCATCGCGGCAAACCTCCATCTCGAGCTGGGCAGCCTGAGCGAGGAGATCACCGTGACCGGGCAACGCCCCGCGCCCCCGGCAGGCGCCGCGGCGCAGCCGGCGCCCCCGGGCGCCGCGGATCCGGTCGCGCCCATTCGTGTCGGCGGCAGCATCAGGGAACCTCGCAAGATCCGGGACGTCAAGCCGGTCTACCCGGCCGAGGCCCTCGCGGCGGGAACGGAGGGCACCGTGATCCTCGAGGCCGTGATCGGCAAGGACGGTACAGTCCAGAGCACGCGCGTGATGCTCGGCGCGCCCTTGCTCGACGCCGCCGCGGTGGCCGCCGTCGAGCAGTGGCAATTCACTCCGACGCTCCTGAACGGCGTGCCTCAGGAAGTGCAGATGACCGTCCGCGTCACCTTCAGCGCGCGGTAGCGGTCCGGCGCCCGGTCGGGTCCGTCGGCCGGATCGATCAGACCGAACGCAGCGCGACCATCGGTTCGACCTTCGTCGCGCGACGGGCCGGGACGATCGTGGCGACGAACGAGGCCGCGAGGATGATCGCGGCCACGGTGACGTAGGTCGCCGGATCCGTGGCGCTCGTGTCGAAGAGCACGGTCTGGATGCCCGCTCCCGCCACCCGGGCCAGACCCAGCGCCAGGCCGAGGCCGGCCGCCGTGCCCATCACGACCTGCACGGCGCTCTGCCGCAGCACCATCATCAGGATGCCCTTCCGATCGGCGCCGAGCACCATGCGCACGCCAAGTTCCTGCCGGCGCTGGTTCACCACGAACGACATGACGCCGTAGATCCCGACGGCCGCGAGCAGCATGGCGACCACGCCGAAGATGGTGAAAAGCGTCGCGATGACGCGATTCTGCGAGACGAACGCGTCAATCTGGGTCTTCGGCGTGCCGACGTAGTAGAGCGGCAGGTTCGGATCGACGGCGGCGACGTCGCGTCGAACCGTCTGCATGGCCGCGTCCACGCGGCCGCCGCGCGGCTTCACGACGACGGTGGCGAACTGGCTGGCCGCGGGCCCGGGCGGCGCCGACCCGACCGGCTGGGTGTAGAACGGCACGTAGAAGCCGGCCTCATCGGCGCCCGGCGCATTGAACGGCCCCTGCATGCGCACGGTCGAGACCACACCCACGATGGTGAACCACGGGCTCGGCTGGGCGCCATTCGGCTGTGTCGTGCGGAAGCGCCGATTGAGGACCGCCTGTCCCGCGAAGTGCTTGGCGGCGAAGGCCGCGTTGACGATCGCCACCGGCTCGCGCGACTCCAGGTCCTGTTCGGTGAAGCCCCGGCCGTCCATGATCCGCTGGGCCGTCACGTCGAAGAAGCCGGGCGTCACCTGTTCGAAGTTCGTGAGCGGCCGATCGCGATCCTGCTGGTACGTGCGCCCGTCGATCTCCACGGGCGCGCTGCCGGAGAACACCATGCGGAAGCGGTTCGTGAGCGCGACCGACTCGTATTCGGCGTTGCGGGCGAGCCGCTCGACGAGCCGGTCGAAGAACTGCTTGCGGGCCTCCGGCGACGGATACGCGCCCTCCATGAGCCCCATCCGCGCGGAGACGAGGCCGGCCGTGTCGTACCCGAAGTCGATGTTGGTCTGGTTGGCGATCGATCGGAGCTGCAGCATCGCGCCGACCAAGAGCACGCCCGTCACGCCAATCTGAAACACGACCAGGCTGCGGGAGACCAAGCCCAGTCGGCCGCTCGTCGTGCCTCGCGTTGCATCGCGAAGGACCTCGACGGCGTTCAGCCGTGACGAACGCAGCGCCGGCAAGAGGCCCGACAGCACGGCGGCGAGCACGGCCGCGACGACCGTCACGGCGAGCACCACCGCGTCGACGTCGAAGACGATGTAAGCCGGCGGCGGGCTGTCGAAGCTGCGGATGGTGACCTGCAGCCAGTGCGTCGCGCCGTACGCCAGCGCCACGCCGGCGACCGCGCCAATCGCCGCCAGGAGCAGGCTCTCCGTGAGCATCTGCCGGATGAGCCGCCCGCGCCCGGCGCCGAGCGAGGAGCGGACCGCCAGCTCGCGCGTGCGGAGCGTCGCCCGCGCAAACTGCATGTTCATCACGTTGGCGCACGCCAGGAGCAGCACGCCGGCGGAAAACCCGAGCATCGTCAGCAGCGTGCCCCGAATCTGAAGCGGCGTGAAGGCATCGATCAGCCAGCGCACGCGTCCCGTCGCAAAGCGCTTGTTCGTCTCCGGGTAGTCGGCCGCGAGCCGGGCGGCCAGGCTGGTCGTCTGCGCCGTCGCCTGATCGAGCGACACGTCCGGTCGGATCAACGCCAGCACGGCGACGCCGAACCCACTCGGGTCGTTTCGCGCCTTCGGGGGGTACTCGCTGAAGAGCGGCACCCAGAGTTCTTCGTTCTGCGGAAACGCAAAACCCGGCGGCATGACGCCGACGATCGTGGCCGGCGCGCCGTTCACGCGAACCAGTCGGTTGATGGCGTCCTCGGCGCCGCCGAAGTCCCGCTGCCACACGCCGTAGCTCAGGATGGCGACCTTGGGCGCGCCGGGACGATTGTCCGCCTCGTTGAAGTCGCGGCCGCGGATGGGCGCCACGCCCAGGATGCGGAAGAACTCGTCGGCCACGTACGCGCCCGTGTAGCGTTCCGGGCGGCCGTCGACCGTGACATTGACCGTCGACCCGCTGAGGTACGCCGCCAGGCGCTCGAACGCCTGGCCCGTCGCCCGGAGTTCCTGGTAGTCGAGCGCCGAGACCTGATTGTTCACGCCAAAGGCCGTCACCGACGTCGGATCGATGAAGTCGACCGCGACGAGCCGGTCCGCGTTCGGAAACGAGAACCCTCGAATCATGACGGCATTGACCACGCTGAACATCGTCGTCACGCCGGCGATGCCGAGCGCGAGCACCGTGACGGCCAGCGCGGCAAAGCCGCGCTCCTTGAGGAGCATGCGGAGGCCGATCTGGAGGTCCTGACCCATACGCGGCTTAGACGGCGGCCCGCCGGGCCGGGTTCTCGGGCCCGCCGAAGCGGCCGGTCCGGACGAACCGCCGTCCTGACGCTACACTGGACCCCCAAGGTGGACGCCGCCGCGATCGAGACGGACGACCTGACCAAGCACTACGGGCGCGTGCGGGCGCTCGAGAGACTGTCGCTGCGCGTCGAGCCGGGAGAAATCTTCGGGTTTCTCGGCCCGAACGGCGCGGGCAAGACCACGACGATCCGGCTGCTCCTGGGACTCATGGCCCCGACACGCGGTCGCGCGGCGGTGCTGGGCCAGGCCAGTACGAGCGGCTCGGCGTGGCGGGAGGCAATCGGGTACCTGCCGGGCACGCTGGCGCTCTGGCCCTCGCTCTCGGGCCTCCAGACGCTCGATCTGTTCGCCCGACTCACCGGTCGCCCGCCCCTCTGGCGGGCGGAGATGGCCGACTGGCTCGGCCTGACGACCGGCGACCTCGCGCGCCGGGTCGGCACCTACTCGGACGGCATGCGCCAGAAGCTCGGCATCGTGCAGGCCCTGCAGTGCGCGCCTCGCCTTGTGCTGCTCGACGAGCCGTCCAAGGGACTCGACCCGCTCGTCCAGGTGGCGTTCTACGAGCTCATGCGCGAGGTGGCCGCGCGGGGAACGACGGTCTTCTTCTCGTCGCACGTCCTGCCGGAGGTGGAGCGCGTGTGCCATCGCGTGGCGATGTTGCGCGCCGGCACGCTGGTCACGGTCGGCGATGTCGAGGCCCTGCGCCGCGCGCTCCCACGCCGCGTCACGGTCGTCTTTCGGGACGACCAGCCACTGTCGGATCTGGCGGCGTTCGGCCGGGTCATCCAACAGTCGCCGCGGCGGCTGGAGATTCTCGTGCCGGTCGATCGCGTTCCGGCGCTCGCCGGTCGGCTCGCCGGAATGCCGACGGCCGATCTCCTGATCGAACCGCAGCGGCTCGAAGACGCGTTCCTGGAGCAGTACCGGTGATCGACGGCCGGACGATCGCCCTTGTCGATCGGCTCTGGCGCCAGCACCGGGTGACGCTCGGCGTGCTGGCCGCAGGCCTGGCCGGCTTCGCCTTCGTCATCACGCGGGTGGCGCCGACACCGGGCGACGTCGGGTTCCTCGGCGGCCTGATGGCGCTCCTGCCGCCTCAGATCGCGGAGCTTGCCGGCGGCCAGCTCGCCCTGGCCTCGCCGCGCGGCGTGATTGCGTTCGGGTACTTGCATCCGTTTTTCCTGGCGCTCCTCTCGGCCTGGACGATTCGCGTGTCGGCCGGCGCCCTCGCCGGCGAGATCGGTCGCGGGACGATGGACCTTCTGGCCGCCCGGCCCGTGTCGCGCGCGGCTCAGGTGATGGCCGCGTGGGTCGCGATGACGGCCGGCTCGGCGGCGCTGGCCGCCGCGGCCTGGACGGGCACGGCCGTCGGTCTCGGCCTGCGCTCGCTGGGCGTCTCGGGCGCCGACGTCAGCGTCCTGCCCGTGATGACGTGGCTGCTCTTCGCAGCCTGGGGCAGCGTCGCGCTCCTCGTGAGCGCCACCCGGCGCGAGGCGGGATCGGCCATCGCGTGGACGTCGGGTTTCATTGCCACGGCGTTCGTACTGGAGTTTCTGGCCCGCGTCTGGTCGCCCATCGGCTGGGCGCGACCGCTGTCGCTCTTCGCGTACTACCGGCCGCCGGAGCTGCTGCAGCAGGGCGTGCATCTGACCGACGCGCTCGTGCTCGCGGGCGTGACGGTCGCCGCGCTCTCGGCTGCCGTCCTGGTGTTCCGGCGTCGCGACCTCTAAAGAGCCCGAGGGGCGCCGGGCCTGCGGCCTATCGCACCGCGAGCTCGCCTCGCAGGCGAAGGTCCCTGGACGAGGCGCCGACGAGCACGCGGATGACGCCGGGTTCCACCACCCACTGCATGTGCTCGTCCAGAAACCGCAGATGCTCCGGCCCGAGTTCGAAGGCCACCTCGCGCTCGGCGCCCGGCTCGAGGTAGATCCGGCGCGCGCCCTTGAGCTCCAGGACCGGGCGCGCGACCGACGCCAGCACGTCGCGAACGTAGAGCTGCACGACCTCGTGCCCGGCCCGCGTGCCCGTGTTCTTCAGGCGGCAGCGCACCGTCGCGCGGTCCGACGGGCCCATCGACGCGGGCTCGATCCGCAAGTCCGAGTACTCGAACGTCGTGTAGCTCAAGCCGAACCCGAACGGGAAGAGCGCCATGCCGGTGAGGTCGACGTAGTCGTCGCCGCGGCCCGTCGGCTTGTGGTGGTAGGACAGCGGCAACTGCCCTTCGGCCATCGGGAACGTGATCGGCAGCCGGCCCGAGGGGTTGTGACGGCCGGTGACGACGTCGGCGACCGCCAGACCGCCCTGTTCACCCGGGTACCACACGTGAAGCACGGCGCCGACTCGATCCAGCCAGGGCGACATGGTCACCGCGCTGCCGCCGACGATCGCGACGATGATCGGCTTCCCGGTTGCCGCGACGGCCTGAATCAACTCTTCCTGCCGGCCGGGCAGTTTGAGGAGCGCGCGGTCCCGGAACTCGCCCTCCTCGACGCCCGCGACCACAATCGACGCCTGGCTCGCGCGGGCGAGGCTGACGGCTTCCTCGATCCGCCGGCCGTCCTCGTCGGTTGAGACACCGGCGTCCCAGACGAGCTGCACCCGCGCGACGCCCGTGCTTTCGAAGAACTCGAGCTTGAACGTGTGCGAGGACCCGGGAGCCAGATCGACCGTCGCCAGCCTCGCGCCGTACGACTGCTTGCGCCAGTTGTCGATCGCCAGCGCGTCGTCCACCCACAGCCGGTAGCCGTCGTTGCCCTCGACGCCCAGTCGCCGGACGCCCGCGGGCGGCGCCACGATCGTGCCGGTCCAGCGGACGGAGTACCAGTCGAACGGAATCCCGCGGCCGGGTGAGTTCAGCGTCCATCGGAAATCGATTCGCGCGTCGGTGCGCGTGAAGCGCGGTGTGCCGGCGAGCCGGTTGTTGTCGAAGTACTCGCCCGTGACCTTCAGCGCCTCGGCCGGCACGACGATGTACTCGCGTCGGTCGCGGCCGGGACCGGGCGCATGCCGGACGGTCACGCCGGCGCCCAGGCGCCGGCGAAAGCCCTCGAGGATCGAGACGGGCGCGATACCAGGCCCGCTGTAGCCGCCGAGGCGCGCCTCCGTGGCGTCCGTGCCGATGACCGCGACGGTCTTGACGTCCGGGTCGAGCGGCAGCAGGTGGTCATCGTTTTTCAGCAGGACGATCGACGCCCGCGAGGCTTCGAGGGCACGCTGCAGGTGATCGGCGTGTCCGGCCAGCACGGCGGCGCGGTCCGGATCCACGTACGGCCGGTCGAAGAGGCCCAGTTCGAACTTGGCCCGGAGGACCCGCAGGACGGCGGCGTCGATGACGGCCGGCGGCACGAGGCCGCGCTCGACCGCGTCCCAGTACGGCCGGTACTGCGGGTACGACGACTGAAACACCACGTCGAGGCCCGACCGCCAGGCGTGGGCGGCCGCGGCCGGCGTGTTCGGCTCCGTCATGTGCAGCACAGTCGCGCCGCCGGTCGCCGCCGCGTCCGAGATCACGAACCCGCCAAACCCCCAGTCGCCCTTGAGCACACGGTCGAGGAGCCAGGCGTTCTGCGTCGCGGGCAGCCCGTCCACGGAGTTGTAGGCCGTCATCACGGACCGGGCGCGCGCCTCGCGCACCGCGATCTCGAACGGCGGAAAGTACCGCTCCCGCAGCCGGCGCTCGCTGTGCTCGATGGGATAGCTGTCGCGCCCGCCCTCGCCGACGTTGGCCACGAAGTGCTTGGGAGTGGAGACGATGCCGGCGGTTTCGAAGGCGTCGACGAAGGCGCGGCCCATCTCGGCGGACAGGTAGGGGTCTTCGCCGTACGTCTCCTCCACCCGACCCCATCGCACGTCGTTGGCGATATTCACGACGGGCGAGAGCACCTGGCGGATGCCGCGGCTGCCGGTTTCACGGGCGATGGCGGCCGACACGCGCCGGACGAGATCCACGTCGAACGTCGCGGCGAGCGCAATCGCCTGCGGGAACATGGTCGCGCCCTCGCGTGCGAGGCCGTGGACGGCTTCATCGAAGGGGATGATGGGAATGCCGAGCCGGGTTTTTTCGACGAAGAAGCGCTGAATCGCGTTGATGCGCTCGGCATGGGCGCGCGCGATGTCGGCGGCCGACGCCGGCGCGCCGCCGGTCCGGCCCCGCTCGCGGCCAGTGGAGATCTGCAGTCCGAACGAGCCCTTGGAGTAGTCGTGGGCCGGGTCGTCGAGGCTGCCCGGGCTCATGTAGAGCTGCCAGAACTTCTCTTCGAGCGTCATGCGCGCGAGAAGGTCCCTGGCGCGATCGGCGGCCGCCAGCCGCGGGTCGCGGTACCGGGGCACCTGCGCCGTCGGGGGCGCCGCAGGCCCGAGGAGCGCCAAGACAGCCGCGAGGAGCCAGAGCCCCCGGAGCACGGCCCTAGGATAGACCGGCATGCGGCGCCGCCTTCCAATGGCCATCCCGGGGCGGGTAGGGCGACGTCGTGCCCGGGCAGGTCGGGTGCAGGTCGGCGTCCTCCGCCCCGTCCGAACCGATGCAGCGACGCGATCCCGAGAAGCACGCGCCCCGTCGGGTATGCTTCAGCGGGCGAGACGATGGGGTCGATTCCACTGCTGACCGCCGACTCGCGGATTTACGTCTCCGGCCACCGAGGACTCGTCGGCTCCGCCCTCGTCCGGCGCCTCCAGGACCTCGGCCACCGCGACTTGCTCCTCGCCGCACGCGACGAGCTCGACCTCCGGAGCCAGAGCGCCGTGAACGACTGGTTCGAGCGCCACCGCCCGGAATTCGTCTTCCACGTCGCGGGCACCGTGGGCGGCATTCTGGCCAATTCGACCCGGCCCGCCGAGTTCATCTACGACAACCTGATGATTCACGCGACGGTCGTGCACGCGGCGTACCTCTACGGTACGACGCGCCTCTTGTACCTCGGCAGCTCGTGCATCTATCCGCGCGCGGCCGCGCAGCCGATTGTCGAAGATGCGCTTCTCACGGGGGCGCTCGAGCCGACCAACGAACCGTACGCCGTGGCGAAAATCGCGGGCATCAAGCTCTGCGAGGCCTACCGGCGCCAGTACGGCTGCGACTTCATCTCGGCCATGCCAACCAACCTGTACGGCCCGCACGATAACTTCGACGACACGAGCAGCCACGTCATTCCAGCATTGATCGGGCGCTTTCACGCGGCCCGGAGGGCCGGCGTCAGCGACGTCACCGTGTGGGGATCGGGGCGCGCACGGCGCGAGTTCATGCACGTCGACGACCTGGCTGACGCGTGCGTCCACCTCATGCAGCGCTACTCCGAGCCGCCGCACGTGAACGTCGGCACGGGCGAGGACTTGACCATCCGCGAGGTGGCCGAGATGATTCGCGACATCGTGCATCCGGACGCGACGCTCGTTTTCGACGTCTCGAAGCCGGACGGGACGCCCGTCAAGCGCCTGGACGTGTCGCGCCTCCACGCGCTCGGCTGGCGCCATCGGCTGTCGCTCCGCAAGGGGATCGAGACAACGTACCGCTGGTTCGTGACGAACGTTGCGCCCTCCAGTTGACTCGCGTTGATGCCGCACCCACGATCGCGGCCGCGCGGCAACATGAGACGATCGCTCGTCAGTGCCGGTCTTGGTCTGCTGCTGGCTCTACGCGCGCCGGGCATCGCCGGTGCGCAAACGTACTTCACGGCGAATCCGGACGACGCCGCGCCTGTCATCGGCCGAGCGCGGCGGTCCAGTTCAGCACGACGGCGATGGGCAGTCCGGAACCGGCGAGGGGCAGGGTCACCAGAAACCGGCGGCCGTCCTGTGCCGGCTGGTAGGTGAAGCGTTCGGTGTTGCCGGAGCTGGGAATGGCGAACAGGCGCTCGGGCGTGCTGCCGAACGGAAAGCTGCCCCCGGCGGCCGGCGGACCGACCGTCACGGCCATCAGGACGCGAGGCGCGCGCCCGCGATCCAGACCGACTCGATCGAGCGCGTGGCCTTCACGTCCGCCAGCGGGTCGCCGGTGAGCACCACGAGGTCAGCCCACGCGCCGCGCCGGAGCACGCCGACGTCCTGCAGCCCCATGCAGCGCGCGGCGCCGCCCGTCGCCATCGCCAGAATCGCAGGCGGCGCGAGACCCGCGCGGGCCAGGAGTTCCAGCTCGAGATGCTCGAAGTACCCTTGGAAGCGGGCCGGCGGCCCGGTGTCCGTGCCCGACGCCAGCCGAACACCACTATCCGCGAGCCGCTTGGCATTGGCCATCGCCACGTCGAGACCGGCCTTGTAGCGCTGCGCGCTCGAGCTCTTCGCCACCTGGGCCTGGCGCGCGGGGTCGCGCAGCCGGGTCACCACGGACGGATCGACGCCTTTCAGGAAAAACGGATCGGCAAAGAAATCCGGATCCCGCTCGTAGACGAACGCCGACACCTCGCGCGTGAGCGTCGGACAGAGGCAGACGTCGCGCGCCTTGAGAAGGTCGATCAGCTCGGCATCGACAGGGAGGTCCCGCACGCTGTGCGCGATGAAGTCGGCGCCGGCCCGGAGCACGGCCTTGGCGTCCTCGAGATAGAAGATGTGCACGGCGACCTTGAGCGCGCGCGCGTGTCCCTGCTCGATGACGGCTCGGACGACGTCCATCGGCATCTTGCGTGCCGTCCCGAGGTTGTCGTCCACGCGAATCTTGAGCCAGTCGGGCTTCATCGCCGCGATCCGGTCCACCTCGGCCCGGGCCGCCTCCGGTGTCGCCGCCGTGATGACGGGACCCGCGACGAAGAGGCGCGCGCGGTCCAGCATCGGCGTCGCCTGGCCGTCGCGCAGCCGGAAGCCGGCCTCGCCGTCGCCGCCCAGACTCACGACCGACGTCACGCCGTAGCTCGCGTACGTCCGGAGCTGTCGAACGAGGTTGGTCTCTGTGTAGAACTGGGCGCCCGATTCGAGCCCGCTCGTATCGGCGACGTGTCCGTGCGCGTTCACGAGGCCGGGCATGAGCGTTCGGCCGGCCAGGTCGACGACCTCCGCGTCCTTGGGCACGGCGGTCGCGCCCGCCGCCCCGACCGCGTCGATGCGGCCATTCCGGACGACGAGGACGCCGCGAGGCGCCAGAACCCGGCCGTCGCCGTCGATCAGCCGCCCGCCGACGAAGGCACGGGCCTGGACGTTCTGCGCGCCGACGGGCACGCCGGGCAACGCCACCAGTCCGACAATCGCGGCAATTCCGGCGGCCCAGCCGGGTCGGCACACGGCTCTACGCCTTCGGCTGCGGCACGATGCGCAAGTACGGCCGCGGCGCCTTCCAGCCGCTGGGGTACATGGTCTTCGCCTCGTCATCAGACACCGACGTGAGGATGATCACGTCGTCGCCGTGCTTCCAGTTGACGGGCGTCGCCACGCGGTGCTTGGCGGTCAGCTGCAGCGAGTCGATGACGCGGAGCACCTCGTCGAAGTTCCGGCCGGTCGACATGGGATAGACGATGAGGAGCTTGATCTTCTTGTCGGGCCCGACGACAAAGACATTGCGCACGGTCTGATTGTCGACCGCCGTGCGGCCGTCGCAGGAGTCGCCCGCCTCGGCCGGCAGCATGCCGTACAGCTTGGAGATGCTGAGCGTCGGGTCGCCGATCATCGGGTAGTTGGGCGCGTGCCCCTGCGTCTCCTTGATGTCGACCGACCACTTCGAGTGGTTGGTGACCGGGTCGACGCTCAGGCCGATGATCTTGGTGTTGCGCTTCTCGAATTCGGGCTTCAGCCGGGCCATGTAGCCCAGCTCCGTCGTGCAGACGGGCGTGAAGTCCTTGGGGTGCGAGAACAGGACCGCCCACGAACTGCCGATCCACTCATGAAAGCGAATGCGGCCCTCCGTGGTGTCCGCCTCGAAGTCCGGGGCGACGTCGCCAATCTTGAGTGCCATGGTCTTCCTCCGCGAGGGGTAGCGAGCGAGACACTATAGCAGTACGCGAGGCGCCTGGTGCACGCTCCGCGCGCCCGCCGGGAGGTCGTCCATGCCGTGGATCGCCCAGGTGCCCGTGGCCGAAGCCACGGGCACGCTCAAAGACGAGTTCGACGCCGCCATGGCCCGCGCGGGCCGCGTCTGGCACATCGTGCACGTGATGAGCCAGAACCCGCTCGTCATGCGGCATCACACCGGTCTCTACAAGGCCATCATGCACGGACCGTCGCCCCTCTCGCGGCGGCAGCGCGAGATGGTGGCCATTGTCGTATCGCAGACGATCGGCTGCCACTATTGAACGCAGGCGCACGCGCACGACCTCCGTGCCGAGGTCGCCAACGCCTTCGCCTCACCGGCTGATGCCGACGCGCTCGTCCATGCGCTCGCGCGCGACTGGACCACGGCGCCGCTCGACGCTGGCGACCGCGCGCTCTGCGCGCACGCGGTCAAGCTCACGACGCGGCCGTCCGGCATGACGGAGGGCGACGTCCAGGCGCTGCGAACGGCCGGGTTCGACGACCGGGGGATCCACGACCTGACGCAGGTCGTGGCCTACTTCAACTACATTACGCGCATGGCCGAAGGCCTCGGCGTCGACGCCGAGACGTTCATCGAGCCGTGGGGGAAGGCGTAGGCGGACCGCCCGACCGGCCGGCGAGTGCGTCTATCGCGCACCGGAGCAGGCGCGGACCGGCGTCAGCTTCGTGTAGCCACTCGAACCCAGTGAGCCGGATCGTCCAGACCTCTCCGCGGGCTGCGGCGTCCCCGGCGAGCGGCTCGAGCGCGTCGACGAGCGCGGCGACCAGGGTGCAGACCGAGTCGGCAACCGGCACGGGGCCGGCCGACCGGACCACGGCCCTGGCGGGAGGGCCGACGGCGGCTGCTGTCAGCGTCCTGGTGGTCGAAGGATCCGGCAACGCGGCCGAGCCGCCGCGGGGTACGGCAAAGCCCACGACGGGCGCGCCGGCCGGGCGCCGCTTGCCGCCTGTCACCGGTGCGGCCGTGCCGAGGAGCCGGTAGATCGAGCCCGCGTAGTTCACGATGTACAGCTCGCCGTCGGCATCCTCGCCGAAGCTCGCGGGATTCGCGACGGCCGGCGCGAGTTCGGCCGTGTGCTCGCGGAGGTCGCTCGCCGTCGCTTCGCCCGTGGCCGGGTTCACCGACAGCCGGATCGACCAGACCCGGCTCGTGACGAAGTCGGCGAAGAAATAGCGCCCGCGCACGACGAGGCCGAGCGACGTGCCGCGGTACACGAAGCCACCGGTCACCGAACGGCCGAACGCCGGCGAGTACTCGAAGATCGGATCGATGAGCGGCAGCGAGAACGGCGGAAGGCTCGTGACGTGGTCGTGCGCGCCCTCGCGGTTGCGCCAGCCGTAATTGCGCCCGCCGCGGCCGGCCGGCTCGTAGTCGATCTCCTCCCACGAGCTCTGGCCCACGTCGCCCATGACGAGCGCGCCCGTGCCGCCGCGCGCGGGATTGTCGAAGCTCCAGCGCCATGGATTCCTGAGGCCCAGGCTCCAAATCTCGGCCAGCACGCCTGCGCGCCCGACGAACGGGTTGGTGGGCGGAATGTCGTAGCCTTCCGGATCGCTGTCCGGCACCGACACGTTCAGCCGCAGCATCTTGCCGAGCAGCGACTGCGGATTCTGGGCGAGATGGAACGGGTCGTTGGCCGATCCGCCGTCGCCCAAGCCGACGTACAGGAACCCGTCCGGTCCGAAGGCCAGGTGGCCGCCGTTGTGGTTGCTGAACGGCTGGGTGATGATCCGCTGGCCGTCGGGCCACCGGAAATCGAAGCGGCTCGACGGGTCGGCGCGCAGCGGATCCGCCGGCATTCGCGTGAACCGCGCGATCACCGTGTGGCCCGACAGGTTGCTGAAGTTCACGAACACGCGCCGGCTCGTCGCGTAGTCGGGCGCGAAGGCCAGGCCGAGCAGGCCCTGCTCGCCGGCGTTTCTGACCACGCTCCTGAGATCGAGGTAGTCGGCCGCCTGGACGACGCCGCTCTTCAGCGCGCGCACGCGGCCGTCCTGCTGAATGACGACCTGGACGGTCGGGTCCGACGGGTCCTGAACGAACCCGAGCGGCTGGGTGAAGCCTGCGGCCACGAGTTCCGCGCGGATCTGCGCCCCGGCCGCCGCCGGCACCGCGAGCGCGGCGGCCAGGACGACCGGCCCGATGCGGCCGCCGTGGGAGGCGAGGAGGCTCCGCACGCGCCCTCGCTACTTCGCGCCGACGTCGGCGGGCGCCGACCGCTTCTCTCCGAGCACGTACAAAGTGCCTGGCTGCCGGCCTTCGGCGACGATCTCGAACCCCGCGCCGGCGAGCGCCGAGCGCCAGCGCTCCGGCGCCGGGGAGTGCGCGAAGTACCCGTGCCCGTGCAGCGAGGGAAACGCGACGCGGATCCAGCCGTCCACGTGGAGCACGAGCAGAAGGAACTGCCCGCGCGGCTTCAACACGCGGGCGGCTTCGCCGAGCGTGGTTCTCACGCCGTCGGCACTGAGGTGATCGATGGCGAACGCGCTGACCGCCGCGTCGAATGTTGCCGGCTCGAACGGCAGGTCGCGCATGTCGCCGACCGTGACGTCCACACGGCTGGCCACGCCCGCGACGCGCGCGTTGGCCATGAGCCGCGCGGGCGTGTTGTCGTCGATGCCGTAGTAGTCGCGTCCGTACAGGTCGAACGCCGTCACGGTCGCCTGCGGTCGGGCGAGGAGCACCATCAGCGTCGAGCGGCCCGACCCCGCGCCCAGGTCCAGCACGCGGCCGGACCCGGACGGCAGAAAGGCCGGCGTCGGCATCGCGATGGGCTTGTTGAACAGGAGGACCTGGTGCACGACGAGCGACCCGACGAGGCCCCAGAGCGCCACCACGCCCGCCCCCAGCGTGATCCAGCGCCGCCAGCCGCGACGCCAGGCGACGAGCGCCAGCGGGCCGAACACGGCCAGGACAATCAGATGACCGCGCGTCCACGGCCACGAGTAGCCGAAGTCGTAGCCGGATCCCAACATGCGTCCACTCATAGGTAGGATCTTAAGCCCGCAGATTATGTAGGGGGATCGACAAGGGGCACCGACGGCCTCATGCTGGGGTTGCGAAACCAACCAGCGGAGGAGACGCCGATGCCGACCTTGTCTACGCCGGAGCTTACCAAACTCAGCGCCACCCTGGCGCGCGCGCTGTCGATCGACGAAGTCCATCAGATTGGCCGTGCCACCGGGCAGGCGCAACGGCTGCGGACCGTGACCCCCATCGGCTGTTTCTGGCGATGGTCTCGACCCTCGGGAGCGGGCGGGTGGAGTCGCTGGCCGATGTGCTCCGTGCGTTCAATTATCAGAACGGCGTGACGGTGGCCTACAAGGCATTCTACAACCGGCTCGCACGCGCTGGGTTTGCGACGTTCATGCAGCAGATGCTGACGCGCTTGCTTGCCCAGTTGCGGCGGCAGACCCTCACCCCCGAGGGTGACCGGGCGGTCGCCCGTTTCGCGGATATCGTGATTCAGGACGGCTCGTCGTTTGCCGTCAAGCCGGCGCTGGCGCGCACGTTCCCCGGGCGGTTCACTACGATTGAACCGGCAGCCGTCGAGGTCCACGCCACCTACAGTGGCTTCGCCGACGAGATGAGCCAGGTCGCCCTCGCCCCCGACGCGCAGGCCGAGCGCCCGTTCTTGCCCGATCCGGCAACTTTGGGGGGCCGGCTGTTACTCGCCGACCGCGGCTGCCCGGGCGTGGACTACTTCGAGGCCGTCACCGCCCACGGCGGGGCGTTCGTCATCCGCCTGACGCGCGCCTACGATCCGTGGGTGTGCGCGGTCTGGATCGACGGACTCCGCGTGCCCGTCGCCACCGGGGTGCGCCTGTCCCGCCTACTGGCTCGGCAGGCGGGGCACGTCGTGGACGTCGACGTCGAGTTCGTCCGTGGCCCACGCCGCGTCGGGGTCCGCGTCGTCGCGCCGCCGGGACGGGAGGCGGCGATGACCCGGCTCTGCACCAACCTGCCCCGCACGCCGTTCTCGGCAGGGCTCATCGGCCGACTGTATCGCTTCCGGTGGCAGATCGAACTCTACTTCAAGGAATGGAAGTCGTACGCGAACCTGCACCAGTTCGACACGGCCAATCCCCATATCGCGGCCGGGTTGATCTGGGCCAGTCTCTGCGCGGCGGTCCTCAAGCGCTTCCTTGCGCACGCCGCCCAGCAGGTCGGCTCCGGCACGGCGATCTCGACGCGCCGCGTGGCCATGTGTGCCCACCACATCCTCGACGCCCTCGTGGCGGCACTACTCGTCGGGGCTGGCCTGCTCCGCGCCCTCCGCCGCAGCCTCCGCTACCTGCTGAATAATGCCCGGCGATCCAACCCCAACCGGGACAGACGCAAGGGCCGCTTGCGCGTCGGATTGCTCATCACACAGGCGGCTTATTGAGCGCAGCATAGCCAATGGACCGTTACCGACGCAAGCACGGCGGCAAGTCTGACGCCTGGAAGAACGCGTGTAGGAGGTCGGGACGATGATGGAGCCGGCGACCAATGGCGATCACGTCTTCAAACAACGCGTCGACCGTGAGGGGGCGCCCATTGGCCAAGACGCGTTTGGCGTAGGCCCAGACCGATTCATCG
>Ga0187892_10000393_pt1 | contig 114456 bp, 113 predicted proteins | sample MA1701073metaG_FD_139345 | JGI IMG/M metagenome (GOLD analysis project Ga0187892, IMG submission 139345) | Bio-ooze microbial communities from a basaltic lava cave in the Kipuka Kanohina Cave System on the Island of Hawaii, USA - MA170107-3 metaG ... | reverse complement strand
GCCGGCAACATCGTCAATGGACGCAACGGTCGGCCTCTGGCCATGCGCTTCCTCCTTTCTCTCGAAGGAAGCGTAGACCAGGACAGTTAAATTATCAAGTTATTCTTGGGACGAGACACTAGCTTATCCATCGCTTATTCCTCCTAGCGGGAAAGTCCTTGACATCGTTCGGGATTCTGCCATATTGTCCTTGACAGCGTAAAGGGAAGCGCGGACGATGGATATCAAGGACCTGGCTAAGGCAGCGAAAGAGCAAGGATGGCGCGTCGAGCGCACCAAGAAGATGCACTGGCGATTTGTCCCGGGGAACCCTGCAATGCGCATCTGCATCTTCTCCGGAACCCCTTCTGACCGGCGCGCCATCCATAACTTCCTGGCGGACCTCCGCCGGTCCGGATTCAGGTGGCCCTGGCCACCTCCGAAGGAAGGAGGAGCAGCGTGAAGGACTGGAGCGTGTACATTCAGGTCGCCCACAATCTGGAGCGGGCCGTGGTGGATGACCTTGCTGATGAGCTGGTCGACCTGCTGCGCCCTAACTCCGGCAGTGTTAGCTATGATGCCCAGGTCATCGCTGGTCGGTTTGACGTGCGCGCTGCCGACCCCGAGACCGCGCTGGTGAAGGCACATCGGGTGTTCGCTATGGCGCTGCGGAAGGCGAAGTTTCCTGGGGATTCACAAGTCATCGCCGCAGAGCTGGAGACCATTGAGGACCAGGATCGGCGGCTTGCCGAGTCTAACGTGCCGCTTCTGGTGGGCGTAAAGGAAGTTGCCAGTACGCTGGGGGTTTCCAAGCAGCGCGTCTCTGAGCTCTCTAAGCAGCCGTCGTTTCCGCATCCGATCGTCTCGCTGGCTGCGGGGCCTGTATGGGATCGGCATTCGATCGCCCGCTTCCTGCAAGACTGGGAGCGCCGGCGGACCGGCCGGCCCAGCAAGCAGGCTGCGCACGCCCCTAACTTCGCTGAAAAGGCCGGTCGCTAGCCCGGCACGCATGTGATGGCGGTCCCCGTCGTATAGCCGGGGATCGTCATCATTCTCGTGGTTGTAGGGGGTAACTAGGTCTCATCGGGGACCTGCACCACGCAGAAGAGGTTGCCGTCGGGGTCCTCCAGGACCACATAGTCAGCGTCGGGCTCGTACCGCCAGGGATAGCGGGTCGCCCCGAGCCCAACGAGGCGCTCCACTTCTCCCTCCTGGTCAGTCGTGGAGAGGTCGAGGTGCAGCCGGCTCCGCTTGCGCGCGCGCCTGAGCCAGGCCGACCGTTTCTCTCCCGGAACCTGATCCAGAGAGATGTTTGGCCCTCGCTGGTTGGGATCGCGAAGAATGACCCAGCCCTTCTCCGGCGGCCTGCTGGGGACGTAGTGGAGCGCTTCCCGCCAGAAGTCGTACATCTTGTCGAACTCGATGCAGCGAATGACGATCGAGCCGACTTTCATGCCTGAATCCTTCTGTCATGTGCTCCCTGTAACGCCACTCCTCGGTCGCCGATAACGAGGGAGGATCAGCCTTGATGCAAGGGAGCCGCCAGACCGGATGCTACAATCAAACCACACTGGAGGAGGAGACGCACTTTGGCCATCAGCCTCAGACTGCCTGCCCGGCTCACCGACGAGGAGATCATGGACCTCTCCCAGCGAAACCCGGGCCTCCACATCGAGCAGGCGCCCTCTGGGGAGCTCATCCTGACGCCGCCGGCGTTCCCCGACACAGGGCGCCGCGAGGCAGCACTTCTTGCCCAACTCTATCACTGGGCGACAGAGCAGGGCGAGGGCAGTGTCTTCAGTCCGTCGTCCGGCTTCCGGCTCCCTGACGGGTCGCTTCGTAGTCCGGACGCATCCTGGGTGAGCCGCGAGAGATGGTCGGCCCTGTCCCCGGCGCAGCAGAAGAGTTTTGCGCCGCTGTGTCCCGATGCCGTCTTCGAAATCCGGTCCTCCAGTGACTCGGCGTCTGAGCTGCGGGAGAAGATGCGTATGTATGTCGCCAACGGGGCCCGGCTGGCTGTCCTCATCGACCCTCAAAGCCGCGCGGTAGAAATCTACGACCCTGGTCGCGAGCCGCAGGTGCAGAAGCGGGCGGAGTCGGTGGCGCTCGGCCCGGTGCTACCCGGGTTCATCCTCGACCTGAAACCGATCTTCGAGTAGACGACCTGCCATCGGTCTGCGGCGGCAGATGCCGGCCGGCAAGTTCGATGAGACTATCCCAGGATTTGGGTTACCGGCACCTCGATGCCTGGCAAGGCCTCGATGCTAAGCGTCTCCCCACGTCTCAGAGTCGAGGCCGTGCGGTAGCCCTCAGGTGAGGGTTGGCGGAAGGTCTCAATCTGCTCCTCTGGAATCACGACCAGCCAGACCTCGGGCACGCCTGCCCGCGCGTATAGCGGAACTTTGACCCCACGGTCATAAGCCAGTGTCGTGTCGGTTACTTCAACAACCAGAAAGACGTCCGTTGGTTGGGGGTGCGCGGACGCGTAGTAGTCCTTCCGAGGCTTCGCCAAGAGAAAGTCGGGCTGCGGCATGCTGTAGACGCCCAACCGGGTGGGGTCAGCGACCCTGACGAGGGCCCTTGCTCCGACCGCAGCGACGAGCATTGCAGTGAGGCGGCTGGCGACCGAGGCGTGCGGAGGGCCGATCGGAGGCATTTCTATGATCTCGCCCTCAATGAGCTCGACCCGGTCGTCCTCGGAAAGGATGCCGGCCTGCCCCATCCGCTCATACTCGTCGACGGTGAAGCGACGCTTCAGGAGACTGACCGACACGTCACTCCTCCCTTCCTTGTGCATCGGCCCAGGGAGGCCACTTTCCACCGTGGGACTTCCTTATGTTCCGCGGACTGCGCTCGGCCTGGGGCCAAAGATCCGCCGGACCGTCTCGAGGCCGCGCACAAGGCCGTCGATGTCCTCGGCCGTGTTGTAGAGGTAGAGGCTGGCGCGGGTCGAGGCGCTGACGCCGAGGCGGCGGTGCAGCGGCTGGGCGCAGTGGTGGCCGGCGCGGACCGCGATGCCTTCCTGATCGAGGATCTGGGCGACGTCGTGCGGGTGGGCGCCCTCGATGTCGAAGGCGATCGCGCCGCCGCGCTGGTCCAGGTCGTCGGGGCCGAAGGTGCGCACGCCGCCCACTTCCCGCAGCTGGCTGAGCGCGTAGTGAGTCAGCTGGCGCTCGTGCTGGCGGATCGCATCCATTCCAAGGCTCGTGAGGTACTCGATGGCAGTGCCCCAGACGATGGCGTCGCCGATATTGGGCGTGCCGGCCTCGAACTTCAGCGGCGGGTCCTTATAAGTAGAAGACTCGAGGCCCACAAGCATGATCATCTCGCCGCCGCCGTGGTAGGGGGGCATGGACTCCAGCAGCTCGTAGCGGGCCCAGAGTGCCCCGACGCCGGTCGGTCCGCACATCTTGTGCGCGGAGAAAGCCAGAAAGTCGCATCCGAGGTCGGCAACGTTGACAGGCATGTGCGGTACCGACTGCGCCCCGTCCACGAGCACCAGCGCGCCGGCGGCGTGGGCGCGCCGCGCGATCTCAGCGACCGGGTTGATCGTGCCGAAGACGTTGGACTGGTGGGCCACCGCCACGAGTTTCGTGCGCTCGGTGAGCGCGGCGTCGAGCTCTTCCATCGCCAGCCGGCCTTTCTCGTCGAAAGGCAGGTAGCGCAACTTCGCGCCCTTCTCCGCGGCCAGCAACTGCCAGGGGACGATGTTGCTGTGGTGCTCCATCTCGGTGAGGAGGATCTCGTCCCCGGCGCCGATGTTGGCGCGCCCCCACGAGCCCACGACCAGGTTGATCGCCTCGGTGGTCCCGCGTGTAAAGACGATCTCCTCGGGCCGCGCGGCGCCGACGAAGGCGGCCACCTTCGCCCGCGCCTCCTCGTACTGGCGCGTGGCCTCTTCCGCGATGGCGTAGATGCCGCGGTGGACGTTGGCGTTGGTTTCTTCGTAGTAGCGGCGGAGTGCGTCGAGCACTACGCGCGGTTTCTGCGAGGTGGCGGCGCTGTCCAGATAGACGAGGGGCTTGCCGTGCATCCGCTGGCTCAGCAGCGGGAACTCTTCGCGCACACGCTCCGGAATCATGACCCTCTCCTCACTGCTCGTCCCCTACGTCGCGTCACTTGGCGCATGCCTCTGGAACGCAATGAACTTGACAGTGCCGCCTTCCGCTGGAGTGCGACATTAGGGCGTGCCCTGCTCACTAGAGGATAATCCTCTGGATGCTCGATCGAGTCCACGGCCAAGTCCACATCGAGATCAGGCCAGTAGAGATGATGCGTGTGAGGCCGCTGGACATTCAGGATTTGCTCGACTGTTGCTGCGCGGAACCAGGGGAACTGTTTGAACGGCACGAACAGCTCTCGCCCATCCACGAAGAACCAGAAGCCATGCGCCGAGATGTTGGTCACCTCAGCGGCCAAAGTGGTCGTGCCAAGCTTCCCGGATCTCATCTTCATGCTCCCTGATCAATCGTAGGGCTCTGCGCACCAGTCGCTGGCCAAGCCCATAATCCTCGGCCAGCTCTATCTCCGGGTCGAGCCAGAACTTGGCCTCGCCCTGTGTGCCCTGAGCGTGCACGTGCACCCGCCGTTCTTCGCGAGAAAAGAAATAGAACCGAAGACCGCCCGCTCTGAAGATCGTCGGGCTCATACACCAAGTCTACCATCGTGATCGACAAATCCTCGCCCGGCCTAGCGCACCTTGTGCGGCATCCCCACGCCTTGCCGCGGCTGGGGAAGGAGGAGGACGTCGCCCCCCTCGACCTTCACCTCGTAGGTGTTGACGGGGCGGACCGCCGGCAGCGAGAGTACCCGTCCGGTCGGCAGATGGAATCGGGAGCCGTGCTTTGGACAGGCCACGATCTCGCCGCTGACCGCGCCCTCCGCAAGCGAGGCTTCTTCGTGAGTGCAGGTGTCGTCCACGGCGTAGAAGGTCCCCTTCACGTTGAATACCGCGATGCGGTACCCGTTCACGTCCACGCGGCGGGCTGAGCCGGGCGGCAGATCATCGGCCGACGCGATCCTGACGAACTCGCTCACGCCTGCGACCCTGCCGCGGCACCGTCGTGCTCCGCGATCTTCCTGGCGATCTCCTGCTGCATCTGCTCGGCCAGGTCGGGAAGCGGCACCCGGTCGAGAACTTCAGCGAAGAACCCGTCTACGACCATCTGGGTGGCCTGACGGCGGGTGAGGCCGCGGCTCATCAGGTAGAAGAGGTGCTCCTCGTTCAGGCGGCCGGTCGCCGACCCGTGGGTGCAGCGCAGGTCGTTGGCCATGATCTCCAGGTTGGGAATGGAGTCGGACTTGGCGCCGGCGTTGAGGATGAGGTTGCGGTTGACCTGGAAGGCGTTGGTCTTCTGGGCCCCGGGATGGACGCGGATCAGGCCGGAGAAGACGCTGCGCGCGCGGTCCTTCACCGCTCCCTTGTAGAGCAGGTCGGACATCGTGTGCGGCGCCAGGTGCTCCTGGAGGGTGTGGAAGTCGAAGTGCTGCGTCCCCTCGCCAAAGTAGAGGCCCAGCATCTCTGAACTGGCGCCTGGGCCGGCGAGCTGCGACTCGATGTCCGTCTTGGTGAGGCTACCGCCGAAGGCGACGATCAGGCTAGCCAGGTTGGCGTCGCGGCCCAGGTGGGCGCGCACGACGCCGAAGTCCCAGACGTTTGATCCCCACTCCTGGACGGCCACGTACCGCACCTGCGCTCCGTCGCGCACAAAGATCTCGGCCGCCCCGCTAACGAGCGTCTGGCGCTCCATCGCCGCCGAGGCAAAGCGGTCGATCAGCGTGACCTTGCTCCCTTCGTCGGCGATGACCAGGGTGTGGGGAAAGAGACCGGTTCCGGCTTGATCCAGCCGCGTCGCGCCGAACAGCGGCACCGCCACCTCCACGCGCGGAGGGACATAGAGGAAGGTACCGTGGAACCGGAAAGCGGCAGCCAGCGCCCGGAACTTCAACTCATCGGGCCGGACGAGGGAGTGCAGGTGCTCCCGGATGAGGTCGGGCGCTTCCCGCACCGCTTCGGCCAGACCCATGAAGAGCACGCCGTCCGAGGCCTTGCCCTCCCGGCTCGGGGCGTGGCCATTTAGCTGCGGCGCGATGTCGTCGAGCTTCAGCCCGCTGATGTCGGTGCGGCGCCACGCCTCCGCCTTGGAGTCCGGCAGCGGCATCGCTTCGTAAAGGCTCCACGCCTCAAGACGGCGCTCGCGCATCCAGGCGGGTTCGTTCAGGCGCTCGGAAATGCCCTCGACGGCCTCGCGGGAGAGCCCCACGGGGGCGCGGGTCAGGGCCCGATCGGTCACGGCCCTACCCGACGGAGCCTTCCATCTCTAGGGCGATCAGCCGGTTCAGCTCGACGGAGTACTCCAGCGGCAGTTCCTTGGCGATGGGCTCGATGAAGCCGCGGACGATCATGGACATGGCCTCGTCCGCCTTGATCCCGCGGGCCATCAGGTAGAAGAGCTGCTCGTCCGAGACCTTACTCACGGTGGCCTCGTGGGTGATCTGGACGTCCTCTTCCTCGATCTCGTTGGTCGGGTAGGTATCCGACCGGGAATGCTCATCCAGGATCAGCGCGTCGCAGCGCACCGCGCACCTGCTGCCCACGGCGCCGGGGTAGACCTTGACCAGCCCGCGGTAGCCGGCGCGTCCGCCGTCCTTGCTGATCGACTTGCTGACCACGCTGGATTGCGTGTGCGGCGCAGCGTGGATGACCTTGCCGCCGGGGTCCTGGTGCTGTCCCTTGCCCGCGTACGCGACGGAGAGGATCTCCGCCTTGGCGCCCGGCTCCACCATGTAAACTGAAGGGTACTTCATAGTAAGTTTTGAGCCGATATTCCCGTCAATCCACTCCATCGTGGCGTCGCGGTAGGCCACCGCGCGCTTGGTCACCAGGTTGTAGGTGTTCATCGACCAGTTCTGGATGGTCGTGTAGCGGCAGCGCGCGCCTTCCTTGACGATGATCTCCACCACCGCGGAATGCAGCGAGTCAGCGACGTAGGTGGGCGCGGTGCATCCCTCTACGTAATGCACGTAGGAACCGGGCTCACAGATGATCAGGGTGCGCTCGAACTGCCCTGCCTTCTCAGCGTTGATGCGGAAGTAGGCCTGCAGCGGGATGTCCACGTGCACGCCCTCCGGCACGTAGACAAACGACCCGCCCGACCAGACCGAGGAGTTGAGAGCGGCCAGCTTGTTGTCCTCCGGCGGGACGACGGTGCCGAAGTACTCCTTCACGATGTCGGGGTGCTGCTTCAGCGCGCTGTCGGTGTCGAGGAAGATGACGCCGAGCTTCTCCCACTCATCTTTCAGGTTGTGGTACACGGACTCGGAATTGTGGACGATTAGACCTTCCGCGACGAAGTTATGCGGTCCGTCCACTTCGATGTCATAGACTGGCTCAACGCCTGCCGGAGCAATACTTTCGATCTTTCTGAATCCAATGAACTCGTTTGTATGGATTCGAAACGTGCTTCCGCTTGCACTCGAATAGTCGTGGTGGTGTCGGCGCTTTCCGAACCGCTCAGTTCTCTGGCGTGAGCGACAACCGATCTTCTCAAATTCGCCTGCCATCTGCATTCGATAACCAACGATCCGCCGAGTCTCATCCTTGGGATGCTTGGACTCAAACCTGAATACCGTCGACGTAGGCACGCCGCAAATGGCTGAAAGGGCCTGCAGGTCCTGGAGTAGGGCTTTGTTGCCACTTGTGATAACCACATCATGATTCTTCGCGCTGTCTCTCACATAGCCATCCGCATCTACGAAACCGCCCAAGAAGGCCAGCTTCTGATCCTGAGGAAGACCAAACACCCAATCAGGAACTCTCTTGGTGAGGGCGCCCCCGGAGAAGCCGTTAGTCTCAACATAACGAGCCAGAACCGTTGAACCGACGGTCACGCCGTACGGATCACCAGTGTGTGGCACAGCCCCGAAGAGTTCATGCGTCACTCGAGCAAACTCTTGACGGAGTGAGTCGTCAGTCTTGGGAATTGCAAACTCTACTCTGGCCTTACTTCCCTCACGATGGAGGAAGCCATCGCCGAGGTATAGTCCAAGCCACCACATAAGATCCGTCGAGCTGCGACGCGGCTGTGAAACCGGTACGTGACGCCTCGAACGCAACGCTACAGCCAGCTCTGACGACTTGCCCACATCGGGCAGCTTCTTTGCGACCGCAACGAGGTCCCCGACCTTCAATTCGTGTAGGTACTTCCAAGTTCGACGGTAACGACCACGCTGCTTTCCCTGAACTCGCTTGTACTCAAGGACGAGGAAAGGATGGTTGCCGGTAGCCCGGATGGTGTGAGTACCCACCCGTACCTCTAGGACTTCACGGTCTCCTTTGAAGTCCTTTGACGTCACGCGAGCCGGGACTAGTTTGTTTGCTGCCTCATCGAACGAAAACACCGTGTCCCCAGGCTTAACCTCGCTAATGGGCACCAGCCCGCGCGAACTGTAGACTCGGGTGTCCCCCGCGAGGCACTCATACTGCGCGCCGACTCCGGCCAGGTACTTCTTCTCCGCCTCGGGGATGCCCAGACGATCGAACGTCCTCTTGATGTCCTCCGGGACATCCTCCCATGTGCGGCCCTTCCCCTCGGTGGGCTTCAGGTAGTAATAGATGTCGTCGAAGTCGATCTGGCCGAGGTCGGCGCCCCACTTCGGCGTCGGGCGCTTGGTGAAGTGGTCGTAGGCGTGCAAGCGGTAGGCCCGCATCCAGTCGGGCTCGCCCTTCATGTGCGAAATCTGGTTGACGACCTGCGCGTCGAGGCCCTTGCGCGCCTTGAAGACGTACTTGTCCTCAGGGTCGTGGAACCCCCACTTGTACTGGTCGAGGTCGATGCCCAGCGGGCTCGTTGCCATTAGTGCGCCACCCAGAAGACCTTTCCGGCCCGGCGTACCGCGCCGGCTTCTGCCACCTCGGTCTGAATCACATCCACCTGCGACTTGATCCCTTCGTAGCCACCGGCCTCGAGCTCTTCGGCCAGTTCGGCGCCGCCGCTGACGACCAGCCGCCCGTCGAACATGACGTGCACGTAACTCGGCTTGATGTAGTGCAGGATGCGGGAGTAGTGGGTGATCACCAGGATCCCCATCTTCCCCCCAGCGGCCTCGTGCATGCGGTTGACGCCGTCGGCGACGACCTTCACCGAGTCGATGTCCAACCCCGAGTCGGTCTCGTCCATGATGGCGATGCGCGGCTCCATCAGCGCCATCTGCAGGATCTCGCCGCGCTTCTTCTCGCCGCCGCTGAAGCCTTCATTGATGTAGCGGCCGGTAATCGAAGGGTCGATCTTCAGCTCCTCGATCTTGGTTCGGAGGATCTTCTGGAACTCGCCCACCGGCATCAGTTCCTTCTCGTACCCGCGCCGCGCCGAGACCGCCGTCCGCAGGAACGAGGCCATCGTCACGCCGGGGATCGCTACAGGGTACTGAAAGGCGATGAAGAGCCCTTTCCGCGCCCGCGCGTCCGGAGCCATCGCCAGGAGGTCCTCTCCCTGGTAGAGGACGTCTCCCTTCACGACCTGGTAGAAGGGGTTGCCCATCAGCACGTTGGCGAGGGTGGACTTCCCGGAGCCGTTGGGCCCCATCAGCGCGTGCACCTCGCCCGTGTTGACGGTCAGCGTTACCCCCTTGAGGATCACCTTGTCCTCAACCTGGACGTGCAGGTCTTTGATCTCCAGATCCGGCCTGGAACGCTCAGCCACTCGCCAGCCTCGATTCTTTAGTGATTTAGTCAAGAATCTACCTTCATTCTATGGAGGGCAAAGAAGGGTGTCAAACGAGACGGAGGGGGCCCGCCTGGCTCTCGGCCGCAGAAGCGGTTTTAGCCTGCCGCCACGAAGAGCGGCCACTCGCCGGGGACGCCCTTGAGGACGTGTGTCCCGCGGTCGGTGAACGTGAGCCCCGAACCGGAGACGAGGTCGCGCACGGTGCTCGTCGCGAGCACCTCGCCGGGGCCGGCCCGCTCCTTGACGCGTGCGCCGATGATCGCGGCGATCCCCCCGAGCTTGTCCGCGATGACTTCGCACTCTCCGGTGTGCACCCCGGCACGGATCTCCAGGCCGAGCCGGCGGACGCCGTCGCGGATTGCCAGCGCGCAGCGAACCGCGCGCGCCGGTCCGTCGAAGGTAGCGTAGAAGCCGTCCCCGGCGGTGTCCTGCTCTACGCCGCGGTGCCGGGAGAGTTGCGCCCGGACCACGGCGTGGTGATTTTCGAGGAGATCCCGCCAGCGTTGGTCGCCGAGCGCTGCGGCCTTCTTCGTCCCTTCGACGATGTCGGTGAACAGCACTGTGGCCAGGATCCGATCGTGCTCCGGCGGCGGACGCACGCCTGTCAGGAACTCTTGGATCTCGGCAAGGATCTCGTCCTGATGCGACGCCCAGAAGAGGTGGTCGCCTGACGGAAACTCGACATACCGCGCGCCGGAGATGCGCGACGCGATGTAACGCCCCTCCGCGGCCTGGACGTCGCGGTCGCCGACGGCGTGCAGCACGAGCGTCGGAACCCGGACGCTGGGCAGCACCGCGCGGACGTCAGTGTAGGTGTTCATGCGGAGCAGGTCCGCCGCAGCCTTCGGTGACGCACTGCGGCGGACATAATCGTCGAGCCACTCCTGGAAACCGGCGTCACCCGCAACGCTCGGCGCATAGTAGGCCAGGTCGGCGATCTTGGGGTCGCCCCAGTGGCGCTCAATCTCCTCCGCGCCCCGGAGCCGCTCCTCAAGCGCCGGAGCCCAGGGGTAGTCGTCGGAGCGGAGGCGCTTCGCGAAAGCGCCGTATGTGATCAACGAGAGCGCACGCTCGGGGTAGGTCGCGGCAAAGAGGATGCACATCGCGGCGCCCTCGGAGTGGCCGAAGAGAGCGGCGCGCGCCGAGCCGACCGCGTCTAGAACCGCGCGCACGTCGTCCATGCGCTGCTCCAGCGTCGGTAGTGCGGCCACGCGGTCGGACATGCCGGTCCCCCGCTTGTCGATGACGATCAACCGGCTGAACGACGCGAGGCGGCCCAGGAATCGTGCCAGCAGAGGATTCTCCCACATCATTTCGATGTGCGAGAGCCAACCGGGGACGTAGACGAGGTCCGGCGGTCCCTCGCCGACAACCCGAAACGCGATGTTTACGTCGCCGCTCTTCGCGTATCGAGTCTTCGGGACGTTTCTCATGTGGTTGGCGCCTCGTAAGTGGGTCAGCGGGTGCTGAAGCGGGCGCTCAGTTACGAGTTGCCCTCAGCGAGTCGCGGCGTCCAAGTTTGACTTCACCTGCTGCATGAAGGGTAAGACATCAGACTCGGGAACACGCTGCGGCACAGAACTCATCTCACCCTGAGCCATCACGCCGTAGAGGACGTTGCCGTGGCGTGCAGTGTAGCCCAGGAGGAGGTTGCGGTCGCCGCTGGAGAGGGTGTAATTGGCGGCCCACGCTTCCTGCTGATCACCGAAGGCGGATCCCAAAACCGGAAAGATCCGAAAGTCCCGCGTCTTCATCTGAAATAGATCCTGCACCGCGCGGAATGGCGGCGCCATGCTCTCATGCGTGATCGGGCTGGTATTCACGCGGGCCGCGAACGAGCCCATCCGCCACCGCCCTCGGGGTCCACCCGGCCGGATGCAATTGCTTTCGGCGAGGGACGTGACACCAAGGCTCCGGAGCGAGGCTGCCTGCCGCTCAAATCCCTGGCCCGCATACTGCTCGGGAGTTGCCAACCGTGTCGTCCGAGTATCGAGCACCATGCCGGAGGGACACTGGGCGGCCTGAAGCACGACCTGACCGAGCCGTTGTTCCGGAATCTGCACCTGCGACGTGCGCGCCGTCGCATTGAAGGTGACCAACCAGTACTGTGGTTCCCCGCCTCTGGGAGTGATCGTAATCAGCGCGATATTGAGGCCTGCACGCTGCGGAGTGACTACAAGACCCGGAGTGGTCTCTCCGGCAGAGTCGGCCGGGACATAGGCGTTTGAGATGTCCCCAAAGAGGTCTTTGGTCTCAACGGAGGACCCGCCCGGAAACCTCGGCAGGTTGGTCCCGACCTCTTGCCATCGGAAGACTTCCCCGTTCACAGACAGATTCTGAGCAATATTGACGGCGCAGGCGACGACAAAGAGCGTTCGCTGTTCCCGTCCGGACTGATCTTTCCACGTGACCGTGACCGCAGCCGCGCCTTTCTTCCCGCCGGTGCACGTAAAGTTCAGGAAGCTGACATTCGCTGGATTCGGGCCGTCGATCTTGACGAGGTCGGGGTCGGAGGAGGTGGCGGACTGCACCTCCCCCGGAACGCGGAACCCTCCCTGCCGGCCGGACTCGACCTCGACCACCTGCGGACTGGGTGGCGGATCTGCAGGGCCGCCGGCAGATGGCCTGGTGGCGGTCACCAGGAGAACCACAAGGAGAACGGATGTCCACCGTAGCACTCGCATACCCGTCATCAGTGCCGCTCTTCTCTCATCCGGAGCTAGTTTCGGACCGCCGCGTCGAGGTTGGCCTTCATCTGCCGCATGAATTGGGCAACGGTTGTCTCCGGAAAGCTGACGGGCACCGAGCCGCGCTGACCCTGCGCCCCCACCCAGTAGACGGCGTTTCCATAACGGGCGACATAAAAGATCATATCGTTGACCTCGCCGCTGGAGAGGGTGAACCGGCCGACCAGTCCTACGGCCTGATCTCCCCACGGAGGCGATTCGATGATGTGCTCGGTCACGCCCTGGAGCCTTCCTTTGAAGAAGTCCCGTACCGCAAGGAACGCCTTCTCCATCGTCTCGGCGCTGACGGGCGTGGCCTCGACCCTTCCCGCGTGTGAGAGGAGATTCCAGAACCGCACTGGCGCGCTCCCGCGGCAGACGGTGCGGTGGATGAGCTGGAGGCCGGCGGCCTGCAGGGGCGCGCCGAGGGCCTCGAAGCCCTGGCCGGCAAACTGAGCGGGTGTCTGAGGCGTCGACAGCGCGGCACTGTAGGGCAGCCCGCCGGGACACTGGTTCGGCTGGAGCACCGCCTGGCGCACGCGGTCCGCCGGGACCATCAGCTGCGAGACTTTCTTGGGTCCGATGATAACTGTGAAGAGGACGCGAAGATCCTTCCCATCGGCTAACCGATAATCATGCAGGATGATCAGTGGGCCTTCCTTACCCAATCGGAAAATAGTGCGGCCGTTTTCAACGTCTATGGAGCTTTGGCTGTCAGGTGATCCGTCGACCAGAACTTCCCCTCCAGACAACAACTTGTCCCCCCCTTTGATTTCAGGGAGGTTCACGGCAACACTTTCCCCAGACCCTCCTGTCACCGTGACGTTCTTGTCGATCTTGACACCGCACGCTACGACGACATAGCTAACGTGTTCGTTGCCCGCCTCGTCCCTCCAGGTCACGCCGACAGTCGCCACCCCGGTCTTGCCGGCGGCGCACTCGAAGAAGACGCTACGAGGAAACGAGGGGTTGCGGGGGCCGATCTTGACCAGGTCGGGTTTGGAAGACGTAGCCCTCACGACATCGCCGTCGACGCGAAAGACTCCTTCCGACCCCGGACGAACGTCCACAACCGGCGTGTCCGCCGCGGCGGGATGCGCCATCGCGACGAGGATGATCACCGTGACCGCGAGCCATGCCCTACGTTCTTTCTGCAGACCCTTCATGTAATCCATCCTCGGCATGCGCACACCCCTCCACCACCTCCTTCGGCTGGCGCGAGGTGGCCTCAATGTTTGCCTTCAGCCGCTGCACAGACGGAAGATCATGGAGTCGGCCTTTCTCGGGCGGCAGGATTCCGCCCTGCCGGGCGTGAGGTTCCTAGGAAGGGGCGGCCGCCCGGGTGACCTCGGCCTCGAGAGCTCGTCGTTCAGCTGGAGGAAGGAAAGCAGCCTTCGCGCCCGCGTGCACAAACGCCGTCACCTCATCGATCGAGAGGCCCAGCGCGTTCTGAACCAGCTGCAGCTCCTGCGTTAGGTCGGTGCGCAGGAGGAGCGGGTCATCGCTATTGACCGTGATGGGGAGGCCGGCGTCCATGAAGGTCCGGATGGGGAGTTCTGCATGGGAGGCGATGAGGCCGAGGCGGACGTTGCTGGTCGGGCAGATTTCCAACGTAACCGCGTGCGTGCGGAGATAGGCGAGGAGCTCGGGGTCTTCGGGGGCGCGGATGCCGTGGCCGATTCGCTGGGCGCCCAACTGATGGATCGCGATCCAGATGCTGGTCGGGCCGGTGAACTCCCCCGCGTGCACGGTAATTCCCAGCCCGGCGCTGCGCGCCTTGTCCACAGCGCGCATGAACATCGCCGGCGGGTAGTTGGCCTCATCGCCGGCGAGATCGATCCCCACGACGCGCAGGTCACGGCAGGCCGCCGCCTCGACGACGATGGCCTCCGCCTCTTCCGGCCCCCGCTCGCGCACCAGTGTGACGAGGAAGCCGCTGCGAATCCCCAGCCGCCGCTCCGCCTCCTCGGCGGCCCGGGCCATCGCCTCCAGCATCCCGCGCACTCCCAGGGCGGCGAAGCCGCGGCGCCCTCCCACGCGGACCTCAACGTAGCGAACGTTCTGCGCGGCGGCGGCGGCGAGCAGATCGGCGGTAATGCGAGTGATGTTGTCCTTCGTGTAGACCTCATCGGGGATCCGGCCGACGCGACCGGCATAGCGCAGACGGCGCAGCCGGTCGTAGCCGGTGAAGGCGCCGGGATCGGCAATGAGGTGACGCTCGGTGAAGGGGGAACGGTCCGGATGAGCCTCCTCCGAGAGCCGCCGCAGCCGCAGCGAGGTTTCGAGATGTAGATGCAGTTCGACCTTTGGAATCGCTTGCAGGGAGGCCATTGCGGCCATTATAGGCCTTCCCATTCCGGCATGCCCCTATATAATGGACAGAAGTTATTTTCGGGGTTTCCCCGGCCTCATCTATCTACCTGAGGTTCGATGAAGGTTCAGAAGCCTGACGAGGCAGTCCGATCCAAACCCCGCGTGTCGGAGGGCGAGGCCGCCGCGTCACTGCACTGGTACCGGCTGATGGTGCTGGCGCGCCGGTTCGAGGAAGAGGCCGAGCGCGCCTTCCGCCGCGGCAAGATCGGCGGCTACCTGCACGTCTATAGCGGACAGGAGGCGGTCGCCGCGGGCTTTCTTGCGGCGCTGCGTCCCGACGACGTCTTCTTCACAGCCTACCGCGACCACGCCCACGCCCTGCTCCGCGGGACGCCCCCCGGCGCCGTCATGGCCGAACTCTATGGCAAGGCCACGGGCATCGCAAAGGGCAAGGGCGGCTCTATGCACCTCTTCGACGTCGCCCGCGGCTTCTACGGCGGCTACGGCATCGTCGGCGGTCACATCCCGCTCGCCACCGGCGCGGCCTACGCGCTGCGCTACCAGGGAAGCGACCGGGCGCTGCTCTGCTTCCTCGGCGACGGCGCGATGCACTCGGGATCGTTCCACGAACCGGTGAACCTGGCGGCGCTGTGGGGGCGCGACGGCCTCTGCCCCATCGTCTACATCGTCGAGAACAACAAGTATGCGATGGGCACCTCGGTGGTGCGCTCCACCCTCGTCGCCAACCTGGCCGCGCACTTCGACGCCTACGGCATCGAGAACGAGCAGATCGACGGCCAGAACTTCTTCGCGGTAAGGGAAGCGGCCGACCGCATCGTCGCGCGCGTGCGCACCACGGGGCGGCCCTATGCTGTCGAGGCCATCACCTCCCGCTTTGCCGCGCACGGCGCCGCCGACCTCTTCCAGCCCTACCGGACCAAGGAAGAGGTGGAGGCCGCCAAGGAGCGCGACCCCATTCTGATTTTGGAGCGGCACCTGCGCGCGGCGGGCGTCCTGGACGACGAGCGCATCCAGGCCGTGCGCGTCGAGGCCGACGCGGCGGTGGCGGACGCCCTGCAGTTCGCCGAGACCAGTCCCGAGCCCCCGGCCGAAGAACTAGGGCGGGACGTCTACCGCTCCTCCTGACGATGGCGCAGCTCACCTATCGCGATGCCCTCCGCAGCGCGCTGATGGAGGCGATGGACCGCGACCGCGTGGTCGTCCTCCTCGGGGAAGATATCGGCCTCTACCAGGGGACATTCAGGGTGACGGCGGAGTTTCTCGAGCGGTACGGCCCAACCCGGGTGATCGATACCCCTATCTCGGAGCTGGGCTTCATCGGGGCCGCCGTGGGCATGGCCATGCTGGGGCTGCGCCCGGTCGTCGAGGTGATGACCTGGAACTTCGCCTTCCTGGCCGCCGATCAGATCCTGAACAACGCGGCGAAGGTGCGGTACTTCTCGGGCGGCCAGGTAGACGTCCCGTTGATCATCCGCGGCCCCAACGGCGCGGGCGTGCAGCTCTCCGCGCAACACAGCCAGAGCGTCGAGGCGCTCTACGCCCACTACCCCGGCCTCTGGGTCGCGGCGCCGGCCACGCCCGCTGACGCGCGTGGGCTCTTGAAAACCGCCCTGGAGGGCCGCGACCCGGTGATCTTCCTCGAGAACGCGGCGCTCTACGGCATGAAGGGTGAGGTCCCGGCGGGCAACGGCGCCATCCCCTTCGGCCGCGCCGAGATCATCCGGCCGGGTCGGGATGCGACGGTCGCCGCGTACAGCCGGATGGTGCATACGGCCCTCTCGGCGGCGGAGCAGCTGGCGGGTGAAGGGATCGAGGCGGAGGTCATCAACCTGAGGACTCTGCGGCCGCTCGATGCCGCATCGCTGCTGGAGTCGGTGCGGCGCACGCACCACGCGGTGGTCGTCCAGGAGCAGTGGAAGCCCTTCGGGCCGGCCGCGGAGCTCGCCGCCACCATCTACGAGGGCGCCTTCGACTCGCTCGATGCGCCGGTGGAGCGCGTCACCGGGGCCGATGTGCCCATGCCCTACGCCCGCAACCTGGAGCTGCTGGCCACCCCGCACGAAGCCGACATCGCCGCCGCGGTCAAACGCACGCTCGGCCGCGAGTAGCCCTCCGGGAGTCGCGCCCATGGCCGAAGTGATCATGCCGAAGATGGGCGACGCCATGACGGAGGGCAAGGTCCTCCGCTGGATGAAGCAGCCCGGCGATCAGGTGCAGGTGGGCGAGGCCATCGCCGAGATCGAGACGGACAAGGTCAACGTCGAGCTGACCGCTGAAGAGGCCGGCACGCTGACCCAGATCGTCGTCGGCGATGGCGGCGTCGCGCCCGTGGGCGGGACGATTGCGATGATCGGCGGTCCGGGTGAGGCCGCGGCCGGGCTGGCGCCCCCAGTCGCCTCCGCGCCCAAGCCCGCGGCGCAGGCCCCAGCGGCGAAGGCGCCTCCCGCCCCGGAGGCTCCCGCGAAAAGCGCTCCCACCGCGCCCGCTCCCACACGCGCGCCCACGGACGAGCGTATCAAAGCGTCGCCGCTGGCCAAGCGCATGGCCGCCGAGCAGGGCATCGACCTCTCTCAGGTCGAGGGTACCGGCCCGGAGGGACGCATTACTAAGGAAGATCTGGAAGCGTTCATCGCCCGGGGGGCGGGAGCACCGGCGGCAACGCCTCCATCGCCCGCAGCTCCAGCACGGCCCACCGCATCCCCCGCACCGACGACCCCGGGCGCCGACGTCACGCTCACGCGCATCCGCCAGACGATCGCCCGGCGCATGACCGAGAGCAAGCAGCAGGTCCCGCACTTCTACGTCACCGTCGAGATCCTGATGGACGAGGCAGCGAAGGCGCGGGAGAAGCTGAACGCGGACCTGGGGGAGAAGGTCATCTCGCTCAACGATATGATCCTCAAGGCCGCCGCCGTGGCGCTGCGCGCCTTCCCCAACCTCAACGCCACCTTCATGGGGGAGACGGTGCGCCGGCACGACGAGATCCACATGGGCCTCGCCGTCGCCCTCCCCGAGGGTCTAATCGTGCCCGTGATCCGCGACTGCGACCGCAAGTCGATTCCCGACATCGCCCGCGAGGGGAAGTCTCTGGGCGACCGGGCGCGCTCTGGGAAGCTGCACCCCAACGAACTGCAGGGCGGCACCTTCACCGTCAGCAATCTGGGAATGTTCGACGTGGAGAATTTCATCGCGATCATCAACCCGCCGCAGGCCGCCATCCTCGCGGTGGGCAGCGCCAAGCCGCAGCCCGTCGCCGACGGGGATAAGGTGCGCGTGGCACGCGTCATGAGGGCGACGATCTCGGCGGACCACCGCGTCACCGACGGGGCTGAGGCCGCCCGGTACATGGGCGAACTGAAACGCCTGCTCCAAGATCCCAGCCAGCTCTAGAACCCCGGCCTCCCTCAACAGTCTCGCGCTAGCCCGCTGTCGCCACTGCGGCGAGCAGCGCGGCGCCCAACGCATCTCCGGTTCGATACCGTGCGCGATCTGCCCAGCGAGATCCCTGCAGCTGGTGGACCCACTCGCGCGGAACCGGCGGGGCGGCGTCCCACCGGGCTTCGGGCCCATAGACGAGATAGGCGTATCTGCAGCCAGATGACCAGACCCCCGATGGCCGACATCGGCCAGATCCTCACGTGCGCGGTCGCGTCGTTGAAGGCTGCGATCACGGGCGCCAGTGAGGCGTCCAGAAGCGTGAGATGTGACCGCGGCTCAGCCACGCGGGTCAGGCCGACGGCAGGGAGGTGCGGAGGATCTCCTCGGCGGGGCCGATGATGGCGTTCCAGTCGGCCTGTGGATCGCGTGTGATGGTGACGAAGTCGTTGAGGACGAAGACCTGCACCACGCCGGGGATCTGCAGCAGCTGCTGAGCGTAGGGCACCTCGGCGGCCTCGGCGGCAGTGCGGAAGGTGCGGCTGCGGCCTTCGGTCAACCGGCGGTTGACGACGAACTTGAGGGCGTTGACGTTGGGGGTGGCCTGCACGTCCACGGTGAGGTCGTCCATCCGCGCCTCCTCAGTGCACCGGCTGGTCGGTGCGCCCGCCGGGGACGTCGCAGTACCAGGCCGCCAGCCGCGAAAAGGAGATGATCGGCGCGAGCGTGCCGCGGACGCCCACGCCGAGACGCTCAGGAGCGAGCAGCCCGCTGCCGGTCATCAGCGACCAGCGCAGCTCGATCGCCGCCCCCAGCTGCAGGGCCAGCTCGGTGGTCATCAGGTCGGCGTCGGCGAGCGGCAGAAAGATCTCCCAACGGCGGGAGGGGCGAGGCATCTCGAAGATGTTGAGCATCGCCTTGCCGATCCCAGTCGCCGCGCCCGCGGCGTTGCTGAAAAGGCCGAGCATCTGGCCCACCCGCTCCGCGTCGCGCGTCGCCCGCTCCGTCCCCCGGGTGGTTTGGTCCAACAGGACCGCCGAGGTGAGGATGCGCGCCAGCCGCCAGCCGATACGGATGGGATCGAGGTAGCGCGGCGGCGTGGGCAGCATGAACCCGTCCGTGGCGACGAGGGCGAAGCCGAGGTTGCGGGCCTGCAGGATCGCCTCCCGCGCCTCTTCGACGATGGCGGGGCGGGCTTCGTCGATGCGATCCTCCGCCGCGCGCACGAAGGTCTCGCGGGCGAGCGGGTCGTTGTCCACCAGCAACGTGCCGCCGCGGAGGATCTCGTAGACCACCGGCAGCGTGTGCGTGTTCAAGGCGAAGGGCATCAGGATACCCGGATGGCCGCCCAGAGGGCTCTCCTCGGAGAGCCGCTCCATGTACGCCCCGACGGCCTCCTCCGCCGTTCCCTCGGGGAAGACGATGGCGATCTCGATGTCGGTGTCGGGCCAGGAGCGTTCCCCGGCGTAGACGCCGTACAGGTAGACTGCGGCCACCTCTTTCTCTTTGCTGAAGAACGCGCGCAGCGCCTCGATGGCCTCCACGCGCTCATGATACTACCGGGGCTGCGGCAGGGGCGGCTCCACGGTGTATGGAAGCAAGTGGCGCCGTCTTTTGTCGAGCGCTCAAGAAGGAGGGGTCGATTCATGAACAGGTGGCGGCTCGTCGCTGTCACGCTCGGGCTGATGCTGCTGGTAACCGGGGCGCCGGCGCTGTCGGCGCCCAGCGTGGAAATCACGTTCACCTCGAACCAGCTCACGCCGGTGGAGGAGCAGGAGTGGGCGCGAAGCACGCTCTTCGCCCGGTTCACCCAGGAGACCGGGATCGGGGTGCGCTTCATCACCGAGGCGGAAGGGCCGTACGTGGACCGGCTGATCGCAGAGGCCCGCGCCGGCCGGGGGACGATCGACGTCACCGCCACGCTGCACGGCATCTTTCCGGTCTTCGTCGAGGCGAACGCCGTGCGGGACATGTCGGCGGTGCAGCGCTCGCTCACCGGGCGGACCTTCTACCGCGACCTGCTGGCGGTCAGTCGCTTCGGCGAGATGCAGGCCTTCGTCCCGTGGATGCAAGCGACCTACCTGATGGTCGCGCACCGCAGCGCGATGCAGTACTTCCCCCGCGGCCGCAACCCGATGCGCATGACCTACGACGATCTGCTGGAGTGGGGGGAGAACATCCGCCAGGCCACCGGACAGCGCCGGGTCGGCTTCCCGGTCGGGCCGGCGGGCCTCTATCCGCGATTCTTGCACGGCTACATCTACCCGTCCTGGACCGGATCACAGGTGAAGGCGTTCAAGTCGGCTCAGGCGGTCGAGATGTGGGGCTACCTGCGCCGGCTCTGGGGGGTGACCCACCCCTCCTCCTTTACCTATGAGTTCATGTCCGAGCCGCTGCTGCGCGGCGAGGTGCTGGTGGCGTGGGACCATGTCGCTCGCATCCTTCCCGCGCTGCGCCAGCGCCCCAACGACTTCGTCGTCCTCCCCTCCCCCGCGGGGCCGCGGGGGCGCTCGTTCCTCTCCGTTGTCGTGGGACTGTCCATCCCCCGCACGTCGCCAAACCCGGAGGCGGCCACGCGCCTGATCGAGTTCCTCACCCGCCCCTCGACGCAGGTGCTCACCCTGCAGGGCGTCGGCTTCTTCCCCGTTTCGCCGGAAGCGGGACGCGAGGTCCCCGCCGGCGGGCTGAAGGTGATGGCTGACGGGGTCAACGCCCAGGGGGACGCGCCGGACGCGCGCACCGCGCTGCTTCCGCTCGGTTTGGGCGCGCGGACAGGAGAGTTCACGCCGATCTACCGGGACACGTTTCAGCTGATCGCCATTCAGGGACGGAACATCCAGGAGGTCCTGGCCGCGCAGGCGCGCCGTCTGGAGGAGCTCTACCGGGCCGCCAACGCCCCCTGTCCGCCCCCGGATCCGGCCATCCGACCGTGCAAGCCTGACTAAGGGACCAGACGAGGCCGCCGTCGCCGATGGCCGTCGTCGAGGCTGAACTCCCGCGGGTTGCTCCGCGGGCGCGCGTCGACTGGACGCCGTATCTGCTCGTCCTGCCCACGGCGGCGTTCCTGGGAGTCTTCTTCGCCTACCCGATGGTCCAGGCCATCTGGCTGGCCGTCACCGACCCGCAGAGCGGAACGCTGACGCTGGCCAACTTCCAGCGGATCGCCGGCGACCTGTATTTCGCGCCGGCGGTCCGCTACTCGATCATCATCACCGCCATCGCCGTGCCCCTGCAGGTGGCCCTCGGCCTGGTCATCGCCCTGCTCGTCAACTCGCGCTTTCCCGGCCACTCTACTTTCCTCTATCTGACGGCCGTGCCCATCGGCATCTCCGACCTGGCGGCGGCGCTGATCTGGCTCTCCATCTTCACGGAGCGGGGATACCTGAACGCCCTCCTCGGCGCCGCCGGCCTGACGACGCAGCCGATCACCTTTCTTACCTTTGAGCACCCCTCCTGGCTGGTCGGGGCGATCGTCGTCACCGAGGTCTGGCGGGCGACGGCCATCGTCATGCTGATCCTGTTGTCCGGACTGCAGTTGATCCCCAAGGACTACCATGAGACCGCCGGGGTCTTCGGGGCGGGGCGGTTGCGTACGCTCTGGCACGTCACCCTGCCGCTGCTGCGGCCGAGCCTGCAGACCGCGCTGATCATCCGCACCATCCTGGCCTTCCAGCTCTTCGCCACGGTGGTCACCCTGGCCGGGCGCCAGGTCCCGGTGCTGGCGGGCGAGGCCTACTTCTGGTACACGCTCTACCGCAACCCCAACGTCGCCAGCGCCTACGCCGCCATGATCCTGGTGCTGTCGGCGGGGATCACCGTCATCTACATGCGCGTCCTGCGGCAGCGCGAACTGGAGATGACGGCGTGACCCTGCGCCGCCTGGGCACCTACAGCGTCGTCCTCGTGATCAGCGCCTGGGTGGTGCTGCCGCTGCTGTTGATCGCCCTGGCCGCCTTCAGCCCGCAGGAGACGCTGTATGGGTGGCCCCGGCGAATCATCCCGGAGCGTTTCACGGCGCAGACGATCCTCTTCTTCGTCCGCTCGACGGGCGTGCTGCAGTCGCTGTGGAACAGCGTGCAGGTCGCCATCCTCACCATCGTCGTGGCGTTCCTCATCGCCGCCCCGGCCGGCTACGCGCTGGCCCGCTACCGCTTCCGCGGCCGCGACGCGGTCTCGCTGGCGATCCTGGCGACGAAAATGTTCCCGGCCACCGTGCTCTCCATCCCGCTGGCCGTGGCCTTCATCCGCTGGGGCCTCTACGACCGCCTCCTCGGCGTAGCCATCGTGCACGCCACCTTGTCCATCCCCTTCGTCACCGTGATCGTGAGCAGCGTCTTCGTCGCCATCTCCTACGAGCTGGAAGAAGCGGCGATGACGCTGGGGAGCAACCGGCTGCAGGCCTTCTTCCGCGTGACGATGCCGATGGCGCTGCCGGGGCTGGCCGCGGCGGCCATCTTCACCTTCGTGCTGTCGTGGAACGAGGTCTTTGCGGCCACCATCCTCACCCTGAACAACCGCACACTGCCGGCGCTCATCATCAACTCGGTCATCGCCGCGGGTGCGCCGCTGCACTATCGCTTTGCCGGGGGGTTCTTCATGATCCTCCCCGCCCTGATCATCATCTTCCTGATCCGCCGCTACCTGCTCACGCTCTGGGGCGTGACGGTGCGGTAGGGGCACCGGAGGGGCGTCGTGGCCACGATCTCGCTGCAACGCCTGCGCAAGACCTACGGGAAGGTCGCCGCAATCGAGGATCTCTCCCTGGAGATCCCCGACGGCGAGTTTCTCGTGTTGCTCGGACCGTCCGGCTGCGGCAAGACGACGACCCTGCGCGCCATCGCCGGCCTGGAGACGCTGGACACCGGGCGGATCATGATCGGCTCGCGGGACGTCACCGCGCTGCCCCCGGGCAAGCGCGGCATCGCCATGGTCTTCCAGTCCTACGCGGTCTTCCCGCACATGCGCGTCTACGACAACATCGTCTTCGGCCTGCGCATGCGCGGCGTGGGGGCGGAGGAGCAGCGTCGCCGGGCGGTCGAGACGGCCGAGCTCCTGCAGATCACGCCGCTCCTGGAGCGCTACCCGGCGCAGCTCTCCGGCGGCCAGCGTCAGCGTGTCGCCGTGGCCCGGGCGATGGTGATGCGTCCCGATGTCCTGCTGATGGACGAGCCCCTCTCCAACCTGGACGCCCTGCTGCGGCTGCACATGCGCGCCGAACTGAAGCGGTTGCACCGCGAATTGCGCTCGACCACCGTCTACGTCACGCACGATCAGGTCGAGGCGCTGAGCCTGGGCGACCGCATCGCGTTGATGAAGGACGGCGAGATCATCCAGTGCGACACGCCGGCGGCGATCTACGACCGGCCGGCCACGCGCTTCGCCGGCAGCTTCATCGGCAGCCCGCCCATGAATTTCCTGCCGGGGACGCTGCGCCGGCAGAACGGGTCGCTGATGGTGGAAGCGGAAGGCGCCGGGATCCCCCTGGCGGGATCTGCCGCACCCGCGACGGATGGCAGCGTCCTGCTGGGGATCCGCCCCGAACACATCGAGGCGCTGCGCACTCAGACTGCGGGAAGCGTCGCGGCGCGCGTGGTCGTGCTCGAGCCGATCGGCCCGCAGAACTTGCTCACCGTGCAGGTAGGATCGGAACTGCTGAAGGTGACCGCTCCGGCGGACTTTCAGGCCGACGCCGGCCAGGAGGTCTGGCTGCGCCTCGACCCCGCCCGCATCCGCCTGATGGACCCGGTGAGCGGCGAAGCCCTCTCCGCCTAGCGCACGGGGCCGCCGTGTCCGGCATCGATCTGGCGCCGCGGGATGAGGCCCGCCTGGCGGCGGAGGCCACATGGGTCCTCCGCGGCAACGACGTCGGCGAGTACACCAAGCCGAGCCCCCGCCTCTATCCCCACCAGTGGAACTGGGACAGCGCGTTCATCGCCCTCGGCTGGGCGCACCTGGACTGGCCGCGGGCGACGCGCGAAGTGGCCTCCCTGCTGCGCGGGCAGTGGACCGACGGGATGCTGCCGCACATGATCTACAATCCCCACGTTGTCGATTACGCGCCCGGTCCGGAGTGGTGGCCGGAGGTGCCGGTGCGGCAGAGCGGCGTGATTACGAGCGGCATCTCGCAGCCGCCCGTGCTGCCGACGGCGGTCTACCTGGTGGGCCTCCTCCAACAGGATACGGACGCGCGGCTCGCCTGGTGGGCGGACGTCTACGATGCTCTCGTCGATTCGGTACTTTACTTCTCGCGTCACCGCACAACCGCCGGCTCACCGCTGATCGTGGTCGTGCATCCCTGGGAGAGCGGGGCGGACAACAGCCCGCGCTGGGACTTCGTCACGGGACGGGGGTTTGCGCCCTCACGGCGGTACCGGCGCGTGGACACGACCATCGTGCAGGCGTCCGCGCGCCCCACGAGCCGCGACTATGACCTCTACATGTACCTCGTCGAGCTGATCGCGACCCACCGCTATGACCTGCGCGCTTATCTGAGCAAGACGCCGTTCGCCGTGTACGATGCCTTCTTCAATGCCGCCTGGTACCGCGCCGCCCTGGACCTGAACCGCATCGCCGCAGCGCTGGGGCGCTCTCCGGCGGTGGCCGCGGGCGAGCTGGATGCGTTTCGCGACGCCTATCACCGCACGCTCTGGAACGAGGATGCCCGCCTCTTCCTGGACTTCGACCTGCGCGGAGGGCGGCAGATCCCCTCCCGCACCTGGGCGGGGTTGGGAGCGATCTACGGGGGGCTCGTCGACGCAGCACGGGCCGCCCTCATGATCGAGTCCTATCGCTCGCGCTGCCAGGGACATCGCCAACTCCCCACGACGCTGCCGGAGGATCCCGGTTTCGACGCCGCCCGCTACTGGCGCGGGCCGGTCTGGGTGAACGTCAACTGGATGATCGCGCGCGGCCTCGAGGAACTCGGGCTGATGGAGCCCGCGGCCGCTCTCGCCGATGCGACCCTCGATCTGGTGCGCCGGGCGGGCTGGCACGAATACTTTCACGCGCAGACAGGTGAGGCCGTCGGCGGGGGAGACTTCTCGTGGACGGCGGCGCTGGTGCTGGATTTGCTGCGCCGGCCCATCGCTACAGCGCCGAGGGGCTGAGCGCTACCGCGCGGCGTCCATGACCCACGACGACGGCGCTACTCGGGAGAAGCGGCGTGAGAGAACAGCAGCGCCGGCGCTGCGCCGCTGGAGTTAGGCCGGGTCACTCCCGAAGGAGTACCTCCTCCCATCTTCAGCCCGCTTGCGCCAGCACACGTACGCTACCAGCGCGGTCAGAAGTGGTCAATCCGGAAAGTGCGTTCGCACGCTGTGGACGATGTGGACAGCGGGGACCATGGTTCACAGCACACGGTCAACGGCCAGCGCGCCGAAGAGGAGCGCCAGGTAGATCACCGAGTAGCCGAAGAGCCGCATGGCCCCGCGCGCCTGTGACCGTCCGAGCGCAAAAGCCAGGTACAAGAAGATCCCACCGAGGGTCGAGGCGGAGACGAGGTAGAAGGCCCCGGCGTTCCCGACAGGCACCAGCAGCAGCGAGACCGCCACGAGCGCGATCGAGTACCGCACGATCTGCCGCCGCGTCTCCTCCTCCCCGGCGACGATCGGCAGCATGGGGATGCCCGCGGCCGCGTAGTCGGCGCGCCGGTAGAGGGCCAGCGCCCAGAAGTGCGGCGGGGTCCAGAGGAAGATGATCACAAACAGCAACACGGCTGGGATTGCCACCTCTCCCGTGACCGCCGCCCACCCCACCAGCGGGGGCACGGCGCCGGCCGCCCCGCCGATGACGATGTTCTGCGGCGTGGTCCGTTTCAGCCAGATCGTGTAGATGAAGACGTAGAAGAGGATCCCGCCCAGGGCGAGCGCGGCGGCGAGCCAGTTCACCAGCGGCCCCAGCACGGCGACCGAGAGGGCAGCCAGCAGCAGTCCGAAGCCCAAGGCCCGCCGGGGGGAGATCCGTCCGCCCGGCACCGGACGCCGGCGCGTCCGGGCCATTACGGCGTCCACGTCACGATCCCAGTACATGTTGATGGCGTTGGCCGCCCCTGCCGCCAGCGCGCCGCCCAGCATGGTGTAGCCCAGCAGCGCCAGCGGGAACCCGCCCCCGGCCGCCACGACCATCGTGGTCGCGGTCGTGGCCAGCAGCAGCAGGGTGATCCGCGGTTTCGTCAGCGCCAGGTAGTCCCGTCCGACCGCCCGCCACTCGGAGAGGGCTGGCGCCGGGGCCGCCTCGGGATCGGCGCCGGCACTCGAAGGCGCCGCGCGAAGCCCTCGGGCAACTCCCGCTGCCAGGACCAGCGTGCTGAAGAGCGCGCTGCCGGTGAGCAGGTGCAGCACGGTCACCGGTTGTGCCAGATCCGTCGCAACGTTCAGGGCCCCCAGGGCGATCTGGAAGATCACCAGGACCGCCGCGCCATTCGCCAGGCCGCGGAGGAGCCGATCCGCCCTCTGCGCGCGCAAGAACACCGCCGCGACCAACACAGCGACCGCCAGGGCGCCGGCGCGGTGCAGCCAGTGGATCAGCACGAGCCCCCCCTCGGGAGGAAGCAGGCTCCCGCGGCACAGAGGGAGGTCCGGACACGCCAGCCCGGCGCCGCTGGCGCTGACGTAGCCGCCCAGGACGATCTGACCGAAGGTCACGAGCGCGGCAAGGGAGGTCACGCCGCCGAGACCAGGGGGTGAGGCCTCCTCTCGCGGCGCGGCGGCCAGGGAGAGCAGCAGGAGCGTGGCGAGAAAGGTCATCGCGGTCCCCAGGTGCGCCGCGACAAGCGCCGGCGTGAGCGTCGTGCGCACGGTGAGGCCCCCGAGCACGATCTGGACAGCGAGCAGGAACAGCCCCGCCAGGGTCAGCCGGACCACCGCGGCATCGCGCCGGTGATGGCGCCAGACCCGCACGGCCACGAGCAGCATCAGGAGGCCGACGAGGGAGGCGGCGACCCGGTGGCTGTACTCGATCAGGATGGGACCTTCCAACGGGGGGATCAGTCGGCCGTGGCAGAGCGGCCAGTCCGGGCAGGCCAATCCGGCCCCGGTCGCGCGCACCACCCCGCCGAGGCCGATCAGGGCGACAGTCGCCCAGATGGTGATGAGGATGAGCCTGCGCAGGGAAGATGTGGACATCACGTTCGGGTACGGAGAGAATTCGACGGGCCGGTGGAGGCGCGCCTGCCTGCGAGCACGCCAGTCACTCAGAGCCCGACGCGGCTCAGCAGCAGGCGGGCGAGGATGGCTGCGGCGACGCTCGTGGCAATCGCGGCCATCGTGCGCAGCATGCCTTCATCGAACGGCCACTCGTAGATCGCCGCCACTCGGCGCTCGAGTTCAGCCGCCGCAAGCAGCTCGGCGCTCTGGCTACGCAAGGCCGCGGCCCCGCCTCCCCCGCCCGCCGCGGGGATCCGGGGATTCTTGGAGCCGATGACGGGCGCGAGCGCCTCCGCATACAGCCCGCGCGCCCAGGCGGCATACTGGGCCTTCGCCTGCGTGAGCTGGCCATGCAAACCGAGCAGCGAGGTGAAAAACAGCACCGTCCCCAGCACGGTCACGGCCAGATTCAGGATCAGGTCAGCGATGCCGTAGCGGACGAAGATCAGCGGCAGCGTCAAGAGCGGGAGGGGGACAAACGCCCAGAAGGCCAGTCGCCCGAACGGACGTAGGCCCAGGCTGCGATCCGCCGTGAAGGGCTCCAACCTCAGGGGCATGCCGCCGATGGAGCTGAGACCTCGGAAGATCACGACGATCGCCCAACGGCCACCTCCACGTAAGCCCACAGCAGCGCGGGCGTGACCTCCCCGCGTGCGAACGCCGACCATGTCAGCGTGGGAACGACGAGCGCAGGGACCACCAGCCAATCGACGAGGAGCAGCGGCACCGGCATCAGGCCCCACACCAGCGCCCAGAGGAGACGCGGCGGACCGAACCAGCCGAGGATGCGCTCGGTGAGGGGGAGCACAGGCTTCACCGCTGCCGTCGCCATCTCGAAGCGCCAACACGATAGCACAGCGGGCGTAATTGCGCGGAGAGGAGCAGTAGGTACACTACGGGTAGGTTCGGCGGCGCCTGGCCGCTTGGGTGGAGGTGGCGGATTGGATCTCGGGATGGTCGGGTTGGGCCGGATGGGATTGAACATGACCCGGCGCCTCGTGCGCGGCGGGCACCGCGTGGTGGCCTGGAACCGCAGCCCCGGGCCGGTCGCCGACGCCGAACGCGATGGGGCGGTCGGCGCGCGCACGCTCGCCGAACTCGTCGAGCACCTGGCGCCGCCGCGCGCCGTCTGGCTGATGCTGCCTGCGGGAAAGGTGACGACGCAGTTCATCGAGGACGTGGCGCCGCTGCTGGCGGCGGACGACATCATCGTCGACGGCGGCAACGCCAACTTCCGCGACTCCCAGCGCCGCGCCGCCGAGCTGACCGCGCGCGGGTTCCACTTCCTCGACGCCGGGGTGAGCGGCGGCATCTGGGGGCTGCAGGTGGGCTTCTGCCTGATGCTCGGCGGCGAGGAGGCGCCCTATCGCCGCCTCGAGCCGCTCCTGCGTACCCTCGCGCCCGAGAACGGCTACATGCTGACCGGCCCGCACGGCGCCGGGCACTTCGTGAAGATGGTGCACAACGCCATCGAGTACGGGATGATGCAATCTATCGGAGAAGGGTTTGAGCTGCTGCAGGCATCGGGCTTCCCGCTGGACCTTCCCGGCATCGCCGAGCTGTGGAACCATGGCAGCGTCGTGCGGTCGTGGTTGATGGAGCTCGCCCAGCGCGCACTCGCCGCCGACCCGCGATTGGAGTCGATTCGCGGGTACGTGGAAGACTCCGGCGAAGGGCGCTGGGCCGTGCACGAGTCGATCGACCGGGCGGTGCCCATGCCGGTGATCGCGCTGTCGCTGCTGACGCGCTTTCGCTCCCGGCAGGACGACTCGTTCTCCGCGCGCATGCTGGCCGCGCTGCGCAACCAGTTCGGCGGCCACGCCATCCGGGAGCTCTGAGGCGGGATGGAGACGCTTCTCAGCGAACGGCTGCGCGAAGGGCTCCGCCTGCGCCGGCAGCCATCGCCGTGCGCGGTCGTCATCTTCGGCGGCACCGGCGATCTGGCCCGGCGGCGGCTGATCCCCGACCTGTACAACCTGGCCCGCAAAGGACTGCTGCCGGCGGCCTTTGCCGTCGTGGCTTTCGCGCGGCGGCCCAACTCCGACGAGACCTTCCGCGAGCAGGTCCGCCAGGCTGTGGAGGAGAGCCCGGAGGTGCCCTACGACGCCGCGGTGTGGGAAAACTTCGCCGGGCGGATCACCTACGTGCAGAGCGACTACGACGACCTGGCCGGCTACGACCGTCTGGGCAGGCACCTCAGCGACCTGGACGGGCGGATGGGGTTGGGCGGCAACCGCCTCTTCTACCTGGCGACGCCGCCGAGCGTGTACCACGACATCATCAACCGGCTGGCCGCCTCCCGGCTGGGAGTGCGCGCCCCTCGTCCGGGCGACCCCGGCCCCGCCGAGGGGTGGGCGCGCATCGTCATCGAGAAACCGTTCGGCTCCGACCTGCAGACCGCCCGCGACCTGAACTGGCGGGTGGGCGAGGTCTTCGACGAGACGCAGGTCTTCCGCATCGACCACTACCTCGGCAAGGAGACCGTCCAGAACCTGATGATCTTCCGTTTCGGCAACACCATCTTCGAGCCGATCTGGACGCGCCAGTACATCGACCACGTGCAGATCACGATGGCCGAGTCCGGCGGCATCGCCGGGCGGGGCGGCTACTACGAGGAGGCGGGCGTCGCCCGAGATATGCTGCAGAACCATCTGCTGCAGCTGCTCACGCTCGTGGCGATGGAACCGCCCGCGGCGATCGAGGCCGATGCGGTGCGCGACGAGAAGGTGAAGATCCTGCACGCCGTCCGGCCGGTTGATCCCGATGAGGTGGAGCGGACGGTCGTCCGCGGCCAGTACGGTCCGGGGGCCGTGGATGGACGGGCGGTGCCGGGCTACCGGCAGGAGGAGCGCGTCGACCCCGCCTCGGTGACCCCGACCTACGTCGCGGCGCGCTTCGAGATTGAGAACTGGCGCTGGGCGGGGGTGCCCTTCTACCTGCGCACGGGCAAGCGGCTGCCCAAGCGCGTCACCGAACTGGCCATCCAGTTCGCCGTGCCGCCGCTGCAGCTGTTCCGTCAGGTCGGCATGGACGAGATGGAGCCCAACGTGCTCACCCTGAACATCCAGCCGGATGAGGGGATCTCGCTGCGCTTTGCCGCCAAGGTGCCCGGCCAGGCGATCCGTATTCGCGCCGTAAACATGGACTTCAACTACGGCACCTCCTTCGGCGTGGAAGAGCCGACCGCGTACGAGCGGCTGCTCCTCGACGCCATGATCGGCGACCGCACGCTCTTTGCCCGGCGCGACGAGGTGGAGCTCTCCTGGGCGCTGGTCATGCCGATTCTGGAGTCGTGGGAGGAGAGCCGGCCCCCGGACTTCCCCAACTATGAGGCCGGCGAGTGGGGCCCGGAGGCGGCCAAGGCCCTGATCGAGCGAGACGGCCGCCGCTGGCGCCGGTTGTGAGCACCGCAGCTGTCGCCCCCGCCCTGCAGCCGCTCATCGAGGCGCCCCGGCGCGTCGACGTGGGCGCCGTGGAGCGAGAACTGGCGGAGCTCTGGCGCTTCGCCGCCGAGCAGTCGGGCCACGAAGGGGTCGTCCTCACGCGCGCCCGTACCCTCACGCTGGTGGCGTACGCGGCTGACCCGCAGAGCGCCGCGGCGCTGGGCGACGTGGTGCTGCAAACCAGCCAGCGGCATCCCGCGCGGTCGATCCTGCTCGTGGCCGACCCGGACGAGTCCGCGCTGCGCGCGGAGGTCACCGCGTCGTGCCGCACGCTGCGCCGCTCCCACAAGCAGATCTGCAGCGAGCAGATCGTGGTGCGCGCCGCTCCCGCGAATCGGGATCACTTCCCCAGCGTCGTCCGCAACCTGGTGCTGCCCGACATGCCCGTCGTGCTCTACTGGCCCAGCCCCGAGCGCGCCGATCCCTTCGTCGAGGATCTCCGCGAGGTGGCCGACCGGCTGATCATCGACAGCGCGGCCTTCCCCGATGAGAGCGCGCCCCCTCCGGCTGCTGGGTTGCTGGCTACCGGCGAGCGCGCGCCCCTCGGCGACTTGACCTGGGGCCGCCTGGCCCTGTGGCGCAGCCTCACGGCGCAGTTCTTCGGCCCGCCGCACGGCGCGGCAGGGGAGCGCATCCGGAAGGTCCGGATCGCGCACGCCGCCACGACGCGGGTCCAGGCGCTCCTGTACGCGGGATGGTTGACGTCGCGCTTGCGCTGGAAGGTGGCCCAACCGTTGCGCGGCGGAGAGGGGCCGCAGAGGGCGACGCTCACCGACCAGCGGGGACACCCCGTGGCGCTGTCGCTGCACCCCGAGTCACGCGCGCGCCACCCCGCCGGGGCGCTGCTCTCCACGATGATCGTGACCGGGGGCGGCGACGGCGGCGGCGAGGAGGCCACCTTCTCCATCCAACGCAACGACGAGGCCAGCGCGGTCATCGCCGCGGGTGAAGGGACGCAGAGACCGGCCACGCGCCAGGCCCTCCCGCTGGAGGGACAGGATGAAGCCTCCCTCCTCGCCCTGGAGATGGACCTCCTCGGCCGGGACCGCATCTACGAAGAGGCCGTGCGCGCCGCGGCCGCCCTCAGCGCTGCGGCGTGAGGCGCGCGGCCTCCCGCGTCCTCGTCTTCTCGGCCGGCACAGCGATCGCGCATGCAGCCGTCGAGGTGCTGCGCCGCCGGGCCGCCGCCGCCGTCGCCGCACGCGGGCGCTTCACCCTCGCCCTCTCGGGAGGGCGCACCCCCGCACTCCTCTACCGGGCGCTCGCGGCGCGAGGGCCGGAGGAGCTCCCCTACGATCGCATCGAGCTCTTCTGGGGAGACGAGCGCGCCGTACCGCCGCATCACCAACAGAGCAACTACCGTCTGGCCTGGGAGGCCTGGCTCTCCCGCGCGCCGGTGCGGGCGCGACAGCTGCACCGCATCCGGGGCGAGGCGACGCCGCGGACGCGGGAGGGCCGGCGCTACGAACGGCTGCTGACCAGCAGACTGGGCGTCCCGCCCCGGCTCGATCTCATCCTGCTCGGGGTCGGACCCGATGGTCACACGGCATCGCTCTTTCCCCGGACCCCCGCCCTCCGCTCGGCGCGGTTGGTCGAGGCGACCGAGGCGCCGTTCCCGCCGCGCGGCCGGATCACGCTGACGCTGCGGGCGATCCGGTCGGCGCGCGCGGTCCTCTTCCTGGCCGCGGGCGCGGGGAAGGCGGCCGCGGTGGCGCGGGCGCTCATCGGGCCTCCTTCGGAGGAGACCCCGGCGTCGCTCGTGCGCGGCCGGCACGTCACCTGGCTGCTCGACGCGGCCGCCGCCTCGCGGCTGCCGCGCAGCGCGCGCACCGCCGGCGACTAGGAGGGCCTAGTGCAGGGCATGAGGTCCCCCGGAGGGACCTCATATGCCTGCACGCCCGGCCATCTGGCTCCTCATCGCAGCGGCGATCGCGGTCCCGGCGTCGCTCCCGGTGGGCGCCCTCGTCGCAAGTCAGCCCGGAACGCCGGTGATCTATGCGCTACCCTATCGGATGCCCGACCCCCAAACGAGCTGGGACCTGGAGCTGGTCGCCCTCAACCTGATGAACCAGGAACGCGTGGCCGCCGGGCTCGCCCCGCTGATGCCGCACGCGACGATCCGCGTGGCGGCGCGGGCGCACGGCTCAGACATGTTTGCCTTCGGATACCTCTCGCACCGCTCGCGGGACGGGCGGAATCCCGAGCAGCGCGTCAAGGGACTGGGCGTGCGGGTGCGCATGGTGGGAGAGAACCTGGCCTACGCGCAGGATCTCCGGGCCGCCCACGAAGCGCTGATGGCCAGCGCGGGGCACCGTCAGAACATCCTGCTCCCCGAGTACCGCCTGGTGGGGATCGGCGTCATCGACGGCGGCCCGCTGGGCGTCGTCGTCGTGCAGAACTTCTCCGACTGATCCCCCGCCTCTCCATCACTGCGCTGGGCGCCGTGCCGTCAGTCGACGGGACGGGTGCCCGTGAACTGGCCTCCCGTGAGGTAGCGCAGCCAGCGCCTCTGGCTGGGCGCGAGCGGACCAGGCACCGCCAGCAGCGTCCACAGCCACCGGATCATTCCGACCACCCCGGCATCGAGCATGCGCATCAGCCCCACTTCCGCGACCGCCGCCAGCGGCGGGTCCGTGCGCATGACGCGGCGGCTCACCCGAGCCAGTAGCCTGCGCCGAAAGAAGGCTCCGCTTCCTCCACGCAGCGCCGCGATCTGCTCGGGCGGCACGGGCGCTCCCAGCAGCGCCGCCGCCGCGGCCACGGAGAGGAAGAGGGGGGTCCGCAGCAGGGGGGAGGCCGCCACGGCCGCGGCAAGTCCCTCCCACTCCACCCCGCCCCGTTGGCAGACCTCGGCGATGTCCCGAAGGTAGCGGAGACGCGGTTTCCCGTACCAGAGCTCACGGAGGACCGAGATGCTCAGGGCCACCACCATGTCGGCGGGAGCAGGCATCCTTGCCGGATGGCCCTCGATGTCGAGTGTCTCCGCCCGGGCGAAGACGGCGTCGTACTCCAGGGGGATCGTCAGAGGGTAGCCCGCGTACCGCCAGTGCATGTCGACGGGGACGCGACGGCGCACGGGGTCGAAGTAGCCGCGCCCGTGCCGCCAGGTGCGGTCGGCCTCGGTGGGGGGGCCGCCGGCGATTTCGTAGCCCAGGCCGGCCAGAGCGATGTGGGCGCGCGGCATGTCCGCCTCGTGCACCAGGAGATCGAGATCGGTGAACGGGCGCAGCGCGGGATCCGCGTAGACCCCGCGCGCCAGCGCCGCCCCTTTCAGCACCAGCGTCGGGACGCCCGCGGCGCTCAGCGCCCGGCAGACCTCGGCCAGCTGACGGTACCGTCCGACGCTCGCCGCGGCGGACGCCGCATAGCTCTCGGCCAGCGCCGTGGCGATCTCCGACGGCAGCGTGCCTTCCGCCGGACCTCCTCCCCCGGCGCCGCCGCGCGCGGCCGCGTGGACCAGGGGGGTCATTTGTTCCCGACGCGCCAGTTGCGCGACGGGACGCCACTCCTCCGCGGACAGCACGGGGAGGACCGGCGATCCGACGCGCACCGCGCTGAGGAGCGCGGCCTCGAACGGGTGCACCGTCAGTAGGCGCCCAGCGTGCCCGAGCGTTTGGCCTGGACCAGCGCGAGCTTGAAGGCCACCATCGCCAACGGAACGGCAATCAGAATGAAGAGTGCCAGAAAGAAGATCTCTCGCCACAACGCCGCCGGGCTGTATCCCTGCAGGATCGCCAGCCGCAGGCCGCGGACCGCGTGGGTCAACGGCAGCAGTTCGGCGAGCTGTTGCAGAAGGGGCGGCAGCACCGTCGTGGGATAAAAGACGCCGGCGAGAAAGGCGGAGACCGCCGCAAACGCGGTCGTAAATGGATCAGGGTACTTGAAAATCAGGACGAATGCGGCCGAGAAAATGCCCAGCGAGGCGTAAGCGGCCGAGGCCAGCACGACGAGGAGGACGGCGCTGGAGAAGTTCGCGCCTGTGACGTCCATGCCGAACACGCGCACCCCCAGCAGAAGGTAGAGCAGCGCCTGGCCGGCCGCGATGAGGGTTGCCCAGAGAGAGGCGCCGACCCCGAGCGTCGGCAGCGGCGCGGGCGTGCTTAGCACCGTCTCCAGGGTCCCCACCAGTTGTTCGTGGCGGACCGCCGCGGCGGCCGCGCCCATTCCCGCCGAGAGGAACCCGAGCAGCGCGACGCCAAGGATGACGAAGGCAAAGTAATCTCCGCCGAACCGGGCCAGGTGCGGCGAGGCTCCCGGCTGGATCAGACGTCCCATGAAGTACAAGGTCGGGGCGGCAAAGAGCACACTGGACACCTGCCAGATGAAGGCCAGCCGGGACGCGCTGGCCAGCAGGTAGTCCCGCCTAAGATAGGCCCACAGCTGGTAGAGCAGCGTCATCGACGACCTCGAGGGCGGCGCGGTAGCGCGCGTCCAGCCCTTTCTCACCCAGGGCGTGCACCGCGAGGACCTCCGCGACGCTTCCGCCAATGAGAATGGCCACCCGGCGGCAGACCCGGGCGGCCTCTCCCAACGCGTGCGTTGCCAGCAGCACCGTCTTGCCCTCCTCACGGGCGAGGCGCTCGATCACCGCCAGCACGCGCTCCGCCCCCAGCACGTCGAGGCTCCTCGTCGGCTCATCGAGGAGGAGGACCGACGGGTCGGCCAGCAGGGCACGGGCCAGGGCCAGACGCTGGCGCATGCCGGTGGAGTAGCGGCCGACCAGCTCCCGGGCATTCGGCAGCAGGTCCACCAGCTCCAGCGTGGCGTCGGCTCTTTGGCGCGCCGCCCGCGGGGAGAGCCCGAGCAGCCCCGCGAAGAACTCCAGGTTCTCCCTCCCGCTGATCCTCCAGTACGCGCCCCTCTCCTCCCCGGTGGCCAGCCCGACCGCTGCCCGCACCTTGCCCGGCTCCTTGAGCAGGTCGGCGCCGGCGACCAGCGCTCTTCCTTCCGAGGGAAGCAGGATGGTGGCCAGGACTTTGAGCAGGGTCGTCTTGCCCGCCCCGTTGGGGCCGAGAAAGCCGAACACTTCGCCCCGCTCGACTTTCAGGGTGACTCCGTGCAACGCCCTGACGGGTTGCTGAAGGCGGCGAAAGGCCATGGAAAATGGCCAGGGAGGGCGATGAAAGGTCTTGCCCAGGCCCCAGGTCTCAATCATCGGCCCGTATATTCCCGCGTAGGCTTAATGCTACCTGCCTTGTTTTCCCTATCGCCCGAGGCTCAGAAAATCCCCACTTCGACTAATTGCGGCCAAACGAGAGGGCTCCCTATACTGCGGTACTAAGGGGGGGAGACGTCCCATGCCAAACAGCTTCGGGGTAGGCTTGCGGGTTGCGGCGATTCCCGTCGCAGGCGTCGAGCAACTGTCGCCTGAGGGAGGTGGCGGAACGCCTCCCGGCGGAGACCCAGGTGGTGGCGGGACCACCTCGGGTGGCATTGGCAGCGGCCTCATCGGGCTGCTCCTGCTCGTGCTCGGAGTGGGCGGCGCGGTCATCGTAGCCAGCCAGGACGACGACGAGCAGGCTCAGATCCAGCAGCAGGTCACCCAGAACGGCAGCGAGCTGAACCGGGTGCACCTGGGGAGCTTCGTCGCAGAGTAGCCTAAGCGCAGAGACATACGAGTCCCACCGACGGCCTGGGCGAATCCCGCTCCCGGCCGTCGTTGCTTTTTGGGGGCCTTGTCGTGCCCTGTACGGTTTGGGGCCGATTTGTGTGAAGGTTTTGCCGTGGGCGACCGGGTAAAGAATATAAGTCCAGAATGAAAATCGCCCATATCCCACTGAGCGGCGTCGAACCGGTGTCTCCGGCCGCGCCACCTCCGCCCCCCCCTCCTGGTGGTGGAGGAGCACCCGGACCGATCATTCCCATCATCTTGATCCTGCTGCCCTTCCTGGGTGGAGTGCCGCTGCTGGTGGCGCAGCCTACGCCCTCGCCGGCGCCGACCCTGGAGGCCGCAGCGCCGACGCAGACCCCCGCGCCTGCGCCCAGTCCGGTCGCGCCGACGCCCGTCCCGCCTCCGACGCCGGTGGCGCAACCCGTCCCGCCGGTCCCTCCCCTGGCGGCGGTGCCGTCTGCTGCGCCTGTGGGGCAGCAAGCTGCCCGTGTCACTCCGATTGTGTTACCCGCTCCTCCCCGCCCTGCAGCAGCCGCCCCGCCGGCGCCGGCGGCCCAGGCCGTCACGCCTCCCGCGCAGGCGCTGCCCTATGGGGGCGCCAATCTCTGGATCCCATTCAGCGCGGGCCTGATCCTGACGGCAGCCGGGTGGATCCTGAGACGAGAGTCGACGCGCTGGTGACGCTGCGGTGATCTGGTACCCGCGCCGGGTGGGAGACCTCCGGCGGGTTCAGCGCCTGCGATTTGCCGCCAACGTCCTCCTCCTAGCGGGACTCATCCTGCTCATCTCCCCAGCGGGCTGGATCGCCTACACCGCCCTGGCGGTCGCTCCGGCCCAGACGACAGCGCTGGCGGCATGGGATGCCCTCCCATCTCCGGCGGTGGTCCCTCCGGGCGCGCCGGCCGCTCGCCGGGTGGCGTCCGTTGCGGTTCCACCCGGGAGCCCGGAGATGGTCCTGACGATCCCGCGCCTGCGGCTTCGCCGCGCGGTCCCGTCCGGCGCGGACACCCAAACCCTGAGGCGGTACGGTGTCGGTCACATCTCCTGGACCTCTCTGCCGGGAGGCGCCGGGTTGGTAGGGATCGCCGGCCACCGGACCACCTATGGGGCGCCCTTCCTGCGGCTGAACACCCTCCGGCCCGGCGACCTGATCCAGGTGGACTACCGTGGACGGCGCTTCAGCTACACCGTGACGAGTTCGGAAGTGGTGACCCCGGACCGCGTCGACGTCCTTGAAGGGTCGGGTGCGCCAGGCGTCGCCCTGGTAGCCTGCACGCCGGTCTACAGCGCCGCGTACCGCCTCGTCGTCTTTGGCGCTCCCACCTCGGTGACTCCCGCACCGTGAGCCCGTCCCTCATGGGGACGCGGCTCGACGGTGAAGTCGTTCTGCTGGATCTGGCTTCGGCGCGCCTCTTCCATCTCGATGCCTGGTCGCTGCGCGTCTGGGAGGCGTGCGACGGGCGCGACGCCGCGGCGCTGGCGGCCGCGCTCGGGGCCGACGTTGATCTCGTCTCCGAGACGCTCCTCTCCCTGGCCGACGCCGGCGTCATCCGCCCCGCGGGCAGCGGTTGGGTGATGATGACCGTCGCATGGGTCTGAGCTTTCTGCGCGGCGCTCCCCTCGCCGTTCGGATGGGATCATGGCAGGTGCTCCTCAGGGGGCCGCGGGAGCTCGTTGCGCCGGCGGCCTCGATCCTGGAGTGCGTCCAGCTCACCGAGATGCTGCCCGACCACGAGGTTGTCGTGGGACGCGGACTGCGAGCCCGTGGAATGGTGGGCGGGACGGAACTATGGAGCTCCGTGCTCTCCCGCCGCGCAGCGGTGTCAGGCCTCGTCGGGCAGATCGTGGCCGCGGCGACCGTCCTCCTGCGGCGCCATCTCTTCGTCCACGCCGGCGTCGTGGGCGTCGAGGGACGGGGCTGGGTCCTGACCGGCGGCAGCGGCGCGGGGAAGACCTCCACCGTCGGGGTGATGGTCCGCGATGGCGCGCTCTACCTCTCCGACGAGATCGGGCTGCTGGATCCCGAGACCGGGACCGTGGCGCCGTTCGCCCTCCCCATGGGCCTGAAGCCCTGGACGGTGACCGCCATGGGCGACCTGCCGCCGGGAAGGGAGCTCTTCACTGAGGGGGAGACGCGGTTCTACCTTCCCGACCGTCGTGCTCCCTCCCCGCTGCCCGTCGCCGGCCTCGTCCTGATCGACCCCGCGCGGCCGGCCGCCACGCTCGCACCGGCGGCGCCGGCGGAAACCCTGATGGCGCTCGCAGAAACCCCGACGACGATGCGCTACCGCGACCGTCTGGAGGAGGCGTTCCCCGGGTTTGTACGTCTGGTCAAGTCCGTGCGCGGTTACACGCTCGGGGCGCCTGGACCTGCGCCCGAGACGCGGATTGGCCTCTTCGAGCTCTTACGGCGCGCGGGCTCCGAATCAGGCCGGTAGCGGGACCGGCTCCCACCCGACCGCAGCCTCCAACGCGGCGGCCACCGAGAGCAGCCGCGCCTCCTGACCCGGGGCGGCGGCAAGTTGGACGCCGATCGGCAACCCGGCGCGGCTCCGGCCCGCAGGGATGGAAATCGCGGGCAGCCCCGTCAGGTTGAAGAGGCGGGTGAAGCGGCTCAGCGGCGCGCGCGCCTGACGCCATCCGTCGGTCTGGGCCGGGTCGACGTCGCCGATGCGCGGCGCGGGGACGGGGACCGTGGGACAGAGCAGCACATCCACTTCTTCAAGCAGCGCCCGCACCTCTTTGATCACCACCGCTTGAACGCGCTGCGCCTCGACGTAGGCGGTGGCCGGGAGGGTCGCGCCCTCGGCTAGGAGCTCGCGCAGGTCCGGTCCGTACTCAGCCAGCCGTCCGGGATAGGCGCGCTGATGGTAGGCTGCAGCCTCCGCGAAGAGGATCGTCGTCTGCGCGGCCTGCGCCGCCTCCACCGACGCCAGGCGTACCTCGCCGATGCTGCCGCCGCGCTGTTCCAGGTGGGCCGCCGCACGATCGAGGGCGGCCCCGACGTCGCCATCGGTCATCTCGTCGAAGAAGGAACCGGAGAGGCGCCCCACGCGGAAGGCTTCCGGCGGCTTGACGCTGCGATGGTCGAACGCGCCAGCCCTGGCGGTGAGGGGGTCGTGCGCATCAGGCCCGGCCAGGACCTCGAGCAGCAGCGCGGTATCGGCCACTGTCCGCGTCATCGGCCCGATGGTGTCGAAGGACCAGGCCAGCGGGACGACGCCGTGCCGGCTGACCCGCCCGAAGGTGGGCTTGAGCCCGACGATGCCACACAGCGCCGCGGGGATGCGGATGGATCCTCCCGTGTCCGTCCCCAGCGCCGCCGCGCAGCTTCCCGCCGCCACGGCCGCGCCCGATCCTCCACTGGATCCGCCGGCGACGTGCTCCGGGTTGGCGGGGTTGCCGACGGCGCCGAAGTGCGGGTTGACGGAGGTGACGCCGAAGGCGAACTCGTGCAGGTTGGTCTTGCCGATGATGATCGCGCCCGCGTCCTGGAGCCGGCGCACGGCGGTGGCCGTCTCGGCGGCGCGGTGGTCGCGGCGGATCGCCGCTCCGGCCGTCGTCGGGAGGCCAGTCATGTCGAAGAGATCCTTCACCGCAACGGGGATGCCGTGCAGCGGCCCGCGCAGCCTGCCGGCCCGCGCTTCGCGCTCGCGGGCGGCGGCGTCCACGAGCGCGGAGACCTCTTCCACCCTGATGAACGCGCGCAGCCGGGGCTCGCTCTCGTGGATGCGCGCCAGGCAGCCCTCCACCAGGGCCACGGGCGAGCGCCGCCCCGCCCGAATCGCCGCGGCGAGATCGGTGAGGCTGTCCATCACAGGGTCACGGCGGCCAGCACCACAACGGCGCCGGCAGATCCTCCTCGCCGAGGGGGAGGCGGCGGACATGCTCCCACTCGCGCCTCCAGGCGGCGCGCCAAGCGACTACCGCCTGCAAGGTCGGCTCCTCGAGTGTCACGGACTGCTCGTCCAGCAGTCGCCGGAGCATCGCTTCGTCTGAAGGCATCTGGAGTATTGTAGCCTCTGCGCAATGCGCCTGCGTCCAGGGTCTCCAGGGAACGACGCGTCTCTCGCCGAACCCAAACGCTGCCGCAACATCAGGCACAGGAGGGGGATTATGCCACGAGTGGTGCACTTCGATATGGTCGCCGATGACATCGAGCGCGCGAAGGCGTTCTACGGCGAGGTGTTCGGCTGGAAATTCCGCAAGTACGAAGGAGGGGAGCAGGAGTACTGGCTGATCACCACGGGCGAGGCGCCGGAGCCGGGGATCGACGGCGGGCTCTCCAAGCGCACGCCGCAGAATCCCGCCCTCGTGAACAACATCGGTGTGAAGTCGGTGGACGAGTCATCCGAAGACATCAAGCGCAACGGCGGAAAGGTCCTCGTGCCCAAGGCCCCCATCCCGGGGGTAGGCTACTTCGCTGTCTGCGTGGACACGGAAAGCAACACCTTCGGCATCTTCCAGGATGACACCACGGCTAAGTAGCTGACGCTCTTCGCGATCTGGAACGGGGGTGGGTGTGAGCCCGCCCCCGTCGCGTGTGTCAGCGCTGAGGAGAGGCCACGGAGGCGGGGCGATCCCGCAACGCCGGTTCGGAGAGGGGCAGAAACTCCCCGCTCGTGACGGACTCCACGGACGACGCCTCGTCGAACCAGGAGGGCGGCGCCATCGCCCCCCACAACGTCGCTCGCCGCGGATCGTTGAGCTTCCAGCGGAGCGTCGGCCAGTCGGGATCGGGGATCATGTAATCGCCGGTGTAGAGCTCGATGCGGTTGCCGTCCGGATCGCGCAGATAGAGGAAGAAGGCATTGCTCAGACCGTGCCGCCCGGGACCGCGCTCGATCGCCGACACCCGTCCGGCCGCGGCGAGAATGTCCGCCGCGCGCACGACCCCGGTCACGTCGGAGAGCCAGAAGCCGGCGTGGTGCACCCGCGGACCCACCCCGGTCATCAGGGCGATGTCGTGCACATTCTGTTTGCGGTGCAGCCAGGTGGCCCACAGCCGGGGGGCCGCCTCCTCCGTCTCGGTCAGCTCTGAACACTGGAACCCGAGGGTCTGCTGGTACCAGTCGGCGGCCCGCTGCACGTCAGGCACCTGGCAGTTGAAGTGGTCGAGCCGCATCACGCCGGGACCGCGGTGGCGATCGTACCGCTGCAGCAGCCGCTCGACGGGAGCCATCTCGTGAAAGAACTCCAGCGGCAGCCCCGCCGGGTCCTGGATCCGCAGCGCGCGCCCTTGTCCCGCCTCGACGCCTTCCACCCACCGGTGCGGGAGGCGGCCGGACGAGGCCACTTCGGCGACGGCGTCAAGATCGCGCGGCGAGCCAACCCGAAAGGCGATGTGGCCGACGCCGGGGGAGGCGGCCCGCCGCAGCACCAGGCTGTGATGCTGCCACTCCTCATAGCCGCGCAGGTAAAGGCGCTCGGCGTCCTGCGCCGTCTCGACGAAGCCCAAAAGGTCGACATAGAACTCCCGGGCCTGATCCAGACTCGTTGCGCGGAACTCGATGTGCGCGGCGCGGAGGATGTGCGGCGCGGTCACCTCAGGGCTCCGCGGATTCATCACCTCAAGGCTCCACGGATTCATCGAAGAAAATGCGCGCCGACTCGTGCGTCCACGGATCGGCGGGGGCCCCCACGTACTCCTCCGCCTCGGCCAGGTGCCGGTAGCGGCCGGCAAAAAAGATCAGCGGGCGGCCGGACTCGCCGAGCTGCAACCCTCGCACCTCGCCGAGGACGATGGTGTGGTCGCCACCCTCGACGAGGCGCGCCACCCGGCAGCCGGCAACGGCCAGCGCCCCCACCAGCAGCGGTCCATGCTCCCAGCGCTGGAAGCGAAACTCCGGCGCGCGCGGCTGCGGCCAGACCCCGGCGAAGTATCGCGACAGCGGCTCCTGTTCCTCGCGCAGCACGTTGATCGAGAAATAGGTGTCCGCCTGCATCTGCTTGTGCGTCCGCGCCCGGCGGTCCACGCAGACCAGGAGGAGCAGCGGGTCCAGCGAGACTGAGGAGACGGCGTTGGCCGTCATGCCGTGGACGCCCTCGGCGCCGTCGATCGCCACGACCGTCACACCTGTGGCGAAGAGTCCCATCGTCCGGCGAAAGTCCGCCGCCGTGGGGACTGCCGCCGGTACCCCGCTTGGCGCGTCCACCTACTCTTGAGTGCGAATCGGTTCGCGGTCGCGGGCCGCCGGAGGTGTGGCGGCCATCTTCTGCGCGTCTCTCGCCAGGAACTCCCGCACGCGCTCCATGTACGGTTTGCGGTCGTAGCTGGCGAAGGTGGCCATCTGCATGCGCACGGGATCGCCGAAGAAGAAGCGCTCGTAGATGACTTGCCGGGAGCCGAAGGAGGAGAGGGCCAGATCCCAGGCCAGCCGGAAGAGGCGGATGCGGTCGGTCGCGTCGAGCCGGGCGGCCTGGTAGTACTTCGCGATCTCCTCACTCAGCGGCCCCTCCACGTCGGCCTGGGTGGGCCGTCCCATCATCCCGCTGGCGCCGAGCAGCTGGAGGATCTCGATCATCCGCGGGTACATCGACTGGAACATGTTGCGAGCCGCGTCCAGGGGAGGCCAGGCCGGGGTCATCATGCCCCATTTGTCGATCTGGGCGTCCGCCTCCGATGCCCGCAGGAACGCCTTCATCGACTCCAGGTAGTAGATGATCTCGGCGATCTTGCCCTGCACGTGCTGGAATTGCTCGATGGCGATGGCGTCCACGATCAGCGAGGCCACGCCCAGGACGAACTCGGTCTTGGCGACGTTCTTGGTGGCGACCTGATGGGCCATGTGCACGACGGCGTTCGTGGCGCCGAAGGCCTTGTTGCACCGCTCGACGTCCCCGAGCAGGAACACGCGCTCCCAGGGGACCAGAACGTCGTCGAAAATGACGACGGCGTCCATCTCCTCGAAGCGCGCCCCCAGTGGATGATCGAAGGTCGTCCCGCCGGTGTCGAACGACTCCCGGCAGAGGAAGCGCAGCCCCTTCGTCGCGCAAGGGAGGCCGAAGGCAAAAGCATAGGGACGGTCCTCGTCGGTAGCCTTCAGCAAGGTCGAAGGGAAGACCATGATCTCGTCGGCGATGGGCAGGGTGGCAAGCATGCGGGCCCCCCGGATGAGGAGGCCGTCGCTCGTCTCTTTGTCGACCCGCGCCGCCAGGAACGGATCGGCCTGACCGCCCGGTCCGGTCGACCGGTTGGCCTGCGGGTTGATCAGCGTGTGCGTGAGGACGAGGTCCCCTTCGCGGACATGCTCGTAGTAGCGGCGGATGTTGTCGCCGAAGCGGGGATCGTTCTCGCCGCAGTAGTCCCCTGCCGTGGCGTACGCCATCAGGGCGCGGTTGAGGTAGTCGGGCGTGCGCCCCATCATGCCGCCGGAGTAATCCGCCCAGCGCTTCATCATCGCCCGCACGTGCGCAAGGTCCTCCCGCGAGCGCGGCACCAGGAAGGAGAGCCCCACGCGCTGGCCGCTGGACGGGGAGACGTAGGTCATCGATTCTCGGAGGGCGGGGTCGTGCTGCACGTCGTAGAGTGCGGCCAGGCTCCGGATGACGTTGCGGAAGGCGGGGTGCGTCGTGACGTCCTTGACTTGCTTCCCTTCGATCCAGATGTCCCGCGGCGCCGCCCGTAGTCCCTCGATAAACTCCGCGCCTGTCCGTGCTGCCACTACGCTCGCCTCCCAGTGGACCTCACAGCCAGCGCCGTACCGTGTTCATGTACCGCTGGTACGCCTCCCCGAACCTGCGCTCCAGGTACTCCTCTTCCCGCGCGATCACACCGTAGCGGATGAGGGCGAGCGCTGGGAGCAGCATCAGGAGAGCCCAGATGCTGTTGGCGAGGATCGCGGCCCCCACGTGACCCACGGCCATTCCGACGTAGATGGGGTTCCGGGAGAAGCGGTACGGTCCTTTCGTCACCAGAGCTGTGGCTGGGCGATAGACCTCGATGTGAGTCCCCGCGCGGAAGAATGTGCTGGCCGCCCAGCCAGCCAGGATGAGGCCGGCTGCCAGGAGCGCACCGCCCACGACGAGCCGGGTGCGCAGCGGCCCGAATGAGGTCGGCCACACGACGTCCATGCCGACTCCGAGGAGCCAGAATCCCAGCGGAATCAGTGGAGGGAGAACGACGACCCGCGGATGGTCCTGCTCAGGTGTGGTGGCGTTGACGGCGGTCACCCGTTGTTCAGTTTTCGAAAGTCGCTGGCGCGGGGCGCATCGCCCTTTCCCATCTTCGGGATGCGATGTGTCCCAGTCGCGACGTGAATCGTCTTGTACTCCATGTAGAACTCGAAGGAGTAATACCCCCCCTCCCGCCCGATGCCGCTCTGCTTCATCCCACCAAATGGCGTGCGCAGATCGCGCACGTTCTGGGAGTTGGTCCAGACCATCCCCGCCTCGAGCGCCTGAGCCAGGCGGTGCGCGCGGGAGACGTCGCCGGTCCAGAGGTAGGCGGCGAGACCATAGCGCACGTCGTTGGCCAGACGCAGCGCTTCGGCCTCGTCAGTGAAGGGTATCGCCACCAGGACCGGGCCGAAGATTTCCTCCTGGGCGATGCGCATCTCGTTGCGGACGCTGGTGAAGACGGCGGGCTCCAGGTAGTTCCCCTGGGGGATATGCGCGGGCCGCCGGCCGCCTGTGGCCAGGTGGGCTCCCTCGGCGAGGCCGGCGTCGATGTAGCCGGTGACGCGGTCCCAGTGCTCTGGGTGGATCAGCGGGCCGACCTCGGTGGCGGGGTCCATCGGGTCTCCGACGGCAAGCCGGGCCACACGGTCGATAAGCCGGTGGGTGAAATCGTCGGCAATGCGCCGATCAACCAGGAGGCGGGAGTTCGCCGTGCAGCGCTCGCCGTTCAGGGTGAACACGCCGGCGATCGTGGCGTCCAGCGCCCGCTCCAGGTCGGCGTCGGCGAAGACGATCACCGGAGACTTGCCACCGAGCTCCATCGAGTAGCGCTTCAGGGTGGCCGCCCCGTTGCGCATGATCTCCCGGCCGGTGGTCGTCTCGCCGGTGAAGGAAATGAGCTGCACGCCCGGATGGGCCACCAGCGGCGCGCCGGCGCTCTCGCCGTAGCCGTGCACGACGTTGAAGACTCCGGGAGGAAGGTCCGCCTCCTGGATGATCTGCGCCAGGAGGTGCGCGGAGAGGGGCGCCCATTCGGCCGGTTTGAGGATGCAGACGCAGCCCGCGGCCAAGCAGGGCGCGACCTTCCAGGTCTCCAGCATGAACGGGGTATTCCAGGGGGTGATCAATCCGGCGACGCCGGCGGGGACCCGGATCGTGTAATTGAGGAACGACCCTTCGACGGGGAAGGTCTCGTTGGGCACGGTCGTGGCCATCTGCGCGAAGAACCGGAAGTTCTCGGCGGCCCGGGGAATCTGCCCGTGGCGGATCTGGCTGCAGGGGATGCCGGTGTCGAGACACTCCAGCCGCGCGATCTCCTCCACGCGCGCGTCGATGCCTTCGGCGATGCGCAGCAGGGCCCGGGCGCGCTCAGCCGGCGCCATCCGCGGCCATGGACCATGGTCGAATGCGGCCCGCGCGGCTCGCACGGCGCGGTCGATGTCCTCAACGGTCCCTGCGGCGACCGAGGTGATGGGCTGATTGGTGGCAGGGTTGAGCGTGGGGAAGGATCCACCCCCGGCGGCGTCTGTAAACTCGCCGTTGATGAAGTGGCGGGCGGTCTCGACGCGCGGGAGGGTCTTCACGTCAGTGAGTGACGCCGCGAGACTGTGCGACGCCCATCAACTCGGTCCGGACCGAGTTCCGGTGAAGTTCTCTTGAAGTTCCAGGGCTCAACATTAGCCCTGACGTGCAACCGCGGGGGCAGGAGAGAGGAGACCATACTGCGCCAGCACCCCTCGGAGGCGCTCGGTGTGTTCCCCTGAGAGGGGCGCCAGCGGTGGGCGGACTTCTGGGTCGATCTTCCCCATCATCCCCAGGGCGGTCTTGGCGGGGACGGGATTGGTGTCGATGAAGAGGACCTCGTTCATCGGCAGCAGGTGGTCGTGCAGTTCCCGCGCCTCCTCCCACCGCCCCTCCGCCGCCAGGTCGTAGAGGCGCGCCACCTCCGCGGGCAGGACGTTGCCGGTGGCGCTGACGTGCCCCGCGCCGCCGAGGGCCAGGAGGGAGAAGCAGAGCATTTCAATCCCTGAATACACGAGAAAACCCTTCGGGCACAGGTGAAAAACTCGACATATGTGCTCGAAGTCTTTGTTGGCTTCCTTCACGCCGATGATGTTGCCCACGTCGCGCGCCAGTCGCGCGATAGTGGGAGCCTCGAGGTTCACCGCGGTGCGGCCGGGGATATTGTAGAGAATCACCGGCAGGTCGACCGCGCCGGCGACGGTGCGAAAGTAGCGATAGAGCCCCTCCTGTGAAGGGCGAGTGTAGTAGGGGACGACGACGAGAACAGCGTCGACGCCGGCCCGGTGCGCGCCCGCGGTCAACCGAAGGGTCTCGTCGAGGTTGTTGGTGCCCGTGCCCGCCACAACCGGCACGCGCTTGCGTGCGACGTGGACCGCGCGCGCGATCAGCCCTTCGCGCTCCTCCAGACTGAGGGCGGCCGGCTCTCCGGTCGTGCCGCCGATGACGACCCCGTGGCTGCCCGAGGCGATCTGCCACTCCAGCAGGTCGTCGAACCGGCTCTCGTCGATACGGCCCCCTCGGAAGGGCGTGACCAGGGGGACGAGCGATCCTCGCAGCACCGCGAACTCCTCCTCCGCCGCCCGCGCGGGCGCCGGCGGACGTCCATTAGATGTAGGGTAGCGCAGCAGCCCAGGATTCGCCAACCACCCGCGGAAGTACTGTTCCCGCCTTCATGACGCTCGAGCAACAAATCGCCCAATTCCTGGCCAGCGGACTGGTCAACGGCGCCATCTACGCGCTGCTGGGCCTCGGCCTCGTGGTCATCTTCAGCGTCACGCGCGTGGTCAACGTGGCGCAGGGAGAGTTTGCCGCCTTCGCCGCTTTGCTGGGGGCAACGCTGATCGGTCGCGACCTCCCTCCGCCACTCGCCTACTTCATCGCCGTGGCCGCCGCGACCGGGCTGGGCGCGGCCATGCACCTGGTGGCCATCCGGCCGGCCCGGGAGGCCACCGCCCTCACCCTCTTGATCATCACGATCGCGCTGCACCTGGCGCTGAAAGGCCTCCTGCTCTTGCTCTGGGGAACGCAGCCTTACAGCCTCCCCCCCTTCACCATCGGCCCGCCCCTCCGCATCGCCGGCGCGGTCTTCACGCGGCAGAGTCTCTGGGTCCTCGGCGCGGTGGCGGTGATCCTGGCCGCTGCCTATCTGTTCTTCGCGCGGACGGTGTACGGCAAGTCGCTCCGCGCCTGCGCCGTGAATCCTCGAGCGGCGCGCCTGGTCGGCATCAGCGTGGATCGCATGGGCACGCTGGCCTTCGCCGTCGCCGGGGGCCTGGGCGGCATCGCCGGCATCCTGATCACGCCGCAGACGCTCGCCACCTACGACATGGGATTGATTCTTGGCCTGAAAGGCTTCGTCGGCGCGGTCGTTGCGGGCATGACCTCCTATCCCTGGACGGTCGCCGCCACGCTCGGCTTCGGCGTGGTGGAGGCCCTCGGCGCCGGGCTGATCTCCTCAGCCTACCGGGATGGCATCGCCTTCGCCGTCCTGGTCCTCGTGCTGCTGGCGCGGGCGCTGCGCCATCTGCGCGAAGGCGTGCTGATCGGGGAGGAGGCCGCCCAGGAGTGAGGCGCGCACGGTTCGCCCTGGCCGCCTTCCTTGTGGTCGTGGGGGCGCTGCCCTGGGCGGTGAGCGGTCGGATCTCGCTCAGCGTCTTTCTCTTCATCGGTCTGAACGCGCTGATCGCCGTGGGCCTGAGCCTGCTGGGAGGGCAGGCCGGGCAGATCTCGCTCGGCCAGGCCGCGTTCTACGGCATAGGCGCGTACATCTCGGCGATCACCACGCTGCGCTACGGGATCAATCCCTGGATCGGGATGGGGCTGGCGATCGCCGGCGCGGCGCTAGTGGCCTACGTGGTAGGGGCGCCGATGCTGATCCTGCGCGGCCACTTCCTGGTGCTCGGCACGCTGGCGCTGAACGTCATCGTCGACGTGTTGATCCGCAATCTCCAGACGCTGACAGGTGGGCCCAGCGGGCTCACCGGCATTCCTCCCCTCGCCCTGGGCGTCGTGGCCCTGCGGGGCGACCGCGCCTACTACTATCTGGCGTGGGGAGCGGCGTTGGCCGCGGTGTGGCTGGGACGCAACCTGATCGCCTCGCGGGTGGGGCGGGCGCTGGCGGCGATCCGGGCCAGCGAGGTGGCGGCCGCCACCCTGGGGATCAACCCCGCCCACTACAAGGCCAGGACTTTCGCCATCAGCGCAGCCTTCGCCGGGCTGGCCGGCAGCCTCTACGTGCACTACCTCAGTTTCGTCAGCCCCTCGCCGTTCGGTTTCGAATTCTCCATCACCCTGCTCGTGATGAGCGTGCTCGGGGGCATCGCCCACCTGCCCGGGGCGGTGCTCGGCGCCGCGATCCTCACGGTGCTGCGGGAGGCCCTGCGTACGGTGCTGCCGCGATTCTTCCGCGCAGGGGCATCGGCCGAGTACGAGATCATCGTCTTCGGCCTGCTGCTCGCGGCGGTGGTGATCTTCGCCCCGGGCGGCGTCTGGCCGTTCGTGCTCCGGCTGTTGCGCCTGGGGCGCAGCGGGACATCTGCGCAGTCTCGGCGACCTGCCGGCGGAGATGCCCCATCGATGACCGCTCTCCCTGAGCCCCCGGCGCCGGCTGCGCGGGACGACGTTCCACTGCTGCGCATCGATCACCTGACCAAGCGCTTCGGTGGCCTCGTCGCGGTTGACGACCTTTCGTTCCAGGTCGCGTCCGGAGAGATCTACGCGGTCATCGGGCCGAACGGGGCGGGGAAGACGACCGTCTTCAACCTGATCTCGGGCGTCCTCCTGCCCAACCGCGGCGTCATCACGCTGGACGGCCGATCCTTCCATCGCCGTCCCGCCTACGACATCGCCGCCGCCGGCGTGGCGCGGACGTTTCAGACCCCGCACGTCTTCGCGGATCTCACCGTGGCGGAGAACGTCATGCTGGGGATGCACCGGCGGCTGCGCGCCGGATTCGCCGCGGCGATGCTGCGGCTGACGCGGCGAGAGGAACGGGCCGCGGCAGAGGAGTCCGATGCCTACCTCGATCAGGTGGGGCTGAGCGGCCTTCGCGACACCCCCGCCGGGGCGCTGCCGTTCGGCGCCCAACGGCTGCTCGAGATCGCCCGCGCGCTGGCCACCCGGCCCCGCCTCCTGCTGCTCGATGAGCCCGCCTCGGGGCTGAGCGCGCTCGAACGCGCCGGCCTGGTGACGCTGATCCGGCGGATTCGCGGGGGAGGCGTGACCATCGTGCTGGTCGAGCACGACGTCGGCCTCGTCATGGGCCTGGCCGATCGGGTGTTGGTGCTCAACTACGGCCAGCGGATCGCCGAGGGCAGCCCGGCTGCGGTGCGCCAGGACCGCCGGGTCATCGGCGCCTATCTCGGAGAACCGGCATGAATGACGCGGCCACCCCGGCGGCGCCGCCCCCGGCCGCCGACCTCCTGGTGGTGCGCACGCTGCACGCCTGGTACGGCCCCATCCAGGCGCTGCGCGGCGTCTCGCTGCACGCGCGAGCGGGCGAGTGCGTCGCCATCATCGGCCCCAACGGGGCGGGAAAGACGACGCTGCTCCACGCCCTCTGCGGCCTGCTGCCCTCTCGCGGCAGGATCACGCTGGCCGACCACCCCATCGCCGGCATGCCGCCCGAGGCCCTGGTCCGCCTCGGCCTCGCCCTGGTCCCGGAGCGCCGCCAGCTCTTCACCACGTTGGCCGTGGCGGATAACCTCCTCCTCGGCGCCTTCCACCGGCGTACGCACGCGAGGGAGGTGGCGGAGGATCTGGAGGGTGTCTACCGGCTCTTTCCGATCCTCAGAGACCGCGCCGGTCAGCCCGCCCGCACCCTCTCGGGCGGCATGCAGCAGATGCTGGCGATCGGCCGCGGTCTGATGGCCCGGCCGCGGCTGCTGCTGATGGACGAACCGCTCCTGGGGCTCGCGCCGATGGTCATCAGGGAGATCCTGCGTGTACTGTCTGACCTGAAGGCTCGGGGCATCACCCTCCTGCTCGTCGAGCAGAACGCCCGCGCGGCCCTCGAGGTGGCCGACCGGGGCTACGTCATGGAGACCGGCACCGTCGTCCTGGAAGGCCCGGCCTCCGCCCTCGCCGAGAATCCCCGCGTCCGCGCAGCCTATCTCGGCGGCCACGTCGAGTAGACATTCAGCCGCGCACCGCCTTCGTTTCGCCTCAGCGCCTCACGAGTAATCAGGGAGAGGGTGACGGCGCCACACGGCTGAGGGAAGGAGGTGAGCCCGATGGAGCAGGCCACGAAGACCGAGACCGCGCAAACGCTCCGTTGTCCGGTGTGCGGGATGGAGTTTCCGACCCAGGGGACGTTGGACGAGCACCACGCTGACCAGCACGACCAGAAGGAGAAGAACTAGCCTGCTCGTCTCATTCGGCGGGTGGCCGGGGGGGGGTGTCCTTTCAGAGGGCTTCCGCGGTTGCCCGCCGAAACTCTTTCCGCCGAAAAACGAACACCGGCCTGACCAGACCTGTGGAGGTGGCGTCAATGGCGCGAATCGTCATCGCCGCGCTGCTGCTCGCCCTGCTGGCGCCCGATGGCGCGGCCCAGCAGGCTGCGGTGCGCGTGGGCGTTGTCGTGGACATCACCGGAGGGGCGTCCTCGCTGGGCGTTCCCGAGCGAGACACCGTGCAGCTCTACCAGGAGGAACTGGGGGTGGTGAAGGGCCCCCAGGGGGACGTGCGCATTCAATACGTCATCACCGACGGCCAGAGCGATCCGACGCAGACCGTGATCGCCGTCAACCGGTTGATCGAAGAGCAGCGGGTCGTCGCCGTCGTCTGCTGCACCACCAGCCCCGCCAGCCTGGCCATCATCGACACCGTGCAGCGGGCCCGCGTGCCCAACATCTCCCTGGCCGCCGCGGTGACCATCATCGAGCCGGTGGAACAGCGGCGCTGGATCTTCAAGACGCCGCAGACCGACCGGCTGATGCTGGACTTCCTCACCACCTACATGCGCCGGGCCGGCCACCGCCGCATCGCCTGGTTGGGGTTCGACGACGCCTTCGGTCAGGTGGGGCTGCAGGAGTTCGAAAAGCTCGCCCCCGCCAAGGGCCTCGAGATCGTCGCCCGCGAAGCCTTCGCCCGCGCGGCCACGGACGTCTCCCCACAGATCACGCGGGCGGCCGGACGCAACCCCGACGCCTTCCTGATCTGGGCGATCCCGCCGGGCGCCAACGTGGCCACCCGCAACATCCGCGACCTGGGGCTGCGCCAGCAGATCTATCAGAGCCACGGCGTCGCCAACAAGGCGTTTGTCGATCTGGGCCGCGAGAGCGTCGAGGGGGTGATCTTCCCCTCGGGAAAGGTGCTCATCGCCGAGACCCTCCCCGATTCCGACAAGCAGAAGACGACCCTGCTCGAGTTCGCCCGCCGCTTCGAGGGGCGCGGCGGCACCTGCAGCCGCAACACCTTCGGCGGCCACGCCCTCGACGCCATGTTCATCCTCAAACCGGCGATCGAGCGCGTGCTGCGGCAAGGCGTCCTGCCGGACAACACCGGCGGGTTTCGCTCCAACCTACGGGACCAGATCGAGCGGGGCACCAAAGAACTGGTCGGGATCACGGGTGTGTTCAACTTCTCAGCCAAGGATCACATCGGGCTGGACGAGCGGGCCGCGGTGATGATCCGCATCGGCGGCGGCGGTTGCCGCTGGCAGCAGGTGCGCCCGTAGGGACAGCCGGCTAGCGCGCGGCGAACCGTTCCGTCAGGCGCGCGCGGGGGAGGACGACCTGCACGTTCTCTCCCGCGCCGATTTTCTCCCGGGCGTTGTGGGCCTCCAGCGAGCAGACGATGCGATTGCCCTCGATCCGCAGCAGCGTGGCGCGCGCGGTGACCTGTTCGCCCACGTGGGTCGGGGCGAAGTGGGTGACGCTGATGCTGTGCCCGACGGCGTCTTCGTCGTCGGCCAGAAATGGCAGGATGACCTTGCGCGAGGCGAGCTCGAGGTGGCGCACCATCGTCCAGGTGGAGTAGACGCGGTGCACCACGCCCAGTTCCTCGAACCAGGCCACCATGTCGTCCGTCACCGTGATGGTGACCTCGGCCTGATGGCCCTGCAGCAGCCCGGGTTTCACGTGCGCTGGACAAACATCCAGCGATGCCCTTCCAGGTCTTCGACCCGGTAGCGGCGGCCATCGGGCCCATCGTCAGGCTCAGAGAGGATGGTGGCGCCTGCCCGGTGCGCCCGCTCGTAGTGCGCGTTCACGTTGTCGATGTACACGAGGACGCCGTCGACGACCCAGGGCACGGCCGACCACTTGCGCGCATCTTCGCAGGATTCGCGATGGCGCCGCGGGCTCCGGTAGTCCGGCGTAGGCGTAGCCAGCATGATGAGCCCGTCCCCCGCTTCCATCTCCCCGTGCTCCAAAGTCTTCCCATCGCCTGACGTGTAGCGGCTGTCTGGTCGCTCGCGAACGCCAAAGGCGCGGGCGAGCCACTCCAGTGCGGCCAATCCGTCCTCATAGGCAATCATCGGGATCACTCCGGGCATCTCTGCCATGACCTCTCCTCCTCTACCCCTTGGAGCGACGATCCTCGACGCGCCGCAGTTTTCCCCCTTCGCTGCGCGGCAGCGTTCCCGGAGGCGCCAGCGTGAGGGTGACGTTGAGGTTGAGCACGCCCCGCAGTTTCTCGTGGCCGGCCGCCCGCAGCACGCTCACCGCGGGGTCCCCGGCGGGGATCTCGCCGCCGCCGAAGCGCGCCGCAAACGCTTCGGCGACCTCGACCTTGACCTCCAGCTCGTCCAGAGCGCGCTCGCGCGTGACGACCAGCTGGTAGTGGGGGGAAAGGTCGTCGATCCCGATCAAGGCCGCCTCCACCTGCGAGGGATAGACGTTGATCCCGCGGATGATCAGCATGTCGTCGGTGCGTCCGACGATCCGGCTCATCCGCACGTGCGTCCGCCTGCAGCGGCAGGGCGCGTGGCTGATCGACGCGCTGTCGCCGGTGCGGTAGCGAATCACGGGGAGCGCCTCTTTCGTCAGCGTCGTGAAGACCAGCTCGCCGGTCTCCCCGAAGGGCAATGGCTCTCCGCCAGCCGGATCGACCACCTCCGGGAGAAAGTGGTCCTCGAAGATGTGCGCCCCCGCCTTTTCCTCCACGCACTCGTTGCTGACGCCGGGCCCGATCACTTCGCTGAGCCCGTAGATGTTCACCGCGTCGATGCCGATGCCTCTCTCGATGTCTTCGCGCATCGCCTCGGTCCACGGTTCGGCGCCGAGGACGCCGAAGCGCAGCGGCAGGGCGCCCGGGGCGATTCCCTTCGCGGCCAGCGCCTCCGCCAGGACCAGCGCGTAGGAGGGCGTGCAGGCGATGATCTTCGCTCCGAAATCCTGCAGCAGGAGGATCTGCCGCTCGGTGTTGCCTCCCGAGACGGGGACCGTGACGAGCCCCATCAACTCGGCGCCGTAGTGCATGCCCAGGCCGCCGGTGAAAAGGCCATAGCCGTACGCGTTCTGGAAGACGTCGCCCGGCCGGGCCCCCGAGGCGGCCAAGGATCGGGCGCACACCTCGGCCCAGTTGGCGATGTCCGAGCGCGTGTAGCCGACTACCGTGGGCTTCCCGGTCGTTCCCGACGAAGCGTGAATGCGCACCGTCTCGTTGAGGGGGACGGCCAAGAGACCGAAAGGGTACGTGTCGCGGAAGTCGGCCTTATGCGTGAACGGCAGACGGGGCAGGTCGTCGAGGCTGCGGACCACCTCGGGGCGAACGCCGGCTTCGTCGAAGCGGCTCCGGTAGAAGGGCACCCGCTCGTAGACGCGCCGGACCACCTCACGGAGCCGCTGCAGTTGCAGGGCGCGCAGCCGGCCGCGCGGCATCGTCTCGGCGTCGGGATTCCAGATCACAATAAGTCCGGTAGCGTCAGCGCCCGGGTGGCGCGACGATCCCTACGGTCGGGTGCTGCAGGTAGAGGCGCGCGACGCGCTGCACATCCTCTGCGCGCACGGCCGCCACGACCTGAGGCAGGCGGGCGTCGTAAGCGTACCCGACGCCGAGCAGCTCGTAGAGGCCGAGGTTGAAGGCCTGGCTGCGTAGATCCTCGTGAGTGATCGCGTGCGTGCCGATGACCCGTTGTTTCGCAGCCTCCAGGTCCTCCGCGGGCACGGGCGTCTCTTGGAGTCGGGCGATCTCGCGCAGGATCCCCTCCAGGACGCGGGGAACGTTGGGCGCCTCGGTGCCGGCGACGAAGATGAGCAGGCCCGGCCCGGCGCGCGTCTGAAGTCCCCCACCGACGGCATAGGCCAGCCCCTGCTTCTCGCGGATCTCGACGAAGAGCCGCCCGGACAGTCCCTCACCGAGCAGAGCGCCGATGACGCGCAGCGCCGCCCAGTCGCGGTGGCCGACCTCGGCCCCCAGGTAGCCCACGGCCACCCCCGCCGCCGAGGTGCGCTGAGTCTCGCGCAACTCCTGACGCGCCTGTGGGCGCGGGGCCAGCGCCCGCTCCACGGCCGGGAGGAGACGCACCCGGTGAGGGACTGGGTCGGAGCGCACCTGACTAAAGAAGCGGCCCACCTTCTCCAGCGCCGCCTCCGCCCTCACGTTGCCGGCGACGACGACGACCATGCTCGGCGCGGTGTAGAAGGTGCGGTAGAAGGCCACCACGCGCTCACGGGTCAGGCCCGCCAGACTCTCCACGGTGCCCAGCGTCGGGTTCCCGTACGGGTGCAGGGCGTAGAGTTGTGCGGCGACGAGTTGCTGTGCGCGGGTGACGGGCTGATCGGCCGCGCTGCGGGCCTGTGTCCCGTTGATGCGGCGCACCGTCTCCAGTTCGGGAGCATCGAACTTCGCGCTCGTCACCAGGTCGGCGAGGACCTCCATGGCTACGTCGATGTGACGCGAAAGAGCCATCACCGAGAGACGGGTGTAGTCGGCGGACGTCGCACTGCTGAGCGCCGCGCCCACACCTTCCAAGGTGAGGGCGATCTGCACCGCCGTGCGGCGCTTCGTGCCCCTGAGCAACGCGGCCAGCGTGAGGGCGCCGAGACCGGCCTCGCCCGGCTCTTCCACCCTGGGCCCGGCGCGGGTGAGGACCTCGACGGTCACCAGATCCGCTCCCGACACTTCCTTCACCAGCACTGTCAGCCCATTGGGGAGGACGCGCCTGGTGACGGCGTCCGCGGCGTGCACGACGGCCGGCAACGCGCCTCCAAGCGGGGCCAGGACCACGGTCGCCACTAGAACGGCGATCAAGAGACTGTTCGGGGGTCTCACGGTCTCCGTGGACGAATCACGACGGCGGCGTACCGCTGTGGATCGAGGAACCGCTGCGCGACGCGTTGCACGTCTTCGCGCGTCACCTGGCGCACGCGCTCGCGATAGGTCAGGACGAAGTCGAGATCGGCGATGGCGGCATAATAGCCCAGCGTCGAGGCGGCGCCCCGGCTGGTGTGCGTGCCGATCACGTCATCCGCCTCCAGCAGCGTTTTCGCCCGCTGCAGCTCCTCCTCCGTGATGCCGTCGTTGCGGATCGCCGTGATCTCGGCCAAGATGGCCTCCTCAGCGCGGGGCTGCGCCTCGGGGTCGCACACCGCGTAGATGGTGAAGAGTCCGGGGTCGGCGAGCGTGGAGAAGGATCCGCTCACCTGCTGCACCAGCCTGAGCCGGTCCTGCACCGTGCGGGCCAGACGCGACGCCCGACCCACGCCGAGAGCGTACAGCAGCACGTCTGCCGCGTAGACGTCGCGGTCGCGCACGCTCGGACCCAGCCATCCCAGCCGCATCGAGGTCACGCGCACGTCCGCGTCCACGACGGCGCGGCGGATCGAGGTGAAGGCCGGCTCAGGAGTCGCCGGGATCCGCGGCGGGACCGACCCGCGCCACGATCCGTAGGCGCGCCGCGCCTTCGCGATCACGTCCTCCGCCTTGACGTCTCCCGCCACGACGAGGATCACGTTCCCCGGCACGTAGTGGGTCCGATAGAAGGCGAAGAGCCCGTCCCGGGTCATCGCCCGGATGACCGGCCGGGTCCCGCCGGGAAACCGCTTGTAGGGGTGGACGGTCCAGGCGGTGACGGACAGTACGTCGTAAGAGCGGGTCGAGGGTGTGTCCTCCCGCCGGCTCAACTCCTCGATCACGACCAACCGTTCCCGCTCGAACTCTGCGGGATCGAACGTGGAGTTCATCAGCGCGTCCGCCTGGATGTCGAGCATCTTGTCGAAGAAGCGGCTGGAGGCAACGATGTAGTAGGAGGTCCAGTCGTACCAGGTGGAGGCGTTGAGGATGCCGCCGACGCCCTCCACCTCGCGGCTGATCTGTCCAACCTTCCGCCGCCGCGTGCCCTTGAAGAGCATGTGCTCGACGAAGTGCGCCGCCCCGTTCAGCTCCTCCGTCTCGTCGCGGGAGCCGACCTTGACCCACGTGTAGAGGGTGACGATCTCGGCGGCGTGGTTCTCGTGGACGAGGATCGTCAGGCCGTTGTCGAGGATGGCGCGGGTCGGCGTGGCGAGCCGCGTCTGGGCGCCGGCCGGAGAATTGGACGAGATCAGAAAGGTGAGCAGCAGAAGAAGGACAATTCGGGGCATAGCCTGAGGACGGGTTCTGTTCACGCCAGATCCTCTTTCCCAGGGCCTAGTGGAGAATCCTCGTCAGCCGGACGGCCCGGGCGGGAGCACCTCAAATCCGAGGTCGACGCTCGACGTCCGGATCGACCTATCGAGACTGAGGACGGCCAACTCAGGGACGGCGCCACGGGCGACCAGGGCGCTGGCCAGGTGCAAAGCATCTAAGGTCCGGATGGGCTCACCGGGAAACGGCCGCCGGGCACGATCGAGGATTTCCTCGTGGAGTTGCAGCAGGTTCCATCGCCTGGTGGCTCTCGTGAATACGCGGCGGCGGTCGATGATGTCTGCCTCCCGCAGATCCTCCACCAGCTGCGCCCTGATCAGGACCCGCTCCGTCTCGACGAGCGTGAGGCGGGACGTGAACACCGCGTCGGCCCCCATCAGCAGCGACCGGACGTGCTCGCCTTCAGTTTCTCCCAACAGCCATGCTAGAACAGCGCTCGACTCCGCGTAGAGCCTCACCGGCGCCCGCGTTCCTCGCCCAGCAGATCTGATGACGTTCGCCTACGCAGCAGAGGCGCCATGGAGGGATACAGACCCGAGGTGTTGGCCCCACCGAGGGTGAGGAGGCCGCGGTTCACCAACTCGGACACGGCGGCTTCGATCCTTCCCTCGGGGGCAAGCATCTCAGGAGGACGGAGCTCGGCGACAACCTGGCCTCGGTCGGTGACCACTACCGTCTGGCCCCGCCGAACCAGCCGTACGTATTCACTGAGACGATTCTTCAGTTCCCGCAAACCGACGGTCTTCATCGTTAGGACAATGTAGCTTCAAGGAGCCACATTGTCAAGCTAGATGCGCGTAGGTTGCTCAATCGATCAAGGAGACAAACGCAGTAGCTACCTGGCGTCGAGCGACTGAAGCCGGCTGCGGATGGCGCCGAGCGGGCCCACCTCGATCGGTACGCCGTCGCGGAAAGCGATGAGCTGGTTGGAGAACGGCGAGATGCGTCCGCCGGGGAGAGTGACCCCGACGAGGTTGAGAGGGTCGCCGCTGCTCACCAGCACGACCTCCCCCGATGCCTGCAACTTCCGCACCGCCCGCAGGGCGTCAACCGCCTCCGGAAGGGCATATTGTTCGCCGACGAATCCTCCGACGAACCGGCCGCCGCGCACCTCGCCCCGGGCCTCGAGGCGACGGTACACGCCGAGCAGGACGCGCCAGGACGGAAGGTTATTCTCCCGGCCGAGCAGGTCGCGGAAGACCACCCCATAACGGCGCAGCAACTGGCGGGCGATGATCTCCGTCCGCTCTGCCGTCGGAACCGTCTCCCCCTCCCCCGCGCCCCAAAGCGCCCAGCGCCCTACGGGCATGAGCCGTTGCGGGAGGCGCCCACCGCGGATGGCCCTGAGCCTGCGGCGCGGGTTCCGCCGCTTGACCTCCGGCTGCAACAAGACGCGCAGCCCCGCGATCCCATCCCCGGTGACCATTCCGCGAGCGACCAGTTCCCACAGCCCATCCTCTACCGCGGCGGGCACATGGCCGGTGGCCCGAGCGATCTCGCTGAGGAACGAGGCGCCGCGCTGCGCCAGGTAGCCGGCCACGTCGCGGGCTTCTCTGGACAGCCCCTCTACCGCTGACCACGGCTCGGCGCGCTCTGATTGGAAGAGGTGCAGATCCTCCCGCAGCAGGAAGGCCAGGGGGGCCTGACGGGTCGGGGCCTGACGCTGCCGCCGTCTGCGCCGCGGGCCCTGGACCTCACCGCTTCCGTTCGCGGCTGCGGTGCCGTGCCCGTTTCCGTTGCCGGGATCGGAAGGCTCCTTGTGGGTGAGCCGCCCCCATGCCACGAGACCGGAGAGGCAGAGGTGCTCCAAATCGGCGGGGTCGTAGCGAGCGACGCGCCCGCGCAGCACCGAGTGCTCCCAGGCCGGAGCGGGCAGCTCGAGACCCTGCAGCTGTCCGATCACCGCGGCGAGTCCCTCGCGCCCGTGGAGCTGCGTGCCCGGCGCCAGATGCTGCCAGCGCAGCAGGAAGCGCATGAAGTCCGCGGCGCTGACCGGCTCGATCTCCTGGCGCAGCCGGCCGAGGGTCAACCGGTGGATGCGTGCCAGGAGCCGCCGCTCGCACCACTCGGTGACCTCGGCCGCCGTCTCCTGGGTGAAACGGCCGCGCAGTACCACTCCGCGGCCTTCCAGGGCGGCCAGTGCAATCTCTACAGTAGATGCCGATAGACCGATGCGGGAGGCAAGCGCCTGGGCGGTGGTCGGACCAACCACTTCCAACCATCCCTGGACCACCGCGACCGCGGCGTCGTCTTCGGTGAACTGGCGCACGCCGGGGGGCGCTGTGACTGGCGGGTCCTGCTGCAGGGATCCACACAGCACCTCGGCCATCTGCAGGCGCTCCGCAGCGACGAAGGCCTGATGCTCGCCTTCGGCGCCCGCCCAGGTCACCCACGTGGCCCGGCGGTCCGCGCGGAGCTGATCGGTCAGCGCTTGCCAGGGTGCGGTATCGGCGGCCGGCAGCAGCCCCACGGTGAGCAGGAAGTCGTGCAGCTCGTCGGCGTCGCGCACGTCCGGCCAGGCCTGGGCGCGCACGCCGGCGATCGCCTCGGTGTCCAGCGCTCCCCAGCCGCCGGCCAGGTCGACGTCGGTCCGGCGCAGGGTGACCGCGCGGGCCCGCCGCTCTTCCAGGGGCGCGTCGTCGAGGAAGGCATAGGGGTTGGCGTTGAGGATCTCGTGGGACATCTGACTCGGCGCCGGGGTCTCGGCGGCGATGGTGCGGATCTCCCCGGTGTCGATGGCCGTCAGCACCTCGCGGAGGCCGTCGATGTCCATCGCCTCGTGCAGGCAGTTGTCGATGGTCTCGTTCACGAGGGGATGGTCGGGCGGGATGATCGGCCCGGCGTGGTTGTCCTGGCAGGCGACCTGCTCGGGGAAGACTGCGGCCATGAGGTCATCGGAGCGCATGCGCTGCAGGGGCATCGGCACCTTCCGGCCGCCCTCGAAGCGCAGGATGGCCAGGGCCCGGGAGGCGTTCCAGCGCCAGCGGTTGCCGAACATCGGCGAGGGGAGCACCGCCTGGATGATGTCCTCGCGCAGCGTCTGCTGGCTGATCATCCGGAACACCGAGTCCAGCGGGAAGGAGTGCTGCTCGCCTAGCGAGAGCACGACGCCGTCGTCGGTGGCCGCGGCCTGCAACTCAAAGTCGAATCTGAGGCAGAAGCGTTTGCGCATCGCCAGCCCGAGGGCGCGGTTGATCCGGCCGCCGAAGGGCGTGTGCAGGACCAGCTGCATCCCGCCGGCCTCGTCGAAGAAACGCTCGGCGACCACGGTCTGCTGCGTCGGCACCGCGCCGAGGACCGCTACCGTGGAGAGGATGTAGGTGACGATCTGCTCGGCCGCTCCGCGCTCCACCCCGGTCTCAGCCATCACCCAGGCCGCGGCCTCTTCGGGATTGGCGAGCCGCCGGTCGACCTCCGCACGCAGGTCGGAGACGGCCGCGGAAAGCTCCATCGAGCGGGCCGGAGCCTCGCCCAGCCAGAAGGGAATCGTCGGCGGGAGCCCCTGCGCGTCCTCCACCCGCAGCCGGCCGGACTCGACGCGGCGGATCTTCCAGGACCGGTTGCCGAGGAGGAAGATGTCGCCGGCCATCGACTCGATGGCGAAATCCTCGTTTACCTTACCGACGAAGGTGCCGGTGGGCTCCTCGATCACGTCATAGTCGGCCACGTCCGGGATCGCGCCGCCGGAGGTGATGGCCGCCAGCCGCGCGCCTCGCCGCGCCCGCACCATCCCGTTCACGCGGTCGCGATGCAGGTAGGCGGAGCGGCGGCCCCGTCCCGTGGCGATGCCCTCGCTGAGGATCTCCAGGATCTCGTCGAACTCGTCGCGCGGCAGGTCGGCGAACGGCGAGGCGCGGCGGACCAGCGCCCACAGATCGCCCTCGCTGATCTCCCCGCTGGCGGCGATGGCCACGATCTGCTGGGCGAGGATGTCCCGTGGTTTGGTCGGGATGATGATGCGGTCTAGCTCGCCGGCCCGCACCGCGCGCACCGCGGCCGCGGCCTGGAGCAGATCGTCCCGCGTGAGCGGATAAAGAATCCCCTTGGGGATGGCGGCCAACCAGTGGCCTGACCGACCGACCCGCTGCAGCAGCGTGGCCAGCAGTCGCGGGGCGCCCACATGGCAGACCAGGTCGACGTGGCCGATGTCGATACCCAGCTCCAGCGAGGCGGTGGCGACGACCACCGGCACCTCTCCGCTCTTGAGCTTCTGCTCGGCGGCCAGGCGCGTCTCCCGGGAGAGGCTGCCGTGGTGGGCGGCGACTTTGTCCTTGCCGAGGCGTTCGCTGAGCTGGTGCGCCACCCGCTCCACCATGCGGCGGGTGTTGACGAAGACCAGCGTGGTGCGGTGCGCCTGCACCTGGACGGTGATGCGGTCGTATACCTCCGCCCACAGCTCGTGGCTGGCGATCGGTCCCAGCTCCTGATCGGGAATTTCGATCGAGAGGTGCAGCGGCCGGCGGTGTCCGACGTCGACGATCGCGCAGTCGGGTGTTCCGTCAGCCCGGAGAGCGCCGGCGCCGACGAGGAGCCGGGCGATCTCCTCGATGGGCTTCTGCGTGGCGGAGAGGCCGATGCGCTGCAGAGATCGTCCGGCGAGGGCATCGAGCCGCTCCAGCGAGAGGGCCAGGTGCGAGCCGCGCTTGTCGCCGGCGACGGCATGGATCTCGTCGACGATGACGGTGGATGCCGTGCGCAGCCATTCGCGGCTGCCCGCGGCCGTGAGCAGAATGTAGAGCGACTCGGGGGTGGTGATGAGAATGTGCGGGGGCCGGCGCCGCATCCGATCGCGATCACGCCCCGGAGTGTCGCCGGAACGAACCGCGACACGGATTTCGGGGAGCGCCAGCCCCGCAGCCTCCGCGCGGGCCGCAATGCCCCGCAGCGGGTCCTGCAGGTTCTTCTCGATGTCGTTGCCCAATGCCTTCAGAGGAGAGATGTAAATGACCTGGGTGCGGTCGGGCAGCCTTCCATTCACACCTGGCTCGCCACCACTGTGGGCGAGACCCTGCTCGACCAGGTGGTTGATCGACCAGAGGAAGGCGGCCAGCGTCTTGCCGGATCCGGTCGGCGCGGCGATGAGCGTCGCCCGGCCGGAGACGATCTCGCGCCAACCGGCGCGCTGGGGCGCGGTGGGCTCGCCGAAGCGTTCGGTGAACCAGCCGCTCACGAGGGGATGAAAGAGATTCTCCAGGGGCACCTCCCTATTATACGGGTGTTCGGTATGACCGCTCCTGCTCTGACCCCGCAGGAAACGGGACCGCCGCAAAGCGAAGAACGGCGCGAGGGCAAGAGCTCATGGCTGACAGCCCGCCTTCAGGTTTCCTCGACAGCCTGACCCCGCAAGAGCACCGTGACTTCCTCCGCCGCAGCAGACGGCGCCGCTACCGTGCCGGCATGACGCTCTTTCGAGAGGGAGAACGATTAGAAGACGTGTCCGCGGTGCTCAGCGGCCACGTTAAGGTCTCCTATTTCACGGATGAGGGACAGGAGATCGTGGTGGCTATCCGCGGCCCTGGTGAACTGCTCGGCCACCTCGAAGCGATCGACGGCGAACCGGCGGCGGCCACGGGGACAGCGTTGGGGGTCGTGGAAACAATGGTCGTCCGCGCCGAGAGTTTCACGGAGTTCCTGCAGGAATACCCGCGTGTGGCGCTTGTGGTCATGCGGATACTCAGCCGTGTGGTTCGCGACGCCACACGGCGGCGCATCCAGTACGGGTCGCTGGACACGACGGGCCGGGTGGCCGCGCGTCTCGCCGACCTGGCAGACCAGTACGGTGAGGCCTCGGGAGACGGTGTGCGCATTGCTCTGCGGCTGACCCAGGAGGAACTCGCCGCGTTGATAGGCGTCTCCCGGGAGGCGGTGAGCAAGGCGCTGCGCACCCTCCGGGAGCGAGGATGGATCGAGACCCACCGCCGCGGCGTCACGGTGCTCAACCGCGACGCCCTGCGGCTGCACGCGACCTAGAACCCATGGCCGAACACGTCTCTTCCGGTTTTCTCGGCAGCCTCACCCCCGAGGAGCACCGCGCCTTTCTCCGCCGCGGCCGGCGGCAGCGCTTTCGCAGCGGCGCGGCGCTCTTCCGGGAAGGGGAGCGGTCAGAGGGGGTGCTGGCCGTCCTCAGCGGACGGGTGAAGGTCTCCTACTTCACCGACGAGGGACAGGAGATCGTCCTCGCCATGCGCGCGCAAGGCGAACTGCTCGGGGAACTGTCCACCATCGATGGAGAGCCGCGCTCGGCCACAGGCACAGCGGTCGGCCCGGTGGAAGCGCTGGCCGTCACCGCCGAAGACTTCGCGGAATTTCTGCAAGAACATCCGCGCGTCGGCCTGGTCCTCCTGCGGACGCTCAGCCGCCGCCTGCGCGAGGCGACGCGCCGCCGCATCGAGTATGGATCGCTGAACACGACCGCGCGCGTGGCCGCCCGCCTCGTCGACCTGGCGGACCAGTACGGGGAGGCCTCGGGGAGCCGTGTGCGCATCCTACTGCCGCTGACCCAGGAGGAACTGGCCGGCTGGGTGGGCGCCTCACGGGAGGCGGTAAGCAAGGCACTACGGGCCCTGCGCCAGCGGGGCTGGATTGAGACACACCGCCGCGGCATCACCGTCCTGAATAGAGACGCGCTGCGTCAGCACGCCCCGTAAGACCCCGGCCGCACCACGCTGAAGCCCCCCGCTGAATGAGGAAAATTCCACAGATCGACCGTGCACAAGTGCGTCGAAAGCGGCGCCACCTGGCGGCACACTCATCTCTGCACGAACCTGGAGGAGGTGGCAGAGATGCGCACAGCCCTGCTCGCCCTGTTCAGTTTGGCCCTCGCGGTCGTCCTGGTGACCGCGGGGACATCCCCGCCTGCCGAGGCGGTGGGAGCGGCGACCGCCCTCCCCGCCGACGTCATCGCCAAGGTGGCCCTGGCCAGAGTCGCTACGGCCAAGTACGTCACCAACCTGGAGCTGGCCAAGGCCGACGGCTACCAGATCATCACCCCGATGATTCCCAACATGGGGTATCATTTCCTGAACCCCAAGATCGAGGGCTTCGACGTCGCCAAGCCGCCCATTCTCGTCTACATCCGCAGGGGGGAGGGCTGGCAGCTGGTGTCGGTGGAATGGGTCTATCCGAACAAGAAGCCGGCGACAGCGCCGCTGCGGGGCGCGCGCTACGGCACATTCGGTGCGGCCTGCCACTACGTCGATGGCGCATTCGTCATGGCCGCGGCCGAATCAGCCTGCGCCAAGACCAACCCCAAGACCGGTGCCGCGTTCAATTTCTGGCACCCGCCGCTCGTGACGCTGCACCTCTGGATCTGGTACCCCAACCCGGAGGGGGTCTTCGGAGAGTTCAACCCCTACCTCAGCCCGTTCAACAATGACTGAGGAGCAGCGCGTCGGAGGGCCCGGCGACGGGCCCTCCCGCCCGCCGTGGCTGCGCCTGGCGGGGATCTCCCTCCTGCTGGCGCTCCTCCTCTTAGTGGCGAGCCGCACGCAGCGTGGCGAGATCTCCGCGGGCGCCGCCGTCTCGTCCCACGAGCACCTCCACGCGGCGTCGCAGGATGTCGTCACCGTGCGCATCACGATGAAGGAGTTTGCGTTCACGCCGGCTGTCGTGCGCGTCCCCCGCTCATGGCCGGTGAAGGTGACCTTCGTCAACCGGGGACAGCTTGCCCACCAGTTCGAGACGGCGGCGCTCCGTCTGATCCCGGTCACGGTCGTCAATCAGACCCTGCATGTCGAGAGTCCGGGCCTCGAGCATCTCCGCCTGCAGCCCGGAGGCAGCGCCACGCTGCAGTTCTTTCCCCGCGTCGCCGGCCGCTTTCAGTTCGCGTGCACGATCGAGGGGCACAGCGAAGCCGGAATGATCGGCATCCTCGAAGTGCGCTAGCGACCCCGGCCGCCTACCACCACATCCAGAAGGCGATGCGCCCGCACGTCGACGAGGCCGTAATCCGTCATCCCCGCCTCCGGGACGGTGGGCAGCGACACGAACGAGAGCGTCATGAACGGCGCGGGCAGGGTGCACCCGAGGCTCGCGGCGGCGCGGTGACAGTCATCGAGCAGCGCCTCAACCCGGGAGGCCCTCTCGAGGCTCATCAGGCCGGCCAGGGGCAAGGGCAGTTGAGCCAGCACCTCTCCCGAGGCGACCACGGCGAAGCCTCCCTGCATCTTCTCTGCGGCCCGCACCGCCGCCGCCATGTCGCCATCGTCGGCGCCGACGACCAGCAGGTTGTGATGGTCGTGGGCCACCGACGAGACCAGGGCGCCCCGCCGCAGGCCGAACCCCCGGACAAACCCGCTGGCCACGTTGCCGTTCTTGCCGTGGCGTTCCACGACGGCCAGCTTCAAGATGTCGCGGGCGGGATCGGGGCTGATCTGGCCGTCCCGAACCTCCAGGGCTTCTTCGATCAGTCGATTGGTGATCTGGTCCGGGATGACTTCGATGACACGCGCCTGGACCGTCGACCCGGAAGCGGGGACGGCGAAGTCCGCCGCCGTGCGCCCACGGATGAGATGGACGGTGCGCAGCAACCAATTGGGATACGCCGCGGGCGGCGGGTCGGCCACCAGCCTGCCGTCCCGTGCGGCGAGGCGGCCGCCGACGAAGACCGCCTCGGCCCGCACGGGATCCAACGACGAGGTGAGGACGATGTCAGCCAGGCGACCGGGAGCCAGCGCGCCGATGAGGTGGTCCAGGTGGAAGTGCTCGGCGGCGTTCACCGTGGCCATCTGGATCGCGGCGAGGGGCGCCAGCCCCAGGGCCACCGCCCGGTTGACGTTCCAGTCGATGGCCCCTTCCCGCCGGAGATCGCTCGCGTACTTGTCGTCGGTGCAGAACATCAGGTGGCGCGTGGGGAACTGATGCTCCACGACGCCTCGGACCAACGCCTCCAGGTTGCGCTCGGTGCTGCCTTCCCTGATCAGCACGGCCATGCCCAGCCGGACGCGCTCGCGCAGCTCCTCGAACGTCAGCACCTCATGGTCGTCGACGAGCCCAGCGCTGGCGTAGGCGTCGAGGTCGGCCCCGCTCAGCCCCGCCGCGTGGCCGTTGGCGATCCGGCCAGCCGCGCGCGCCGCCAGCACTTTCTCCAGATGCTCGTCGCTGAGCCCCAGGACCTTTGAAGGATCGAGTTCGCCCAGGCTGACCGTTGCCGGATGTTCGAGCAAGTGGCGCACTTCGCTCAGGCCGAGCGCCCCGCCGGTCGTCTCCAGCCCGGGCGCAGTGGGGACGCGGGAGGAGACCTCCAGGAAGAGCCGGTAGGGCAGCCGGTCCGCCGCGGCCATCAAGGCCTGCACACCCGCCTCGCCGGCGACGTTGGCGATCTCCATGGGATCGACGCAGAGCGCCGTCGTCCCCGTCGGCACCAGGACCTCGGCCAGGGTCTCGGGCGTCAGCAGGCTGGACTCGATGTGCACGTGCGCGTCGATCAGCCCGGGGAGGGCGAACCGGCCTTCCGCGTCAAAGACCTCGCCGGCCTCGCGCGCCCCCGCGCGCGCAGTCACGATCCTTCCGTCTTTGATACCGAGGTCGGCGGGACCGATCTCGCCGGTATGGACGTTCAGCAGCCGGCAGTTGCGGATGACCAGGTCGAGCGGCTCATCCCCGGCTGCGGCACGGATCTGCCGTTTCAGGGATTCCAGCGCGGACGGGTCCCGCACGGGCGATAGGCTAGCCGGCCTCCCAGTCGCGCTGAGGCGGCGTCCAGTCGGTGCGGCCGGGCGGCTTGATCGAGATGTGGCACATCGGCCCATCCGCGGTCGCGCCGTGCCAGTGCCAGATCCCCCGCGGCACGATGGCGAACCCACCGCTCTCCACGATCTGCCGCTCCTCTTCGGTCACGACGATGCACCGACCCGACACCACCTGCAGGATCTGGGTGGACTCGTGCGTGTGCGGCCGCGTGCGGGCGCCTGTCTCGAAGAACACCGCGACCAACTCCGAGTCCTCGCCGTCACGGTCGGGCCGATATAACGGCTGCATGTGCACGATGCCCTGGAAGTACTCGGGATGCTCCGCCGGGCGCGCCTGCGCACGATCAACTGCCATGCTCTTAATCATCTAGTAGACTCCTGTTTCTGTTTCCAGCTCTGCATGGTCAACAGAGGCATCCGACCGAAACCGTCATCCCGTCGTTCGGTTTCGAAGGATGCCTCTGTTGACCACCTCAGAGCTCCACCGAGGCGCGGACGGCCCCGGCGCGGGGGTGACGGGCGATCAGCCGCACCACGCCGCCGCGCGGCGCACGGACGACCCACTCCACCTTCAGCCGATCATCGGTCGCATCGCCGAAGCGCGGGAACCTGAAGGGGAAGGCCGGTTTGTACGCGCGCCCTTCCAGCTGACCCAACTCCTCCCGCGGCTTCCCCGTTTCCAGCGTGGCGCCCTCGGGCACCTCGATTTCGCACACCACCCCGCGGACGACCTTGTTCTCCAACGCCTTCTTCGTGACGTAGGTGGGCAGCCAGCCGCTGTTCTGCAGCACCAGCCGGATGCGGTAGGCGTCCTCGCCGAGGGGGACGCTGGTGACCTCGTGGAGTTCCAACCGGGGGGAGATGAGCAGGTGCCAGACCAGCCACTGCGGGAACGGGGCGATCTCCCGTTCGAGAAAGGCCGGAGGCGGGTTCCGAAAGGCGTAGAGCTGATTCCAGCCGCCCAGTTCGACACGGCCTAGCTGCGGGTGGTCGAAGGGGTACCAGTTCACGTACCCTTTCCCCTCCAGGCTGTCGTCGCTCCAGCGGAGCATCTTGAGCTCTTCCTCGAAGGGATGCTCGCGGTACCAGTCGATGTATTTGTAGCCGCGCAGGCCGGCCTGACGCTGCGGGCTCCAGAGCTCCACGGTCCAGCCGAAGATCCCCAGATGGTCGTACAGCCAGTCGTCGAAGACGCCGGTGATGACCTCCTTGGGATGATAGCGAAAGTCGTGATAGACGGCGATGTGCGGGTACCCCGTCGCCGCCGTGCCCTTCTCGCCGATCTTCTGATAGGTCCAGAGATCCTCCGCGGGAAAGGCCTCGTCGGCGCGGTCGCTGTATGGACGCAGCAGCACGCCGCTGTACGTGTGGAAGCTCACGCCGCCGGTGATGTTGGGGTGGGAGGCGATGAAGGCCACGATCGCCTGCACCTCCGGTTCGGAGGTCGGATAGGGACCCGCCCCGCCCTGCTGTCCTTCCTGGCGCCAGTTCATCGGAAAATTGCGGTTGAGGTCGAGTCGCTCCTTTACCTGCTGGATGGAGATGGTCACCCCGTCGAAGTCCATCACGCGCCCTTCGGGCAGGAGCCGGTAGTACTGCCCTCCGCTCTCGGCGGGGTCGCGGCGGATCAGGAGGCGCGGCTCTTCCGCTGAGATCTTCCAGGCGCCGTGCGGATCGGGCACGCGCATCGTCAGCAGCCGCCCGTCCTTGTCCATGTCCTCGGGGACGAGACCGCCGATCGGCTCTTCATCGTGCGGATAGGGGCGGGTGCTGGAGCGGATCAGTTTGGGGACGTCGGCAAGCGCCCACTCCGCCCCGTCGAGGCTGATCCGAGGGCAGAGGTAGAAGGCGCGGGTCTTCAGGCATCGGGTGATGTCGGCGTCGGCGCCGTACCCCTTGACCAGGGTATCGAGCAGGTAGAGGACCGCGCTGGAGGTCGAGACCTCGGTGGCGTGGATATTGCCGTCCACCCACAACGCGGGCTTCTCCCGGTCGTCGCCGGTTGCGGCGGCGGTCACGGTGACCAGCCAGATGTCGCGTCCCTCGTAGCTCCGCCCGAGGCTGTCTGCCCGCATGAGATGTGGAAACTCCAGGGCGAACCCTTTGAGGATCTGCGTCAGGTCCTCGTAGCGGTAGTAGGTGTCGAACCGGATCTCAGGCACCGGCTACGCCCCCGTCTCTTCCTCGTAGCGGTCCTTCAGCGACTGCACCACGGTCGGGTCGGCCAGCGTGGTCGTGTCGCCGAGCACCCGGCCCTCGGCGATGTCGCGCAGCAGACGGCGCATGATCTTGCCGCTGCGCGTCTTGGGCAGCTCGGCGGTGAAGAGGATCTGCTCGGGACGGGCGAGCGCGCCGATCTTTTTGGTGACGTGCTTCTTCAAGGTGTCGATCATCGGCTCACCCGCCTGCTGCCCCTCCTTCAGCGTGACGAAGGCGGCGATGGCCTGCCCCTTCACCTCGTCGGTGACGCCGATCACCGCGGCCTCGGCCACGGCGGCGTGGTCCACGAGCGCCGACTCCACCTCGTAGGTGCCGATGCGGTGGCCGGCCACGTTGATGACGTCATCCACCCGGCCCAGCAGCCAGAAGTAGCCGTCCTCGTCGCGTTTCGCGCCGTCGCCGGTGAAGTAGACCCCGGGAAAGCGATCCCAGTACTGGCGCTGGTACCGCTCCGGATCGCCGTAGATGCCTCGCAGCATCGCCGGCCAGGGCCGCGTCAGCACCAGGTAGCCGCCCTCGTTCGCGCCCACCGGCGCCCCGCGCTCGTTCACGACTTCCGCGCCGACGCCGGGGAAGGGCCTGGTCGCCGAGCCCGGCTTCAGCGTGGTCACGCCCGGCAGCGGGGTGATCAGGATCATCCCTGTCTCGGTCTGCCACCAGGTATCCACGATCGGACGGCGCCCCCCGCCGATGTGCGTGTGGTACCAGATCCAGGCTTCCGGGTTGATGGGCTCCCCCACCGTGCCGAGGATGCGCAGAGAGGAGAGATCGCGCTTGGCCGGGTGCTCCGGTCCCCATTTCATGAAGGTGCGGATCGCCGTAGGGGCGGTGTAGATGATTGTGACCTTGAGCTTCTCCACGATCGCCCAGAAGCGGTCACGCTCGGGAAAGTCGGGGGTGCCCTCGTACATCACCGAGGTGGCGCCGTTGGCGAGAGGCCCGTAGACGATGTAGGAGTGCCCCGTCACCCATCCGATGTCGGCGGTGCACCAGTACACGTCGTCTTCTTTCAGGTCGAAGATCCACTTGTGCGTGAGGGCGGTCCCGACCAAGTAGCCGCCGGTGGTGTGCATGATGCCCTTCGGCTTTCCCGTCGTGCCGCTAGTGTAGAGGATATAAAGCAGATCCTCGCTGTCCATCTGCTCCGGCTCGCAGCGATCATCGGCGGCCGCCACCACCTCGTGCCACCAGTGGTCGCGCCCCATCTGCATCGAGGCGCCCGCCTGCGCGCCAATCCGCTGCACCACGACGGCGTGCTGGATCGAGGGCGTGCCAGCCAGCGCCTCGTCGGCGTTCCGCTTCAGCGGCACGACGTTGCCGCGCCGCCATCCGCCGTCGGCGGTGACGAGCACCTTCGCCTGCGCGTCGTTGATGCGGTCGCGCAGCGACTCGGCGCTGAACCCGCCGAAGACTACCGTGTGCGGCGCCCCGATGCGGGCGCAGGCCAGCATGGCGATCGGCAGCTCGGGGATCATCGGCAGGTAGAGGGCGACCCGGTCGCCGCGGCCGACCCCCAGTGACTTGAGCACGTTGGCGAACCGGCAGACCTCGCGGTGCAGCTCTTCGTAGGTGAGGATGCGGGCGTCTCCGGGCTCCCCCTCCCAGACCAGCGCCCGCTTCGTCCGGCGCGGCCCCTCCAGGTGGCGATCCAGACAGTTCACGGCGAGGTTGGTGCGGCCGCCGACGAACCACTTGGCGTACGGCAGGTCCCACTCCAGCACCCGGTCCCACCGGCGATACCAGATGAACTCCTCCGCGGCCCGCGCCCAGAGCCCCTCGGGATCGCGCTCCGTCTCGGCGTAGACCGCCTCGTCGCGCACCCAGGCTCCCTCCCGAAGCTCCGCCGGCGGGGGAAAGCGGCGCTGTTCCAGCAGCAGAGCCTCAATGGCGCGATCGGTCATGTTGGCCTCCTGGTTGGGATCTCGGGGCGTCAGGAGAATTCGTCGGACGGCACGGGCTTCTCCTCGCGGCACCGCCCGCGTTTCCGGGCGCACCGGGCCGGGCAGGGATGGCGGCGCAGGGCCGCGTAATCGTCAGCGACCATGATCCCCGCGCCCTTTCACTATCATGCCCCCGCGACCGTCGCCGAAGCCCTCAGCCTCCTGCGAGATCATGGTGCGGACGCCAGGCTGCTCGCCGGCGGCCACAGCCTCCTCCCCTTGATGAAGCTGCGCCTCGCCGCGCCCACCCACCTGATCGACCTCCGCCGCATTCCCGGCCTGGGCGAGATCCGAGTGGGCGGCGGCGACGTGCGCATCGGCGCGATGGCCACGCACTGGATGATCGAGGCCTCCGACCTCCTGCGGGAGCGCGCGCCCCTCCTGCCGGAGACGGCGGGCCAGGTCGGCGATCTCCAGGTGCGCAACGCTGGCACGATCGGGGGCAGCATGGCCCACGCCGATCCCGCCGCCGACTACCCCGCCGCGGTGCTCGCCCTCGAGGCGACGCTCACCGCGGAGGGCGCGGGCGGCCGGCGCACCATCCCCGCCGCCGAGTTCTTCACCGGCCTCTACGCTACCGCCCTCGCGCCAGACGAAATCCTGCTGGAGGTGTCCGTCCAGAACCAGGGGGCACGCAGCGGGGCCGCCTACCTGAAGTTCCCGCATCCCGCCTCGGGATTCGCGGTCGTCGGGGTCGCCGCCGTCATCCAGGTGAATGGCCGGGGGGATTGCGAGCGGGTCCGGGTGGGGATCACCGGCGTCGGTCCCGTCCCCTTTCGTGCACGAGCGGTGGAGGAACGCGTGACGGGACGCGCCCCGGAGGCGGAGGCGCTGGCGGAGGCGGCCGCGGCGGCTGCCGACGGGGTCGAGGTCAACGCCGACCTCTTCGCTCCGGCCGAGTACCGGGCGCACCTGGCGCGCGTCTTTGTGCGTCGCGCCCTGGCGGCGGCCGCGGAGCGCGCGGCGGGTGGCGGAGGCTAGACGGGGGAGGTTTCCCGCCGGGCGGCGGGGGAGCGAAACCGGCGCCGCGGCGGGGCCAGCAGGGGTGCCGGGGTGATCCGCAGTCCCATCCGGTACATCACGTACGGGGGCAGGTCGATCGTCTCGCTGTGGACGACGGTGGCCTCGTGGACCACCGGGCTGGTCCACGCCGCCAGCCGCAGCGGCACACCCTCGGGCAGCGGCGTCGGGAAGAGCACCAGGGCGCCGCGCTCGCTGACGTCCTGGGTGACGCCCCAGACCTCGCGGCCGTCCAGCTGCACGCGGATCGGCAGGTGCCAGCGCCAGCGCTGCGTCCGCCGGCGGTTGAAGCGCAGGTCCACCGCGCCGATCGGCCGCCCGACCTCCTGCAGAAATCTCCGCTGGGCGAAGAGGATGACGAAGGTGGCCAGGAAGTCGCGGATCTCCGGGTGGATGCCGCGCAGGTTCAACCCGATGTGGGTCCCGTTGGCCGTCTCCCGCTGGAAGGCCACCTGCCCCTCCATCCCGATGCGGTCGTCGAACCAGAGGAACTGAATCCAGACGCGCGTCGCCTCCAGCGGCGCCTTGGGCACGATCAGACCGGCGCCCTCCTCGTGCACATCCACGAGAACGCCCACACCGACGTCCCCCTCGTCGCTGGCGTAACGGACGGGGATGGCCACCGGCACGCGGTAGAGCTCACGCCGCTCGACCTTCCGGAGGGCGAACCAGATCGCCCAGATGGCCAGCCAGATGTTCAGCGTCGCCCAGAGCATGTTGAACACGTAGGCGGGGGCGTTGGGCTCGATGCCACCGGCGAAGCGCACCGTGCCCAGGTAGACACCCACGTCGTTCAGCAGGAAGACGCCCCAGACGGGCACGATCACGCGCCACGGCGGGGCGTCGCTCTCGGTCTCAAAGGCGGGGCGCCGACGCCGGACCACCAGCTCCACGGTGCTCTTGATATAGGTATAGAAGCGGACCATGGCATAGTGCGCGTCGTAGAGGGCCATGCCGTATCCGCGACCGGCCAGGGTCACCGCCGCCAGCATCAGCCCGTAGTAGAGGGCGAACGGCAGCAGGAACGACTCCGGCGCCACGGCCACCGGAAGGAGGCCGGTGCCGAGGAAGATCGCCGGGGTCAGGTAGAAGATCGCTTTCTGGAACCCGTCGAAGTAGGAGGTCATGGCGGCCAGGTAGACGATCCGCTGCGCGGGGGTGAGCCCGGGCAGACGCAGCGGGTTGGCGTAGCGCAATACCTGCATCGCGCCTTGTCCCCAGCGCAGGCGCTGCGCATGGTAGGGGCCGGCGGTGGCCGGCGCCAGGCCGTAGGCGAGCACGTCGTTGTGGTAGACGGAGCCCCAGCCCCGCGCGTGCAGGCGAATCGAGGTGTGCAGATCCTCCGCTTGCGTGCCCCGGGCGAACCCGCCGGCGTCGTCGAGGGCGGTGCGCCGGAAGACGGCGCACGACCCCGAGAAGATGGCTGCGTTGACGCGGTCCCGTCCGGGCTGGATCACCCGGAAGAACAGCATCTGATCGTGCCACGTCTTCCGCGCTTCAACGTCGTAGCGATGCTGGTAGGAGTCGACGTTGTAGAAGTCGTGCGCGGTCTGGACAAAGCCCAGACCCGGATTATCAAAGTAGCCCAGGGTGCGGTCGAGAAAGTCGGGAATGGGCACGTGGTCCGCGTCGAAGACAGCCACGAACTCCGCGGCGCTGCTCGCCAGGGCGGCGTTGAGCGCCTCCGCCTTGCTCTGCCCCATGCCCGGCGCGGGCGCGTAGCGCACGTCCAGATCAGTGGCCAGCCGCTCGATCTCGGGCCTGGCCCCCTGGTCGAGAATGGTGGTCTGATGCGGGTAACGGATCGCCCGGGCGCCCAGCACCGCCCGCCGTACCAGCCAGACCGGCTCGTCAGCGGTCGTGATGAACAGGTCGACCGTCAGGCCGGCGGACGCGGGAGGGGCGGCGCGGCGCGTCAGCCGCCACGTCGTGAAGAAGAACATCGCGGCAGAGAGCAGGCCGTAGGCTTCCGCCGCCCATACCGGGATCGCCAGCCACAGCGCTTCCCGGTTGAGCGTGGCGATCAGGCGCCAGGTCAGGTAGTAGGCCCCCGCCGCCAGCGCCGCCACGGAGACGGCCCGAATCGTCCACTCGCGCGCGGAAATGGAGGAAGGCCCGTTGCGGTCCATCAGGCCCTACCTGCCCAACGCCGAGAGGTTTTAGGCGGGTTCTTCGCGCCGTCCGTACATGAAGATGCTGTAGTCCAAATTCTGCGCTTCCACCCCGAGGTGGCGGAGCATCGCCATGGCCTGCGCCCGGTGGTGCACCTCGTGGAAGCACAACTGGGTGGCGACGTCGGCCGGGGTGGTGGTGATGATGATGGTCCGCTCGGGCTGGCTGACCCGATACTCGAAGGGCGTGTCCCAGTCGGTGATCCCGGCAAGTGTCCGCTTCGTCTCCGGCCACTGCGCCCGCCAGACGGCTTCCAGTTCAGGGAAGGTCGCCTGGCGCTCCACGCTAATCGGCCATTGTTCGCGGGGCGGGATGGTTTCGCGCTGCAGCCGCGTGATGTAGAGCCACTCCGCTCTCGCCAACTCAAGCATGGTCGCCCGGATCGTGTGCAGGGCGAATGGAAACTCGTGGGTGTACTGCTCCTGGCTGAGCGGGCGGATCCAGTCGAACAGTTTGGCCCGGGTTTTGGTCAGGTACTCGTAGGCGCGGACGAAGTTCATCGCTCCCCCCTCACGGATGCAGGACGTGGTGCAGCGCGGATTCCAGGTCAGGATACTGGAAGGTGAACCCGGACTCCACCAGGACCGCTGGACGCATCCGCTGACCGCGCAGGAGCTCGACCCCCAGCTCGGCCATCACCAGCTTCAACGCCGCCCCCGGAACGGGAAGGAAGGCCGGCCGGCGCAGGACCCGCGCCAGGGTGGCCGTGAACTCGTGGTTCTTTACCGCCTCGGGCGCCACCACGTTCACCGGGCCCATCAGGCCCTCCGCGGCCAGCAGGTGCTCCACGGCAGACACCCAGTCGTCGACGGCGATCCAGGGGACGTACTGGCGTCCGCTGCCCAACCGTCCCCCCAGGCCGAGGCGAAAGAGCGGCACCTGCGGGCCGAGAAATCCCCGCCGGCGGGCCAGGACGTTCCCGCTGCGCAGATGGACGACGCGGATCCCAACGCGGCGCGCCGGTTCGGTCGCCGCCTCCCAGTCGCGGCAGACCCGCGCCAGGAAGGTGTCTCCCGGCGAGCTCTCTTCGGTCAAGACGTCTTCACCCCGGTCGCCGTAATACCCGGAGGCCGAGGCGGAGATCAGCACGCGGGGCCGCCGGGAGAATCCGGCGAGCGTCTCGGAGAGCAGACGCGTCCCCTTCACGCGGCTGTCATAGATGCGCGCCATCTTGGCGCGGCTCCACCGCACTGCAGGAATGGGCTCCCCCGCCAGGTGAACGACCGCGTCGGCGCGCTCGAGCGGACTCACGTCGATCGTCCCGCCGAGCGGATCCCACAGAAACTGGTCGGCGCCCACGGGGCGGCCGCGCACCAGCCGCAACAGGCTGTGACCTCGACTGGCCAGGCGGGGCATCAGCCCGGACGCCAGCAGGCCGTGCGATCCCGTGATGACGATGGTATCGGCCATAGAGGGTACCCTTCGGCTCGGCTTTTGACGCATCGTGCGGCGATTCCTGGGGGCCTCGTTTCCAGGTCACCAGGGGTGTCGCCAGTTCCCCGCGAAGCCCATCCGTGGAGCTTGGAAACGTCTTGACGTTCCGGGCGGGTATCGCGGGAGCACTCGGCGCGGCGGCGGCGTTCCTCCTCGCCTCAGCCGAAGCCGTCGCCGTCACCGCGAAGTCATCGGAATATGACATGGGGGGCATCCCCATCGTCCTCTCCGCCCTGGGATTCATGCCCCTGGCCGCGGGGCTCGTCGCCGGCCTCGCCGCTCCCGGCCGGCCCTATCCCGCCGCGTTCGCCGCCTGGGCATTCTTGCTGGCGACGAGCGCCGTCCTCTCCTCGACCCGCGATCTCCGTCTGGGCGCAGAGACCTACCTCTTTCCCGCGGGGCTCAACGTCTTCTTCGTCCTCTGGGGCGCACTCCTGACTGATCCCGATGCGCACAGACTGCGAACCTTCCGTGACGGCACGTTGCCGCTGGCGGGCCTGATGTCCTTTCTGGCCGCCATTCCCATCGCCGATGTCTACTTCCCCGGTAAGACGGCCTGGCTGCCGCTTGCCGCCCTCGTGGGATTTTTCGTGTGGCTGGGCATGCGCAACCAGCGGGGAGGTGAAGTGCGCCATTAACCCGAAGCGGATAGTCATCGCCACGAATACTTGATGTGAGAACGACTTAGAGGGGGGAACCGCGTGATGCAACGCCGTCCGTTCAGGATGTTGATCGTGCTGCTCGTCGTCGCGCTCCTACCGGCTGCGGCAGGCGGGGCGCCGGGCCGCACCCCGAGCAACGTGCTGGTCATCGGGAACTATATCCAGGACATGGTCAGCCTGGATCCAGCCCAGGGGTTCGAATTTGTCTCCACCTGGGTAATCGAACACATCTATGACACGCTGGTCGAGTTCAACCGCGAGTTCAACAGGGCGACTCCCGGCCTAGCCGCCTCGTGGACGGCGTCCCCAGACCTGAAGACGTACACGTTCCGGCTCCGGTCCGGCGTTCGTTTTCACAGCGGAAACCCGGTCAACGCTCAGGCGGTCGAATTCTCTCTTCGTCGGGTGATGCGGCTGAAGCTGTCGCCCGCGTTCATCGTCACCGACTTCGTCAAGGCCGAGACCGATATCGTCGCCGTGGGGTCCGACCAGGTGCGGGTGACCTTTAATCAGGCGATGCCTGAAACCCTGATGGCCTCGGTGCTGGATAACCCGGTCTCCTCGGTGGTGGATCCTGCGGTGATCCGCAGTAACGCCGCCGCGGGCGACCCCGAGGCCAACAAATGGCTGACCGACCATGACGCGGGGTCGGGACCCTACGTTCTGCGCCGGTGGACACGCAACGCCATCGTCGAACTGGTGGCGTTCGACGACTACTGGCGGGGGCGTGCTCCGATGGCGCGGATCTTCATTCAGGACATCCCTGAGCCCACCACCCGGGTGCTGGCGCTGCAGCGGGGAGACATCGACGTGGCCATGGGACTGCTGCCCGCGCACTTCCGGGCGGTGCAGAACACCCCCGGGTTTGTCGTCAAGCAGACCCCCACGTTCTCTATTCGCTATTTGGCGATGAACGTCGGGTACGAGCCCTTCGCCAGCCGTCAGGTGCGCAACGCGGTGAAATTTGCCATCGATTATGAGGCCCTCAAGCGCATCTACCAGGATGCCATCGACGTCGGCCAGACGATCGTTCCCGCGCGCATGTTCGGCCATTTGCCCGACCGCCCGTACCAGCGCAACCTGGAACGCGCCCGTGCGCTGATGCGCGAGGCCGGCAAGGAAGCCGGCTTCCGCGCTACCCTGGCGGTCAGCACCGAAGTGCCTCTGCCGGACATCGCCGCCAAAATCAAGGAAGACCTGGCAGCGATCAACATCCAGGTGGAGGTTCAGACGCTCCGCGCCGCCGACGTTCTGGGCATCTACCGCGGTCGTACGCACCACATGATCATCGCCCGGTGGGGGGCCGACTACCCCGACCCGGACAACCTGGCCAAAGCCTTCGCCGACTTCGACAGCCGCGTCCTGGCGTGGAGGAACCAGTGGGATCACCCGGTCAAACGCTTGGTCCAGCAGGCTGTGGCGGAATCCGACCGCGCCAAGCGTGAAGCGATGTACAAAGAGATCCAGAAGGTCGTCCTGGAGGAGGGCCCCTACGCCATCTTCGCCTATCCGCTCCGGTTCGCCGTCATGCGCACGACGGTCAAAGGCGTCGACCCCTCTCCACTGTCGGAGACCTTCGATCTGACGAACGTCTCCAAGGAGTAGCACGCTGAGGGGGGCGCCGTCGCGCCCCCCTCCTCACCTCTCCCCATGTGGGGGTACATCGTCCGGCGCCTAGCCCTGGCCTCTCTTGCCATCGCCGGGGTCCTGATTATCGTCTTCTTCCTCTCCCACATCATCCCCGGCGATCCTGTGGCCGCGATCTTGGGCCCTCAGGCGCCCAATGAGGTGATTGAGGACCTCCGCCACCGCTACGGCCTGGACCGCCCGCTCCACGAACAGTTCTTCCGCTTCGTCGCGCGTCTGGCGCGGGGTGATCTCGGCGACTCCCTGGCCACCCACCGTCCCGTGGTCCGCGACCTCCTCGAGTTCCTTCCCGCCACCATCGAGCTGGCCACTGCGGCGATTCTCATCGGCGTCATCGCCGGGATGGGGGTGGGCATCGTCTCGGCGGTCGCCCGCGGCCGTCCGCTGGACCACGCCGTCCGTTTCTTCTCCCTGATCGGCCTCTCCATGCCGGTCTTCTGGCTGGGGCTCATCCTCCTCTACATCTTTTACTTTCGCCTCGCTCTGGTGCTTGGCCCGGGGCAGCTTGATATCTTCCTCACGCGTCCACCCACCGTCACAGGCCTGCTGACGGTTGACGCGATCCTGGCGCGCGACTTCGCAGCGCTGTGGAACGCCCTCGGCCACCTGCTGCTGCCAGCGGTGGTGCTCGGTTCCCACGCTCTCGTCGGCATCGCCCGCATCACCCGCGCCTCCATGCTCGAGGTACTGGGGCAGGACTACGTGAAGGTCGCGCGAGCGAAAGGGCTCGCCGAGCGCACGGTCGTGCTGAAGCATGCCTTGCGCAACGGCCTCCTGCCCATCATCACCGTCATCGGCATCTACTACGGCGGCCTCCTAGAAGGCGCCGTGCTGACGGAGACGGTCTTCGCCTGGCCCGGATTGGGCCGCTACGCCACCAGCGCGATTCTCTCCCAGGACTTCGCCGCAATCATGGGGGTAACCATCCTCATCGCTTTGATCTTCTCGCTGGCCAACCTGGCGGTGGACCTCGCCTACGGGTTCCTGAATCCGAAGATCCGCTATGAGTAGCAGCGGCCTGAGATGAACGAAGCGGTCGCACCAACCGCCACGGTTGCCGCACAGCGCACCCAGCGGCGGCGCATGCTCTCCCGCGCGTTGGCCAACCCTCTCACGTTAGCAGGGCTGCTGATCATTACCCTGCTGCTGCTTGTTGCGGCGGCCGCGCCCTGGCTCGCTCCCTACGACCCGATTCGTACCGACGTGCCCCACCGCCTGGAGGGGCCGAGCGCGCGGCACCTCTTCGGCACGGACCAGTTGGGGAGAGACATCCTCAGCCGCATCATCTACGGCACGCGCATTTCGCTGCGCATCGCGATCCTGGCGGCGGTCATCGCCACTGTGATCGGCGCCCCGTTGGGGTTGATCTCCGGCTACTTTCGGGGACGCGTGGACGATCTGCTGATGCGGCTGACCGACATGTTCATGGCCTTCCCGCGCCTCATCCTGGCCATGGCCATTGCCGCGGCCCTGCGCCCCACGCTCGAGAACGTCATCATCGCCATCTCGCTGGCAGCCTGGCCGGCCTATGCCCGGCTGGCGCGGAGCGTCACCCTCGGTTTGCGCGAGGAGAACTTCGTGGAGGCGGCCCGGGCATTGGGAGCTAGCCCCATGCGCATCCTGGCCCGGCACATCGCGCCCGGGGTCATCAGTCCCGTGGTCATTCAGGTCAGCCTGGACATGGGCGGCATCATTCTCACGGCCGCCGGCCTGGGCTTCATCGGTTTCGGCGCCCAGCCGCCCACTCCGGAGTGGGGCGTCATGATCTCGGAGGGGAGGACCTACATCACCGATCAGTGGTGGGTGTCGACTTTCCCAGGCATCGCCATCTCCCTTTTTGTCCTCGGCTTTAACCTGCTGGGGGACGGCATCCGCGACATCCTCGATCCACGGCTGCGCAGCGCGAGAGGGTAGGCCGCGTCCTATCCTGGTTGGTAGGTCAGCAGCACGTTTCCTGAGCGAAAGGGTTTCGCGTCCCGCAGCTGCAGTTTGACGCTCTTGGCATCCGCGAAAAGCAGCTTACCCTGCCCCAGGACGACGGGATTCACCAGAATCTGATACTCATCGATCAGCCCGAGGTCCGTGAGCTGCCGCACGATGGTGCCGCTGCCGTAGATCACCATATCCTTCCCGGCCTCCTGTTTCCATTTGGCGATCTCATCGGGCGCGATCTCGTGCAGCAGCCTGGTGTTCTTCCAGGCAACGGTCGTCAGCGTCTTCGAGAAGACCACTTTCGCCATCTCATTGATCCGCTCGGCGATGATCCGGTCCTCTCTCGAGGTTGCGGGATCTGTGGCCGCGTTGGGCCAGTAGCCCTCAAACAACTGATAGGTCACACGCCCAAAGACGATCGTGTCAAACGGCTTGATCATATCGACCGCGGCCCGGTTGAATTCCGCGTCCACCACATGCCAGTCGATGTTTCCATCCGGACCCGCAAAGAATCCATCGACAGACACCAGGTTGAACATGACGACCTTTCTCATGTGCTGCTCCTCCCGTCTTCTTGCCGTGCCCACCCATCGCGCTCCGGTGAAGCAGGAGCGCCCGGGCAGGGTGCGGAACTGTGCCCATGCTCATGGACGAACCCGAACCGCTGATCGTGACCTGCCGCAACTGCGCCTCGCCGGTGCCGACGGCCTTCCGGCTGACCGCGGCGGTCTACGAGATTGACGTCGAGGAAGGGCACGATCTCACATGCCCCAGTTGCGGGACGACGGCTTCCTATACAAAGGTCGACTTCCACATTTTGGCCGCACCCGCCACCCGTTAACTGCTGAGGACCCCAGCCCGCAGCCTTGTCCTGTTTCGCTCGTCGCCAGATAAGAAAATGGTCGCTTGCAAGGGTACCGTTTGAAACGGAAGTGTCCGGGAAAAAAGGCCGCTGGAATTCCCAGGAGGTGAAAAGATGAGCGAGGCGGTGCCGAAGGCTCCGCAGCTCACCCCGACGATCTTCACGCAGCCGGGGCGCCGCTTCTGCAACGCGGCGAAGGCCTGGCTCGTCGAACGGGACATCCCCTTCACCGAACGCGACATCACCACAGACGAAACCGCTCAGGAGGAGCTTGAGCGGATGGGACTCTACGCGACCCCGGCCATCGTCAATGACGGACACGTCATCCTGGGCTTCGACGCGAAGGCTCTGGAAGCGGCCCTCGTGCAGAAGCGCAGGCCGGCAGAGAAGGCGCGACAGGCCGCATCGACCGATCAGGGGCCATAGGAGGAGCCGATGCCAAAGCCATTGCCGATCAACGTCTATCAGGAAGGGGACCGGCTCATGATCGCCGCCCCGATGCCGGGGATGGAACCGCAGGACATTCACGTCACCCTGGAAGGCACCCGTCTGGTCATCCACGCGGGGTTGCGCGGACCGGGGCAGCAGCGCGACAAATCGTTCGTGCTGCAGGAGTGGACCAGCGGACCCTACGAGCGCACGATCCAGCTGCCGCAGCAGGTTGATGGCAGCCGGGCGAACGCCACCTACGACAACGGGATCCTCGTCCTCATGTTCCCCCTCAACACGCACGCGGTCTCGGCCCACCTGCACATGATCAAGGTCGGCACGGCCAAGGGGCAGCTCGTCGGTCAGAGAGGCCACCACCCCCGCCCGCAGGACTAGACTGCGCCGGGGTGTTCCAGGGACGTCAGCGCCAAGGGGAGCGTTCCCAGTTGTCGCGCGCCCCCGGAGCGGGCATCCACGTGGGCAGCGACATCAGCAGCAGGTCGGACAGCGCGGCCACGTAGGGTTCGTAGAAGTGGCGGAGGTGCGCCAGCGCTGCGGCGGCCTTGGGGCCGTTCGTCAGTCTCACACCGCCCCGGGCCAGCATCGCCTCCAGCCTGGGGAATTCCGCTTCGGGCAGCCTGTCCTCCGCCGGATCGCGGGGCGCAACGGCAAACACCTGGCAGAGATCGACAACGGTGTGGCGGGCCATCGCGAAGGTCCGCTGCGCGGCATGGCGCGGCGCCCCCTCCACCCCTGCCAGGATCAGCGCACAGACGTCCAGCACCATCGTGATGCCCGCCAGCCAGGATTGGTTGCTGTGCTGGGAGCGAAAGTAGGCCAGGATCGGGTAGGAGAGGTGGCTCTCCAGCATGTCGGCGCACCACAGCTCCCACTCCTCGAGAAAGGTCGACACCACCGCCAGGCTGTCGTCGCGCCCCAGCCGGAAGAGGAGCGCCGCGGCGGTCGGGGGGGAACCCGCCCACCCGTCCAGCATGGTCACGCGCGTCTCCCGGCGGGAGAACTCCTGATAGAAGATCGGCAGATAGCCGATCACCAGCGCCAAGAAGGCGAATCCGGTGCCGCCTTCGATCACCGTCAGCGCCCGTCCCGGCCATCCCCGCGGCGAGACGTCCCCCAGCCCGATGGTGAAGAAGTTCGTCCCGCTGAAGTAGAGGTCGGTCAGGAACGTCGCCCGGCCCTGCGGATCGACGAGAGGTGAACCCAACCCCCACTGCATCATCGCAAACCCCACAATGAGCCCCGCCGCCCAGACGACCAGCAGCAGGATGAGGTTGAGCGGGCCATAGTAACTGAGAAAGGTCTCTCGCCGGAATCCCGCGGGCCGCCGCAGCCCCGCCTTCCCCCAAAACCGCCAGGTCGTGCGCAGGATGATGACCACCAGGCGAAGCCGGCGCGCCACGCGGCGGGGGAGGACGACCGCCTCGAAAGCGTCCCAGAGGACGACGGCGACGACGAGGAGGCCCGCCGCCAGGACCAGGAGGCGGATGGGTGTCACACCCCGATGTAGCGGAGGATCCGCACCACTCCCAGGTAGATCAGGACGGTAGGCCAGAGCCGCCAGAGCACGTCCCAGTCAAACTGGAAGTATCCGAGATTTCCGAGGAGGATGATCACGCCCAGGGCGATCAGAACCAGTCCCCAGACCGCGCCGCCGCGCATCTGTTACCTCGCGCTCACCTGGCGCAGCAGGAGCGCCCCGCCGATGGCGATCAAGATCAGCGCGGGCAGCGCCTCGCCTCCCATCACGTCCTCGAGGATGAAGGCTACGCCCAGGCCGATGAGGACGAGCCCGCCCAGCGGCAGGCGGCGCCGCAGGAGCGACGCGCCAGGCGCTCCCGCGCCCGCCGGCAGCGGAGGTTCACCCATTGCCCCCGGCGGCGTGACCTCGGTTTCGCCGCGGCGGACGATGATGACCACCCCGATCACGATCAGGATCAGCGGCAACAAGCGGTTCCATCCAATGAACGGGACCAGTCCGAAGTTGGCCAGCAGGAAGGCGAGGCCCAGTCCAAGGAGCAGAATCCCTATGAAGAGTTGTCGCTGATCGCGGCTCTCTCGCATCGACGCCTTTCTTCAGAGGCCCTAGTCGCCCCCCTCGAACTCGAAGGGGTTCAGGGTGCGGCCGCGCAGGATCCCGAACTGATTGCTGATCCCCGGCAGGAAGCCTCCCTGGGCGAACCGGAAGTGGCAGCGGAGATCATCCAGACCGTCGTGGTTGCGATCCTTGGGGTTGGGCTCGCAGAAGGACAGGGTTGGCTCCCCACCGGTGATGCCAAAGGTGAGCGAGGACTGATCCACCTCCGCCGGCGCGTTGAAGGTCGGCGTGGAGTAGATGTCCACCCACTTGTTCCCCTGCGTGTCGGGATTGCCGGGGGCCACGTTGACCGCAACCGGCGCCAGGGGGCTGAAGGCGCCGCCCCGGACCGCAGATTCGGATGGAACGAGTACACCACCACGCCGCCTTGGGGGGTGGGCGACACCTGCACGATCTGACCGGCGGCCGTCGCGACCAGCACGTCTCCGGCGGGCACGAGCACGCCGGGGGCAACGGTGCGGATGCCATCGGTGGACACGACAAAGAGCGCCGCGTTGGCCGTGATCGACGCGTACGGTTTGCCGTGGAGGACCAGCACGGCGCCCGGGCCGCTGGCCAGGGAGGCGGGGAGGGTCGTGACCAGCGTCACGCCGGTCGGAGACACCGCATAGAGCTGCCGGGTCGCCCCCGCGTAGACGAAGAGGCGCCGGCCGAGGGTTCCAAAGGTCGGCAGCGCCACGTCGCCCCCGATGCTGACGGGCGTGCCTACCGCGGCGACAAACGTCGGGTCGCTGCTCTGATTCCAGCGGAAGACCTCTCCACTCGCCCCATCACAAATCAGGAGGTAATCGCCGCCGAAGAGATCGAAGGGGTCGCGGAGGATGCCCACCGAGCTCCCGCAGGTGGCCGAGGGGATAGTCTCGACGAGGGCCACGCTCGCCCCGTCAAAACTGACCAGGTAGATATTCGTTCCCTGGGTGACGTAGAGGCCCGCGGCGGCGTAGCCGATGTCGTCGAGTGCGCACTTGAGGTTGGTCGGCCGCGAGGGCAGCGTCGCCAGCGCCTTGAGCTTGCCGTTCGACTGCACCGTGACGACCGAGCGGGCGGTCTTGCAGTATCCGAGCGTGGCCCACAGCTTGGCATCGTGGCTGGGGAAGACGAAACCCGTGGCCACGCCCATCAGGTCTCTGTCCTTCGCGAAGATAGTGTCGGTGGCGGTGCTCGGGCTGGCGCCGAGCCCCATGATCAGCCCAACGGCCAGCAGCACGACTGCATACGTAACACGCGCGGTCAGTCTCTCCCCCCGCATCGACGGCCTCCTGGTGTGTGTGACTGTGGAGTCAGACGGACTGTAGATTTCGGTCCGGCGGAAGGAACCCCTCCGGAGCCGGCCTCTCCGTCTTCAGGAGGCCGCGTCTGTGCCGACGCTTTCCGCCGCCTGGGTAGCCTCTTCGAGGGACCACTCCTGCCCCATCGCCCAGGCGGCGCCAAAGCGCTCGGGGGTGAGTCGCTCTCTCAGTTGGGCGACCGCACGGTCGAACTCGGCGCGGTCGGACGGGGGCATGGGCGCCCCCACGGCCTTGCGCAGCGCCTCCGCAGCGCTGAGGAGGCGCACCGCCGGTTCGGGCCGCTCCGGCGTGATGACTCGGGCCAGGCCGACGAGGCAGTCGGTGACGCCGAGGCGGTCGCCGAGTGCGTGAAATCGCCTCAGGCTGTCGAGGAAGAGCGCCGCGGCACCGCGGAGGTCGCCGCGCGCCTGGGCGATCATTGCGCGGACGCCGAGGGCGCCGGCCAGTCCCGCTTTCTGCCCGAACTGCCGCCACAGGCCTTCCGCTTCGCCGATCAACGCTTCCGCTTCGTCCTCCTCCCCTTCGAAGTGCGCGACGATGGCCAGATTCCCCAGGGCCGCCGCGGTGCCCGGCCTGTCGCCCACCAGCGGCGCCAGGGCCAGACACTCCTGGTACAGCGTCCGCGCGTACGGGTAGTCTCCCAGGTGCATGGCGATGGTACCGAGGCTGGTGAGAGACGAAATCAGCGCCACGCGGTCGCCCAGCTCCCGGCGCAGCGCCAGGCTCTCTTCGTGCAGTTGCATCGCCCGCGCGTAGTCGCCCTCCGTGCGCGCGATGACGCCCAGGTGCCCCAGGCAGGTGGCCAGGCCCCCTTTGTCCCCAACGACGCGCCACAGCGCCAGGGCCTCGGTCAAGAGGGCCTTCGCCCGGACGTGGTCGCGCTGCCGGCGCGCGAGCACGCCGAGCATGTTCAAGGCCTCTCCCAGCGGCCAGCGGTCCTCGAGCCCGCGCGCGATGGCCACCGATTCGTCGAGGACCGCCCCCGCCCGCGCGTACTCGCCCTGATTGCGCGCGACCACCCCGACCAGGTTGAGGGCGAGGGCGACGCCGCGCTGATGCTGCCCTTCGCGGAAGAGGCGGAGCGCGTCTCCAGCCAGCTCCGCCGCCTGATCGTAGTCTCCTTGCGTGAACGCCAGCACCGCGGCGCCGTGCAGCGCCTTGGCGCGGACTCGCGGCGTGGCGGACCCGTCGCGGGTGAGCGCTCCGGCCAGCCACGTCCGCCCCTCCCCGAGGTAGCCGTGCAGTTCCCAGAATCGGAAGAGCGCCCCGGCCAGGCGCAGGCCGACCTCACCATCCCCCTCCTCGCTCGCCGCCCAGCGCAGCGCTACGCGCATGTCGTCGTGATCCCGCTCCAACCGGTCCAGCCAGAGGCCCACATTGGGACCGTACAGTTCCGGCTCGGCCTGTTCCGCCAGGTCCCAACACCACGCCAGGTGCCGCCCCCGCACCCGCGCCGCCTCACCGCTGTCGATCAGCCGGTCGCGGCTGTAGAGACGGATCGTTTCCAGCATGCGGTAGCGGAGGTCTTCATCGCCGCCTTCGGTGACGACCAGCGATTTGTCGACGAGATGGGCGAGCAGATCGAGGATCTCTTCGACCGGCATCTCCGCGCTCGCACAGACCGTCTCCACCGCCTCCAGCGGGAAGCCTCCCGCGAAGACGGAGAGCCGCTGGAAGAGCGTGCGCTCCAAGGGCTCCAGCAGCTCGTAGCTCCACTCCACGGTCGCCCGCAGGGTCTGGTGGTGCGCAAGAGCGGTGCGGCGTCCGCCGGTGAGGAGGCGAAACCGGTCATCGAGGCGGGAGGCGATCTGCTCGACGGTGAGCACCTTGGCGCGCGCCGCCGCCAGCTCGATCGCCAGCGGAATCCCATCCAGGCGCCGGGCGATCCTGGCCACCGTTCCCGCGCCGGCCGCGGTGACCGCGAACGCCGGGTTGCTCAGCGTCGCGCGTTCCATGAAGAGGCGGGTGGCTTCGAACTCCGCCAGCTGATCGACGCTCACCGCCTCGGAGGCGGGGCGGGACAGGGGCGGCACACCGTATGTGGCCTCCCCAGGGACGCCCAGCGGCTCACGGCTGCTCGCCAGAATGGAGAGGTGAGGACAGCCCCGCAGCAGCGCGGCGGCCAGCTCCGCCGATGCCGAGATGAGATGTTCGCAGTTGTCGAGGACGAGCAGGAGCCGGCGTGGTCGCAGGTCGTCGATCAGGGATTCGAGGATCGGGCGTCCCTGGATCTCGCGGATCCCGAAGATCGCCGCCACGGTCTGGGCGATGAGCGCGCCGTCGCGCAGCGCGGCCAGCTCGACCAGCCAGACGCCCTGAGGGAGCTCCGGCAGGAGGCCGGCCGCCACCTCGAGGGAGAGACGGGTCTTCCCCGTTCCTCCGGGGCCGGTCAGCGTGAGCAGGCGCGCCGCCGTGAGGGTTCGTCTGACCTCGGCCATCTCGCGCTCACGCCCGACGAAACTGGTCAGCTGTAGCGACGGCAGGTTGGTGAGAGGGACCTCAAGGGTCTTCAAGCGCGGGAAGTCGGCGGGCAGCCCGGTGATCTCGAGTTGAAAAAGGTGCTCCGGCTGCGGCAGATCTTTGAGCCGGTGCTCTCTCAGATCGCGCACCGCCACGCCGTCGGGCAGCTCGTGCCGCGTCATCGCCAGGGTGCGTCCCGAGAGGAGCACCTGCCCGCCGTGCCCCGAGGCGGCGATGCGGGCGGCGCGGTTGACGTCCAACCCGACGTAGCCGTGCCCGCCCAGGGTGGGCTCTCCGGTGTGCAGTCCCATCCGCACCCGCACGGCGGCGCCCCCGGGCCAGCGCTCGGCAACCAGGGCCCGCTGCGCCGCCTCCGCTGCGGCGACGGCGTGGTGCGCTCGGGGGAAGGCGATGAAGAAGGCGTCCCCCTGGGTGTCCACTTCCGTCCCCTGCTCCTCCGCGACCGCTCGGCGCAGCAGGACGGCGTGGCGCGCCAGCACCTCCGCGTACGGCCGATCGCCGAGCTGCTTCAGCAGTTCGGTCGATCCTTCAATGTCGGTGAAAAGCAGCGTGACGGTGCCGGTGGGGAGGACGCGCTCAAGCACGGGGTGAGCCCCTCAGGTCATCGCGGGACGATCCGGTAGACGGCGCCTCCGTGATCGAGGACATAGAGTTCGCCGTCCTGGTCCTCACCAAAGGAGCTCACCCGGAGGCCGCTGTCTAGGAGTGTGCTCATCGTCCAGCGCCCCGCCGTCCCCTCGGTCAGGACCCAGAGCCGGCCGCTGCAGTAGTCGGCGAAGAGGTAGCGGCCCACCAGCTCGCGGATGCGGCCGCCCCGGTAGACGAAGCCGCCGGTGACGGAGCAGCCACCCTCGCGGCCGTACTCCGCTATGGGCAGCGCGAGGCCGGCACGGTTGCACTCGTCCTGCCGGAAGCAGTGCCCCCCCTCCATGATCCGCCAGCCGTAATTGCCGCCCCGCTCGACCAGGTCGATCTCTTCCCAGGCGTTCTGCCCGACGTCGGCAACGAAGAGGCGGCCGTTCGCGCGGTCGAAGGAAAAGCGCCACGGGTTGCGCAGCCCGTAGGCCCAGATCTCTCCCCGCGCGGCGGCGCGCCCGACGAAGGGGTTGTCCGGGGGCACGCGGTACGGGCTGGCGCCGTCGACGTCGATGCGCAGCATCTTGCCTAGGAGCGTCTCGAGCCGCTGGCCGTTGTTGTGCGGATCCCCGCCCGAGCCGCCGTCGCCCATCCCGATGTAGAGCATGCCGTCGGGGCCGAAGAGGTTGAGGCCCCCGTTGTGATTGCGGTAGGGCTGGTCGATCGTGAGCAGCACCCGTTCCGTCCGGCCGGCCACGTTCGGATCACCCTCGGAGGCGCGATACTCCGCGATGACGGTGCGCAGCCGCTCGCCGTTGGCGGTGTAGTTGACGAAGAAGCGGCCGTTGCTGGCGAAGCGGGGGTGAAAGGCGACGCTGAGCAGCCCCATCTCCCCGCCCGAGATGACGCGGGCGGAGATGTCGAGGAAGGGGCGAGGCAGGAGGCGCCCGTCGCGGATGATCCGGATCACCCCGCCTTGCTCCACGACGAAGAGTCGCCCGCTGCGGTCGCCGGCGTGCGTCAGGTGCACGGGCGCGTCCAGCCCGCCCACGACCCGGGTCAGCCGGATCTGGGGCAGTGCCTGGGCGGCGGCCGCTTTCGGCCGGTTCGATGTCAGGCTAAGGCCGGCCGCACCGCCCAGGGAGGCGCAGGCCACCATCACAAGAAGAAGACGCCGGACGCTCATGGCGCCGCCGATGGCGCGGGCGCTTTCGGCGCGGTCCGCACCGCCCGCATCACCATCTCGCCGACTCTCTTGCTGCGGCCGCGCAAGGCACCGGTCAACTCCTTGTTGGTCGTCAGGCCGGCCGTCAGCGCCGCGTGCACCGCGCGCTCGATCGCCTGCGCGCCGGTGCCCGCCTCCGCCGCGTCCACGATCGTTCGTGCCGGCGCGGTGATGGCCATCCCCTCCCACTGCACTACCTCGTCCTCGCGCCAGCGCCTCCGGGCGACGTGCATGGTCACCGCGCGGAGGGGCGTCGATGCGGCGCGATCCGTCTGCCTCCCCAACGTGAGATGGACCTCCGCGCCGGGGCGCTCCGAGAGCCCGTGCAGCCACAACGCCGTCTCGTGTGAGACAACCACGCCGTCGGCTCCCGCCGCCAGCCAGGCGGCCATGACCGCGCCGTACGAGGGGGCGGGGTAGCGGATGAAGCGGTAGACGCCTGGATGGACGCGCCCGAAGGTGCCGCCCCGTTCGTAGGCCCGGATCTCCTGGCGATCGAAGCCGCAGGTCTCCGCCTGGGCCATCGTGAAGTGCCCAGCCTGCCGGGCGGCGAGGCGGAAGAGTCTGTCCCGGTCTGGCGCGCGCATGGCTCTGGATTCGACGTCAGCGCCCCGGGCGCCTGGAGACTACCCCTCCGCGCAGCCGCAGGTGTCCTTGAACGCGCAGAACTTCTGCATCCACGCGGGCTGGCAGGCGGGGACCTCCGCCGGCGGCGCCCCCGCTTCCAGCAGCGCCAGCCGCCGCTCCATCTCACCGCGGATGGCGGGCAGTTCTTTGAACCAGAGATCGTACACCATGAACTTGTCCTCGGGGATGCCCGAGTAGTAGACGATCAACCGGCCGCGCTCGCGCTCCAGCAGGGCGCACTCGAAGGCGAGGCGATCGAGATAGTGCGGCAGCTCCTCGCCGAGGCGCCGCCGGTCGACCATCTCCCACTTGCCCGTGACCCGGAGAATCGTCGGCGTGTCCTTGAAGAGCAGCACGGAGCCACGGATCGGCCCGAGGGTCACCGGCACCCAGCGCGACGCTCCGGGGATTCCGTACCAGACCGCGTCCCTGAGGATCTCCTCGAACCCGCGCCGCTGCAGCGCCTTCATCCGGTCCTCGGGCTCCGGCTCCTCCTCCGGCGCCTCCCCCCTGCGCCGGAAGCCCGCCTTGCGCGGGAAGACGAGATCGTTCAGCTTCAGCTCGCGCGGCGGGGGCTGCCCGGGCAGGCCCTGGCGCAGCCGGTCCGCCAGTTCGGGGGTCTCGAGAATCCGCACGCTGGCGGCGTCCACCATCCGCGCCATCGGCTCGGCCAGATCGCAGCGGCAGATGCCGGAATAGTCACAGTCCCGTCCGAACCACTCGCAGCGGGGGAGCCCGGCCGGATCGCGACGCTGCAGCGCCTCCCGCAGCAGGTCGCGACGCCGCATCATCTCTCCGCGGATGCCGGGGAGGTCGCCGAACTCGAGGTCGAAGGCGCGCAGGGCCGGCGGCCGGCCCCACTCGGCGCGTCGGTAATAGAGGAGGCGGCCGCGGGGGACGCCGACCATGGTGCAGTACATGGCCAGCTGCTCGACGTTGGAGGTCCGCCATCCGAGGATGTCTGTGGGGATGGAGGAGGTCGTCTTCAGCTCGAGGGGGAGATCCTCGTAGATGTCGATCTTGCCGACGATCTCTTCGAACTCAACCAGCTGCTCGACGAACTCTTCCGTCGACACGGTGCGGCCGAAGACTTCGTGAAAGCCGGTGCCCGCCATCATCGCCTGCTGGCGTTCCGGCGACGGCACGATGTCGGGGCGCGTGCGCTGGAAGTATGCGGTCCGCGGGTTGATCAGGTCGGTGACAGAGATCCTCCGGCGCGTGCTGCGCCGGCTGGTCACCGCGACGAGCTCATCCTTGAGCGTCCGGTTCGCGTCGGTCCCGGCGACGTACGGAGCGGAGAAGGCCGGCACGCGGCGAAGGCGGCTACACCCGGACGAGAGGCAGGAGGATCAAGACCCCCGCGGCCAGGGCAAGCACGCCCGTGACCACCGGCGGCAGCGCCACCCCGAAGATGCCCAGCCCGACCAGAATGAGATAGACTCCGAGTGCGATCATCCCCCACGAGCGATTCCCCATACCCTTCATCCCCCCGCCCCCCTCCTCGCGTACCCTGCCGGCGGCTGAAGCCGCCTACCGCAACGGCTGAATCAGGATCCGGTTGTCATTGAACAACGGGATCAAGACCCGGTTCCTCTTGCGGTCGTAGCCGATGTCCGCGGGCGCCTTGACGTTCTGGATCACCTGGGTAGCCGCGCCGTCGGGTGCCACGCGGAAGACGGCCGACGCCGCCCACGACGAAACGAGCAGCACGCCCCCCGGGAGGACCACCACCCCGTCCAGTTGTCCCCCAGGCAGGCGCGTCACCTCTTCCTTCTGCCCCGTGGTCGTCAGGCGGTAGATTCCGCCCTCGGGGCTAAAGGCCACGATGACGAGCCGCCCATCGGGGAGGACCGTCACGCCGTTCGGCCCTTTGAGCGCGGGGGTCTTGGCCACCGTCCCCAGCGCCCCGGTCCGGTCGATCCTGAAGACGGCATCGGTGCCGGAGGGGCTGAAGTCCGGCTTGAGGCCGCTGTCGGTGACGTAGATCGTGCCGTCGGGCGCGGCCGCGGCGTCGTTGAGGAAGGTGGCGCCGGGGACCGTCACCGATCCTCTAAACTGACCCGTCCGGCGGTCGAACATCCGCACCGAGGTGATATCGGCGACGAAGAGCGTGTCGCCGCGGACGGCCATCCCCTTGGGCGCGTTCAACGCGACGCCCGGCCTGGTCCCGTCGATCCACTTCAGGGCGCTGATCTTGCCGTCCGGCCGGACGCGCGAGATGAAGCCGTTCCCGTCGGCGCCGGTCGGGTTGCCGTTGATGTTCGTCACGAGATACACGTCCGCGGCGGCATCCCAGAGGACAGACTCCGGCGTCGCAAACCCGCCCTGCACGGTGATCGCGCCTCCCTGGCCGGCGGCCAGCTGGACGCCTCCCAGCAGAAAGCCCGCCAGCGCCAGAGCGGTCACGGCACGCCCCGTTCGCATCGCCGCAGCGTTCATTGGACGCCCCCTTTCCCTTCCGCCTCGCACGTGGATGGATCGATCCTGGACGCGACAACCTTCCCCGCCGGCGCGGCGCTTCCTTCCACCTCAAGGGATGCGTTCGCTTGCCTTCAAGGATGCGCGCGCGGAGGAGAGAACCATCCATTCCGATGTTCATCATCCGACGGCAGTGGGTGCTCACCGTGTCCATCGTGGCGGCCGCCATGCTGCCGGCCCCGGGTCTGGAGGCCGGCGCGTCCTGGACGCTGCAGGTGAGCCCGCAGTCCCTGGTGCAGGGCCAGACGGTGCGCCTGCGCATTCGCGAGGTGCCGGACGCCCGCGACGTCAAGATCACGGTGGGATCCGCGCAGGTGAAACTGCATCGGATCGAGGGAGGGCTCGAGGGGTTCGTGGGGACGAGTCCGCTCACCGCTCCGGGAACGCTGACCGTGCGCGCCCGCGTCCGCAGCGGGGGCGGCGTGACGACGCGCGCGCTCTCCCTGCGTCTCCGGGCGGGCGCGTTTGGGATGCGGCGCCTCAGCGTCCCCCCCGCGCTGCTCGATCCGGCGCTGGTGGCCATCGAACGCCGCAAGGTCGCCGCGGCCCTCGCCGCGCCGCTCCCCATTCCGCTGTGGCGGGGCGCCTTCCGTTTGCCCGTCGAAGGGCCGGTCACCTCGGGTTACGGCGTGCGGAGCATCTACAATGGTGTCCTCCGCGGCTACCACTGGGGGGTCGACTTTCGCGGCGCCACCGGCACGCCGGTACACGCCGCCGCCTCCGGCGTCGTCACCCTGGCGGACCGGTTGCCTCTCAGCGGCAACATCGTGATGCTCGACCACGGCGGCGGCATCTTCACCACCTACCAGCATCTCTCGGCGATCGCGGTGGCCCACGGCGCGCGCGCGGCGCGAGGGCAGGTGATCGGCCTGGTCGGCTCAACCGGGCTCAGCACCGGCCCGCATCTTCACTGGGGGATGCGCGTGGGGGGCGTGCGGGTGAACCCGCTCTACTGGACATCCGACGGTCCTCTGACCGCGCCCTGACGGTGGCCCGGCGACCTTAGGAGGCGGGGGCGGCGAGGCGGTAACCGAACCCCCTCACCGTGACGATCAGCCGCGGGGTCGAGGGGTCGCGCTCGATCTTGGCCCGCAGGAGGTGGACGTACTTCTTCACGTCTTCCGCCGCGGCGGCGTCCCGGTCGGGCCAGACCGCCGCAACGATCTCCTCGCTGGAGAAGGTCTTGCCGGGGTGGGAGGCGAGCAGCCGGAGCAGCTCAAACTCGCGCGGTGAGAGGGCCACCTCCTGGCCGCGCACGCGCACCTCCTTGCGCACGTTGTCCAGGACGACCTCCCCGATGCGCAGGACGTTGGAGGGGAAGGTGTGGTAGCGCCGCCGCACCGCGTCGATGCGCGCCTCGAGTTCGTGCAGGTCGAAAGGCTTGGTGATGTAGTCATCGGCGCCCATGGCCAAGCCGGCCACCTTGTCCGCAGCCGCGTCGCGCACCGTCACCATGATGACGGGGACCTGGCTGACCCGCCGCACCGCCTCCAGCACCCCCCAGCCGTCCATCACCGGGAGGTGCACGTCGAGCAGGACGAGATCGGGTTCCGCCGCGACCACCGATTCCAGCGCGCGGCTGCCGTCCTCCGCGGTCGCCACGACGTGCCCCTTGGCGCCCAGATAGCGGGAGAGCAGATCGCGGGAGCGGGTGTCGTCTTCCACGATCAGGATCTTCACGCCCCGAGCCCCTCCCGTCCCGCCCCCGCCGCGACGCGGTCCCCCTCCTCGCGGCTCCCCGGCAGCGTAAAGCAAAAGACGGTGCCGCCGTCCTGGGGGTGCTCAAACCAGATCCGTCCGCCGTGCAATTCGACGTAGCGCCGCGCCACGGCCAGGCCCAACCCGATGCCGTCCAGCTCGCGCCGCGCCGCGTCCCCGGCGCGGCGGAAGGGCTCGAACACCTCCGCGGCATCCTCCGGCGGAATCCCCGGGCCCGTGTCGGCCACCGCAAAGAGCACGTGGCCGTTCTGGGCGGAGCTGCTCACCGAGATCTGGCCGGCGGCAGTGTACTTGATGGCGTTGTGCAGGAGGTTGATCAGGATCTGCCGCAGCATCGTCTCGTCGGCGCGCACGGGCACGTTGAGGTCGATGCGCGTCGCGATCGGCAGCCCTTTCGCCCGCGCCAGGTGCGCCACGTTCTGCCGCGCCTGCTCCACCACGGCCGCCGCATCCACCTCCTGCACGAGGGGCGACGCCGCCCCCGACTCCAGGGCGGAGTAGCGCAGGATCCCTTCGATCAAGTGCAGCAGGTGGTCGCCCGCCGCCAGCAGCGACTCCAGGGAACGGCGCTGCGCGGCGGTGACCGGGCCGTCGATCCCTTCCAGCAGGATCTGCGCGTAGGCGCGGATGGCGTGCAGCGGCGTCTTCAGCTCGTGGCTCATCGCCGCGGAGAAGTCGTCCTTGATCCGGTTGGCCTTGGCCAGGGCGCGGTTCATTGCCGCCAGCTCACGCTCGTGCGACTCGATCGCCGAGGCCATCGTGTTGAACTCCCCGGCCAGCAGCGCCAGCTCGTCGTGCGAGCGCACTTCGGTCCGCGCGGAGTAGTCGCCGCGCCCCAGGTGCCGGATCGCCTCCGTCATCCGCTCCGCCGGGCCGACGATGGCGCGCTGCAGCACGAAGGCGGCCGCCGTCCCCGCGGCGATCAACAGCAGGCTGGCCAGGAGAATCACGGTTGTGTCGCGGCGGATGAGGCCGTAGACGTCCGCCAGCGGATAGCCTATCCGCACGTAGGTCTGCTTCTCCAGGGTGTGCTCGGGGATGGCCCGGAAGATATCGAAGAACGGGGTGCCCGCGGGTGTCCTACGCTCGACGAGCAGGAACGGCCGCTCCAGCGGGCCCGCCGGTGGGGCCAGATCGCCCCGGCCGTCGGAGAAGCGGACCCGCCCGTCCCGCACGATCTGCGCGTAGAGGACCGTCCCGGCCACGAGGCCCTGGGTCAGCCGGCTGGTCGCGGTCGTCTCCGTCTGGCCTTCGGGGGTGGCGATGAAGAGGGAGGCGTCGCGGGCGAAGTCTTCGGTGACGACCTTGGCGCGCGTCCGCACCTGCGCGATGAGGGCGCTGCGGAGGCGGTAGGTGGCCAGGGTACCGAAGGTCCCGGCGAAGAGCAGGGTCAGCCCCACGAACGCCAGGATGAACTTCCACTTCAGGCTGAAGCGGACCACAGCACCAGTATAGTGCCCAAGTTGCCGGGAGTTTCCGGTCCGCGCGCCCGTATGCCGGAGGACGCGGCGCGCCGCCCCTTGGGATGTGGTATGCTGATGGTGTCGTCATACATGCGTTTCGACGAGGGACGCCGCGACGGTGTCCCTCGTGGTGTGTCGCGGGTCTTCTTTGTGGGAGTTGGTCCGGCGAGACACGCGCAGATGCCGGCCCAATTCACACGACGCCGCTCCGGCGGCGCCGCATCCGGCCACATCACCGGATCAAAGGAGGCTCTTCCTATTTCTACGATCACACGGCAGCCCGAGGCGTTTGCGGCCTTCGGCGGCCTTTCCCTTCGCCCGGAGACGCTCCGGGCCATCCACCGGCTCGGCTGGACCGAGCCCACGCCGATTCAAGCGCGCGCCATTCCCCTGCTGGCCCAGGGCCGCGACCTGATCGCCCAGGCCCAGACGGGCTCCGGCAAGACCGGAGCGTTTGGCATTCCGCTGGTCGAGCGGCTCGACCCCTTCTCGCGCGCGTTGCAGGCGCTCATCCTCGTGCCGACGCGCGAGCTGGCCCTGCAGGTGACGGACGACCTCCGGGCGCTCGGCGCCGAACGGGGACTGACCGTGGTGACGCTCTTTGGCGGTCAGCCGATCGAGCGGCAGCTCGCCGCGATCCGCCGCCGCCCCCACATCGCCGTGGCCACGCCCGGCCGGATGCTCGACCACCTCCGGCGGGGCACCTTGACGCTGGGGACCGTCGCCGTGGCGATCCTGGACGAAGCGGATCGGATGCTGGACATGGGCTTCCTGCCCGACGTCTCGGAGATCCTGGCGCACGTCCCGGCCTCGCGGCAGACGGCCCTCTTCTCTGCGACGATACCCAAGGAGATCCGCGCCCTCGCCGAGCAGCGGATGCGCCAACCCGTCTGGGTGGGCATCGCCGCCCCGGTGCCGACCGTGGAGTCCGTCGAGCAGTTCTACCTGGAGGTGGCCGAGCAGGACAAGGTGCGCGCGCTGCGGCGCCTCCTCCGGAAGGAGGAGGTCTCCTCGGCGCTGGTGTTCCGGCGGACGAAGCATCGGGCCGACCGGCTGGCCCGCGCTCTGGAAAGAGAGCACCGCGTCGGCGTGCTCCATGGCGGGATGCGCCAGGAAGCCAGGGTGCACGCGCTGCGGGCGTTCGAGGAGGGTCGGACACCGGTGCTGATCACGACCAACGTGGCCGCGCGGGGATTGGATCTCCCCGAGATCTCGCACGTCATCAACTTCGACATGCCCGAGGACGTCGACACCTACGTCCACCGCGTCGGGCGCACGGCGCGGGCCGGCCGTCGGGGGACGGCGATCACCTTCGTCGGTCAGTACGACCTCGAGATGTTCGACCAGCTGCGGAAGCGGCTGGGCCCGGCGCTGCGCCGGCACGCGCTCAATCCCTACGAGATGGCCGATCCTAGCGAAAGATCCCCGTCGGCAGGTAGGCGGACACCACCCAGTTCGGCGCGTCCACCACTTCGCTGATCCGCAGGTCCGCGGCCACGCTGCAGAGCATGTAGGCGGCGTCCGCCTCCAACCCGTAGGTGCGGCTGAGGTAGTCGATCATGTCTCGCACCGCGTCCTTCGCCGCCTGCATCAAGTCCGGCGCGATGCCCGTCGTCGCGTGAAACGCTCCCTCGGGTGGGGAGGCCCGACGGCCCGGGCTGAACTGCGGCCGCCGCAGCCGTGCGCCTTTCACCAGATCGAATCGCAGGCGCAGGGTCATCGGAGACTCTACCGCCGTGCCGCACACCTCTCCGTCACCCTGCGCGGCATGCGTATCCCCCACCGAGAACAGCGCACCCTCCACGGCCACCGGCAGCCAGAGGCGCGCCCCCGGCGTCAGATCCCGGATGTCCATGTTGCCGCCCACCTCCCGTGGCGGGACGATGGAGTGCAGCCCAGGGGCGGACGGCGCCACCCCGATCGTGCCGGGGAACGGGTTGAAGGGGAGCCGAATGCCCGCGGTCCATTCCACGCCGGTCGTGGAATAGTGGGAGATGTGAAGCGCGGGGGCAGGGAAGTCATCGGCTAGCAACCCGAAGCCGGGGACGATGGCGGTCCATCCCCATCCGCTGGGGGCGGCCTCGACCACATCCACCACGAGAGCGTCGCCCGGGCGGGCCCCGTCGATGCGGACGGGGCCCGTCACCGGATTCACCCGAGCGAAGTCCAGCCGGCCGACGTCCTCCGGGCTGGAGGAGGGATCGAGCTGGCCCCCCGACGCGTCCGCGATCTCGAACTCGATCTCGTCCCCCGGTCCGGCAGTGAGCACCGGCGGGTTGGTGTTGTCCCACCCGAAGTGGTGCCGGGCGGCGTGAATGGTCTGCACCTTCACTACTTCAGCCCCACCTCGTCGTAGTGCACCGGGATGTGAATGGGATCGACGAAGATCGCGGCCGAGCCGCTGAGGCGAGCGGAGCGCATCGTAAACCGCCGCTCGTTGAAGATGGGGATCCACGGGGCGTCCGCCATGACCAGCCGGTACATCGCCTGGAACCGCTCCGCGCGGGCCGCGGCTTGATCCGCCCGGACCATGGCGTCGGCGGCCTTCGCCATCTGCTCGGCCTTCTGGTTGCAGTACCAGGCCCAGTTCCAGCTCCCCGGCCCGCGGGCCGCACAGGACAGAATCGGCCAGTAGAAGTTGTTCGGGTCGGGGTAGTCGGCGATCCAGGCCATGCCGCCGGACCAGATCAACGGCGCCCGGCCCCTCGTTCCCCCCGCCTCGATGACGGTGCTCTGGGCCAGCGTCTTCAGATCGGCGCGCACGCCGATCTTGCGCAGGTCCGCTTGGATAGCCTGGGCGATGCGCGGGTTGGGGTCGGTGTTGTTGGCGTAGAGCACCGTGGAGAAGCCGTTGCGGTAGCCGGCCTCCGCGAGCAATCGCCGGGCCGCGGCCGGGTCATAGGCGTATCCTTTGTACGCGCGATCGTACCCAGGCATCCGCGGAGGGAGCACCTGCGAGGCCGGCGAGGCCCGGTTGTTGATAATCCGCACGATCTTCGTCTTGTCGATGGCCATGTTCAGCGCCCGGCGCACGCGCACGTCGGTGAAGGGCTTGACCTGCGTGTTGATGGTCACATACCCCGTCTGCAGTTGCTCGCCGGTCACGACGAGGCCTTTCAGATTGGCGTCGGCCATCACCTGGACGAAGCGGGCGGGCGGGATGCCGTCCCCGAGGATGTCCACCTCTCCGCGCTGGAACCGCAGCAGGGCCACGCTCGGCTCGACGCCTACCTGGATGACGATCTCCGCGGCGCGCGGGCGATCCTTCAGGAAGTAGTCGGGGTTGCGCTCGAGGACGAGGCGCTGTCCCAGCACCCACTCTTTCAAGCGGAACGCGCCGCTGCCCACCGGCTTGTGGCCGAAGTCGGCGCCTGCCTTCTCCACCTCCTCCCGCGGGACGACGTGGGAGAAGTTGATGGCCATGGTGTGCAGGAAGGCGGCGTTGGCTTCATCGAGCGTGATCCGCAGCGTCTGGGGGTCGACGGCCGTAATGCCGGTGACCTCTTTGGTCTTGCCGTCCTGAAACGCTTTCGCGCCCCGGATCCCTCCGAAAAACCCCGCGCCGGGGCTCTGGGTCTTGGGATGGAGCGTCCGCTCCAACGAGTACTTGAAGTCGGCGGCCGTGACCTCGCGCCCGTTGGTGAACTTAACACCCCGGCGGATCTTGAAGGTATAGGTCCGCCCATCGGAAGAGATCGTGTAGGATTCGGCGAGATGGGGCACCAGGGTGGTGGTCCCCGGCTCGTAATCCATCAGGCCGTCGAAGAGCGATTTGATGATCGACCAGTTCTGCCAGTCGTAGCCGATGGCCGGGTCGAGGGTGCTGATGTCGTCCTTGAAGGCGATGACCACCGCTCCCTTGGCCCCCTGGCTCAGCGCCATGGCGGGCAGCAGAAGCACGACGGCGAGCAGCATGACACACGCGCGTCTCATCACGTTCCCCCTTCCTCCTCCCGTCCCAGTGGGGACGCTCATTCATTGATAGCGGATCTTGGGATCGAGCCACGGATACGCGAGGTCGGCGAGCACGTTGCCCGTGACGATGGCGATGGCGGAGAAGATCACCACGCCCAGGATGACGGGAATGTCCACAATCTGGATGGCCTGCCAGGCAAGCTGGCCGATGCCCGGCCACCCGAAGACGGACTCGACCACGACGACACCGCCCATGAAGGTGCCGAAGTCTAGCCCGACCATGGTGACGATCGGAAGCACGGCGTTCTTCAACGCATGCCGGCTCACGACCTGCGCCGGTGGCAGTCCCTTGGCCCGCGCGGTGCGGACGAAGTCCTGGCTGAGCACCTCCACCATGGCGGAGCGCATCACGCGCGCGTACCACCCGCCTCCGGCGATGCCCAGGGTCAGCGCGGGGAGGATCACGTGGGCGAGGCTTCCGTACCCGCCCAGAGGCAAGAGCGCGAACCTGAACGCCACCAGGTAGAGGAGGAGCAGCCCGACGGCGAACTGCGGCGCGGACACGCCGAGGAACGCGCCAACCATGACGCTGCGGTCGAGCCAGGTGTCGCGGCGCACCGCGGCCAGGATCCCCGCGGGGAGGCCGATGAGCAGTTCACAGAGAATGCCGGCCGCCATCAGCTGAACCGTGGCGGGAAACCGGGAGCGCAGCAGCGCGGCGACCTCCACCTTCTGGGCGTAGGAGCGCCCAAGGTCGCCCCGCGCCACCTGACGCAGGTAGCGCCAGAACTGCGCGCCCAGCGGTTGATCCAGCCCCAGCTCGTGACGGATCCGCTGCACCGTCTCGACGGTGGCGCTCTGTCCGGCGATCATCCGGGCCGGGTCCGCCGGAACGATGAACGCGAGGAAAAACGTGAGGAAGACGATACCGAGCAGCACCAGCACCGCTTGACCCAGGCGCACGAACAGATACGAGGCCATCAGCGGCCCCGCATCTGCGGGTCGAGCGCGTCGCGCAACCCATCACCGACAAGATTAAAGGCCAGCGAGGTGAGCAGGACGGCCACCCCCGGCGCGGCGACGAGCCAGGGGGCCTCGAGGAAGTAGGACTGGCTCTCGTTGATGATCCCGCCCCAGGACGGCGTGGGGGGGCGCACCCCCACGCCCAGGAAGGAGAGGGCCGCCTCAAAGAGCACCGTGGTCGAGATCCCCAGGGTCCCCCAGACGAGCAGCGTTGGGATCACATGAGGCAGCAGGTGGCGGACCAGCAGCCGGCCGGTGGGGACGCCGATCGCGCGGGCGGCCTCCACAAACTCCCGCGCCGAGAGCGCCAGCATCTGCGAGTAGACCACGCGGGCGATCCACACCCAGTTGACCAGCGCGATCACGAGGGCAACGATCCACAGGCTGGGCCGGAGGATGGCCGAGAGCGCGATCGCCAGCAGCAGCGCGGGGAACGCCATCATCATGTCAGTGAAGCGCATGAAAACCGCCCCCGCCCACCCTTTGAAATAGCCCGCCACTCCTCCCAAGGCCGCACCGATGGTCAGGGCCGCCCCGTTGGCTACGACGCCGATCAGGAGCGAGACGCGGGCTCCGTAGAGCAGACGGGAGAACAGATCCCGACCCAGCAGGTCGGTGCCCAGCCAGTAGCGCGCCGTCGGCCCGAAGGGCCGACCCTCCTGACTGAGACCCTCAGGGAATTGCTCCGCAGGATCGTACGGAGCCAGCCAGGGGGCGAAGACGGCCACCAGTGCGATCATGGCCACGACGACCAGCCCGGCGATGGCGACCCGGTTCCGTTTCAGCCGATCCCACGCCTGCGGCGGGCGCCTCCGGCGGGGAGTCACTGCTACATCAGCCATGCGTGAATGTGAGTGGGTTTCGCGGGCTCGACCGCATTTCCCTAGAGGCGCCCAAAAAGCAGGAGACGCGCCGAAGCGCGCCTCCTGCGGGGGTGGCCGGTGGTGCGGGTACGCTTAGCGGTCGATGGCGATCTGGACGACCTTCAACGCCGACTCGAGGAACTTGACGACGCTCTCCATGATCGAGGTCGCCTCCTCCGAGGCGAACCTCGCGCCGAGCTCCTGCGCGCGCACGTCGGAATCCGGTGGCAGCGTCGCCGCCGCCAGGGCCATTGTGGCCTGGGCGATGGCGCGCTCGATCAGCTGACTGGCCTGCTCCTCGGGCCGCAGCCCGCGGGTCCCCAGAATCGTGGTCACGGCGGGAGCAGCGGCGGCGGGAGTGTCCGCGCCGGCAACCTCACCGGAGAACTTCTGCATCTCCGCCAGCCAGGCCGCCTCCGAGGTCTCGCGCGCCTGCAGCGACTGGCTCAGCAGGGCGACAGCCCCCGGGTAGGATCCGGTGCTCTGCCCGATCTGCCGGAAGTGCGCGTCGGCCGAGCCAGCCAGCAGGTTGATCGCTTCCTGAATGTAGGCGCGCTGCGCCTCCACGTCGAGCGCGGTGACCGAGAGCTTGGCCTGCTCGGTCGCGCGGACCAGGAAGCTCATCGCCTCCACGAGCTGCGTCTTGTCGACGACCAGCTGGGGCAACGGCACCTCTTGCACGACCGGCGGAGGTGTCTGGGTGGTCTGCTGGGTCGACTGCGCCAGCACCTTCGGCTGAGGCTTCGCGGGGACCGGCGCGCTCTGGGCGATCACCGGCGCCGTCGTGATCGGCGTTGAGAGAGCCGGCGCCTGGGCGAGCGGCTGCACGGCGGGAGTGAAGATCTTCAGGGGCTCCGGCGTCAGGCCGGGGAGAGCCAGCGACGCCGTGGTCATCAGCGCCACCGGAATGAGGGCGAGGAACACTCGCTTCATGCACGCACCTCCGGGAGGGGATGGAGTTCGGTCACTGCTGCCCCTCAGTCTCCTCGCGCGGGGGGATCGGGGCCATGCCGCGGAGGTACTGGAAAGGTTGAAATCCGGTCAAAGCCGAAACTCTTTCCCAAGAGAGGGGGGTCGGCATGGTCTACGTGATTGTCCTTCGAATCGTCCACTTCTTCTCGGGAGTCTTCTGGGCGGGGACGGTCTTCTTCTTCGCCCTCTTCCTCCTGCCGCGCGTGAAGCAGGCGGGACCGGTCGGCGGGCAGTTCATGCAGCGCCTGTCCGCGCCGCCGCTGCCCCAGACGATGTCCACCGCCGGAGGTCTGGTCGTGCTCTCGGGGCTGTTGCTCTACTGGCGCGACTCGGGCGGGTTTCAGGGGGCCTGGATGGGCACGCCCACGGGAGTGACCTTCCTGATCGGCGGGCTCCTGGCCATCGGCGCGCTGAGCATCGGCCTCTTTGTCTCCCGGCCGGCCGCCGACCGGATGGGAAAGCTGGGGCGGGAGATCGCCGCCTCCGGCGGCCCGCCCACCCCGGCCCAGATGGAGGAAGTCCAGGCGCTCTCGGCCAAACTCGAGCGAGGAGTCTATCAGACCGCCTACGTGCTCCTGGTCACGCTGATGACGATGTCGATCGCCCGCTACCTTTAGCCGCTCCGCAAGCAGACCCGCACTCCCCTCAGACCTCGCGAGTCTTGGCTATCCTCAACTTTTACAAGCGAACACCTGTTCGATACCTCATTTGCGCATGAAAGACCTCTCTCCCGATGCCATCTTGTGAAGAAGGAGAGAGCTCCAGCGTATACGAAATGTAACGGCGTTCTTGACCAGAATAGGACTTTGAGTAAGACGGGATTTTCCGCACCGAGCGCCATGCTCAATGCCTCCCGCGGGGGGGAGGATACTTGGAGCGTCGGCCAGGGCTCCCCCACGAGCAGTAGATGCAAAAGGTCGCAAGGGTGTGCGGCGCCGATGGCCGTTTGGGCGTTAGCGGGCCCACAGGCGTCGTTCCGGCGGCTGGCGCCACCGCAAGCTCATGCCTCGCGCGCGGCGCGCTGAGGGGGAGAAACGATGAGAACGAGTGCGCTGGCGATCGTCTGTGCGATCGTAACCCTGCTCCTGGCGGCACCGCTGGGGGCTAATCACAACGCCAACCTGGGGGTGTTCGTGGACCAGTCCTCCCGTGTTCCCTACCCCCTCGACTCCACGACGCTCGTGGTGGACGCAGAACTCATCGACGCTGAGAACGACGGAGACCTTGACCTTTGGATCTCGCGGGCCACACTGAACGGGACCGGCCGGACCAACCAGCTCTGGGTCAACAATGGCACCGGGAACTTCGCGCTCTCGGCACGGGCCGGCACGGAGTCGTTAGACCACACGGATACCGCCTTCGGCGATGTAAACGCGGACGGCTTCCTGGACGCGCTTGAGGGGACGAATCTCGGTCCCGAGCGTGAAAAGCTCAACTCGAGAGGTCGGTTCCGACTCGCCGGCAAGAGCGGCGGCCTCTCCGACACAACGACCGACGTCACGATCGGCGTCGCCCTCTTCGACGCCGATGGAGACGGGGACGTCGACTTCGTGGAAGGGAACGAGTGTCCGCCCCCAGTGTGCACCGCTGGAGGCGCGCAGAGCAGCCTCTGGATCAACAACGGCTTGGGGGTCTTCACCGATCAAACCGCCACCCGCCTGCCCACCGTGCTGGCCCAAACCTCTGCGGTGGTCCCGGGCGACATCGACGGCGACGGGGACAAGGATCTCATCGTCGTCAACGGATCCCTGGCGGGGAAACAGAGCTTCGTGTACGTCAACAATGGCGCGGGCGTCTTTACCGACGAGACGGCGACCCGCCTCCCGGCCCAACTCCTCTCCGGCCGTGACGCCGCCCTGGTCGACGTGGATGCGGACGGCGACCGTGACCTCTTCCTCGTCGTCAGCAGGCAGGGGCAGAGTCGCCTCTACCTGAACAACCTGGGGATCTTCACGGATGTGACGGCCACCAACCTCCCCGTGCAGAACGCCTCCTTCCAGGAGGTCGACGTGATCGACGTCAACCTCGATGGTGTCGCCGACTTCCTCTACCTCTCCGATACAGGTCCGACCGTCGACGGCATCAACCACATCTTCGCGGGGGCGCAGAGCCGCCTCTGGGAGAACGACGGCACGGGGCGCTTCACCGACATCACTGCCACCCACCTCCCTGCCGTGATCACCCAGGGCTTCTCGGCGGCCATCGGCGACATCGACAAGGACGGGGACTTGGACATTATCATGGTGAGCGGCAAGGGGGACCCGATCAAGGTCTACATCCAGCAGCCGGCGCCCTAGAGGCTGGCTCCGAAAGGTCGACGCCCAGACCGCAGGTACAACCCGCGTTCTGGGCGTCAGTATTGGTAGCGGGGGGAGGATTTGAACCTCCGACCTTCGGGTTATGAGCCCGACGAGCTACCGGACTGCTCCACCCCGCGTCGCACCGTCAATTATAGAGCGCTGCCCATCCATGTCAAACGCAAACATGAAAGAGGCCGCAGCGGCTGCCGCGGCCTCTCACGGCGTGCGCGTGGCGCTCCTACTGAACGACCACGCGGTGTCCCGCGAGCATCAGCAGCAGGATGAACACGGCCAACGCCACGACGATCTCCACGAGACCACCCTCGTTGTACAGGCGGGTCTCCAGTCGCTTGACCATGAGCCCGTTCACCTCCTCGGCAGGTTCCGCCGCTCTCAGGATCCGCCGCTCTATTGAAGCGTGAGGGCGTTGCTGAGGAGCAGCCATAGAATCGCGAGGATGATCAGCCAGGTGATGACGCCTTGGCCTCGCTCGTTCCCCACGTATCGCCCCAAGGCGTCCCTGGTTCGGGATTTCAGGATGTCGTACATTGAACGTCCATCACCTCCTGCCACCGTCACTTTACCCGCTCCCGCGCCCGCGCTAACCGGCGGCGCGCTGCGTGGGGGTGCCGGGGGCGGGGGAAAATACACGAGGTGATGTCTGTGCGAACCTTTCTGCTCGTGGCTCTCCTGACCCTCAGCGCCCCTCTCTGGGCCGCCACCCCCGAGGAGCGACCCTCGGTCGGCAGCACGGTGATCGGCAACGGGATCATCGTCCCGGGCAAGCAGGTCGGCCCGCTCCGTCTGAGCATGCCCCTGCCGCAAATCCTCGAGGCGGTCGGACCCGGGTACAAACGGGACGAGTTCAAAGCAGAGAAGATCATCCTCTACGAGTGGCGGGCCCAGGCCATCTGGGTCTCGCTGGATCTGGTGAGCAAGCAGATTCGCGTGATCAGCGCCTTCGGCACGAACTCCAAGTATCGGACCGACAAGGACGTGGCCTTGATGGACCCCTTCACCAAGGCGGAAGGGATCTACGGCAAAGACTACAAGCGCTGGGAGTATAAGAAGGAGAAGATCATCCTGATCCGGTACGCGGCCCTCGGGCTGCAGTTCGGCGTGGTGGAGGACCCCGGACAGGCGTTGCTGCACGGCCGCATCTTCCAGATCGGCATCTTTGCGCCCGGCAACCTCCCGCCGGTTCGTCAGCCCTAGCCGGCCGCTTCCGTCCGGCGGGGAGACTCGAGGGTTCCCTACACCGGTCCGCCGGCTGCGCGCTCCAGCTGCGCCCGCGCTGTATTGAAGGCGAGCAGAGCCTGGACGAGCGCGGCCTCGGCCTGCGCCAGGGACGCCTGCGCGGCGATGACCTCCAGGTTCGTGCCTACCCCCTCGCGGAACCGCACCTGGGCGATGCGCAAAGCCTCCCGCGCCTGCTCGATCGTCTTGGCCGCCGCGGCCACCTCCTCCGCCGCTGCGCTCAGGTTGGCGGCGGCCTGCCGGACCTCCAGTTCGATCCGCTGCCGCAGTTGGGCCTCGACGACCTTGAGCGACTCCAGGCGGAGCTCCGCCTCCTTGATCTTTGCCGCCGTCACGCCTCCGTCAAAAATCGGAAAGCTCGCCGATAACATCAGCGACCAGCCCAGTGTGATCGTCGACAATGAGGTACCCTCGCTGCTCACCGCCCCCACGAGCCCCACCACGGGGCGCGCCCCGGCTTTGGCCAATTCGATCGCCGCCGCCGCGGCGTCCCTCTGCGCCTTGTTTTCGGCCAGTTCCGGGCGCTGGGCCAGTCCGCGCGCCACCAACCCGGCGACCGGCGCCGCCACCGGCACGACCTCCATGGCCTCTTGCGGTCGCAGGGGAGTGTCCACCGGCAGCGCCATCACTGCCGCCAACTCCTGCATGGACACGGCCACGCCGTTGCGGGCGCGCACCACACCCTGGCGAGCCACCGCCAGGCTCACTTCCGCCTGAATCTCGTCGAATCGGGGAGAGGTGCCGGCGCGCACCCGGGCCTGGGCGATCCGCAGGGTCTCTTCCGCCGAGGCCACCGACCGCAGCGCCGCGTCGACCCCGGCCTGCGCCCCCAGGAGCTGGAAATAGGCTCGCTTGGTGGCCAGGATGACATCCTGTTTTGTGCGCTCCAGCGCCGCCTCTGCTCCCCGCACACCGGCCGCGGCCAGCGCGATCTGCGCCTCCAGGCGCCCACCAGTGTAGAGGGGGTACTCATAGGTGATGCCGGCGGTGAAGAGGTTGGGGGAGGACGGGATCGAGATCGTGATGGGCGTCAGCTGACCCGGGAAGGTCCCGGCGGGGATGACGATCGTCGTGGAGCGCTCGTTCGTCCGGGTGTACGCGACGGAGCCGCGGACGGAGCCGACCTTCGCCCCCTGGGCCACTTCCAGCTGCGCCCGCGTGATCTGCACCTCGAAGGCGGCGAGGCGGATGGCCAGGTTGTTCTGCAGCGCCTGCGTGACGGCCTGCGCCAGCGTCACCGGGCGTTCGGCCGGCGGCGAGGGCGCCGGCGTGGGGGGAGGCGCCTGCGCCGCCGCGGGCAGCGCGGCCACGAGCAGCGTCGTCGCCAGGACGCAGGCATAAACCGTCAACGCATGAGGCTTCACGTGAGGACCTCCAGATGTGGCCGGGCCGGAGAACACCCCGCATTGTAAAGGGAGGCCACGCTCCGGCGCCAGATCAATCAATCTTCTTCTGAAATCGAATAACGGCGAAGGTGAAGACGATCATCCCCAGGCCCACCAGCGGAAGGATCTGCGGCCAGAGGTACTCGAGTCCTACGCCCTTGATCACGATGCCGCGGATGACGGTGATGAAGTGGGTCAGCGGGACGGCCAGGCCGATCCACTGCAGCAAGGTGGGGAGCGAATCGCGCGGGAAGAGGAACCCGGAGATGAGGATGCTGGGCAAGAGGGTGAGCTGCGCCAGCTGCGCGGCCTGGTTGAAGTTCTTCGAGACGGTCGAGATGAGCGTCCCGATCCCCAGCGTCGAGAAGAAGAAGGCCAGCGTCAGCCCGTAGAGCAGGAGGAGGCTGCCCTTCACCGCCACGCCGAACCAGAGCCAGCCCAGCAGCAGGATGAAGGTCATGTTGATGTAGCCCAACCCGACGAGGGGGATGATCTTGCCCAGCATCAGCTCCGCCGGGCGGATGGGCGTCACGACGATCTGCTCGAACGTGCCCAGCTCCCGCTCGCGCACGATCGTGCCCATCGTCAGGAAGGTCGTCGTGAACTGCATGATCAGGGCGAGGACGCCGGGGACGACGAAGATCTGCGACTTGAGGTCGGGATTGTACCAGGCCCGCGTCCGTACCTCCACGGCCTGCGCCGGCGGCTGCTGCCCGCGCCGCGCCAGGGCCCGCACGCTGAGGTCCGCCGAGAGGCTGGCCCCGACCGCCGATGCCACCGAGAGCACGACGCGGGCGCTCGTCGCATCCGAGGCATCCACCACCGCGAGAGCCTGCACCGGCTCGCCCGCGCGCACCCGCGGCCCATAGTCCGGCGGGATGACCAGCCCGATCTTCGACTGGCCGGCGTCCAGGCGCGCCTCGAGATCGCGCAGGTTGCGCGCCCCGTAGCGCACCGTGAAGTACCCGGTGTGCTCGAACGCCGCAATCAGCGCCCGGCTCTCGGCGGTGTTGGACTGGTCCCAGACCGCCGTGGAGAGATGGCGGACGTCGCTGCTCAAATAGCCGAAGAGGATCAGCTGCAGGACAGGCTGCACGAGAATGAAGGCGAGGGTGCGCCGGTCGCGCAGGATCTGCGCCACCTCTTTGCGCATGATGCCCGCCAGCCGCTGCCACCTCATGCCGCGCGCTCCCGGTCCTCGACCAGCGACACGAAGGCGTCCTCCAGCGAGGGCAGGATCGGTGCCACCGACTCCACCCGGAACCCGCGGGCGCGCAGATCGGCGGCCAGCGCCTCCGCGGCGCCCTGTTGGGTCACCGTCGCGTGAATCGCCGCGCCGTAGAGGGCCGCCTCCTCCGCCGCGGGGTGCGCTTCGACCACCGCCTGCGCCTCCACCGGACGGTCGGTGTGAATCTCCAGCACCTGTCCGCGCATGCGCTCGCGCTTGATCGCCGCGGGGCTCCCCTGGGCGATGATCTGACCCCCGTAGATGAAGGCCAGCCGGTCGCAGTGCTCCGCCTCGTCCATGTAGTGGGTGGTGACCATGATCGTGGTCCCTTCATCGGCGAAGCCGTCCATCAGCTCCCAGAACTCCCGCCGGGAGATGGGATCGGTGCCCGCCGTCGGCTCGTCCAGGAAGACCATCGGGGGACGGTGCAGCATCGCGCAGGCCAGCGCCAGCCGCTGCCGGGTGCCGCCGGAGAGCGTGGCCGTCAGATCGCGCCGGCGCTCCCCCAGACCGACGCGGCGCAGCCAGGTCTCCACCTGCCCGGCGGCGTCGCCCGCCTCGAGCCCATAGACGCTGGCGTAGAACTCGACGTTCTCCACGACGGTCAGGTCCGACCAGAGGCTGAAGCGCTGGGACATGTAGCCGATGCGCGCCTTGATCGCCTCGGCGTCCCGGCGGATGTCGTAACCGAGGACCTCGGCGCTTCCCTCGCTGGGATCGAGGATCCCACAGAGCATCCGGATCGTCGTCGACTTGCCCGCGCCGTTGGGACCGAGAAACCCCCAGATCTCCCCGGGCCGGATCTCGAACGAGGCGTGATCCACGGCGAGGAAATCCCCGAAGCGGCGGGTGAGGTCGCGGGCCACCACGGAGTACTCCATCTCACGTCCTCCCCGTGAGGTGCGCGACGAAGACGTCCTCGAGGGACGGCCGGATCACCCGTACGCTGGCCACCGCCACGCCCGCCTCCGCCAGCGCCGCCTGCAGCGTCGCGGCGGCATCGCCGGTGGGGGTGAGGACGTGAAACCGGTCGCCGAAGACATCCAGGCTGTGCACGAGCGGGTGCGCGCGGAGGGCCCGCCGGGCCTGCGCCCTCGGCTCGGCCACGATCTCCAGGATCTCGCCGCCGATGCGCGCCCGCAGAGCGTCGGGGGTGTCGGTCGCCACCAGGCGCCCCCGGTCCATCAGGGCGACGCGCGACGCCCGCTCCGCCTCGTCCATGTAGGGCGTGCTGACGAGGATCGTGATGCCGGCGCGGTTGATGTCGTAGAGAATCCGCCAGAACTGCCGGCGGGAGACCGGATCCACGCCGGTGGTCGGCTCGTCCAGGAAGAGCACCTGCGGCTGATGGATGAGGGTACAGGCGAGGGCGAGCTTCTGCTTCATCCCGCCGGACAGCGCCTGCGCCGGCCGGTTACGAAAGGGGTCGAGGCGGAAGCCGCCGAGCAGCCGCTGCGCCCGTGCGGCCCACGCGCCCGGGGGGACCGCGTAGATGTCGGCGTAGAGCCGCAGATTCTCCTCCACCGTCAGGTCGCCGTAGAGGCTGAACCGCTGCGGCATGTAGCCGATGCGGGCCTTCACCCCCTCGGGATCGCGCACGACGTCCACGCCGGCCACGGCCGCGCTGCCGGCGTCAGGGGTGAGCGCGCCGCAGAGCATCCGCAGCAGCGTCGTCTTGCCCGCGCCGTCGGGGCCGACCAGCCCAAAGATCTCCTGGGGACGCACCTCGAGGTCGATCCCATCCACGGCCACGGTCTCCCCGAAGCGCCGCGTCAGACCGGCGCAGCGCACGGGCGGCGGGCCGCTCAGCGCGTCGTCGATCGGAGGCGCGGCCCGCCCCGCGCCGTCACTGGTCGACATCGCCCGTGAGAATAACGGCGTCGGCGGGAAGGCCCGGTTTGAGGAAGCCGTCCGGGTTGGACAGGTCCACTTTCACGGCAAAGACGAGCTTGACGCGCTCCTCGCGCGTCTGCACGTTGCCCGGCGTGAACTCGGCGCGGTCGCTGATCTCCGCCACGGCGCCGCGAAAGACCCGGTCGGGAAAGGCGTCCACCCGCACCTCGACCGGCTGGCCCAACTTCACCCTGCCGAGGTCGGTCTCGGCCACGTAGACGCGCAGGTATGGCCTGGTCAGGTCGGCCACCGTGAGCACCGGCGCGCCCGCCGCCACCAGGTCGCCCACCTCCACGCTGCGGGAGATGACCACCCCGGCGATCGGCGACCGCAGCCTCGCCTCCCCCCGGATGGTCAAGGCCAGCCGCACGGCCGCGTTGGCCTGGGCGACGACGGCGCGGGCGGCCTCGATCTCCCGCGCCCGCTGCGCCACCAGACCGGCGCCGGCCTCGACGCTGCGGAGCGCCGCCTGCGACTGCTCCACCTGCGACCGCGAGGCTTCCGTCTCCAGGTTGCGCACGGTCACCGTCCGCCGGTTGGCCTCCGCGGCCGTCAGCGCCGCCTCCGCCTGACGCAGCACGGCGACGGCGGTGCGCGCCTGATCGGCCAACCCCTCCCGCTGCGACCGGGCGGCATCGCGCTGGGCCAGCGCGGTCGCCGCGGCCGCTCGCGCCCCGTCGAGCTGCTGCGCGGAGATCGCGCCGTCACCGTAGAGGCGCTCGAACCGGCTCAGATCGGCCTGCGCGCGCGCGAGCGCGGCCTCGGCCGCGCGCAGGTTTGCTTCGGCGGTCCGCACCGCCGCTTCCGCGGCGCGCCGGGCTGCCCGGGCGGCCTCGACCTGGGCGCGGGCCTGCCGGATCTGCGCCTCCGCGGCCTCCTGCTGCAGCCGCGCCGACTCCTCGGCCTGCGGCACCCGGACGCGCACGCCCTCCACGGCCGCCTGCGCCTGGGCGACCGCCGCGTCCTGCTGCGCGCGCTGCAGGCCCAGGGCCGCCTCGGCCTGGCTGAGGCGCGCCTCGGCGGCGGCCAGCGTCGCGCGCGCCTGCGCCAGCTGCGCTTCGAGCTCTGCGGCGTCGAGCTCGGCGAGGAGCTGCCCCATCACCACCCGCGCCCCCGCCCGCACATGGAGGCGCTGCAGCCGGCCCGGGACCTTCGCCGCCACGTCCACCTGCGTGGCCTCGATCGTCCCCGAGCCCTCGATGCGCGTGGGGTCGGCGGCAGCGCGCGGCCAGAGGACGTACGCGCCGATGGCGCCCAGGAGGAAGATCGGGATGACCAAGCGCAGGCGACTCATCCGATGCATGGTGGGCTCACCCTTGTACGAGGACGCCGTCGAGGTAGGTGTCGACCAGATCCTCGGCCATCCGCTCCGGCGACACCGGCAGCTCCAGCTCCAGCAGCCGCCCCAGGAGAATCTGCGACATCAGCATCCCCATGAAGAGCCTCGCCCCCACCTGCGGATGGATCGGACGGATCGCGCCGCGATCGATCTGGGTGCGGATGTACCTGGCGATCGCGTCCAGACCGCGCGAAATGATCCGTTCTCTGAACAACTTTCGGATCGGCCGATAGCGCACGGCCTCGGGGAAGAGGAAGCGCGCGACCGCGATCATCTGAGGGTCGCGGTAGAGCCGTTCCAGGAAGATCGACGCCACCCGCCGGAAGAACTCCCGCGGCGGCGCGTCCAGCATCTCATCGGAGAGCCGGATCAGCGGGAAGAGCGGCGACTTGGCCTCGGCCGTCGCCTGCAGCAGATCCTCTTTCGTGTGGAAATACCAGTAGATCAGCCCGGGGGCGATCTTGGCCTGGGCGGCGATGTCGCGGTTCGTGGCCCCCTTGAAGCCCTTGCGGCTGAAGACGTGGAACGCGGCGTCGATGATCTGCTGACGGCGGTCGGTCAGAGCTCTCGCGGGCATCGAGCGCCTCCGCGCGAATTGACTGACTGGTCAATCAAGGCCTAGGACAAGGAGTACCACCGGCCGCGGCGGCTGTCAATATGACCGAACGAGTAGAGGTGGGGCCCTAGCGCCAGCGGGCGAGGCCGGGATCGTTGGCGATCATCCAGGCCTCGTTGAAGCGCCAAGGAGAGAGCGCGCCGGGGCGGACCCTGACCGAGTCGGTCGTCCAGACCACCGGCTCACGCTCCAGCGGCTTGCCGTGGGGATCGTGGTACCACTTGATCTCCTGGATCAAGAACCAGAGGAAGTGCAGGTAGTCCGACGCGACGATCTCGCTGATCTGCATCGACCCGGTGTCGAAGAGACCCACCGGGGATTCGTCCCGCTCGTCCCGCCGGTCCAGCAGCAGCGCGAAGGGGTTCCCCGCCCCGTCCGCGCCGACGGAGACGTACTGCCGCCCCCAGCCGAGCGGCCCCCAGTAGGCATAGGCCTGACGCGTCTCCCGCACCAGGTCCAGCGCGGTCGCGACGGGGGGCACACCGAGGAGCTGCTCGCCGACGAGAAACCCGCCGTTGAACGACCCGAGCCCCTGGCAGAAGGAGCGGGGGAAGGTCAGAGCCAGCGCCTTCTCCGCTCTGGTGATGTGATGGGGCTGGGCGCCCGCGTTGAGTTTGAGCACGCCGGGCGCAAAATAGCCTAATTCCTGCTGGAGAGTTCCAAGCGTCATAAACCCCGAATTCCCCCACAGGCGGTTGTGCCCACCTGACCAGCGCGGCAGGCCCACACTTGCGGAGGAGCCGGGGGTAGTCGTACCGACTCGAGGACGTCGCGAAGGAGCGCAGATCAGACGTGCCGGCTGGGGTAGAGCAGCACCTCGCCGTGCTCGTTTTGTCCTTCATAGACGATCAGGGAGAGGTACCGCTCGGCCATCTTCTCCCGGGGAACCGCGGTCTCGATGAGCACGCCGATGCCGACCAGCTCGGCGCGAAATTCCCGTACCAGGTCCAGCACACCCCGCGCGGTGCCGCCGCCGCGCAGGAAGTCGTCGACGAAGACGACCTTCGACCCCGGCGGGATGGCCCGCAGCGGGAGGGTCATCGTCTGCACCATGTGCGAGGAGCCCGAGACGTAGTTCACCGACACCGAGGGGCCCTCGGTGACGCGGCCTTCGCGGCGGATGGTCACCATGGGGACGTTGAAGGCCCGCGCCGTCTCCAGCGCGACGGGGATGCCCTTCACCTCCATCGTCAAGACCACGTCCGGCCGCGGCTCCCCCAAGAGCGTGGCGAACGTCTGCCCGATGCCGGAGGCGAGGTGCGGCATGCTGATGAGATCGGTCGTATGCAGAAAGCCTCCGGGAAGGACCCGCGCCGGGTCGCGCAGGCGGCGGCAGAGGTCCTCGACCAGCGACCGGATCTGTTCCCGGCTCACCTGCGGCAGGTACCTGACGCCTCCGGCGGCTCCCGCCAGCGTCTCCACCTTGCCCAACTGGAAGCGCTCGAAGGTTTGACGGAGGAACCCGAGATCCTCGCTGATCGTGGACTTCGCCGCCCCCAACAGCTCCATGAAGGTAGAGAGCGAAAACAGGTGATAGGGATGGCTGAGGAGGCGGTGCGCCATGACCACCATGCGCTCGCCACGCCGCAGGCGGCCCGGACGGGCGCGCCCGCGGACGGTCGCCGGGACGGCTGCCGTGGCGGCGCGCATCTCCCTGATCTCGCCGGTCGTCTCTCGCGTACTCAGTGCGCTCCCTCCCCCCGGAGTGCCCGCCGGATGATCTCCAGGTTCTCCGGATGCTCCTCATCTGCGTCGAGCGCCAGTTCCGGACGGCGGATGATCACTGCTCTTGCGTTCAGCCCAGTGATCTCGCGCGCCCGCGTCTCGACGTCCTTGATCGACAGACGTCCCGAACTGAACCGCATGACCGTCGACCAGCCGAACAGCTGCGCCATCAGCCACGGCTTCTTGCGCGCCCGCAGCACTTTCTCCGCAAAATCACGAACTTTTTCCGTGACGCGGGGGTCGAAACGAAACAGACTGCCCCCCGTGAACGAACCATCGATCACCCGGATGAACGTCTTATTGGCGCCCGGGTACCGATCTTCCAAGACCGACTGTGGGACGATGGGATAGTGGAGATCGGCCGCCTCTTTCGAGCACACCGCGAGGAAGTCCTCTACGGCGTCGGAGGTCAGGAGAGGGATATCCGAAGCGGCGACCAGGATGGGAGCCTCAGGGACGGTCTGTCTTGACTCGCCGGCGAGGGCGCCCAACCCGGAGAGCACGTTGTCCAGGATGGACCCCCCTCCATCGGGCACGATCCGGTCAACCAGGCCCCCAACTGTCGCCTGCAGCTGGTCTGAAGGCCCCACAGCGACGACCCGCCCCACGGACCCCGCCTTCGCCAGGGCGCCCGCCACGTACCAGACCATGGGGCGGCCGGCCCCGTCCAGGAAGGCCTTCGAGGCGTCGCCCCCGCCGGCCAGCATGATTGCGTCGATCATCTGGCCTCCCTACCGGGTCGTCCCTCTAGATCTGGTGGGCTACTGGCTCCCGGCGCGGGCGCAGGCGCCCGCTTACTGGCTCCCGGCGCGATGGCAGGCCATCGCTTACTGGCTCCCGGCGCGATGGCAGGCCATCGCTTACTGGCTCCCGGCGCGATGGCAGGCCATCGCTTACTGGCTCCCGGCGCGATG